>Ga0209389_1000002_pt1 | contig 333932 bp, 298 predicted proteins | sample CowpearedBW_FD_187526 | JGI IMG/M metagenome (GOLD analysis project Ga0209389, IMG submission 187526) | Root nodule microbial communities of legume samples collected from California, USA - Cow pea red BW (SPAdes) (version 2) | ecosystem: Host-associated > Plants > Roots > Nodule | place: USA... | reverse complement strand
CCACCTTTCGGAAACCGTTGCTGCCATCCAGGTAGGCTGTGATCGCTGTGAGCTTGAATTGCTCGGTGTACTTACCCATAGATCCCCCAAGGGTTGGATTGGTGTCCAACTTCTTGGGGGCAGTCCAACCTGTGGGAGCGGGTTCATCGAGGCGTCGAACCGCCGCGAAGAGACCAGAACAGGCAATCAGGAAATTTCAGGAGAGGAATCGATGACCACAGACGACACCCAATTCACTGTCGGCAAAACCACCTTCTTCCAAGGCGAACACCAGACCCATCCCCTGTTCCGCATCGAGCCAGGCATTCCCTGCCGGGATGCCCGCGAGCAGGCATCGGAGTTGATGGGCTATGTAAGAGAGCTGACCATCATCGGTCTGATGGATGAAAAACCGATGATGATCTGGGCATCCCATTACCTGAGTGCCATGGCCAAGGCACTGATGGATGATGCCGAGCTGGGCATGACGCATAAACCGTTGGGTGACTGAAACTTCCTTCATTCCGCGGTCTGACTGTAATCAGCAAAAGTCGACCGCCCTTTAAGCGCTAGGGTAGTACCACCCACGACAACCCTTTCCACCCGGCCTACCGGGCATCTTAGAAAAATCCTACAGCCTATTACTTAAAGTTCTACGTTCTCTTGGGAAATTCTTCTCAAGCAACATCTCCCTCCTCCTATCGCTGGTCTGCCTCTCAAATACTATTGTCCATCACGTCACGGCGACCAATGAAGCCAATCACGCAGTTCGCACAAACCCGACCTCCACGCTCGCGAGTTGAGTCAATGACGGATATCCCCTTTACAGAAAAACCGAAAGTATTAGATAAGTTCATTACTGAACACGAGCAAAATTTACTCACAAATTCATTTTCGGGTGCAATATGGAGATATGGCTGGCCCATTAATACAATTCCCCTCGCACGTCCTTGCTGGCACATCTTCATAGCCGGTAGCAAACGTACCTCACTGGAGTGCTGCGAGCATGAACTGGCCAGCGACAGCCATTGGGGCTTTCTACTTGATATTTGGAGGCGCACGCAGCTTGCTCACATGCGTGACTGTTTGCTGCTGGGTGTTTACGCAAACGGCCAGACTTTCGGCCAAGACAGTCCTATTCATAGAGATAACAAATCAATTGAACCTGGAAAAACCGCAGTCCTCTTCTGCAATGCCCAGTGGGAAACCACATGGGGCGGCGAACTGATTCTATTCGATCAGCAGAAGAATGACACCATCGCTGCCATACAACCAAAGCCGGGACGCATAGCGATTTTCGACGGACACATACCGCACAGAGCCAGAGCGCCCACCGTTGACTGCGACAAATTGCGAATCACTATCGCTTTCAAGACCATGAATAAGGATATTAAACAATTAGCACACGCGCCGAACTGATAGTAGCAGTAATAGATAAAACGGCAAAACCCATCAATCAAACTGGGGGGAGCAGCAGCAATCCACGACCAATTCAACACAGATAAAACCGGATTTTCACTAGTCATCCAAACAGCACAGACAACTACGGCGATAGCCTCAGTAGTCTCCGTCACTCACCTCCCGATAGGTGCTGTACCCTTCATTAACATTGTTACCAATACCCTTTCTGGCACCGTGACCTTCCTGAAAGTCGCGGCAGACCTCAAAGAGGGCGCGGAAATTAAGAGCGGAGATGTCATAAGTTTGGCAAGCAACGTCGCAGGCATCGTGGCCTCGTTCGCCATTCTGGCCGGAGCACCTTTAATTGCTGGAGGGGCCACAGTCGTGGGCGTAACCGCCACACTCTATAGCATCTTCAATTCTGACCTGGCTAAAGCAGCTTACGACAAGATGGCTCCACTCTTTACCAGCCTGCTGAGTCAAGGTGACCTTACTGGTTTTACCGCGCCACGGATTGCGCCTGACTTCACACTCGCTTCACCTGACCAGATACTTTCCACCCACCAGGGAATGATCACAACCGTTAACTGGAACCCTGACTCTTCAGAAATATCCCTAGGCACCGAACCACTAAGTTTTCCAGATAGCAGCCAGGCTCACACCGCCCCAACAGGGAGCGAGACTTTCAATTCAACGCAACCGCCTCCCCTTAGCGGAAACTCCAGCAGCAACTCAGTAGCGGTGACATCTACCCCTGACACACCTGCCCCTGACGCAACACTGACTATAAGCATAGAAAGTATAGATGATATAAAGTCACCCGACCAAGCACCATCAATTACCGTACCTATTGACGACAACCAGGACAATCAAGATAACTACATATGCTGTAGCAGTGCGCAGCAGGATCAGTACTTCTAGCCAACCTGTAAAACCCTCCACGCCGTAACGAGCCGATATGAATATCTGGCAGCAATCGCTAAAACTCATACGTGAACTCCCGCCTCACAAACAAGCCAAAGCGCTATTAATAGGCGGACTTATAAATCTCACCCTAGGCACCAGCTTCACATTCATGTGGCGCGAACACAAAAACACCAATGAAGAGTTATGGTCGCGAGTTCCAGCCTTTCTCACCTCCAAGCCTGAAACCTGGGATAGCGACAAATCTCTTTATACGTTCAGCATCAAGTTTAAAACTTCAAATGGAAAGCACCACAACGCTCATCTTTATGCAGAAAAGATATACTATGATGCAGCGAGCCTGGACCTAAATACGCCACTCTTTGTTGACATAGCAACCTCTAAAAGCGCTGCAACGGCTCAGCGCTTAATCGCTCCTAATGGAATGTTTCTTTATGATTCTGCAATGGCGGCACATGTCACCAATGTAAGAAACCGGGAGACCACACTAGCAGTTATCATTTTCTCATTTAGCGGCATCAGCATCTTGATTGCGGCAGCGGCGATCTACTACCGCCCCAGAAAGGAGTGCAACTGAACCTGAGCAGCACCTGGGAGATCGAGCGCCGCGCGGGCGGCGCTCGATTTGTGCCCCAGCGCAAGATCCAAGGCAGGCACCTGACGCTAAACTCAGCGCGGCTCCATATGCGCAATCATCAACTGCACACTCTCATTACCGCGAAACTCGTTCACATCCAGCTTGTACGCCAACTCCACCCAGCGCACCGTCGGGTTTGGCCACACTTCGCGGTCAATGCCGAAGGCAATGCCATCCAGCCGCACCGAGCCACATTCGCTCTTGAGCACCACTTTCAGGTGCCGTTCGCCAACCACACGCTGCTCCACCAACTGGAACACGCCATGGAACAGCGGCTCAGGGAAGTGCTGGCCCCATGGGCCGGCATGGCGCAGGGCCTTGGCCAGGTCGAGGTGGAACTCCTCTACCGCCAGGCTGCCGTCGGACAACAGCCGGCCGGTCAGGTCTTCTTCACGCAGTTGACGCCGCACTTCTTCGTCGAAGGCCTCGGCGAATGCCGGGAAGTTGCCTTCTGGCAACGACAAACCGGCAGCCATGGCGTGGCCGCCGAACTTGCTGATCAGCTGCGGGTGGCGCGCGGCCACGGCATCCAGCGCATCGCGAATATGGAACCCCGGCACCGAGCGCGCCGAACCTTTGAGCATGCCGTCGCCAGCATCAGCGAACGCAATGGTCGGCCGGTGGTAACGTTCCTTCAGACGCGAAGCCAGAATACCGATCACCCCTTGGTGCCAATCGGCATCGAACAGGCACAAGCCGTAGGGCATGGACTCGACCGGCAGGTCCTTGAGCTGGGCCAGGGCCTCGCGCTGCATGCCTTGCTCGATGGACTTGCGGTCCTGGTTCAGATCGTCCAGCTGCTGGGCCATGTCCTGGGCCAGCGCCGCGTCTTCGCACAGCAGGCATTCGATACCCAGGCTCATGTCGTCCAGCCGCCCTGCGGCGTTCAACCGCGGGCCGAGGATGAAACCGAGGTCGGTCGAGGTGATGCGCCGGTGATCACGGCGGGCCACTTCGAGAATGGCCTTCAGCCCCGGTCGGGCTCGGCCGGCACGGATGCGCTCGAGGCCTTGGTGCACCAGGATGCGGTTATTGGCATCCAGCGGTACCACGTCAGCAACACTGCCCAGCGCCACCAGATCGAGCAGTTCGCCAATGTTCGGCTGTGGCTGCGCCTCGTACCGCCCAAGGCTGCGCAAGCGAGCGCGCAGGGCCATCAACACATAGAAGATCACCCCTACCCCGGCCAGGGACTTGCTCGGAAAGCTGCAGCCCGGCTGGTTGGGGTTGATGATGGCATCGGCGTCGGGCAGCTGCTCGCCCGGCAGGTGGTGGTCGGTGACCAGCACCTTGAGCCCGGCGGCCTTGGCGGCCGCCACCCCGTCGACACTGGAAATGCCGTTGTCCACGGTAATCAGTAACTGCGGCTGGCGCTGCAGCGCCACCTCGACGATTTCCGGGGTCAGGCCGTAGCCGTACTCGAAGCGGTTGGGCACCAGGTAATCGACATGGGCCGCACCCAGCAGGCGCAGGCCCAGCACCCCGACGGTGCTGGCGGTGGCACCGTCGGCATCGAAGTCGCCGACGATGAGGATGCGCTGGCGCTGGTCGATGGCTTCGACCAGCAGGTCCACACCGGCCTCGATGCCCTTGAGCTGCTGGTACGGCAGCAGGCGTGCCAGGCTTTTGTCCAGCTCGGCCTCGCTCTGCACGCCGCGCGCGGCGTAAAGGCGGGTCAGCAAGGGTGGCAAGTTACCCAGAAATGGCAGGGTCGGCGGCAGCGGACGAGGTTCGATACGCATGGGTTGCTTCAACCACGCTCACCGAGCAGCCACTGCAGTTGTACTTCATGCTGGCCACGGTCGTCAGTCACGAATACCGTACCTTCACTGATCATCACGTCCCACTTGATGCTACGCGGCATGTCGGTCGCCAGGGTTTCCAGCACCTCTTGCGGCACAGCGGCAATGCTCAGGTTTTTCAGGTTCTTGACCGCGCTCACCACTTTGCCTTCCCACACTCGCAGGCTGCCGTACGCCAGCAAGCTGGTGCGTTCGGTACGACGCGAGCACCAGGTCAGACGATCGGCATCAGGCTGGCCAACTTCAATCCAGTGCAGCACGCGATCGTCCAGGCTCTTTTCCCACAGCGCTGGCTCATCGACATCCGACAGGCCGCGGCCAAACGACAAGTTCTCGTTGTACCAGAGCGCGTACGCCAACAAACGAACTGCCATGCGCTCTTCGGTTTCCGAAGGGTGCCGAGCGATCGTCTGTTTGACGCTTTCGTAGACGTTGCGATCAAGGTCAGTGAGATTCAATTCGAACTTGTAGGTGGTGGACGGCTGGGCCATGGTCGACGGGCTTCGTGCAAAAGAAAGTGGCACAGTCTACCCCATCCGCACCTTCCATGCCCCGCAGCAGTACCCGGCGTAACCGACGTGTGATAAAACCACGGCTCTGCCCAACTGCCACGGACACCCCATGTCGACGCCCAGCAAACCCCTCGCCGGCCTTAAAGTTGTCGAACTCGGTACCTTGATCGCCGGGCCGTTCGCCTCGCGTATCTGTGCCGAATTCGGCGCCGAAGTGGTCAAGGTCGAATCGCCCGATGGCGGCGACCCGCTGCGCAAGTGGCGCAAGCTGTACGAGGGCACCTCGCTGTGGTGGTTCGTGCAGGCCCGCAACAAGCAGTCGCTCACCCTCAACCTCAAGCACCCCGAGGGCCGCGATATCCTCAAGCGCCTGCTGGCCGAGGCCGACATCCTGATCGAAAACTTTCGCCCGGGCGTGCTGGAAAAACTTGGTTTGGGGTGGGATGTGCTGCATGCGCTGAACCCGCGCCTGGTGATGGTGCGCCTGTCGGGCTTTGGCCAGACCGGGCCGATGAAAGACCAGCCAGGCTTCGGTGCCGTAGGCGAGTCAATGGGCGGCCTGCGCTACATCACGGGTTTCGATGACCGCCCGCCGGTGCGAACCGGGATTTCCATCGGGGACTCGATTGCCGCCCTGTGGGGGGTGATCGGCGCGCTGATGGCGCTGCGCCACCGGGAAGTCAATGGCGGCCAGGGCCAGGTGGTGGACGTGGCCCTGTACGAGGCGATCTTTGCCATGATGGAGAGCATGGTCCCGGAATTCGATGTGTTCGGTTTCATCCGCGAACGCACCGGCAACATCATGCCAGGCATCACGCCCTCCTCCATCCACACAAGCGCCGACGGCAAACATGTGCAGATCGGCGCCAACGGTGATGCGATCTTCAAGCGCTTCATGCAGGCCATCGGTCGCGATGACCTCGCCGACGACCCGACCCTGGCCAGCAACGACGGCCGCGACCTGCGTCGTGACGAGCTGTATGGGGTAATCGACCGCTGGGCCAACAGCCTCCCACTGGAGCAACTGATGCAGGTGCTGACCACTGCCGAAGTGCCGGCCAGCCGTATCTATTCGGCCGAAGACATGTTCAACGACCCCCAGTACCTGGCACGCGAGATGTTCCTGCAGGCCAAGCTGCCGGATGGCAAGCCATTCCACATGCCCGGCATCGTGCCCAAGCTGTCGGAGACTCCCGGCTCTAGCGAATGGGTCGGCCCGGCCTTGGGCGAACATACCGAGGCGCTGCTCGGCAGCCTGGGCTACGACGCAGCGGCCATCGCCAGCCTGCGCGCAGCGGGCACGGTCTGATCCTGGCGCTGACCGGTTCCATGTGCGCGCCCCGCTGCCTACGCCACCTGGTCCTGCTCTGCGGGCTGCTACCTGCATTGCTGTTGCAGCCCGCACATGCCAAGGAGCACCTCTTCTGGCTGGTACGCGACCTGCCACCGTTCACCATTTTTGATGGCCCGGAAGAAGGCCGGGGGGTCATCGACCAGTTGTTACCGCTGCTGATAAGGCAGATGCCCGAGTACGAACACAGCATCGTGCGGGTCAACCGCGCCCGCAGCCTGCAGATGCTGCAAGACCGTGGCACCTTCACCTGCGACCCAACCCTGCTGTGGACACCGGAACGGGCCAAATATGTGCATTTTTCTGTTCCATCACTGGGCGTGCTCAGCGGCGGCCTGGTGTTGCGCAAGGAAAACCAGGCGCTGGTGGCACCCTACCTCGACGGCCAGCAGGTGGACCTGCATGGCCTGCTGAGCAAGGCCCCGCTGAAGCTGGGGATTGTCGCGGAACGCAGCTACGGCACGCAGATTGACAGCATCTTGCGCCAGTTACCCGACAGCGCGCTCAGCCGCCACTACGGCAACGAGGCCACCGCCAACCTGCTGCAGATGCAGCAGTTGGGGCGCCTGCGCCTGGTGCTCGGCTACTGGCCTGAAGTTCGCTACCTGATCCAACAACAAGGCGGGTCACTGGCTGACTACCAGTTTCATACTGTGCAGGGCGTGGATCGCTACCAGTTTCTGCATGTGGGCTGTTCAGACAGCGAATTGGGGCGTGCGGCAGTTGCCCACATCGACCAGTTGCTGCCCACCCTGCGCCGGGATGTGTTGCCAGGGTTGTATGCCCGCTGGCTGGACCTGGCATTGCGGGAGGACTATCTGGAGGAAAGCCGGCGTTTCTTTGAGGACAAATAAGCCCAACCGGTCTGCACGGTCGTTGCAGGAGCAGCCGAGGGATACGTGCCTGCCCAGAAAAAGAAACCCCAGGCGCTGGGGAAGACGCCCGGGGTCAAGCGAAAGCCCTTGAGGACTTCCCGTGACAGCCTTGCCAGCGCCGGAGCAAAGCACTGGCTGGCTGCCCTTACACTGTCTGATAAACCACTCAGGCAAAGGTTCCCTGCGGTTGCTGGCGATGCTGCAATGCTGCGATGACACACGGCTGCAACCGCCCCTCAGCTATCTGCAGGTCTCGGTGCAAGCCGTCCACGAGGTCGATCAGCAGGCGTTGCTCCTGCAATTGGCGCTCGCTGACCGTGCGCCGCAAGGTAATACCTGAGAGAGGGTCGTGAACGGTCAGTTGGCGATTACCACTGGGATCGGCGATGCCGAGGTGGGTCTGATAGGGCGTCAGGGCTTCGTTGAGCAGGCTGCAGATTCTTTCCATCCGGATCACTCGCTGCGTGGTGGGACCTAAAGTAACTGACCAGCAGGCGCCGCAGAAAGTTCGTCAAACCGCGCCCGCTTCAGTGAGCATGCGGGGCTGGCATGACAGTTTGAATACGCGACCCTGGGCGCACCTGCAGTGTTTGCAAGGCGTGCTGCAGGCGTGGCATCGACAGCGGCCAGGGCAACTCGTCGAGCACCCACATGCCACATTTTCTGGCCTCCTGTGCAAGGTTTTGACGCGTTGGGGCAGGCTGGCCGACGAACAGCAATGCGCGCACTCGTCGCTGCTGGGCGAGCAAAGCAAGGCCGGCCCGGGCTGGCATGGCGTGGTCAAGGATCAGCAAGTCAGGGCGACGCTCAGCGCAGAGGCAGGCGTCGAGGTCAGCGACGCTTTCGCTGATGCGCACGTTGAAGACGCCTTGGCCATTGAGGGCCTGGTGCAAGAGGATCTGGTGGGATGGGCGAGCCTGGTGAATCAACACATAGGGCTGGTGCATGAGCCGCTCCTGATGGGAGGACCGGCTAATTTATGCTTGGCGCCCGGCAGGCTGAATAGGATGTTTCTGATAGATCGGAGGGAAAGGGCTGAGACGTTGGGGCTGCGCTGCAGCCCCAAACGCCATGCAATTACAGCGGCTTGCCGCGGTTGCCGTGCTGGCTGACAAAGCCCTGTACAGCCTTCAGGTCATTGGCCAGGACCGTGCAACGCTCTTCACGGCTGAACAGGTCGCTGAGGTGCGCGGGTAGCTCCAGCGCCTTGCCCACACCGGCCTTCTCCACCGCGTCCGGGAACTTGACCGGGTGCGCGGTACCCAGCACCACCATTGGCGTGTCCAGGCTGCGGCGGCACTCGCGGGCAGCCTTCACGCCGATTGCGGTATGCGGGTCGAGCACTTCACCGGTGGCGGCGAACACTTCTGCGATGGTCTCGCAGGTTTGCTCGTCGCTGACAGCCAGCGAGTCGAACAGTTTGCGGGCTTCGGTCCAGCGGTCTTGCTCGACGCTGAAGCCGCCACCTTGCTTGAAGTTGGCCATCAGCTCGGCAATCGCACCACCGTTGCGGCCATGCAGGTCGAACAGCAGGCGCTCGAAGTTGGACGAGACCATGATGTCCATCGACGGCGACAGGGTCGCGTGCAGGGTTTCCTTGACGTACTGGTTGCCGCTCATGAAGCGGTGCAGGATGTCGTTACGGTTGGTGGCGACGATCAATTGGCTGACCGGCAGGCCCATGTTGCGCGCCAGATAGCCGGCGAAGATGTCGCCGAAGTTGCCGGTCGGTACCGAGAACGCCACCGAGCGCGCCGGGCCACCCAGCTGCAAGGCTGCATGGAAGTAGTAGACGATCTGGGCCATGATCCGCGCCCAGTTGATCGAGTTGACGGCGACCAGGCGGGTGCCCTTGAGGAACGACTGGTCGGCGAAACTGGCCTTGACCATTTCCTGGCAGTCGTCGAAGTTGCCTTCGATGGCGATGTTGTGGATGTTGTCGCCAAAGATGGTAGTCATCTGACGGCGCTGCACTTCCGATACACGCTGGTGCGGGTGCAGGATGAAGATGTCGACGTTGTCGCAACGGCGGCAGCCTTCGATTGCAGCGGAACCGGTATCACCGCTGGTGGCACCGATGATGACCACGCGCTCGTTGCGCTTGGCCAGCACATGGTCAAGCAGGCGACCGAGCAACTGCAGGGCAAAGTCCTTGAACGCCAGGGTCGGGCCGTGGAACAGCTCCAGCACCCACTCGTTGCTGTTCAGCTGACGCAACGGGGCGACCGCAGCGTGGGCGAACTCGCCGTAGGTTTCTTCGAGGATCTTCTTGAAGTCGGCGTCGGCGATGCTGCCCTCGACGAACGGACGCATCACGCGGAAGGCCAGCTCGTGGTAGGGCAAGCCGGCCCACGAGGCGATTTCTTCCTGGGTGAAGCGTGGCAGGTTTTCCGGCACGTAGAGGCCGCCGTCGCTGGCCAGGCCAGCCAGCAGCACGTCTTCGAAATTCAGGGCCGGTGCCTGGCCGCGGGTACTGATATAGCGCATGGGTGCAAACCTTCGATGCTGGGGCCGGGGCAGCGCGGGCGGCCCATCGGCAATATTTGTTAGTTGAGCTGCTCGACGCGAATGCGCACAACCTTGCCGACCACGTCCTGCAGGGCTTCCAGGGCGACGATGGCGTCATTGATACGCTGCTCGACCACGCCATGGGTCACCAGGATCATTGGCACCAGGCCGTCCTGCTCCTCGGCTTCCTTCTGCATGATCGACTCGATGTTGATACCGCGCTCCGAGAGGATGCTGGCGACCTGGGCCAGTACGCCTGGGTGATCCTTGGCCTGGATACGCAGGTAGTAGGCGCTTTCGCAGGCTTCGATCGGCAGGATCGGGTGGGCCGACAGCGAGTCTGGCTGGAAGGCCAGGTGCGGCACACGGTTTTCCGGGTCGGAGGTCATGGCACGGACCACGTCGACCAGGTCGCCGACCACTGACGAAGCGGTAGGCTCCATACCCGCGCCGGCACCGTAGTACAGGGTGGAGCCGGCAGCATCACCGTTGACCATGACGGCGTTCATCACGCCGTTGACGTTGGCGATCAGACGGTCGGCCGGGATCAGCGTCGGGTGCACGCGCAGCTCGATACCTTCGGCGGTGCGACGCGCCACGCCCAGGTGCTTGATGCGGTAGCCCAAGGCCTCGGCGTAGTTCACGTCTGCCGTTGTCAGCTGGGTGATACCTTCGGTGTAGGCCTTGTCGAACTGCAGCGGGATACCGAACGCGATGGACGCCAGGATCGTCAGCTTGTGCGCAGCGTCGATGCCTTCTACGTCAAAGGTCGGGTCGGCTTCGGCGTAGCCCAGCGCCTGAGCTTCGGCCAGCACGTCCGGGAAGGCACGGCCCTTCTCACGCATTTCGGTGAGGATGAAGTTACCGGTGCCGTTGATGATGCCAGCCAGCCAGTTGATGCGGTTGGCCGACAGGCCTTCGCGGATGGCCTTGATCACCGGGATGCCACCGGCTACGGCCGCCTCGAAAGCGACAATCACGCCCTTCTCGCGAGCTTTGGCGAAGATTTCGTTGCCGTGCACGGCAATCAGCGCCTTGTTGGCAGTGACCACGTGCTTGCCGTTTTCGATGGCCTTCAGCACCAGGTCGCGGGCGATGGTATAGCCACCGATCAGCTCGATGACAATGTCGATCTCCGGGTTGCTTGCAACTTCGAACACGTCAGCGGTAATGGGGGTACCGGTAATCTGGCAGTTCGGGTTCTGCGAGCGCATGGCGATCTGTGCCACTTCAATACCGCGCCCGGCACGGCGGGCAATCTCCTCGGCGTTGCGCTGAAGTACATTGAAGGTTCCGCCACCGACGGTCCCCAACCCACAGATGCCTACTTTGACCGGTTTCACTGTGAACTCCCCATTGAACGGCCGACACGTTTGCCGACCGTGAAACTTGCCGTCACCCCATGACGACGGCGTACTGAACTGGATTACTTGGCAAGTGCCAGCTTGGCGACCTGCGGTGCCGGCTGGTAGCCCGGAATGACCTGGCCGCTTTCAAGAACAATGGCCGGCGTGCCGTTGACACCGATCGACTGACCCAGCTGAAACTGCTTGCTGACCGGGTTGGTGCACTTGGCGGCCTTGATTTCTTCACCTTCGACCATTTTGTCCATCGCCCCACGGCGGTCGCTGGAGCACCACACCGCCTGCAACTGCTGGTCACCCGCCGAACCGAGGCCCTGACGCGGGAAGGCGACATAGCGCACTTCGATACCGCGACGGTTCAACTCAGGCACTTCGGCGTGCAGTTTGTGGCAGTACGGGCAGGTAGTGTCGGTGAACACGGTGATGTGCGACTTGGTCTCGCCTTTGGCAGGATAAACCACCATCTCGGCGGCTGGAATGCCGTTGATGAGCTTGGCGATACCTTGGCGTTCGGTTTTTTCGGTGAGGTTGACCGGCTTGCCGTCCTGGATCTGGAACAGGTAGCCCTGCATCACGAACTGGCCGTCAGCGCTGGCGTACAGCACGCGGCCGCCCTGCAGCTTGACTTCATACAGGCCGTTGAGCGGGCTGCTGGCCACGCTTTCCACGGGCACTTCCAACTCGAGGTTCTGCAACGATTTACGGATGGCCTGCTCGGCACCGGCGTTGCTATCGGTTGCCGCGGCAACGGCAAAGGTACTGGCCAGCGCCAACGCGGCGGCGGCGAAAAACTGGGTCACGCGCATGGGAACTCCTGAAGGCGGACAGGGGCCGGAGGGCGCCACCTGCGGAAAATACGCGGTGACCGTGCGGCCCTTGGTGCAAACCGCTCAAGCCTACCACATCACGCTGCCCGTGAAGGGGGTCGCAAGGACCGGTCGGCGGAACATGAAAAACATTCATCCACGCGGGTGGTGCTGGGCGTGCAACTGCTGCAGGCGGGCCTTGGCGACGTGGGTATAGATCTGCGTGGTCGACAGGTCACTGTGGCCCAGCAGCATCTGCACCACCCGCAAGTCGGCACCGTGGTTGAGCAGGTGGGTGGCGAAGGCATGCCGCAGGGTGTGCGGCGACAGCGGCTTGTCGATGCCGGCAACCCGTGCGTGGTGTTTGATACGGTGCCAGAAGGTCTGGCGCGTCATCTGCTCGCCGCGCTGACTGGGGAACAGTACGTCGCTGGGACGGCCATTGAGCAGTTCGGCGCGACCATCGCGCTGGTAGCGCTCCAACCACACCACCGCCTCTTCACCCATGGGCACCAGGCGTTCCTTGCTGCCCTTGCCCATCACCCGCAGCACACCCTGGCGCAGGTTGACCTGGTCGAGGGTCAGGCTGACCAGTTCGGTAACCCGAAGGCCGCACGCGTAGAGCACTTCGAGCATGGCACGGTCGCGTTGGCCAATGGCTTCGCCCAGGTCCGGAGCCTGCAACAGGGCTTCGACGTCGGCTTCGGACAGCGACTTGGGTAGCGGCTTGCCCAATTGCGGCATGTCGACCTGCAGGGTCGGGTCGATGGCCACCAGCTTTTCCCGCAGCAGGTAACGGAAAAAGCCGCGCAGACCGGAGAGGAAACGCGCCGTGGAACGTGGCTTGTAGCCCTGATCCAGGCGCCAGGCCAGGTGATCGAGGATCAGGTCGCGGCCGGCGTCTGGCAGCGATACCGAATGCTCCTGCAGCCAGCCATTGAACAGGGCCAGGTCGCTGCGGTAGGACACGCGGGTGTTGTCGGACAGGCCTTTTTCCAGCCATAGGGCGTCAAGGAACTGGTCGATCAGGGGGTGGTCGAGGGCGGGCATGAAATCTCGGTGGCAAACGACGAAATGGCGCTTAGTCTTTCATAACAACGTCGGCATAGGGAGCCCGCATGAGCGAACAGCAGATCCTTCTGAGTGTGGGCGGCATCGGCGCTGCAGCGCTCGCCTGCCAGTGGCTGGCCTGGCGCCTGAAGCTGCCGGCGATTCTGTTTCTGTTGTTGGCCGGGATCCTTGCCGGCCCAGCGCTGGGATGGCTCGACCCCGAGGCGCTGTTCGGCCCATTGCTGATGCCGCTGGTGTCGCTGGCGGTAGCGCTGATTCTGTTCGAAGGCAGCCTGACCCTGCACCTGTCGCAGTGGCGCGAGATCGGCAGCGTGGTGCATCGCCTGGTCACGGTGGGTGCACTGGTCACCTGGCTGGTGATTGCACTGGCAACCCACTGGCTGCTCGGGTTCGACTGGCCGCTGGCGATTCTTTTCGGCACCCTGACGCTGGTGACTGGCCCCACGGTGATCGTGCCCATGCTGCGCGTGGTGCGGCCAAAGTCTGCGATCGCGAACATCCTGCGCTGGGAAGGGATAATGATCGACCCCATCGGCGCGCTGCTCGCCGTGGTGGTCTACAGCTTCATCATCGCCAGCGCCGAGGGTAACGGCCTGAGCCAGAGCCTTATCACTTTTGCCGGTGTGATCTTCTGCGGTACCGCCCTGGGCGCGGCAGGGGGCTGGGTACTGGGGCAAATCATGCGCGAACAGTGGCTACCAGAATATCTGCACAACCTCGCGTCACTGGCGGCGGTACTGGGGATATTCATCGCCGCCAACCAGATCATGCACGAGTCCGGGCTGCTTGCCGTGACCGTGATGGGTATGTGGCTGGCCAACATGCGCGGGGTTGATGTGCGGCAAATCCTGCACTTCAAGGAAAACCTCAGTGTGCTGCTGATATCCGGCCTGTTTATTCTGCTGGCTGCACGCCTTGACCTGCATGCCCTGCTGGGCCTTGGCCCTGCTGTGCTGGCATTGTTGCTGGTGATCCAGCTGCTGGCACGTCCGCTCAATGTTTGGCTGGCCACACTGGGCTCGACACTCAACTGGCGGGAGCGCGCGCTGCTGGCCTGGATTGCGCCACGCGGCATCGTTGCTGCGGCCGTTTCCGCTATTTTTGCCATCCGCCTGCACCAGGCCGGCCACCAGGATGCCTTGCTGCTGGTACCGTTGACCTTCGCGGTAATCATTGGCACGGTGGTACTGCAAAGCGCCACGGCCAGGCCGCTGGCACGCTTGCTCAAGGTCGCCGAACCGGCACCCAGCGGGTTTCTCATCGTCGGTGCCAACGAACCGGCCCGGGCCATCGCCAAAGCCCTTCAACAATTGGGCTGCCGGGTTTTGCTGACGGACTCCAGCTGGGAAAACATCCGCGCCGCACGCATGGACGGGCTCACGACCTACTTTGGCAACCCGGCCTCGCAGCATGCCGACGCCCATCTGGACCTGGTCGGCCTCGGGCACTTGCTGGGCCTCTCTCCCGCCGGCGAAATCAATGCCCTGGCCTGCGCCAGGTTCCGTCATGATTTCGGCCACAGCCGGCTGTTCGTGCTAGCCAGTGGCCTGGAGAAACAACGTAGCGACAAGCACCGGGCGGCCGAAGAGCACCGCGGGCATCTATTGGGGGCCAAGCCGATGACCTATCTGCAACTGGCCAACCGTCTGCATCAAGGCGCCGAGCTGTATAGCACCAACCTGACCGAAGGCTTTGGCTGGGATGCCTACCAGGCACTGCATGGCGAACGGGCAAACTTGCTGTTCGCGCGCGATGGCCATGGCTGGGTCCATGTAGCCAGCCCTGATAACCCGTTGCAGCCACAACCGGGCTGGACCTTGGTGGCATTGATCGAGCCAGCAGCGCAACCGTAATGCTCAGGTGCCTGGCAGCACGGGCACCGGGCGCTTGTCCTCGTCAATGGCGACGAAGCTGAACACCCCATGGATTGCCCGATCACGGCCATCCAGGTACATGTTCTCGACAAACACATCCACCTGCACCTGCAAGCTGGTATTGCCGACCTTGATCACCGTACCCACCAGCTCGACGATCGAGCCCGCAGGAATCGGGTGCTTGAAATCGATGCGGTCTGTAGACACGGTCACCAATGGCAGGCGGCAGAAACGCGTGGCAGCGATGAACGACACTTCGTCCATCCAGGCCAGGGCGGTGCCGCCGAACAGGGTGTTGTGGTGGTTGGTGGTATTGGGGAACACCGCCTTGGTCACGCGGGTCACCGACAGTTCGGTGCGGCGCTGGATTTCCTGGTCTCGGGTCGTCATGGCAATCACATTTTCGGGGTTTCAAAACGCAAAAAAGCAGCCCGAAGGCTGCTTTTTTCTCGCTAGGCGGCCTCGGCCACCGGGCAAACTGCACTCAGGACAGTTTTTCCTTGATGCGAGCGGCTTTGCCGGACAGGTCGCGCAGGTAGTACAGCTTGGCTTTACGCACGTCACCACGACGTTTCACGGCCAGGCTGTCGATTTGCGGGCTGTAGGTCTGGAAGGTACGCTCTACGCCAACGCCGCTGGAGATCTTGCGCACGGTGAAGGCGCTGTTCAGACCGCGGTTACGCTTGGCGATAACGACGCCTTCGAACGCCTGCAGACGGGAACGCTCACCTTCCTTCACTTTAACCTGAACGACAACGGTGTCGCCTGGTGCGAAGGTTGGGATTTCCTTGCTCATCTGCTCGGCTTCGAGCTGCTGGATGATCTTGTTGGTCATGCTGTGCTCCTAAGATGGATACGCGATCCACCATCGATACGTTTAACTATCGTCCCGCTCGCGGAGATATTCCTCGAGCAGCTTCTTCTCTTCTCCAGAAAGCGAGCGACTTTCCAGAAGATCGGCGCGTCGTTCGAAGGTCCTACCAAGGGACTGCTTCATCCTCCAACGCCGGATATGTGCATGGTTGCCACTTAGCAACACGTCGGGAACACGCTGATCCGCATACACCTCAGGCCGGGTGTAGTGCGGGCAATCGAGCAGACCGTCGGTGAAGGAATCTTCTTCCGCCGAGTCCACATGCCCTAAAGCTCCGGGCAGCAGTCGCGTAACCGCATCGATCAGTACCATGGCCGGCAGCTCGCCACCGGAAAGCACATAGTCGCCAATCGACCACTCCTCATCGACATGAGCCTCGATAAAGCGCTCGTCGATGCCTTCATAACGACCGGCGATCAGGATCAACGATTCCTGTTCGGCCAGGCCTTTGACCGCCTGCTGAGTCAGCTTGCGGCCTTGTGGCGAAAGGTAGATCACCTTCGCCGCTGCTCCGGTCGCCTGCCTGGCGCTAACCAAGGCGTCTTCCAGAGGCTTGATTTTCATCACCATGCCCGGACCACCGCCAAACGGCCGATCATCTACCGTGTGGTGACGATCTGTGGTGTAGTCCCGCGGGTTCCAGCAAGTCACCTGAAGCAACCCTTGTTTCACCGCGCGGCTGGTAATGCCGTACTCCGTGATGGCCGAGAACATCTCGGGGAACAACGTGATGACGTCTACGCGAAGGTTACCCATCGTTTAGAAGTCCGCGTCCCATTCGACCCGCATCACGCCTGCTTCGAGGTCGATTGCCAGCACACATTGCTCCGTATAGGGCAACAGACGCTCGCGATCATCCAGGCTGCCTGCGCAGGGCTTGACCACCATTACATCGTTCGCACCGGTCTCCAACAGGTGATCGACCTTGCCGAACAGTTGTTCGTCCTGGTTGATGACCTTCAGACCTACCAACTGGTACCAGTAGTACTCGTCGGCAGCCAGGTTGGGCAAAAGGCTCCGCGGGATGCAGATTTCGTAACCGCTCAGAAGACGGGCTTCATCGCGATCGTCGAGACCTTTCAGCTTCACGACCAGGCCCTTTTGGGAGCCACGACCGCTGACCAGCTCGACCTGCTTTACCTTGCCTTCGTGCCGAAGCGTCCAGCGTGGATAATCCAACAGGTTTTCAATCGGATCGGTAAAGGAATACACCTTCACCTCGCCGCGAACGCCGTGAACCGAAAAAATCTTGCCAACGACGATGAGGTCGTCAGCCTTTTCTGGCGTCGCGTTCATACTATTCAGGCAGCGGCCTTGGCAGCTTCCTTCAGCAGCTGAGCAACACGCTCAGACGGCTGTGCACCCTGGCTCAGCCAGTAGGTGACGCGCTCTTGGTTGACCGACAGCTTAACTTCGGCGCCAGCAGCGATTGGGTTGAAGAAACCTACGCGCTCAACGAAACGGCCGTCACGGGCGTTACGCGAGTTGGTCACGGTCAGGTGGTAGAATGGGCGCTTTTTCGAGCCGCCACGGGCCAGACGAATGGTTACCATGTGAACATCGTTCCTATAGTCGGTGCTGCAGTTGATACAGCAGCTGGTACTGCAAATCTGAATGCCAAATAGGCACACGGGTGCCCAAAAGGCCGCATATTCTCGGGGAATACACGGACATTTGCAAATGACTTTTTCGGCAAGGCCTCGCCCTGCCGTCCAGATTTGCCGGTTGCGCCGCGAAATTCGCGGCTGTTGCCCCGCTACAGCGGGGGTTCTGGGCGCCTGCCCGACAAAAGGCAGGCACCCGAATCAGGGGTTACAGCTTTGGCATGCCGCCACCTGGCAGCATCCCACCGAGGCCGCGCATCATCTTGGCCATGCCGCCTTTGGCAGAAAACTTCTTCATCATCTTCTGCATCTGCTTGTGCTGCTTGATCAGCCGGCCGATGTCCTGCACCTGGGTACCGGACCCCAACGCAATACGGCGCTTGCGCGAACCGCTGATCAGGTCAGGGTCGCGGCGCTCGGCCGGGGTCATGGAGTTGATGATCGCTTCCATTTGCTTGAACTGCTTTTCGGCCGCGCCCTGGGCGTTGCCCATCTGTGACAGGTTGACCCCGCCGATGCTTGGCAGCTTGTCCATCAGGCCGCCGAGGCCGCCCATGTTCTTCATTTGCTGCAGCTGGTCACGGAAGTCTTCGAGGTCGAAGCCCTTGCCCTTCTTCAGCTTCTTGGCCAGCTTGTCGGCCTTGGCCTTGTCGATGGTCTGCTCAGCCTGCTCGATCAGGCTGAGCACGTCGCCCATGCCGAGGATGCGCGAAGCGACGCGGTCGGGGTGGAACGGCTCGAGCGCCTCGGTCTTCTCACCCATACCGATGAACTTGATCGGTTTGCCGGTGATTGCGCGTACCGACAGCGCAGCACCGCCACGGGCGTCACCGTCAACCTTGGTCAGCACCACACCGGTCAGCGGCAGCGCCTCGCCAAAGGCCTTGGCGGTGTTGGCAGCGTCCTGGCCGGTCATGGCGTCGACCACGAACAGCGTCTCGATCGGTTTGACGGCAGCGTGCAGCGCCTTGATCTCGTCCATCATGTCGGCGTCGATGTGCAGACGGCCGGCGGTGTCGACGATGACCACGTCGATGAACTTCAGCTTGGCTTCACGGATGGCGGCTTCGGCGATGGCCACCGGCTTCTGGCTGATATCGGACGGGAAGAAGGTGACGCCGATATCGTTGGCCAGTGTTTCCAACTGCTTGATCGCCGCCGGACGATAGACGTCGGCAGACACCACCATCACGCTCTTTTTCTTGCGCTCTTTAAGAAAGCGCGCCAGCTTGCCGGCGGTGGTGGTCTTACCCGCGCCCTGCAGGCCCGCCATCAGCACGACAGCAGGCGGGGCGGCGTTCAGTGCGAGGTCTTCGTTGGCCGCGCCCATCAGGCTTTCCAGCTCGGCCTGGACGATCTTCACGAAGGCCTGGCCCGGGGTCAGGCTGCGCGACACCTCGGTACCGACCGCACGATCCTTGACGCTGTTGACGAAATCCTTGACGACCGGCAGGGCAACGTCGGCCTCGAGCAGCGCCATGCGCACTTCGCGCAGCGTGTCCTTGATGTTGTCTTCGGTCAGCTTGGCCTTGCCGGTGACATGGCGCAGCGTCTGTGACAGGCGGTCGGTCAGGTTTTCGAACATGGTGATCCTTTCAGGCCCAGTAAAGCCGAGGTTTGTCAGGTGCCAGGGGGGAAATACACACCCGCCGGGCACAGCAAGGCGGCGATTATAGCGAAGTGCAGCGGCGACGCACACCTTGGTAGATATTCGGTGGCTGTGCTGGCCTCTTCGCGGGCGCGCTCGCTCCCGCAGGATCTTCACGGCTTGCAGGCCTGGGCCGTACCTGTGGGAGCGGGCGTGCCCGCGAATGCCCTGACACAACCCTTCAGTCTTCCTAGAGCGGCAGAATCTATGCCAAACTCCGTCTCTTTAAAGGCTCGCCAACCAGGACTTATGGTCTCCTCTCCCAGCCTCATTCCCAACCTGATCGCCGCCGGCCTATATATAGCAGCGGCCATCTACCAGGGCTCTCACCTGGCCCAGGGCCGCAAGGCCGACAAGCGCCTGCTTGGCCTGCTGGGTGCCTTCGCGGTGCTGGCCCAGGCCGGCGCACTGTTCTTCCAGCTGATCACCCCGCTGGGGCTGAGCCTGGACTTCTTCAGCGCCGCCAGCCTAATCGCCGTGGCAGTCATTACCCTGACATTGCTGGCCTGCCTGCGCATACCGGTAGAAAACCTGCTGGTGCTGCTGTTCCCGCTGGGCGCGGTAACGGCACTGCTGGCGCAGTTCGCGCCCCCCGGTACGGTGCCGCTGATCAATGAAGAACCGGGCATCCTTGCGCATATCCTGTTGTCGATCCTGGCCTATGGGCTGTTCACCATCGCGGTGTTCCAGTCGCTGCTGTTGCTGCTGCAGGACCGCCAGCTGAAGAACAAGCATCCGTCCGGGCTGATCCGCAACTTCCCGCCACTGCAAACCATGGAAAGCCTGCTGTTCGGCTTCCTCTGGGCCGGTTGGTGCCTGCTGTCGCTGTCGCTGATCTCCGGCTGGCTGTTCCTCGACAACCTGTTTGCCCAGCACCTGGTGCACAAGACCTTGCTGGCCTGTGTCGCCTGGGTGGTGTTCAGCGTGCTGCTGTGGGGCCGCACCCGCCTGGGTTGGCGGGGCCACATGGCCATCCGCTGGACGCTGGCCGGTTTCTGCCTGCTGATGCTGGCCTATTTCGGCAGCAAGCTGGTTCGCGAATTCATCTTGCATATCTGACGGCCGCCCATGGACACCCTGCCGTACGCACCGCTATTCGGCACTCTGGCACTGGCCCTTTTGTGGTCAGCACTGTTCACCGCCGTGGATGCTGCCCGCCTGCAGCTCAATGGCGCACTGCGCGCCGGCGAAGATGGCCATCCCGTGCTGCCGGCCCAGGCCTTGGTGCTGTGCGCCAGCCTGGGCAAGCTACTGGTGCTGGGGCTGGCCTGCCTGATGGGCCAGCGCCAGAGCGGCGAGCACGGCTTCTGGCTGGCGGGCCTGGCCGCGACCCTCGCCTTGCTGGTGTTTGCCGAATACCTGCCGCGGCGCCTGGCCCGACGTAACCCGCAGGCGTTCGTGAGCCTTGGCGCCAGCCTGCTGAAAGTGCCTCTCGCACTGCTGCAGCCACTGGCCTGCCTGCTGGACGGCGCCGCCAAGCTCATGCTGCGCCCGTTCCGTGCACAGCCCACCGCTGTGGCCCTGCATACGCAGGATGCCGACGACTTTGATGAGGATGAACAGCACGAAGCACCTCGCCATGGCCTGCTCGACGGCCTGCAGTCGTTGGACAAGATCACCGTCAACGACATCCTGGTGCCGCGCAACGAAGTGGATGGCATCAACCTCGACGAGCCGATCGAACGCATCATCGAGCAGTTGATCGTCAGCCGCCACACCCGCCTGCCGGTCTACCACAACGACATCAACCAGGTCGAAGCGATCCTCAACACCAAGCTGATCAGCCACCTGCTGCCCAAGGCCGAGCTGACCCTGGAAGCGCTGCACAGCGCCTGCTACGAACCCTATTTCGTACCGGAAAGCACGCCCCTGCAAATGCAGTTGTTGAACTTCCACAAGCAGCAACGCCGCTTGGGCGTGGTGGTGGACGAGTACGGCGAAGTACTGGGTATCGTCACCCTGGAAGACATTCTCGAAGAGATCGTCGGCGAGTTCGAGGACGAGCAAAGCCTGGAAAACCCGCATGTGCATCCGCAACCCGATGGCACCTTCGTCATCGATGGCACCGCTTCGTTACGCGAAATCAACCGTACCCTGAGCTGGCACCTGCCCTGCGACGGCGGGCCGAAAACCCTCAACGGGCTGGTCACCGAAGCGCTGGAAAGCATCCCGGAAAGCGCTGTTTGCCTGAAGATAGGCCGCTATCGCCTGGAAATCCTTGAAACAGAGGACAATTGCGCCAGCAAGGTACTGGTGTGGACCGTGACCCGATAGCTATACTCGGGTCACGCTTACCCAGCCCCGCCGTCACGCCTGCTACCCGCACCCGGCGCTCCACGGCCAGTCCGCTCCACTGATACGCCCTGCGGTCCTGCGTCAACACCCCGAACAGTACCCGCCCCCGCCCCTACCCCCCTTGGGCCATCGTCAGTCGGGCGCACACAACAAAACGCTCCGGCGTCCGCGTCACCGTGCCTTTTACAGGGCACGCCACTGCGGGCCAAGCCCATGGAGCCGGACCAGACTGTCAGGGACCTATTCAATGACAAGCAGCACTTACGCCCAAGCGCCTGCCACACCCGTCAACTCGCCTGCGCGGGTCGCCACTGCCAGCTTCATCGGCACCGCCATCGAGTTCTATGATTTCTACGTCTACGCCACCGCCGCAGCCTTGGTGATCGGCCCGGTGTTCTTCCCGTCCGGGTCGGGCACCGCGCAAATGCTGGCCGCCTTCCTCACCTTCGGTATCGCCTTCCTCGCCCGGCCACTGGGCTCGGCGTTGTTCGGCCACTTCGGCGACCGCATTGGCCGCAAGTCGACGCTGGTCGCCTCGCTGCTGCTGATGGGCGTATCCACCACCGCCATTGGCGTGCTGCCGGGCTATGACAGCATTGGCGTGTGGGCGCCGATCATTCTCTGCCTGCTGCGTTTTGGCCAAGGCCTGGGCCTGGGCGGCGAATGGGGTGGCGCGGCCCTGCTGGCTACCGAAAACGCGCCGGAAGGCAAACGGGCCTGGTTCGGCATGTTCCCGCAGTTGGGGCCGTCAATCGGCTTCCTGGCGGCCAACGGCCTGTTCCTGACCCTGGCCCTGGTGCTCAGCGACGAGCAGTTCCGTGAGTGGGGCTGGCGCATTCCGTTCCTGCTCAGCGCCGCACTGGTACTGGTAGGCCTGTACGTGCGCCTGAAGCTCGAAGAGAGCCCGGTGTTCGCCAAGGCCGTTGCCCGCCACGAGCGGGTGAAAATGCCGGTGGTCGACCTGTTCTCGAAATACTGGCTGCCAACCCTGCTGGGCGCTGCGGCCATGGTGGTGTGCTATGCACTGTTCTACATTTCCACGGTGTTCTCGCTGAGCTACGGCGTGACCACACTGGGCTACAGCCGCGAAACGTTCCTTGGCCTGCTGTGCTTCGCGGTGGTGTTCATGGCACTGGCCACACCGTTGTCGGCCTGGCTCAGTGACCGTTACGGGCGCAAGCCGGTACTGATCGTCGGCGGCCTGCTGGCGATAGCTTCGGGCTTTACCATGGAACCGCTGCTGACCTCGGGATCGACTGCGGGGGTGGCGCTGTTCCTGGCCATCGAGCTGTTCCTGATGGGCGTCACCTTTGCGCCGATGGGGGCACTGTTGCCAGAGCTGTTCCCGACCCACGTGCGTTATACCGGTGCCTCGGCGGCGTATAACCTGGGCGGCATCGTTGGCGCCTCGGCGGCACCGTTCTTTGCCCAGAAGCTGGTGAGCATGGGGGGGGTTGAGCTGGGTGGGCGGTTATGTGTCGGCGGCGGCGGTGATCAGCCTGATTGCCGTGCTGTGCCTGAAAGAGACGCGCAATACCACGCTGTAAGCCAGTGGGGCCGCTTTGCGGCCCTATCGCGACACAAGGCCGCTCCCACAGGGATCGCGTAAGCCTGGAAGCTGCGCGATCCCTGTGGGAGCGGCCTTGTGTCGCGACAGGGCTGCAAAGCAGCCCCAGCACTCTCGGATCAGAACTCGACCTTGACCGCCTGCGAAGCACGGGTCGCCTTGGCCCGCGCCAGTTCGACCGACTCGTCACGCGCCAGGCACACGCCCATGCGGCGGGTACCGTTGATTTCCGGCTTGCCGAACAGGCGAATGGCGGTATCCGGCTCGCTCAGCGCTGCGCCCAGGTTGGCGAAGCTGGTCTGTTGGGACTGGCCTTCGGGCAAGATCACTGCCGAGGCCGACGGGCCGAACTGACGCACCACCGGAATCGGCAGGCCGAGAATGGCGCGGGCATGCAGGGCGAATTGCGACAGGTCCTGGGAAATCAGGGTGACCAGACCGGTGTCATGCGGGCGCGGCGACACTTCGCTGAACCACACCTGGTCGCCCTTCACGAACAGCTCCACACCAAACAGGCCGCGACCGCCGAGGGCATCGGTGACCGCCTTGGCCACGCGCTGCGATTCGGCGAGCGCCTTCGGGCTCATGGCCTGTGGCTGCCAGGACTCTTGGTAATCGCCCTTCTCCTGACGGTGCCCGACAGGTTCAAGGAAGGTGGTACCGCCCACGTGGCGCGCGGTCAGCAGGGTAATTTCATATTCGAAGTCGATGAAACCTTCGACAATCACCCGGCCCTTGCCAGCGCGGCCGCCTTCCTGGGCATAGTCCCACGACGCCTGCAGGTCAGCATCGCTGCGCAGCAAGCTCTGGCCCTTGCCCGACGAGCTCATCACCGGTTTGACCACACACGGGTAACCCAGGTCGGCTACGGCCTTGGCGTAGTCTTCATAGGTGTCGGCGAAGTGGTACGGCGAGGTTGGCAGGTCCAGCTCTTCGGCAGCCAGGCGGCGGATGCCTTCGCGGTTCATGGTCAACTGGGTGGCGCGGGCGGTGGGCACCACGGTGAAGCCTTCGTTTTCCAGCTCGACCAGGGTGGCGGTGGCGATGGCTTCGATTTCCGGAACGATGTAGTGCGGCTTCTCGGCTTCGATCACCGCGCGCAGGGCAACGCCATCGAGCATGTTGACCACATGGCTGCGGTGCGCCACCTGCATAGCCGGAGCATTGGCGTAACGGTCGACGGCGATTACTTCGACGCCCAGGCGCTGCAGCTCGATTACCACTTCCTTGCCCAGCTCGCCACAGCCGCAGAGCAGTACACGGGTCGCGGTGGGCGACAATGGGGTTCCGATACGGGTCATTTCAGGTCCTCGAAGGCATCCGGGGCCGCGCCAGGCTAGGCGCCACCCGCTGAAAAAGGACCGCTATTCTACACCATCAACCGGCCACGGCGGCCCGCCGGGCGCGAAATGCCATGGCCAGCCACACCGCCGTTACACCGGCGAACTTCGAGGCCATCGCGGTGCCGATGACTGCCGGGGTCAAAGCGCCGATCATGCCGAAGAAAATGAAGGTATCCACCGGGATGCTCAGCGCCGAACTGAGCCACAGGCGGTCGCGCAGCGGCCGACGGGTGATGCTGAACACCAGCCAGTCGATCAGCTCGGAAATGAAGAACGCAGTGGCGCTGGCCAAGGCGATGGCCGGCTCCGAGGTGACATAGGACAACACCAGCGCCGCCAGCATGGCCACCAGCGCGCCGTGACCGAAGCGGGTTTGCACCATGTCGCGCAGGATGAACACCAGGCCGCCCCAGGCGGACCAGATGATGTCCAGATGCGGGGCACTGGAGAAGGCGTAGTTGATCAGCACTACGCTGCTGATATAGGCAATCAGATAGAACATGGCGGGCTGTCTGTGGGCAAGCCGTACAGATTACCGCTGGGCCGTTCGCGGGTAAACCCGCTCCGACAGGGTTCGCGTCAGGCCTGCAAGATGAGGCCGGCTTCTACTGCCCGTTCATGGCAACGCTTGAGCACCGCCCGGCGCTCGTGGTTGTCCATCCGCCCCCAGCGGCCAATCTCGGCCACGGTACGCTGGCAGCCGGTGCAGATATCCTGCTCGTCCAGCGCGCAAATGCTCACGCACGGCGATGCCACCGGCCGCTCTGCTACATCACTCATCATCAACCACCAACGCTTGCGCATAACGCTGGGCATTATGCACGTAATGTGCGGCACTCGCTTCAAGCATGCGTTTCTGCTGCTCGGTCAGCTCGCGTACCACCTTGCCCGGCGAGCCCATCACCAGCGAACCGTCCGGGATTTCCTTGCCCTCGGCAATCAGTGCGTTGGCGCCGATGATGCAGTGCTTGCCGATGCGTGCGCCATTGAGGATCACTGCGTTGATACCGACCAGGCTGTAGTCGCCCACCGTGCAGCCATGCAACATGGCATTGTGGCCCACGGTCACGCCCTTGCCCAACGTCAATGGCGAGCCCATGTCAGTGTGCATCACCGTGCCATCCTGCACGTTGCTGCCCTCGCCAATGTCGATCAGCTCGTTATCACCGCGCAACACCGCGCCAAACCACACACTGGCATTGGCTTGCAGGCGCACGTTGCCAATGAGCGTGGCGTTGGGGGCGGCCCAACTGGTGGGGTGGCTCTCGACCCGCAGGTCGCCCAGGCGATATTTCATGCTTGTTCCTCAGGCTGCGACGCAGACGGCGGGGTAGGCCCCGCTCAATTTTCGATGTAACGCTCCGGGGGTTGATGCAGGCTGATACCGGCATCGAACAGCAGGTTGACCAGCTCGACGATCATGATCGCCGACAACCCCCAGATCTTGTATTCACCATAGCGGTAACTTGGCACATACCAGCTACGCCCCTGGTAATCGATACGGTGGGTATGGTCACGCGGGTCCTGGCGGAAGAATTCCAGCGGCACGGTGAATACTGCCGCGATCTCGGCATCATTGGCGCGATACTCGACGAAGTCCGGGATAAGCCCGACGAATGGCGTCACTTTCAGGCCATGTAGCGAAATCAGCGGGCTGAGCGGGCCAATCACCTCCACCAGGCCAGGGGGCAGGCCGATTTCTTCTTCAGCCTCGCGCAGGGCAGTAAAGACCAGGTCCGGGTCTTCCGGGTCGCGGCGGCCACCGGGAAAGGCGACTTCACCGCCGTGGGTAGACAGGCCCTTGGCGCGCAGGGTCAAAACCAGTTCGGGCGCTTCGCTGCGGGTAATGGGCAAGAGGACCGCCGCTTCGGGGAACCGCCTGTCGGTTTCCAATGACGCGGGTTGGTGGTTGCTCATTCGGCGAAGTAGCTCGTCCAGCATTGCGCACGCTCGTATCCAGGTCCTGTGTTGCATCATGCACCAAAGCCGCGAAGCACCCAAGCCCCAGCGCTTGCGGCGGCACGGTGGCCGCGCCAAGATAGCCTTGAACATAAGGAACCACACATGAAATTCTGCAGCGCGTGCGGCCAACCGGTCACTCAGCAGATCCCCGAGGGCGACAGCCGCCTGCGGTACGTCTGCGGCTCTTGCCAGACCATCCACTACCAGAACCCCAACATCGTGGCCGGCGTGCTACCGACCTGGGGCAGCCAGGTGTTGCTGTGTCGCCGCGCCATCGAACCGCGCCGGGGTTTCTGGACCCTGCCCGCCGGTTTCATGGAAAACGGCGAAACCCTCGACCAGGCCGCGCGTCGCGAAACCGTAGAGGAAGCCTGCGCCCGGGTCGGGCCAACGTCCCTGTACCAGCTGTTCGATCTGCCGCACATCAACCAGGTGCATGTGTTCTTCCGCGCCGAGTTGGCGGACCTGGACTTTGCCGTGGGTGCCGAAAGCCTGGAGGTGCGCCTGTTCGAAGAACATGAGATACCGTGGAACGCGCTGGCTTTCCGCACCGTCACTCGCACACTAGAATGCTACTATCGCGACCGCATCGGCCAGCACTACCCCATAGGCCATGAATACCTGCCGCCGATGAACGTTTCGCCACACACCTAAACGCCTTCAGGGATACTGTTACATGCGCTGGTTGCTTGCCCTCTTCTGCCTTTGCGTTACCTCGGTGTCCCAGGCGGCCTTCACCGAAACCATCATCCGCAAGCCTGCACCGGCAGCGCAAACCCCATCGCCTTCGCAGCAAGCCATGCAACCGTTGATCGACAAGGTACTGGTGATCAAGTCCGAGCGCCGCCTGCAGTTGATCAGCCGTGGCGAGCCGCTGAAAACCTACCGCATCTCGCTGGGCAAGCAGCCCAAGGGCGCCAAGGAACGCGAAGGCGACAAGAAAACCCCTGAGGGCTTGTACTGGCTGGACTGGCGCAAGCAGAGCGACCGCTTCAACCTGGCCATGCACATCAACTACCCGAACATCAGCGATGCCGCCCGCGCGACCCGGGCAGGGGTGAGTGCCGGCAGCATGATCATGATTCACGGCACGCCGATCAACGATGAATACCCGGAATGGTACTTCCATACCCTGGACTGGACGGATGGTTGCATTGCCATGCGCAACCGCGACATGCAGGAAGTGTGGGACTTGGTACGGGATGGAACGCTGATCGAGATCAGGCCTTGATATAGGGCCTTTCAGTACAGGTTGTAGGAACCTTCTCACCACTTTGCGAGAACTTGCCTGACAGTTGCTTAGGCAGGGTACTGCATCCAGGCGAGTGACTTAATTTTTAGCATCCACGCAGACGAGTACGAAAACCGTACATCATTTGCGGGGTGCTTCAATGCCGTGCCTGATTCACCGCATCGCCCATTGGCTGTCGGCCAGTTGCCTGTCAGGCGTGCTGTCCATTCCCCACGTGCTGGCCGACGACCCTGCCAGCCAGCAGTTGCGCGATCAACAGCATGGGCTGCGGCAACTGGAGCAACAGCAGCGGCTGGAGCGCTGGCGGCGCATCCCCGCCCCGACTGAACCGACCAACAGCACTTCCCAGCGACCGCACGATGATCGCTGCTGGGCAGTCGATGGCGTGCGCGTGGCGGGCATGCACCGGCTTTCGAGCTCGGCACTGGCGCCCACCCTCCGTGCGCTCACGCCTGCCTGCATGGGCATCGCCGACATCAATCGGCTGCTCAAAGCCATCACCCAACGTTATGTACAAGCCGGCTACCCAACCAGCCGCCCCTACCTGCGACAGCCCCCAGAACAGGGCATGCCGTTGGACATCGTCATTGTCGAAGGCTTTGTCGAAACCATCGAGCTGGCAGGGCCCGACCTGCCCCTGTCCCTCTCCAGTGCCTTCCCAGGCCTGCTCGGGCAGCCACTGTACCTGCCCGACCTTGAGCAAGGCCTGGACCAGCTCAACCGCCTACGCGCCTATGAACTGGGCGCCACCTTGCTGCCCGGCGAACTGCAAGGCGGCACCCGCGTGGTCGTGCAGCCGGGCAAGGTTGCTTCACGCTGGCACCTGGACAGCCGCTTCGACAACCGGGGCAGCGAGCTGACCGGCCGCCACCGCGTCAACCTCGGCATTGGCCTGGACAGCCCGCTTGGCCTCAATGATGAGCTGCGCCTGTCGTGGACCCGCACGGTGCTCGATACGCCCGGCCAAAGCCAAGGGATATCGTTGTACTACAGCATCCCCTACGGCGCCTGGACCTTTGCCCTCAGCGCCAGCCAGCTAAGCTATCAAGCCCCACTCCCCTACAGCGACAAGGCTGCCGACGGCAGCAGCAGCTATCAGGGCCTGAGTGTCGAGCGGGTGTTGTGGCGCAACCAGCAAGGCATGCTCAGCGCCAGCGCCCGGCTGGACCGCAAGCAGCTGATCAACCGCAGCGCTGGCGCAGTTATCGTCCAGCAGAGCCCGACGCTGGCCACGGTAGAGGCCGGCCTCAACCTGCTGTGGCTCGAAAATGGCTTGTGGAACGGCTACTTCGGCGTTGCCCAAGGCATTGACGCATTGGGTGCCGACCGCGCGCCCCTAGGTGCTCAACGCCTGCGCCCGGACTTTCGCAAATACCGCGCCAACCTGCTGCACCTGCGCCAGGGCCCGGCACCCAACCCTTGGCGCTGGCAGAGCGAGCTGGCCCTGCAGTACAGCCGCGACCTGTTGCCTGCCGTCGAACAACTGCTGGTCAGCGACGATTCGGCTGTCCGCGGCTTTCGTCTGCACACTTACTCCGGTGCCAGCAGCGCCGTCTGGCGCAATACGTTCAGCCAAGCGCTGCCACTGACCTGGGCCCACCCCTTCGAGATACGCCCCTACATCGGCCTGGACCAGGGCTGGGTTCGCACCGCCGAAGGCAAACCGTCACAGCGCCTGGCCGGGGCCGCCGCAGGGTTGGAGCTGAGCCTGCCCGGCAGCCGCCTGCGCCTGGACTACCAACGCGCCTTGTACACCAGTGACCTGCCCCGCCCGCTGCTGGAGCCCGGCTTCTGGGTGCTGGACTGGACCCTGAACATCTGATTCACCCACAACAAAGAGAACGAGAAAATGCAAACACTCTCGCAGTTACCGCCTGTTCGCCCGGATACCTTGCGCTGGGCAATCTTCCTCGCCGTGCTCGGGCCCAGCGCCGCACTGGCTCAGACAGGACTGGAAGCAGCCAGCGGCCCCGGGGGGACCCCGGTCATCCACAATGGCCACGGGGTGCCGGTGATCGACATCGTGCCGCCCAACGCCAAGGGGCTGTCACACAACCAGTTCATCGACTACAACGTTGCCACCCCTGGCCTGGTGCTGAACAACGCCACCGCAGCCGGGCAGTCGCAACTGGCCGGTGCCCTGGCGGCCAACCCGCAATTTCAAGGCCAGGCCGCCTCGACCATTCTTAACGAAGTGGTCAGCCGCAACGCCTCGCTGATCGAGGGGCCGCAGGAAATCTTCGGGCGCCCGGCCGACTACATACTGGCCAACCCCAATGGCATCACCCTCAATGGCGGCAGTTTCATCAACACCACCCGCGCAGGCTTCGTGGTGGGCACCCCGCAATTCGAGGAGCAACAGCTCAGGTATCTCGATACGCTCACGGCCAGTGGCACCCTGCAGGTACTGGAGCATGGCCAGGGCAATGCCGGTGGCGCACTCGAACTGATCGCACCACGCGTGGACAGCAAAGGCCTGCTCATGGCCAGCGAAACGCTCGACATCACCGTCGGTCGCAACCGTATCGACAGCCGCAGCGGCGAGGTGGTCGAACACCTGCCCAGCCCCTCGTCGAGCATTGATGCCAGCCTGTTCGGCGCCATGCGCGCCGGGCGTATCCGTGTGGTAAGTACCGCCGAAGGCGCGGGTGTGCGTGTGGGGGCCTCGCAGATTCTGGGCGCCGAGGGGGTCGACATCAGCTCGGCCGGGGGCCTGCATGTCAGTGGCAGTGGCGACCGCCCGACCGAGCTGCGCAGCGAGCGCGGCGTGCTGAAACTCACCGCTGCCGATGACCTGATGCTTGAAACGGTCGACGGCCAGGCCCCGCGAATCGAAGCAAGGGCGGGCAAGAAACTCACACTGGACGCCAAGACAATCGAGCACATCAAGCAGGACAGTGACAGCTGGAACAAGAAGTTCTGGTTCGTCACCCGCGAAACCTACAACAGCAAAACCACCACCACCCACCAGCAGCAACAGGGCAGTCAATTGCTGGGCACTGACAGCGTGCTGTTGCAGTCCGGCGACGACATGCGCATGACCGCAGCGAAGGTGGACGCCGGTAGCGAGCTGATGGTCGACAGCGGTGCCGGCCTGGACATCCTCGCCGGCATCGACAGCAAACGCACCGAACAGCAGGTGCGTCATCGCAAGGATTTATGGCGCGGTGACAGCGATAGCGACCAGCTCAAGGAAACCGCAAAGGGCAGTACCCTGAGCGCCGGGCACATGTCGATAAAGGCAAGCGACAACCTCAACGTGCAGGGCAGCAGCCTGCACAGCCGCGGCGATCTGGCTATCCAGGCAAAACAGGCCGACATCGGTACCACCACCTTGCAGGAACACGGTACCCAACGCGATTACCGAGGCGACCTGGTATCCGGTACATTCTTTGGCGATCGAAAAGGTAACGACACCGAGGGCCAGGTCGTCGCGGGCAGCACCATAACCAGCGATGGCGAGCTCACAGTCAGAGCCGACCAGGTCGCCATCAAAGGCAGTACCGTGTTCGGTAAAAAGGACGCGGTGCTCTACAGCGAGAACGGTTCGCTGGCCATCGCGGCGGACCATGGCAGCACGACCTCCACCCAGCGCACCAGTGACAGTAAGCTGTTCGGCCTGATCGGCAGCACGCACGAAAGCACGGACCGCAAACAGCAGGTACTGGTCAGCGACGTCAGCTCGACCAGCAACCTGCGCCTGGCCAGCGCCGAAGAGATGCGCATCCAGGGCGCCAAGGTTGCCGCTGGCAAGCATCTGCAAGTCGAGGCCAAAGGCGACCTGCTGATTGGCAGTGCGCAATCGGTCGATGAACGCGAAACCCGCGACCAACAACGGGGTTTCACGGCCAGCGCCAGACAGACCCAGGAAGCCGAGGATGGCAAGCCCGAGTCTCGCCAATACGCGGCTGGCGTGGCGTATGAGGTCGTGACCACCACCAGCAAGCAGCGCGCGACCAGCCAGGTTGCCAGTGAGCTCAAGGGTGCCTCGGTGGGCATGAGCAGCAGCGCGCACCTGCAGGTCAACGGCAGCAAGGTCCAGGCCACTGCCGGCGACCTCGATGTGCAGGCGCGGGAAGTGACACTGGGGGCGACCCGCAACGACCGTGACGTAGTCACCAGCACCACCGAAAGTGGTGGCGGGCTGACGGTAACCGGTGGCATCGACCGCCTGGGCAGTTTGTTCGAAGGCCATCACAACCGCGAGGTGCAAGCCGAACGCGAAAGCAAGGTGCAGCGCAGCGAGTTGCAGGCCAGCGGCGATCTGAAATTGCGCAGTGATGCACTGCTCACCGAGGCCGTGCACGTTGAGGCCGGCAACACCCTGCAGGTGACCGCCGAACGCATCGACAACCGTGCAGTGCAGGATACCCATGAACATGAACAAAGCCGTGACGACTGGTCGGGTAGCCTGGGCGCCAGTATCGAATACCGCGACCTGACCCGCCCTATCGAACGCCTGGTGCTGGGTGAGGAAGCCGCGCGCTTCCAGCAAGCCTCGCCCGAAGACGCCATGGCACCGCCCAGCGTGGGTGCCGACATGACGGTTGAACACCTCAAGCGCCTGGAAAACCAGCGCCGTGGCATTGCTCAGGTCAGCGAGTTGTCCGCAGCAAAGGTCGAGGTCAAGGCTGACACACTGGCCGACCAGGGCACAGCCTGGCGGGCCAATGCCGGCTCGCTGAAAATCGAGGCGCAGCAGCACCAGGTGAGCGCCGCCGAAAATACCCAGGAAACCACCGTTCAACGCCTGGCCTATGGTGGCGACGCGCGCCTGGACACCAGCACCGGCGAGGACTTGAATGTACGCGCCGCCGGCAAAGGAGGGTCGCTGGATAAAAAGGATATCGCCAGCACCGCCGTGCCCGGCAGCCTTTATGGGCAACAGGGTATCCAGGTACAGCTAGGCAGCGATGGCCGCTACGAAGGGGCCCGCATCGATGGCGGTGAAGGCAGCGTGGTCATGCACAGTGCAGGGTCATTGGCCCTACCCCAGGCGACCGACCAGGCCGAACAGCAGTCACGCCAGCTCGATGGCAATGCCTGGGCCAAAGTCGGCAACCGCCCGGGCAGCACCGGCGTCGATGGTCGGGGCTATCTGGACCATGGCCAGAAGCTGAGCACGCAGAGCAAGGCACAAGTGGCACAAATCGACGCCAAGGGCGAAGTTCAACTGACCAGCGCCGGCGACCTGTTGCTCGAAGGCACCCGCATTGGCAACCGCGAGGCCAAGGCCGGCGACATACGGGTACAAAGCGGCGGCCAGTTGCAGGTCAAGGCGGCCAGCAACACCCAGCAGGCCACAGGCGCCAACCTGGGTGGCGGCATGGAGCTGGCGGCCAAGGCTGGCCAGACCCAGGGGGGAGCCATAGGCGGCCACTTCAGCCACGGCAAGCAGGACGAACATGCACGTCAGGCGGTCGATGCCCAGTTTGCCAGCAACGGCACACTGACCCTGACCAGCAGCGCCCGCGAGGACATCGCCCTGCACCTGCAAGGCCTGCAGGCCTCGGCCGAACAGATCACCCTCGACGCCTCGAATGGCGGCATGCTGGTTGAAGCCTCTTCCAGCCAGGAGCGACGCGACAACCTCGACATCTCGGCCGGCGCCGGTTTCAACATGGCCAAGGGCGCGTTGGACACCCGCGGCCTGCATGGCCGGCTCAAGGTAGAGCTCGACAAGCGCGACAACCTCACCTGGAATACCAGTGACCTGCGCGCCGAGCGCATCGACCTGCAAAGCCGCGGCGATACCCGCATCGAGAGTGCCACCCTGGATGCAAAGCATATTGGCGGCACAATCGACGGTGACCTGCGCATCGCCAGCCTCAAGGACAACGTCAACACCCTGAGCGTGAAGGGCGATGTCAGGCTGAGCCAAGAGAAAAACCCGCAGGGCTATGTCAACGCGGCCAAATCGGTGGCAGGGCCGCTGGGAGGCAAGGTCGAGAAAACGGCCGGTTCTGCCCTGAGCAAGGCAGACCCAGGGTTCTCGCCGACCGTCAGCCTCGACGTGTCGCATGCACAGCGCGACAACGTGACGCGTCAGACCACGCTTAAAAGCAGCGACGGCATCGACCTGCAGGTCGGTGGCAACGCTCATCTGGTAGGGGCACGCTTGCAATCGGCCAAAGGCGACGTGAGGCTCGACGCCAACTCGGTCACCCAGGAAACGCTAAGCGGCAATGACTATCGCCGAGACCTGTCGCTCGATGCGTCCAACTCACCGGTGGATCTGGGCACGGCAATCGCCGAGATAGCCAAAAGCAAAATGGCGGCGGATGGGGAAAATGCGCTGGACCTGGGTGTGTTGAGAACCAGTGGGCATAGTCGCAGCGAGCAATGGGCTTCGAGCATGCAAGGGAAGAAGCACTAAGACGCAATCGCGGCCCTGGCAATTTGGGGGCATCAGAAATCTTGTGCCCTGCTGCTGATACCCAGGCACCGCGTGTCCCCCGCTTCCACAGCGAAAACCACAGCCCCCTGGGCGTGTGATTGCTCTGTGGGAGCGGGCTTGCCCGCGAAGAGGCCGGTACAGGTCAAGCCAACCTGTGCAGCCCCCGCCACCGATCCAGCCCAAGCAACACCAGCCCTATCCCCCAGAAACCCGCCAGCACCCCAAGGGCGTTGAGCATCACCTGCCCATACCCCAGACTGGCCACATCAATGAACGGATAGGCATACACGCCAATCTCGCTCCCCCGCCACAACGCATAACCAAAGTAGACCGCCGGGTACACCGCCCACACCAGCAAATGCCATAGCCGCAACCTGCCCTTGGGCACCTCGCACCACCAGTACAGGGCATACAGCACCGGCATCACGTCGTGCAGCAACTCGTCCGCCAGCCATTGCCAACCCTGTGGTTGCCACAAATGACGCAACAGCACGCTGTAGGCCAGCGCCACCAGCACGATACTGGCGGCCACTGCAGAGCTTACCGAGGGCGACAGGAAAAAGCGTTTGCCACGGCCTTCCCGGCCGAATGCGGCATAGCTGAGCACCGTCGCCACCAGGGTATTGGTCAGCACGGTGAAATAGCCAAACACATTGATCAGGCCGCCAATCAGGCTGGCCTGTTCCTGCCAACGCGCCAGCAGTACCAGGTTCACCTGCACGGCCAGGCCGAACCAGCCAAGCACAGCCATGCCGGTCAGCCAAGGGCGACGCGACATGTCAGGCCTGACGCTGCAGCTTCACGTACAGCTGCTCGACCTTTTCCCGCGCCCATGGCGTTTTGCGCAGAAAAGTCAGGCTCGACTTGATGGTCGGGTTGCTCTTGAAACAGCGCACGTCTATGCGCTCGGCCAGGCCCTGCCATTGGTAGTGCGCCACCAGCTCGGTGAGGATCTGTTCAAGGGTCTTGCCGTGCAGCGCGTTGTGTTGGGCCGTGCTCATGCTGTGCTCCGTAGGAAAGATGCGCACCTTACACGAGTGTAGTGGCGGGTGGGATCAGTCATGGCGACAGAAAAATCGCTGGCCATGGGCAAAACCTATGTGCTGAAATAGTTATGTTATGTTGTAACACTATAAAAGCCTCTGCCAAGGAACGCCCCATCCCCATGCTGTACTCACCGCTTCGCCTCTCTCCTCTCGCCGTTGCGCTCTGGCTGGCCTCATCGCCCAGCCAGGCCGTAGAGCTCGAACCCCAGGTCATCACCGCCAACCCGCTGGGCAACCGCCAACTGGCGGCTCCCAGCACCGTGCTCGAAGGCGACAACCTGCTGCAACAGCAGCACGGCAGCCTCGGTGAAACCCTGAACAAGCAGCCCGGTGTCGCCTCTACCTGGTTCGGCCCTGGCGCCAGCCGACCGGTCATTCGCGGCCTGGACGGCGACCGCATCCGCATTCTGCGCAACGGCGTCGGCGCCCTGGATGCCTCGTCGCTGTCCTACGACCACGCCGTGCCCCTGGACCCGGTGACGGTCGACCGTGTCGAAATCGTCCGTGGCCCGGCCGCCTTGATGTATGGCGGTAACGCCATCGGCGGCGTGGTCAACACCTTCGACAACCGCATCCCGGACTCGCCGATCGAGGGCATCCACGGTGCCGGTGAACTGCGTTACGGCGGCGCGGACACCACCCGCAGCAGCGCCGGCAAGCTGGAGGCCGGCGACGGCGCCTTCGCCCTGCACCTGGACGCCAACAGCCGCCAGTTCAACGACCTGCGCATCCCGGGCTACGCACGCAGCGCCAAGGTGCGCGATGCCGACGAGCCCGGCAGCAAACACCGCCTGGAAAACAGCGACGGTCGCCAGGACGGCGGCGCAATCGGTGGTGCCTACCACTGGGACCACGGCTACGCCGGCCTGTCGTACAGCCGCTACGACAGCAACTACGGCTCGGTGGCCGAGTCCGGCGTGCGCCTGGACATGAAACAGGATCACTACGCCTTCGCCTCCGAACTGCGCGACCTCGACGGCCCTTTCAGCTCGGTCAAGGTAGATGCCGGCTACACCGACTACGAACACAGCGAAATCGAGGAAGGCGAGGTCCATACCACCTTCAAGAACAAGGGCTACGAAGCCCGCATCGAAGCCCGTCACCAGCCGCTCGGACCGGTGGAAGGGATGATCGGTGCCCAGGTCAGCCGCAACGAATTCTCCGCCCTGGGCGAGGAAGCCTTCGTCCCGCACACCGATACCGACAGCCTGGCGCTGTTCATGCTGGAGCAGTGGCAAGCCACCGAACGCCTGAACCTGAGCCTGGGCGCGCGCATGGAACACACCCGCGTAGACCCGGACGCCAAAGGCAACGAGAACTTCGTCGACGCCGACAGCGCCAGCAGCTTCAACGCCTTCAGCCTGTCGTCGGGGGCCGTGTACCAACTCGACCCGGTCTGGTCGCTGGCCGCCAACCTCGGCTACACCGAGCGCGCCCCTACCTTTTACGAGCTGTACGCCAATGGCGCGCACGTAGCCACCGGCGCGTTTGAAGTCGGTGACGCCAGCCTGAACAAGGAAAAGGCGATTTCCGCCGACCTGGCGCTGCGCTTCGACAACGGCACCCACAAGGGCAGTGTTGGGGTGTTCTACAGCCACTTTCGCAACTACATCGGCCTGATCGGCACCGGCAACCTGCGTGAAGGCGGGCATGATCACGACCATGACGAGGATGACCACGACCACGATCATGACGACGGCTACCCGGAATATCAGTACCAAGGTGTGCGGGCGCGCTTCTACGGCATCGAGGCCCAGGACCGCTGGCAGTTGGCCGAGAACCGTTACGGCAGCTTTGCGCTGGAGTTGTCCGGTGACTACACCCGGGCCAAGAACCTGGACAGCGGCGAGCCACTGCCCCGCATCGCCCCGCTGCGCCTGAACAGCGGTCTGGTCTGGGAACTGGACCGCTGGCAGGCGCGAGTAGACGTGCAGCACGCTGCGTCGCAGCACCGTAAACCCGCCAACGAAACCGGCACCGATGGCTACACCACCTTGGGGGCGAGCGTTGGCTACCGCTTCGACATTGGCCAGAGCCAGTGGCTGGCGTTTGTACGCGGCGAAAACCTCACCGACCAGACCGTGCGCTACGCCAGTTCGATCCTGCGCGATATCGCACCGGCGCCGGGGCGCAGTGTGGAAGTCGGGTTGCGTACCACCTTCTGAACCATAAGCGACGAAGATCGGTGTAGGAACGGGTTCACCCGCGAAGACGATGGTAGGTCAACCGGCGCATTCGCGGGTGAACCCGCTCCTACACCGGCCTCGATTAATGACGACTGTTGCCCGTTCAACAACAATCCTCTGCGACAATTTGTCTTTTTTTCTTACAACTTCCCCTATATCCTCCCCGCCGCAAGCTGAAACGCTTCATCGAACAACCTTGTCGCCATATCCATTGAGGGGCTCGCCCTTCGATGCGCTTGCCGTTTTTTCAATAATCAAAAGATAGCGCTATCTCATGTTCCAACTGCCTAAAACCTGTTACATCGGCCTCGCCCTCAGTGCCTTGGCAACCCCCGCCAGCGCCAGCGAAATGTTCGCCAGCGACTCCCCGTGGATGCTCGGCGACTGGGGTGGAACCCGCAGCGAACTGCTGGAAAAGGGCTACGACTTTACCCTTGGCTACACCGGCGAGATGGGCAGCAACCTGCACGGCGGCTACGACCACGACCGCACCGCGCGCTACAGCGACCAGTTCACCTTTGGCAGCCACCTGGACCTGGACAAGATCCTCGGCTGGCACGACACCGAACTCCAGCTGACCGTCACCGAGCGTCACGGCGACAACATCAGCAACGACCGCATCAACGACCCGCGTGTCGGCGGCTTCACCTCCGCCCAGGAAGTCTGGGGCCGCGGCGAAACCTGGCGATTGACGCAGATGTGGATCAAGCAGAAGTACTTCGACGGTGCGCTGGATGTGAAATTCGGCCGCTTCGGTGAAGGCGAGGACTTCAACAGCTTCCCTTGCGACTTCCAGAACCTGGCCTTCTGCGGCTCGCAGGTGGGCAACTGGGTAGGTGGCATCTGGTACAACTGGCCAGTCAGCCAGTGGGCCCTGCGCGTGCGCTACAACCTTACCCCTGAGCTGTACGCACAGGTCGGCGTCTTCGAGCAGAACCCTTCCAACCTTGAATCTGGCAATGGTTTCAAGCTCAGCGGCAGCGGCACCCAAGGTGCGGTAATGCCGTTCGAACTGGTATGGACCCCACGTATCCAAGGCTTGAAAGGGGAATATCGTGCCGGCTACTACTACAGTAATGCCAAGGCACAAGATGTTCTCAAGGACAGCAACGGTCAGCCGGCCGCCATCAGCGGCGCCGCCTACCGCAGCAGCTCGAGCAAGCACGGCTTGTGGATTGGCGCCCAGCAGCAGGTCACCTCGCTGGCGTCCGACCAGTCACGCGGCTTGAGCGTGTTCACCAACGCCACCGTGCATGACAAGAAGACCAATGCCATCGACAACTATGTGCAGGCAGGACTGGTATTCAAAGGGCCCTTCGATGCCCGCGCCAAGGACGACATCGGTTTCGCCCTGGCCCGCGTGCACGTCAACCCTGCCTATCGCAAGAACGCCCGCCTGGCCAACCAGGCCGCCGGCCTCTACGACTACGACAACCCAGGCTTCCTGCCCGTGCAGGACACCGAGTACAGCGCCGAGCTGTACTACGGCATCCATTTGGCCGACTGGCTCACGGTACGCCCCAACCTGCAGTACATCCGCCACCCGGGCGGAGTGTCGCAGGTGGATGGCGCCCTGATCGGCGGCCTGAAGATCCAGAGCAGTTTCTAACCCCTTTTTTGACCTGACGGAGAACCTACGATGAGCACTGAAGGTGCGAACCAAGGAAGCCGCTGGCTACCGCGCCTGATTGGCGCGCTGCTGTTGCTGATGGGCCTGGCCCTGCTGGCCGGCGGTATCAAGCTGAGCCAGCTGGGCGGATCGCTGTACTACCTGATCGCCGGTATCGGCTTTGCCCTTTCGGGCATCCTGCTGCTGGCCCAACGCCAGATCGCCCTGGGCCTGTATGGCCTGGTGCTGCTGGGCAGCACCGTTTGGGCCCTGCTCGAAGTGGGCCTGGACTGGTGGCAACTGGTGCCCCGTCTGGCCATCTGGTTCGCCATCGGCGTGGTGCTGCTGCTTCCGTGGGCACGTCGCCCGCTGATCGGCCCGGCCAGCAAAGCCAATACTGCACTGCTCGGCTTGGCAGTGGTCGCTTCGGGCGCTTGCGCGCTGGGCAGCCAGTTCACCCATCCCGGTGAAGTGTTCGGCGAACTGGGCCGCGACAGCAGCGAAATGGCCAGTGCCGCACCGGCCATGCCCGACGGCGAATGGCAGGCTTACGGCCGTACCGAGCATGGCGACCGCTACTCGCCGCTGCACCAGATCACCCCGCAGAACGCCTACCGCCTGGAAGAGGCCTGGCGCATTCGCACCGGTGATCTGCCGACCGAAAACGACCCGGTGGAGCTGACCAACCAGAACACCCCGCTGAAGGTCAACGGTATGCTGTACGCCTGCACCGCGCACAGCCGCCTGCTGGCGCTGGACCCGGACACTGGCGCGGAAATCTGGCGCTACGACCCGCAGGTCAAGAGCCCGACCGGCACCTTCAAAGGCTTTGCCCACATGACGTGCCGTGGCGTCTCGTACTATGACGAAAACCGCTACGTCAGCCGCGACGGCAGCCCGGCGCCGAAAATTACCGACGCAGGCCAGGCGGTGGCCCAAGCCTGCCCGCGTCGTCTCTACCTGCCGACTGCAGATGCCCGCCTGATCGCCATCAACGCCGACAACGGCAAGGTCTGCGAAGGTTTCGCCAACCAGGGCGTGATCGACCTCACCACCGGCATTGGCCCGTTCACCGCCGGCGGCTATTACTCCACCTCGCCTGCTGCCATTACCCGTGACCTGGTGATCATCGGTGGCCACGTCACCGACAACGAGTCGACCAATGAGCCGTCCGGGGTGATCCGCGCCTACGACGTGCACGACGGCCACCTGGTGTGGAACTGGGACAGCAACAACCCGGACGACACCAAGCCATTGGCTGCCGGCAAAATGTATAGCCGCAACTCGGCCAACATGTGGTCAATCGCCAGCGTCGACGAAGACCTTGGCATGATCTACCTGCCGCTGGGCAACCAGACCCCGGACCAGTGGGGCGCCGACCGCACCCCAGGCGCCGAGAAGTACAGTGCCGGCGTGGTCGCCCTTGACCTGGCCACCGGCAAGGCACGCTGGAACTATCAGTTCACCCATCACGACCTGTGGGACATGGACGTCGGCAGCCAGCCGACCCTGGTACACCTGAAAACCGACGATGGCGTGAAACCGGCGATCATCGTACCGACCAAGCAAGGCAGCCTGTACGTGCTCGACCGCCGCGACGGTACGCCAATCGTGCCGATCCGCGAGATCCCCACCCCACAAGGCGCAGTGGAAGGCGACCACACCTCGCCAACCCAGGCTCGTTCCGACCTCAACCTGCTCGGCCCAGAGCTGACCGAACAGGCCATGTGGGGCGCCACGCCTTTCGACCAGATGCTGTGCCGCATCCAGTTCCGCGAGCTGCGCTACGAAGGCCAGTACACCCCGCCATCCGAACAAGGTTCGTTGGTCTACCCCGGCAACGTAGGTGTATTCAACTGGGGCAGCGTGTCGGTCGACCCGGTGCGCCAGTTGCTGTTCACTTCGCCCAACTACATGGCGTTCGTGTCGAAGATGGTCCCGCGTGAACAGGTTGCCGAAGGCAGCAAGCGCGAAAGCGAGACCAGCGGCGTGCAGCCGAACACCGGTGCACCGTATGCAGTGACCATGCACCCGTTCATGTCGCCGCTCGGCGTACCGTGCCAGGCACCCGCCTGGGGCTACGTCGCCGCCATCGACCTGTTCACCAACAAGGTGGTGTGGAAACACAAGAACGGCACCACCCGGGACAGCACTCCGGTGCCGATCGGCCTGCCGGTTGGCGTGCCAAGCATGGGTGGCTCGATCGTCACCGCCGGTGGCGTCGGTTTCCTCAGCGGCACGCTCGACCAGTACCTGCGCGCCTATGACGTGAACAACGGCAAGGAATTGTGGAAGGCACGCCTGCCAGCGGGTGGCCAGGCTACGCCGATGAGCTACACCGGCAAGGACGGCAAGCAATATGTGCTGGTGACTGCCGGCGGCCATGGCTCGCTGGGCACCAAGATGGGCGATTACATCATCGCTTACAAATTAGCTGAGTAAGCGACACCGCTCCCGCAGGCTCAACCCTGTGGGAGCGGCCTTGTGTCGCGATTGGCTCGCGCAGCGGCCCCAACGCTCTAGAATGCTGGATGGATGCTGGGGCTGCTGCGCAGCCCAATCGCGACACAAGGCCACTCCCATACCATTGAAACCCATCCCCTCCCGCCCCATCTAAGCACCATAGTCATTCACGCAGGTGCCCCATGAGCGACCAGCAGGATTTCCCGGAACACCCGGACGAACACAGCGAAGTCGAACACACCCTCCAGGCCGAAACCGGCCACGCCCTCGCCCTGCCCGGCCAGCAGCTGCCGGACAAGGTCTACGTCATCCCGATCCACAACCGCCCGTTCTTCCCGGCACAGGTACTGCCGGTCATCGTCAATGAAGAACCCTGGGCCGAAACGCTCGACCTGGTGGCCAAGTCACCGGACCACTGCCTGGCGCTGTTCTTCATGGACACCCCGCCAGAAGACCACCGCCACTTCGACACCTCGGCACTGCCGCAGTACGGCACGCTGGTCAAGGTGCACCATGCCAGCCGCGAAAACGGCAAATTGCAGTTCGTCGCCCAGGGCCTGTCCCGGGTGCGTATCCGCAACTGGCTCAAGCACCACCGCCCGCCCTACCTGGTCGAAGTCGAATACCCGCGCCAGCCCGCCGAGCCGACCGACGAGGTCAAAGCCTACGGTATGGCACTGATCAACGCGATCAAGGAGCTGCTGCCGCTCAACCCGCTGTACAGCGAAGAGCTGAAGAACTACCTCAACCGCTTCAGCCCCAACGACCCCTCGCCGCTCACCGACTTCGCCGCCGCGCTCACCTCGGCCACCGGCAACCAGTTGCAGGAAGTGCTCGACTGCGTGCCCATGCTCAAACGCATGGAAAAGGTACTGCCAATGCTGCGCAAAGAGGTGGAAGTCGCACGCTTGCAGAACGAGATTTCGGCCGAGGTCAACCGGCAGATCGGCGAGCACCAGCGCGAGTTCTTCCTCAAGGAACAACTCAAGGTCATCCAGCAGGAGCTGGGGCTGACCAAGGACGACCGCAGCGCCGACCTCGAACAGTTCGAACAGCGCCTGGAAGGCAAGACCCTGCCGCCCCAGGCACGCAAGCGCATTGATGAAGAGATGGGCAAACTGGCCATCCTGGAAACCGGCTCGCCCGAATACGCCGTCACCCGCAACTATCTGGAATGGGCCACCGCCCTGCCGTGGGGCGTGTACGGCAAAGACAAGCTCGACCTCAAACATGCGCGCAAAGTCCTCGACCAGTACCACGCTGGCCTCGACGACATCAAGGAGCGCATCCTCGAGTTCCTCGCCGTGGGCGCCTGGAAAGGCGAGATCAGCGGCTCGATCGTGCTGTTGGTGGGCCCGCCCGGTGTGGGCAAGACCAGCATCGGCAAGTCCATCGCCGAATCGCTCGGCCGGCCATTCTATCGCTTCAGCGTCGGCGGCATGCGTGACGAAGCCGAGATCAAGGGCCACCGCCGCACCTACATCGGTGCCCAGCCCGGCAAGCTGGTGCAGGCCCTGAAAGACGTCGAAGTGATGAACCCGGTGATCATGCTCGACGAAATCGACAAGATGGGCCAGAGCTATCAGGGTGACCCGGCATCAGCGTTGCTGGAAACCCTCGACCCCGAGCAAAACGTCGACTTCCTCGACCACTACCTCGACCTGCGCCTGGACTTGTCCAAGGTGCTGTTCGTGTGCACTGCCAACACCCTCGATTCGATACCCGGGCCGTTGCTCGACCGCATGGAAGTGATCCGCCTGTCCGGCTATATCACCGAAGAAAAAATGACCATCGCCAAGCGCCACCTGTGGCCCAAGCAGCTGGAAAAGGCCGGCGTTTCCAAGACCAGCCTCAGCATCAGCGACAGCGCACTGCGCCTGGTGATCGACGGTTATGCCCGCGAGGCCGGTGTGCGCCAGCTGGAGAAGCAACTGGGCAAACTGGTGCGCAAGGCCGTGGTCAAGCTGCTGGAAAACCCCGACGCCAAACTTAAGATCGGCACCAAAGACCTGGAGACCGCACTCGGCATACCGGTGTTCCGCAGCGAGCAGGTACTGGCTGGCAAAGGCGTTATCACCGGCCTGGCCTGGACCAGCATGGGCGGCGCCACGCTGCCGATCGAGGCGACCCGCATCCACACCCACAACCGCGGCTTCAAGCTGACGGGCAAACTGGGTGACGTGATGAAGGAGTCTGCCGAAATTGCCTACAGCTACATCAGCTCCAACCTCAAGCAATTTGGCGGGGATCCTGGTTTCTTCAACGAAGCGTTCATCCACCTGCACGTACCCGAAGGCGCCACGCCCAAAGACGGCCCCAGTGCCGGCATCACAATGGCCAGCGCGTTGCTTTCACTGGCCCGCGACCAGCCTGCCAAAAAGGGTGTCGCCATGACGGGCGAGCTGACCCTCACCGGCCAGGTACTGCCGATTGGCGGCGTGCGCGAGAAGGTGATTGCGGCGCGGCGGCAGAAGATTTTCGAACTGATCCTGCCGGAGCCCAACCGCGGCGACTTCGAAGAACTGCCGGACTACCTGCGCGAAGGCCTGACAGTGCATTTCGCCAAGCGCTTTGCCGACGTGGCGAAAGTGCTGTTCTAGCCTGTACCGGCCTCTTCGCGGGCAAGCCCGCACCTGCACGGGTACGCTACCCCTGCAGGCGCGGGCTTACTCGCGAAAGGGCCGGCACAGGCAACACAAATGTCCTCGATCATCGGTTATCCTCAGGCCATCGCCAGCCTTCGGAGCCACCATGACCTCTCCTCGTCTGCTCGTTCCCCTGAGCTTCGCCCTGCTTTCTGCCTGCGCTCAACAACCCTCGCAGCCTGTTGACCTGGACGCCGAAAGCGAATGCCCAAAGCGCCTGCAGGTCGGTCAGGTCCTCACGCTTACCCTGCCCAGCAACCCCACCACCGGCTACCGCTGGCTGGTACAGAACCCGGCGCCCAACGTATTGCAAAGCCTTGGCCCCGAGGTTTACAGCGCGCCTGAAGACACCGGTATCGTCGGCAGCTCGGGCATGTCGACCTGGCGCTTCCAGGCCCGCGCTGCCGGCGAAGGGAACCTGGTATTGGTCTACCAGCAACCCTGGGCCCCGGAAGTGCGCCCGGTGCAGACCTTCGATTGCGCCATTCGGGTCAATTGAACGCACAGCGCTGGTCAGCCAACCATGCATCCCGGCTGCGGTTTGGCTAGAATGCGCCCCCTGCCTATCACCAGCCGCCTGGATTCGCCGTGAGCAAACAACCCGACCGCCTTTTCTCCCAACCCCTGGAGCAGGTGCCCGACTTCGTCTTCAACGAAGACGTCGTACGTGTGTTCCCGGACATGATCAAGCGCTCGGTGCCCGGTTACCCAACCATTGTCGAGAACCTCGGGGTTCTGGCCGCCCGGTTCGCCCAGCCAGGCACCGCACTGTACGATCTGGGCGCATCGCTGGGCGCCGTTACCCAGTCGCTGCGTCGCCATGTGCGCAGCGACGGCTGCAGGGTAATCGCGGTGGATAACTCCGCTGCCATGGTCGAGCGCTGCCGGCAGTACCTCACTGCACAAGATTCGATGTTCCAGGAGTTGCTGCCGGTGCACGTGCTGGAGGCCGATATCCTTGCCCTGCCCTTCGAGCCGGCCTCGGTAGTGGCGATGAATTTCACCCTGCAGTTCATTGCCCCTGACCAGCGCCTTGAACTGCTCGGGCGAATCCGCCAGGCGCTGCTGCCCGGCGGCGCGCTGATTCTGTCGGAGAAGCTGCGCTTCGCCGATGAGCAAGCGCAGGACCTGCTCAATGAACTGCACCTGGATTTCAAACGGGCCAATGGCTACAGCGAACTGGAGATCGCCCAGAAGCGCAGTGCCATCGAAAACGTGATGAAGCCCGATACACTCGAAACCCACCAGGAACGCCTGCGCGCAGCCGGCTTCTCGAAAGTGGTGCCTTGGTTCCAATGCCTTAACTTCGCCTCGTTGATAGCCCTGCCATGATCGATCTGTCTCCCCTCGTCCGCCGCCTGGCGGGCACGCCCCTGGCTTCCTGGTCGCAAGGCCTGCAAGCGCAACTCGACGCCAAGCTGGAAAAGGGTCACGGTGACCTCGACCGCTGGCGCGGGGCGCTGGAAGCCCTGCCCGCCCTGCAACCCAGTGAAGTCGACCTGGTCAACGGGTTGCGTCTGGATTGCGACTGCGACGACGCCACCCGCGCGCAGATGCGCCAGGCACTGATGGGCCTGTCGCCCTGGCGCAAGGGGCCATTCGACCTGTTTGGCGTGCACGTTGACACCGAATGGCGTTCGGACTGGAAGTGGTCGCGGGTCGGCCCGCACCTGGACCTCAAAGGCAAACGCGTACTCGACGTGGGCTGTGGCAATGGCTACTACCAATGGCGCATGCTCGGCGCCGGCGCAGACATGGTGGTTGGGGTCGACCCCAACTGGCTGTTCTTCTGCCAGTTCCAGGCCGTGCAGCAATACCTGCCGGAGTTACCGGCCTGGCACCTGCCGTTCGCCCTGGAAGACCTGCCCGCCAACCTTGAAGGTTTCGATACCGTGTTTTCCATGGGCGTGTTCTATCACCGCCGCTCGCCCATCGAGCACCTGTTGGCGCTCAAGGAATGCCTGGTCAAAGGTGGCGAGCTGGTGCTGGAAACGCTGGTTATCGAGGGCGACGAAAACCAGGTGCTGGTGCCTGAGGACCGCTACGCGCAGATGCGCAACGTCTGGTACCTGCCGTCGGTACCGGCGTTGGCCCGCTGGTTGCGCCGTGCCGGCTTCAGCGATGTGCGCTGCGTCGACGTGAGCGTGACCAGCGTCGAGGAGCAGCGCAGCACCGATTGGATGCGCTACCAGTCGCTGAGCGACTTCCTCGACCCGAACGACCACAGCAAGACCGTCGAAGGCCTGCCGGCCCCACGCCGCGCCACCCTGCTGGCGCGCAAATAAAAAAGGCGCCCGCAGGGGCGCCTGAATACACCTGCGGCGAGGAGCCGTCGCGGCGCAGGTGTCGTTACCTCAATCCTTGGCCACCTCACGCGCCTTCTCTTGCGCCTTGCGCTCGCGCTCGGCAACAGCCTGTTGCTTGTCGCCATGCAGACGCTGCTGGTCTTCGCGGAAGGCTTGCCAGAACTGCTTCGAGCGCTCCGCACCGCCCTCGGCATAAACACTGGCGCTGCCCAGGGCAAGGGTGGCCAACAGCAGGTATTTGGTCAGGTTCATCGTGTTTGCCTCGTAATAACCGATCAGACACGGCCATCCTAGCGAGGGCTGGCTAACGGCAAGGTGAGGCGGGGATTACAGTCCTGCAATGTGGCCTTGTGTGGACTGTTCGAACCTCTTCGCGGTTAAACCCGTTCCTACAGGCGCGGGTTTACCCGCGAAGAGGCCCGAATAGACAGCCAGATAACAGCAGAATTACAAATCCGTTATCTGCACCGCAGGCCTTTTTTCATGCCGTAACATTGGAGCGCTTGACCCTGATGTCACTACAGGGTCAAGAATCGCCCCATTTCAATACACCGAGCCCCCCATGCGCCTACTGATCATCGAGGACGAGCTGCGTACCGCCGACTACCTGCAACAGGGCCTTCGCGAGAACGGTTACGTGGTCGACTGCGCCCACACAGGCACCGACGGCCTGCACCTGGCACGCCAACAGGCCTATGACCTGGTCATACTCGACGTCAACCTGCCCGAAATCGATGGCTGGACCGTGCTACAGCGGCTACGTGCCGAATCGGCCACGCGCATCATGATGCTGACCGCCCACGGTCGCTTGGCCGACCGGGTAAAAGGCCTGGACCTGGGCGCGGATGACTACCTGCTCAAGCCCTTTGAGTTCCCTGAGCTACTGGCGCGCATCCGCAGCCTGCTACGCCGCAACGACCAGCAACTGCAGCCCAGCACCCTGCGCGTCGCTGACCTGGAACTGGACCCCGGCCGCCACCGCGCCTACCGCGCCGGGCAGCGCATCGACCTGACCGCCAAGGAGTTCGCCCTGCTGCACCTGCTAATGCGCCAGACTGGCGAAGTGTTGTCGCGCACGCAGATCATCTCGCTGGTGTGGGACATGAACTTCGACTGCGACACCAACGTGGTCGAGGTCTCGATCCGGCGCCTGCGGGCGAAGATCGACGACCCGTTCGACAACAAGCTGATCCATACCCTGCGTGGTGTGGGCTACGTACTTGAGGCTCGCCTTTGAAAAATGCCAGCCTGTCGTTACGCCTGGGCCTGAGCGTGACATTGATGGGCGCCGCACTGGTGCTGCTGCTGGCCTGCCTGGCCGTGTTTGCCCTGGATCACGAACTGGACAGCCGCGCGCGCAAGGATTTGGCGCGCAAGATGCTTCAGGTCGAGCACAACCTGCGTGTCGACCTGCGCAGCGAGGACCTGGGCAGCCGCGCCCATCCACTGCTGGACCTGGTGATGGGGCATGACAACCTAAGCCTCAGTGTGCTGGCTCTCGACGGCCGCCACCCCCACCTGCTCAGCCTCGGCCCGGCCCTGGAATCGCGGGTCGGTGAACTGCACACCGATGCGCGCCTGACCTTTCACGCCTGGCGTGACAGCGGCGGTAACCAGATCCTCACCGTTACCCGGCTGATGCGCCTGCGCGACAACACCCCTGTCAAGGTGATGATGTCGCTCAACCGCGCCGACGACAACGCCCTGCTGCAAGCCTACCTGCACTCGACGTTGCTCGCCTTGCCACTGCTACTGGTTTTGATTGGTGCGGGGGCATGGTGGCTGATGCAGCGCGGCCTGAAACCATTGCGGCACTTCCGGCGCATTGCCGGGCAGGTGTCGGCCCAGGACCTGCAGCATCGCCTGCCCGCTACCGCCCTGCCGCAGGAACTGGCAGACCTGGCCGGCAGTATCAACGTGATGCTCGATCGACTCGACCAAGGTGTCAGGCAGCTGTCGCAGTTCTCTGACGACCTGGCCCATGAACTGCGCACACCGTTGAGCAACCTCATGGGCAAGGCGCAGGTGACACTGGCCCGTGAGCGGGACAACGCCAACTATCGGGAAGTGCTTGAAGACAGCATCGAAGAGCTGACCCGGCTCAACCGCATCATCAACGACATGCTGTTTCTTGCCCAGGTCAGCCAGCCGCATACGCAGGTTGCGTTGAAACCCTTGGCGCTGTCCGACGAGGCAGCGCGGGTTGTCGAGCTGTTTGCCTACAGTGCCGAGCTGAAAGAAATTGAGCTACGTGTTCAGGGCTGGGGGACAGCGCTGGGAGACCGGCTGATGTTTCAGCGGGCACTGTCGAACCTGTTGAGCAACGCCATACGGCACAGTCCCGAGAGTAAACCCGTGGCTCTGCGCATCGAACGCTCGGGCAGCGAAGTCAGGCTATCCGTAGAGAACCAGGGGCCGGGTGTGCCTGCAGAGCACCAGTCGCGCTTGTTCGAGCGGTTTTACCGGGTAGGTTCGGGGCGTTCGCGGCTGGAGGGCGGGACCGGGTTGGGGTTGGCGATCGTGAAGTCGATCATGCAGTTGCATGGCGGGCGGGTCGAGGTCAGCAGCAGCCCCCTGGGGCCAACCCGGTTTACCCTGGTGTTTCCTGCCGAGTGATCGGCCGCCTGTACCGGCCTCTTCGCGGGCAAGCCCGCGAAGAGGCCGGTACAGGCGGCCGACAATCAGCGCGAAGCCGCCACGATCAGCGCCTTCATCTCGGCCACAGCAGCCTTGAAGCCGACAAACAAGGCATGCGCCACCAGCGCATGGCCAATGTTCAGCTCATTGATACCCTTGATCGCCGCCACCGCCTCGACGTTGTGGTAGTGCAGCCCGTGACCCGCATTGACGATCAGCCCATGCCCCACGCCAAACGCCACACCCTCGACGATCCGCTGGAGCTCTTCAGCCACTTCGGTGGGGGTTTCGGCATCGGCATAACGGCCGGTGTGAAGCTCGATGGCCGGTGCGCCAACCCGACGCGAGGCCTCGATCTGCCGTTCGTCGGCGTCGATGAACAGCGACACCTCGGCACCGGTACGCGCCAGCCGTTCGACTGCAGCCTTGATCCGCGCTTCCTGCCCTGCCACATCCAGGCCACCTTCAGTGGTCAGCTCCTGACGGGTTTCGGGTACCAGGCAGATGTGCGCCGGGCGAATTTTCTCGGCAAAGGCCATCATCTCTTCGGTGACGCCCATCTCGAAGTTCATGCGGGTCTGCAGCACATCCTTGAGCAGCACAACGTCACGCTCCTGGATGTGCCGGCGGTCTTCACGCAGGTGCACGGTGATGCCATCGGCGCCTGCTTCCTCGGCGTCCAGGGCAGCCTTGACCGGGTCAGGGTAGCGCGTGCCACGGGCCTGGCGCAGGGTCGCCACGTGGTCGATGTTGACGCCAAGAAGCATGCGGTTGCTGTGAGTCACGAAAGGCTCTCCTGAAGATTGAGCCCAACAGCATACGTCCTGATCAGCGCTTGCGAAACAGTTCCCGGCTGACCAGCGGTTTTACCCCCAGGTGAACTGCCAGTGCCTGGCGCATCAGCCGCTTTGCAGCGAGCAAGGCGCCGGGTTCGTCCCAGTCGGCTTCAGCCAGGGCCAGCAACTCGATCCCACGAAACAGGCCGGGCTGCAACAGCTCGACCCGCTCCAGGCCGGCATCCACGCGCAGGCGATACAGGCCGTCGGCGGCGATCGGCTGGTCGTTGACGTCTTGGCGCAATGAAAACGCATACCCGAGTTCATCAAGCAGCCGCCATTCGAACGAACGCAGCAGAGGTTCCAGCGGGCGGCCTTCAGCCAGGGCCTGCAAGGTCAGGGTGTAGTGCTCGAAAATGGCCGGAAACGGTGCTTCGGCGGGCAGCAGCCGCATCAGCAACTCATTCAGGTACAACCCGCTGAACAGCGCATCGCCATGCAGCCAGGCGGCGATGCCGTTGCTGTCCATGCGGCCGACATTCTTCAGCTCGCCGCGCCCCCGCAGCTCTAGCTCCAGGAGGACGAACGGCCGCACCAGGCTACCGCCCTTACCCCGCGCGCGACGCAGCACGGCGCGCATGCGGCCCTGCGGGGTGAAAAAGTCCACCAGCGCGCTGGTTTCCTTATAGGCACGGCTGTGCAGCACGTAGGCTGGCTGGCCGACAGGTTGTTCCATTAAAAATCACTCGCGCCGAGGGTTGCACTGGCCCTTGTGGGAGCGGCCTTGTGTCGCGAAAAGGGCCGCAAAGCGGCCCCAGATTTTTAGCTTCGCAGCATAAATCGCCGGGGCTGCTGCGCAGCCCTATCGCGACAAAAGGCCGCTCCTACAGGGACCAGCGCGCGGCTTACAGGTCGCCGTAGCCCAGCGAACGCAGGGCGCGCTCGTCGTCGGACCAGCCGCCCTTTACCTTGACCCACAGGTTGAGCATGACCTTGGAATCGAACAGCACTTCCATGTCCTTGCGCGCCTCGGAACCGATGCGCTTGATGCGCTCACCCTTGTCACCAATGATGATTTTTTTCTGGCCATCGCGTTCAACCAGGATCAACGCGTGAATGTGCAGCACATGGCCCTGCTGCTTGAATTCTTCGATCTCCACGGTGATCTGGTACGGCAACTCCGCACCCAACTGGCGCATGATCTTCTCGCGCACCAGTTCGGCGGCCAGGAAGCGGCTGCTACGGTCGGTGATCTGGTCTTCGGGGAAGAAATGATCGTTCTCGGGCAGGTGCTTGGCGATCTGTGCTTCCAGCGCCTCGAGATTGTGCCCCTGCTGTGCGGAAATCGGCATCACCTCGGCGTTCGGCAGCTGCTCTTGCAGCCACTGCAGGTGCGGGATCAGCTCGGCTTTCTCTTCCATACGGTCGGTCTTGTTGACCGCGATGATCAGCGGGCCGGTGACATATTGCACGCGCTCCAGCACCAGTTGGTCCTCGTCGGTCCACTTGGTACGGTCGACCACGAAGATCACCACGTCGACGTCCTTGAGGGCCGCCGAGGCATTGCGGTTCATGTAACGGTTCAGGGCCTTGTCGTTGGCCTTGTGCATACCGGGGGTATCGACGTAGATGGCCTGCACATCACCTTCGGTCTTGATGCCGAGCATGTTGTGGCGGGTGGTCTGCGGCTTTCGCGAAGTAATCGCCAGCTTCTGGCCCAGGATGTGGTTGAGCAGGGTCGACTTGCCGACGTTGGGACGGCCAACAATGGCTACGTAGCCGCAGCGGGTCGGGTTGCTATCAGTCATTGCCATTCTCCACGCCCAGGGCGATCAGTGCAGACGCGGCGGCGACTTGCTCGGCAATACGCCGGCTAACGCCTTGACCACGGCTCTTGTTGTTCAGCAGTACCACTTCGCATTCGACGAAGAAGGTCCGGCAGTGTGGTTCACCCTGGATATCCACGACTTCGTAACGCGGCAGCTCACAGCTGCGCGACTGCAGGAACTCTTGCAGGCGGGTTTTCGGATCTTTATTGGTGTCGACCAGTGTCAGGCCTTCAAACTCATCGGCCAGCCAGGCCAGAATGCGCTCCCGGGCGGTGTCCATGTCAGCGTCCAGGTAGATGGCACCAATCAGTGCCTCCAGGGCGTCGGCCAGGATCGACTCGCGGCGAAAGCCGCCGCTCTTGAGTTCTCCGGAACCCAGGCGCAGGTAATCGCCCAGATCAAAACCACGGGCCAGACGGGCCAGGGTCTCCCCCTTGACCAACCGCGCACGCAGCCGCGACAACTGGCCTTCGCGAGCCTGCGGAAAACGCTCGAACAGCGCTTCGCCGGCAACGAAGTTGAGAATGGCGTCACCGAGGAACTCCAGGCGCTCATTGTTGCGCCCGGCGTAACTGCGATGGGTCAGTGCCAGGAGCATCTGGTCCTGGTTCTTGAAGGTGTAACCGAGCTTTCGCTCCAGACCGGCAAGGGAAGCACTCATGCGGCCACCCGATCGTTGTTCAACGCGTTGTTCAAATCAACATCCTGAAAGACTGTTTGGCTGTGGTCCGCCGATTGATGTGTGGCGAATCTCCCGATCCCTGAGAACACAGCCTATGTCAGAAATGCATTCGGCGCTGTCTGCTGGACAGCGCCGATGGGTATCAATGGATCAGGCCAACCCGCGACAGGTTGGGCAAGTGGCTGAGTTTGGGCTCAGGCCAGCTCATCCACACCGCGAAGGCCTTGCCGACAATGTTCCGGTCCGGAACCATGCCGTGCAGTTCCTTGGGAATGTTCGGGTCATCCCAGAAACGGCTATCGTTGGAGTTGTCGCGGTTGTCGCCCATCATGAAGTAATGGCCCGCAGGCACGGTCCACTGCTGGTCCGGCGGCATGCGATAACGGCTCATTTCCTTGCGGATCAGGTGTTCGGCCGCGCCGAGCTTTTCCTTGTACAGCTGAGCACTGCCCAGGGTACCCGGCTCGCTGCCCACCAGTTGTTCGGCAACGGGCTGGCCGTTGACGAACAGCCGCTTGTCGTTGGTGTAGCGGACTACGTCGCCCGGCAGGCCAACCACACGCTTGATGTAGTTGACATTCGGGTCACTCGGGTAGCGGAACACCATCACATCCCCGCGTTGCGGGTCACCGACCTCGATGACCTTCTTGTCGATCACCGGCAGGCGAATGCCATACGAGAACTTGTTCACCAGGATGAAGTCGCCCACTTCCAGGGTCGGTTTCATCGATCCCGAAGGGATCTGGAACGGCTCGACCAGGAACGAACGCAGCACCAGCACGATGAACAGCACCGGGAAGAACGACTTGCCGTACTCGACCAGCAACGGCTCCTTGTTCAGCCGTTCGACCACCGCCATCTCAGGCTGGCTGACGCTGCCCTGATAGTTGGCGATTGCCGCACGCCGGCGCGGGGCCAGGAACAGCAGGTCGATCAAGCCCAGCAGACCGCAGATGAAGACGGCGATGACTAGCAACAGCGGGAAATTTAGCGACATAGGACCTAGCTATCCAACCTGAGCACGGCGAGGAAGGCTTCTTGTGGAATTTCCACATTGCCCACCTGTTTCATGCGTTTCTTACCGGCCTTCTGCTTCTCCAGCAGCTTCTTCTTACGGCTGACGTCACCGCCGTAGCACTTGGCCAGTACGTTCTTTCTGAGCGCCTTGACGGTTGTCCGCGCAATGATCTGGCCGCCAATGGCTGCCTGGATCGCTACGTCGAACATCTGCCGAGGGATCAGTTCCTTCATCTTCTCGGTCAACGCACGGCCTTTGTAGGCCGCGTTGTCGCGGTGCACGATCAATGCCAGGGCATCGACCTTGTCGCCATTGATCAGTACGTCCAGCTTGACCAGGTTGGCCGACTGGTAGCGATCGAAATGATAATCCAGCGAAGCATAGCCGCGGCTGGTGGATTTGAGGCGGTCGAAGAAATCGAGCACCACTTCGTTCATCGGCATGTCGTAACGCACCTGCACCTGGCTGCCGAGGAACTGCATGTCGCGCTGTACGCCACGCTTCTCGATGCACAGGGTGATGACGTTGCCCAGGTGCTCCTGCGGAACCAGGATGGTCGCGGTGACGATCGGCTCGCGGAAGTCGGCTACAGCCGAGACGTCCGGCAGCTTGGACGGGTTGTCGACGACGATGGTTTCGCCGGTTTTCAACTCCAGCTCATAGATCACGCTGGGTGCGGTGGTGATCAGGTCCAGGTCGTATTCGCGCTCCAGGCGCTCCTGGATGATCTCCATGTGCAACATGCCCAGGAAACCGCAACGGAAGCCAAAGCCCAGCGCGTCGGAGCTTTCCGGCATGTACTGCAGCGAGGAGTCGTTCAGGGTCAGCTTCTGCAGAGCGTCGCGGAAATCCTCGAAGTCGTCGGAGCTGACCGGGAACAGGCCAGCGTAGACCTGCGGCTGAATCTTCTTGAAGCCTGGCAACACCTCGACCTCAGGGGTCGAGGACAGGGTCAGGGTGTCGCCAACCGGGGCACCGTGGATGTCCTTGATGCTGGCGATGATGAAGCCTACTTCGCCGGCTTTCAGATCAGCGGTCTGGGTGTGCTTCGGGGTGAAGACACCGACGCTGTCGACCAGGTGCACCTTGCCGGTGGACTTGACCAGGATCTTGTCGCCTTTCTTGACGCGGCCCTGGCGCACACGCACCAGCGAGACCACACCCAGGTAATTGTCGAACCAGGAGTCAATGATCAGCGCTTGCAGCGGTGCATCGATCTCACCTTCTGGCGCGGGGATGGTGTGCACCAGGCGCTCGAGCACCTCGTCAACGCCCATACCGCTCTTGGCGCTGCAGGCCACGGCGTCGGTGGCATCAATACCGATGATCTTCTCGATCTCGTCCTTGACGCGGTCCGGGTCGGCCTGGGGCAGGTCCATCTTGTTCAGGACCGGCATGACCTCCAGGCCCTGCTCGATGGCGGTGTAGCAGTTGGCTACGGACTGGGCTTCCACGCCCTGACCGGCGTCAACCACCAGCAGTGCCCCTTCACAGGCCGCCAGCGAACGCGAAACTTCGTAGGTGAAGTCGACGTGGCCGGGGGTATCGATGAAGTTCAGCTGGTAGGTCTTGCCGTCCTGCGCCTTGTAGTGAAGGGTGACGCTGTGGGCCTTGATGGTGATACCGCGCTCACGCTCCAGGTCCATGGAATCGAGCACCTGGGCTTCCATCTCGCGCGCCGACAGGCCACCGCACATCTGGATGAAACGGTCAGCCAGCGTCGACTTGCCATGGTCGATGTGGGCGATGATGGAGAAATTGCGGATATGACTCAAATCACTCACGGGTCAACACTCGAAAAGGCTGCGAGCCGGACGCCCGCCGAAAAATAGCCGGGAATTGTACCTTAAGCTGCTGGGTTATGGGAGATTCCTCTGTCCGACTGTACACAGCAATCATTCCGGCAATTGTGAAGATTCATGAAAAAGGGCAGCCGAAGCTGCCCTTTCGCCTTGCGAAACCGCTTATTCAGCAAGCTTGAAGGTGATGAAGCTGGCGCGGCCCTGACGCAGCACGCGCATCGACACAGAACGGTTCTTCGGCAGTTCCTTGGCGATTTCGGTGAATTCCTTCGCCGAACCGATAGCCTGGTTGTTCAGATGGCTGATGACATCACCCGGGCGCAAGCCGATCATGGCTGCCGGGCCATCCTGCACTTCCTTGATGACCACGCCACCTTTGAGCTCCAGGGACTTTTTCTGCTCGGCGGTCAGGTCGGCGACCGATACACCCAGGCGGTTGCTGCTGCGCTCGGCGCCGCCTTCGGTGCCAGCGCCAATCTCAACGTCGTCATCCGGCAGTGCGCCGACGCTGATGTCCAGGTTCTGGCGCTTGCCGTTGCGGATGATTTCCAGCCTGGCCTTCTCGCCATCCTTGAGGCTGCCAACCAGGTGCGGCAGATCGGCGGACATGACAATTGGCTGGCCGTTCATGCTGAGGATCACGTCGCCCACCTGCAGGCCGCCTTTGGCTGCCGGGCCGTTTTCCAGCACCTGGGCCACCAGGGCGCCCGCCGGCTTGTCCAGGCCAAACGATTCAGCCAGGTCCTTGTTGACCTCCTGAATCACTACGCCCAGCCAGCCGCGGCTGACCTTGCCGTCTTTCTTCAGCTGGTTGGAGACATCAATCGCCACGTCAATCGGGATGGCGAACGACAGCCCCATGAAACCGCCAGAACGGGTGAAGATCTGCGAGTTGATCCCCACCACTTCGCCTTTCATGTTGAACAGGGGGCCGCCGGAGTTACCCGGGTTGATGGCCACGTCGGTCTGGATGAACGGTACGTAGGTGTCATTGGGCAGGGTCCGGCCCTTGGCGCTGACGATACCTTTGGTCACCGAATGGTCGAAGCCGAACGGCGAACCGATGGCCAGTACCCACTCGCCCACCTTGAGCTTCTCGGAGTCACCCAATTTCACCGTTGGCAAATTCTTGCCATCGACCTTCAGCAGCGCCACGTCAGTACGCGGGTCGGTACCCACCAGCTTGGCCTGGAGCTCGCTACGGTCCGACAGGCGGACGATGATCTCGTCGGCATCGGCCACCACATGGTTATTGGTGAGCACGTAGCCATCACTGGAGATGATGAAACCCGAGCCCAGCGACTGCGCCTCGCGCTGGCGGTCGCCGCGCGGCGAGCGCGGCTGCTGGGGCATGTTGCGCTCGAAGAACTCGCGGAACATCGGCGGTAGGCCTTCCAGGTCCGGCATCTGGCCTGCGGCGATTCGGCGGTCAGGCAGCTTCTGCTTGGTACTGATGTTGACCACCGCCGGCGAAGCCTGCTCCACCAGGGTGGTGAAGTCCGGCAGGGCTTCCTCGGCCTGGGCGGTGAGGACTTGGCCGAGCATCAGCACAGCAGCGAACATCATTAGGTAGGATTTCAAGCGTGGTATTGACATACGACTCCCGTCACAACGAGCGGTAGTTTGGAAAGACCCCTGCACAACGCAGAAAGGCCAGGCTCTTCAAAGCCTGACCTATAGAAAATTTGCCGATGGATTGCAAATGACAATGCTTTAATTTCATTTCAGCCGTATACCCGCCCACCTTGGCTCGGCACGCAAAAGCGCGCCATTACTGGCGCGCCTGGGCATCCTGGGGGCGCATCGACAGGGCAACGCGCTCTGCCGTACCCAGCGGAATTTCGCCAACCACGGTCACCATCACCTTGCCCTTGGGTGTGTTCAGGCGACGCGAGACTGCCGAGGTCGGGCCTAACTGGGTGCGCATGTCGGTGCCGCCATCATCGCTCACTTGCTCGATGAACACCGAAAAACGCGCCAGGCCGTCGTCATACATCAAGCTGCTGACCGAACTGTTGCGCTTGGGATCACGGCGTACCGAGCTGTTGACCAGCTCGAAACCGGGTGGCAGCCAGTCCGAACGCCAACCCGCGACGGTATCATTGCTGCCGGCGGCCACATGTTGCACCGGCTTGCAGGCAGCACCTGGGCGCAGGTCTGCGTCGCTGGGGACATCATCGGTATCGAGACGGGTCATCTGGAAGCGTTCCAGCAACTGCCCCTTGTCGTTGAGCATCAACGAACGCAGCGGCAAACCCGAATGACGGTCCAGATGCAATTCAAATGCATAGCGATGCTGGTCGCGTGGCGTTAGCGTAATGATCACGGCATCGCGCCCGGCGACCCGTGACTTGCCTGCCACACTCAAATCGTACCAGCCCATCAGTTTCAGCGGATCAAGCACACGCGGCGCGGTATCCGGCGGCGCCGTGACACCGCTGGCCAAGGCCCCGCTGACGCACTCCACCTTGCCATCCACGCGCACGATTTCCTGGGCGGCGCCATCAAGCTGCAACAGCCGCTCGCTGACCTTGCCGTCGTCGACCCTGTGCCAGATGTCGTGGGAGGAGAAACTGCCGTTGCGTTCGTAGACGAACGACCCTTGATAGCTCTGTTTTTGCTCGGCCTGTGCCAGCTTGTTCAACCACTCACTCGCCTCAGGCGAAGAATTGGCCGCCAATGCTGGCACCGTCATGCAGCTGCCAATCAGCAGCGACAGGAGAGGTAGCGCGCGCATGATCCTCCTTACTTAACGGTTTTCCAGGCTGGCGGCGCGGGCATACGGCAATGCGGTTTCAGTGCCCTTGAGCGCAGATTCCTGGGCATGCTGGCGCAGGTAACCTGGCAGACGCTGATCCCAGCCGGCCTGGTTCTGCAGCACGCCATTGGCCATCGGCCCGGTCGGTTGCTCACTGCTCTCACTATAGCCTGCCAAAACGGCCGGGCCTTGCGCTTGTGGCACACTCAGGCCCTGTTGGACAGGCTGCTGGGCAGCAAGCTCTGCACCCGTGATCTCGTCCTGGTTGTACATACGCACACCGGCCAGTACCGCGACGGTAACCGAGGCGGCTACCGCCAGGCGGCCAATGCTGCGCCAAGGGCCTTTCTTGACCTTGGCTGGCACGGCTTCGTCGGCCAGCGCCGCGGACACCGCCGAGGCGATATCCAGGTTAGGCAGCAGCAGCTCCTTGTGCATGGCTGCACGGGCAACCTGGTAACGCGACCAGGTGGCACGGGTTTCGGCGTCGTCGACGGCGTTCAACACCCGACGCAGTTCCAGTTCATCCGCTTCGTTATCCATCACCGCGGACAGCGATTCCTGCAAAGCTTCACGACTCATGGCGGTTCCTCTCTTGGCGCTGTCGCCGCTGTCTCAGGTTTCCTGCAACAACGGCTGCAGGGCTTTATCTATGGCCTCCCGAGCGCGGAAGATTCGAGAGCGCACGGTACCCACCGGACATTGCATGACACTGGCAATGTCTTCGTAACTCAGCCCGTCGAACTCGCGTAGCGTCAATGCCGTACGCAGGTCTTCGGGCAGTTGCTGGATGGTGCGATGGACAGTGCCTTCGATTTCATCCCGCAACAACGAGCGCTCTGGGGACTCGAGATCCTTGAGACCATGATCGCCGTCGTAAAACTCCGCATCCTCGGAGCTCACATCACTGTCTGGCGGCCGTCTTCCACGGGACACCAGGTAATTCTTCGCCGTGTTGATGGCGATGCGGTACAGCCACGTATAAAACGCACTGTCGCCGCGGAAGTTGCCAAGCGCACGGTAGGCCTTGATGAAGGCTTCCTGTGCTACATCCTGGGCCTCGTGGGTATCGTGGACAAACCGCACGATCAACCCGAGAATCTTGTGCTGATACTTCAACACCAACAGATCGAAAGCTCGCCTGTCGCCGCGCTGAACGCGCTCGACAAGCTGCTGATCCTCTTCCTGGGTTAGCATGAACACTCCTCAGTGAACTCGAAGGAGCGTTGCATCAGCCATCGCTCAGGCTTGCAAACATAGACTCGGGCTTTGCGCAAAAGTTCTCCCCTCCAAGCAAGTTTCCTGCAGCCCTTGGTCGGCTTGCACGGAAGACGCGGCGCGGTCACGGCCGGCTACGTCGATAATCAGGTTTCAAATACGCAGGGGTAAAGCCCGGAAAGGCCTGCCGCCCTGCGTCGCCGCGGCAAATTGTGGCGTACGGGCAGCCTTCATAGGATTTCCGGCCATGTCGGAAAGTTCCCACAAAGGTCGTCGCAACCTGGCAAGTGGCATGGAAATTGGCCACCCGGGGCTGCTATAAAGGCATCCCGGCCACGTTTAACGATAGTTTCACAATGCCATCCGCGCGTGACCATTGTGCCGTGCCCCTCCCAAAGATTACTAGTGTCCCGACATGAGCCAACAATTCCAACATGATGTCCTGGTGATCGGCAGCGGTGCCGCCGGTCTCAGCCTGGCACTTAACCTCCCCAGCCACCTTCGCGTTGCCGTATTGAGCAAGGGCGACCTGTCCAACGGCTCGACCTTCTGGGCCCAGGGCGGCGTCGCTGCAGTGCTGGACAATACCGATACTGTGCAGTCGCATGTCGAGGACACCCTCAATGCCGGCGGCGGGCTGTGCCATGAAGACGCAGTGCGCTTTACCGTCGAGCACAGCCGCGAAGCGATCCAGTGGCTGATCGAACAAGGCGTGCCCTTCACCCGCGATGAGCACTACAGCGTCGACGATGGCGGCTTCGAGTTCCACCTCACCCGTGAAGGGGGCCACAGCCACCGGCGCATCATCCATGCCGCCGACGCTACCGGCGCGGCAATTTTCACCACGCTGCTGGAACAGGCTCGCCAGCGCCCGAACATCCAGCTGCTGGAGCAGCGGGTGGCGGTCGACCTGATCACTGAACGCCGCCTGGGCCTGCCCGGCGAACGCTGCCTGGGCGCCTACGTGCTCGACCGCAACACCGGCGAGGTGGACACTTTCGGCGCGCGCTTCACCGTGCTGGCCACGGGCGGTGCGGCCAAGGTCTACCTCTATACCAGCAACCCCGATGGTGCCTGCGGCGACGGTATCGCCATGGCTTGGCGGGCCGGCTGCCGAGTGGCGAACCTGGAATTCAACCAGTTCCACCCGACCTGCCTGTATCACCCGCAGGCCAAGAGCTTCCTGATCACCGAAGCCCTGCGCGGCGAGGGCGCCCTGCTGCGCCTGCCCAACGGCGAACGTTTCATGCCACGCTTCGACCCACGCGAAGAGCTGGCCCCACGGGACATCGTGGCCCGCGCCATCGACCACGAGATGAAGCGCCTGGGCGTGGACTGCGTATACCTGGACATCACTCACAAGCCCGCAGATTTCATCAAGAGCCACTTCCCCACCGTGTACGAGCGCTGCCTGGCCTTTGGCATCGATATCACCCGTCAGCCGATCCCGGTGGTGCCTGCGGCGCATTACACCTGCGGCGGGGTGATGGTCGACGACTGCGGCCACACCGATGTGCCTGGCTTGTATGCCATCGGCGAAACCAGTTTCACCGGCCTGCACGGCGCCAACCGCATGGCCAGCAACTCGCTGCTGGAATGTTTCGTATACGGTCGCGCCGCCGCTGCCGACATCCAGGCGCACCTGGGGCAAGTGGCCATGCCCAAGGCCCTGCCCGGCTGGGACGCCAGCCAGGTGACCGACTCGGACGAGGACGTGATCATTGCGCACAACTGGGACGAACTGCGGCGCTTCATGTGGGACTACGTCGGCATCGTGCGCACCAGCAAGCGCCTGCAGCGGGCCCAGCACCGCATTCGCCTGCTGCTGGATGAAATCGACGAGTTCTACAGCAACTACAAGGTCAGCCGTGACCTGATCGAGCTGCGCAACCTGGCGCAAGTGGCCGAATTGATGATCCTGTCCGCCATGCAGCGCAAGGAAAGCCGAGGGTTGCATTACACACTGGATTACCCAGGGATGCTGGACGAGGCCAAGGACACCATCCTTAGCCCGCTCTGATAGCGGCGTCGCGGCCTTCGCGGGCTCGACCGCTCCCACAGGGGTTTAACTGCCTTGCAGTTTTGCGCAGTACCTGTGAGAGCGGGCGAGCCTGCGAAGAAACTGACCCGGTGCTGATCTATGCCCGGCTCACCGCGGCCCAGCGCCGCCGGCTGAACTTCAATCGCACGCGCAATCGCCGATGCTCATCCGGCCCCAGCGCATCCCCCGGTACGCACTGGCTCTGCCCCAACCACCGCCCCGCCCGCTCAAAGCGCAACACCACCAGCCCAGGCAACGCCACGCTGTCCCGGCACAAGCGCACTGACTGCCACCCACAGGCACGGCTGAACACCTGCCAACCCCGCACATCACGGCGCAGGCCGACAACCGCATGCTCATGGGTCAACAGAATACGTCGGGGAATGGCCCAGCCAGCGTGGGCCGTACAGGCGGCGACAACAGAAAAGGCCAGCCACCCGGGCAGCGGGCTCGCCCACACGGCAAGCCACGCCAGTACCTGACAAGCCAGGTAGGCCGTCAGCAGCAGGCGCGAGCCTTGCCAACGGCACTCGAAACACTCACTTGGGCTGGACACGGTCCAGAATGATGCGGACCATACGCTGCAGTTCCGGGTCTTCGGACTCGGTGCGCTCCATGAACCAGCCGAACATGTCCTGATCCTCGCAGCTCAAGAGACGCACGTACAGTTCACGGTCGGTCTCATTGAGGGTGGGGTAGACTTCCTGGGTGAAAGGCACCAGCAGTACGTCCAGTTCCAGCATGCCGCGGCGGCTGTGCCAGAAAAGCCGGTTGAGTTCAGTTTGTTCGACCATGGGGCCCTCCTCGAATGGGCCGCCAGTATACAGCCCGGCGCGCGAAGCGACACCGGGCGTTGGTCTAGTCACCTACCTATTTTGTTACCGGCGTTCTATGATGGCCGCCAGTCTTTAGCCACCGCGATGACCCATGGCCGATTCCGCTTTCTTCTGCCCCCTGTCCCACGAGGGCATCCTCGCCGTCCGCGGCTCCGATGCAGGCAAGTTCCTGCAAGGCCAGCTGACCTGCAACATCAACTACCTCAGCCAGGAACACGCCAGCCTCGGCGCCCGCTGCATGGTCAAGGGGCGCATGCAGTCGAGCTTCCGCATAGTGCCCGAGGGCAACGGCTACTTGCTGGCCATGGCCAGCGAACTGCTCGACGCGCAACTGGCCGACCTGAAAAAGTACGCCGTATTCTCCAAGGCCACGCTGACCGACGAAAGCACCGCATGGGCACGCTTCGGCCTGCAAGATGGCGACACCGCGCTGCAGGCGCTGGGGCTTGTCGTGCCCGCAGCCGCCGGTAGCACCGTGCGCCATGACGGGCTGATCGCGATCGCCGTGTCCGCCGGCCGGGTTGAGCTGTGGGTGCCGGCGGCTGAGGCCGAGCCTGTACGCCAGGCCCTTGCCGCAGCGCTGCCCGAAGGCACGCTCAACGACTGGCTGCTGGGCCAGATTCGCGCAGGTATCGGCCAGGTCATGGGCCCGACCCGTGAGCTGTTCATCCCGCAGATGATCAACCTGCAAGCCGTCGACGGCGTCAGCTTCAAGAAAGGCTGCTACACCGGCCAGGAAATCGTCGCCCGCATGCAGTACCTGGGCAAACTCAAGCGCCGCCAGTACCGCCTGGCCCTGGACCAGCAGGCCATTCCGGCCCCGGGCGCCGAGATTTTCTCACCCACCCATGGGTCGTCGGTCGGTGAAGTAGTCATTGCTGCCGGCACCGGCACGGGCTGCGAACTGCTCGCGGTGCTCAGCGCCGAGGCGGTGGAAGACGGCAACCTGCACCTGGGCAGCCTCGAAGGCCCGCGCCTGCAGGTGCTGACCCTGCCTTACGAACTGGACCGCGACCGGGAAATCCAGCGCTGACCAGCCTGCCCCACCCCTGTGGCGGGGCCGCACCACCACTGCGGTAGACATGCCCATGAACAAGCTGGCCGAGTTGGTTCAAGCACAATTGCTCGACGCCATCGAAAAGGATGACCTGGTCCTGCCAACCCTGCCCGAGGTTGCCTTGAGCATCCGCGAAGCAGCGGAAGACAACGAGATCAGCGTAGCGGCCCTGAGCAAGGTGATCGGCCGCGACGCGGCCCTTTCAGCGCGCCTGATCAAGGTCGTCAACAGCCCACTGCTGCGTGCTGCGGTCGAGGTGACCGACCTGCATACCGCCATCACGCGGCTAGGCATCAACTACAGCTGCAACCTGGCCATCGGCCTGGTGATCGAGCAGATTTTCCATGCCCGCTCGCCGGCAGTCGAGCAGAAACTGCGCGATATCTGGGCCAGTAGCCTGGAAGTGGCGGGCATCAGCTACGAAATCTGCCGTCGCTTTACACCTCTGAAGCCTGACCAGGCCACCTTGGGTGGGCTGGTCAACCAGATTGGCGCGCTGCCGGTACTCATCTATGCCGAAGAGCACAACGAACTGTTGTCCGACCCGGTTTGCCTGCATTACGTGATCGAGCAACTCCAGCCGGTGCTGGGGGACAAGATCCTCAAGGCCTGGGAGTTTCCGGAGCAGTTGGTCAACCTGCCGAGCCAGGTTCATGACCTGGACCGCCAGACTGACAAGATTGATTACATCGACATTGTGCAGATCGCCCGCTGCATCAGTCAGCGCGGGCGCCACCGGCCATTGGCTGCGCTGCCGGCTTACCGCCATCTGGGGCTGCCGTTTGGCACCGAGCTGGAGGTCGATGAACTGCTAGAGGCGCGGAGCATGTTGCGCTGAGCTGTAACAGCCTGCCAGGGCCCTTTCGCAGATGAGCCCGCGAAAGGGTCGACACAGGCAAACCCTCAATCCGCAATAAAACTCACCCGCACCCGCAACCCGCCCTTCTCGCCATCATGCAGGCTCACCTGCGCCAGGTGCGCCCGACAGATCTCGCCAACGATCGCCAGCCCTAATCCACTGCCCTGCGCACTTCGCCGGTAGAACCGCTCGAACACCCGTTCGCGCTCGGCCTCGGGAATACCAGGCCCATCGTCTTCCACTTCCAGCACCGCCGGCGCCATTACCCGCAAAATCACATTGCCACCCGCTGGTGTATGCGCCAAGGCATTGTCCACCAGGTTGCTCAACAACTCATTGAGCAACGTCGGCTCCCCCTTCAGCCATACCGGCGCCTCGGCCTCCAGCGCCAGCGACACCCCGCGCTTGTGCGCCAATGGCGCCATGGCCATGCCCAGTTCACGGGCCAGCTGGCTCAAATCCAGACGCTGCGCACCGCCCTCGGCAATGGCCCGTGCGCCATTCTCGACCCGCGCCAACGACAGTAGCTGGTTGGCCAGGTGGGTCAGCCTGTCGGTGCCCTGGGCTGCAGACTCCAAGGTCTGCCGCCACTCCTGTGGCTCGGCCGAGCGCAAGCCCAGCTCGACACGTGCCTTCAACGCCGCCAGCGGCGTTCGCAGTTCGTGGGCCGCGTCGGCAATGAACTGCGCCTGGCGCTCGAACTGGCCACGCAAGCGCTCGGTAAAGTGGTTCAAGGCGCGCACCAGCGGGCCCAGCTCGCGCTGTACCTGTACCACCGGCAACGCTCGCAAGTCGTCCGGCTGACGTTCCTCCACCGCTGTGCGCAGGCGCTCCAACGGCCGCAACGCGGCACTCACGGCAAACCACACCATCACCAACGCCCCCAGTGCCAGCATGCCCAGGCGCAGCAGGGTATCGGCCATCAACCCTCGGGCCATACGCACCCGCGCTTCCTCGGTTTCGGCTACGCGGATTTCTGCCATGCCGTTCATGTTCGGCTCGCTGACCGGCTTCAGCAGGCTGACCACACGAACGTCCTGGCCCAGGTAAGTGGCGTTGTAGAACCGTGCCAATGCCGGATAGTCATCGGTGCGCGGCGTGCCAGGCGGCGGTGGCGGCAGGTTCTCGTAGCCAGAAATCAGCCTTTGCTGGATATCCAGCACCTGATAGTAAATGCGCCCCGCACTGTCATAGGCGAACGTGTCCAGCGCCACGTAAGGCACATCCGCGCTCAACGAACCATCGCGCTGCGACAGGCCCGCGGCGATGGTTCTCGCCGAAGCCAGCAGGGTGCGGTCGTAGGCGGTGTCGGCGGCCTCGCGGCCATTCCAGTAGGCGCTAAGGCCGCTGGCCAGCATCAGCACCACCAGCAACAGCGCCAAATTACCCAGCAAGCGCCCGCGCAGGCTGCCGTTGTCACGCATCGCGGTGCTCAAGCAAATAACCCAGACCACGGAAAGTGACGATGGCTACGGGGTGCCCGTCGAGCTTCTTGCGCAGCCGGTGAATGTAGATTTCGATGGCGTCAGGGCTGGCTTCTTCGTCCAGGCCAAACACCTGGGCAGCCAGTTGCTCCTTGCTCATCACCCGACCCGGGCGGGCGATCAGCGCTTGCAGCACACTCTGCTCGCGTGAGGTCAGCGTCAGGTTGTCATCACCGAGGGTGAAGCGCCGGGTGTCCAGGTCATACACCAACGGCCCACAGCGTTGCTGTCGCTCGCCACCGAGCACACTGCGGCGCAGCAAGGCCTTGACCCGCGCTTCCAGCTCGGTCAGCTCAAACGGCTTGGCCAGATAATCGTCGGCGCCCAGGTTCAGGCCATGGACCCGGTCCTTGACGTCGCTGCGCGCAGTCAGCATCAGCACTGGCAAGGTTTTGCCACGGCCTCGCAAGCGCGCCAGTACCTCAAAGCCGTCCATGCGCGGCAGGCCGACATCCAACACGGCCACGGCGTATTCCTCACTGGCCAGCGCCAAGTCGGCAGCCACGCCGTCATGCAGCACATCTACGGTCAGGCCATGGCTTTTCAAGGCCAGGGCCACGCTTTCGGCCAGTTGCAGGTGGTCTTCGACCAGTAGCACACGCATCGGATTCTCCCGGCTCGGGTGGGGCGGTGGCGCGGAGTGTACCGCTGTCACCACGCCTGTGAAGCCCCTCGTGACAAACCTTTCACGCTGAAAGGTTAGCGAAAGGTTCGTTGCCTAGCATCGCACCACGGTCGCCCTTCGCGCCGAAAAAAGCACCAGCAAGGTGCAACGAATAAGAACAATAAACGGAGTCATCGACGATGCTGTCATTGCAGCCGCAGGCGTTCGCGCCTACCCGTTCCTTTGCCGCACGCCCCTCAGCCATCGCCAGCGCCCTCGCGCTTGCCGGTGTCGCCCCGATGAGCCAGGCCGCCTTCTTCGAAGACAGCACGGCCACCTTCGAAACCCGCAACATGTACTTCAACCGCGACTTCCGCGACGGCACCAGCGCGCAGCAATCCAAGCGCGATGAATGGGCCCAGGGCTTCATCCTCAATTTCGAGTCTGGCTACACCGATGGCACCGTGGGCTTTGGCCTGGACGCATTGGGCATGCTCGGCATCAAGCTCGACTCCAGCCCCGACCGTACCGACAGCGGCCTGCTGCCGACCCACGATGACGGCAAGGCTGCCGACGAATACTCCAAGCTGGGCCTGACCGGCAAGGTGAAGATCTCCCAGACTGAACTCAAGATCGGCACCCTGATCCCCGAACTGCCGACCCTGCAGCCCAACGACGGGCGTATCCTGCCGCAAACCTTCGAGGGCGGCCTGCTTACCTCCAAAGAGATCAAGGGCCTGACCTTCACCGGTGGCCGCCTGGACAAGGCCAAGGACCGCAACGACACCAACTGGGAAGACCTGGCGCTGAACAACAAGAACGGCCGCTTCGGTGGCAGCTTCAGCGCTGACAACCTGGCCCTGGGCGGGCTCGACTACCAGTTCACCGACCGCATCACCGGCAGCTACCACTTCGCCCAGCTCGACGATATTTACCGCCAGCACTTCATCGGCATGGTCGCCACCCAGCCATGGGGCCCGGGCACCTTGGGTGCCGACCTGCGCCTTGCCATCAGCGACGACGCCGGTGCAGCCAAGGCCGGCAACATCGACAACACCACCGTCAACGGCATGCTCAGCTATGCCCTGGGCGGGCACAAGGTCAGCGCCGCCTGGCAGCAGTTGTCCGGCGAAAGTGCCTTCCCGTATGTGGATGGCGCCGACCCGTACCTGGTCAACTTCGTCCAGATCAACGACTTCGCCGGTGCCGACGAACGCTCCTGGCAGGCGCGCTACGACTACAACTTCGCCGCGCTCGGCGTACCGGGCCTGACCTTCATGACCCGTTACATCAGCGGTGACAACGTCAGCCGTGCTGCCGGTGGCGAAGGCAAAGAGTGGGAACGCAACACCGAACTGAAGTACGTGGTACAAAGCGGCCCGTTGAAGAACGTCGCCGTGCGCCTGCGCAACGCCACCTTCCGCTCCAACTTCGCCCGTGACGCGGATGAAGTGAGGCTGTTGGTCAGCTACAGCGTGGCGCTGTGGTAACCCCATAGCGGTAATCCAATAACAACAACGCTCACGGAGATCGACGATGACCTTTTCACTGCGCCGCCTCGTCCTCGCTACCGGCTGCCTGCTGTTGGCCGGCAACGCCCTCGCTGCAGAACCGAAACGCCCCGAATGCATCGCACCCGCCTCCCCTGGCGGTGGCTTCGACCTGACCTGCAAGCTGGTGCAAAGCGCACTGGTACAAGAAAAAATCCTCAGCAAGCCGATGCGCGTCACCTACATGCCCGGCGGTGTCGGCGCGGTCGCGTACAACGCCGTGGTCGCCCAGCGCCCGGCAGACGCCGGCACGCTGGTGGCCTGGTCCAGCGGCTCGCTGCTTAACCTGGCTCAGGGCAAGTTCGGCCGTTTCGACGAAAACGCGGTGAAATGGCTGGCTGCCGTCGGCACCAGCTACGGTGCCATCGCAGTGAAGAGCGACTCGCCCTACAAGACCCTTGATGACCTGGTCGCAGCGCTGAAGAAAGACCCGAGCAAGGTCGTGATCGGTTCCGGCGGTACCGTCGGCAGCCAGGACTGGATGCAGACCGCGTTGATCGCCAAGGCCGCAGGCATAAACCCGCGCGACCTGCGCTACGTGGCCCTGGAGGGCGGCGGCGAAATCGCCACGGCATTGCTGGGCGGCCATATCCAGGTCGGTTCTACCGACATTTCCGACTCCATGCCGCACATCCAGAGCGGCAACATGCGCATCCTCGCGGTGTTCTCTGAAAACCGCCTTGACGAGCCGGAAATGAAAGACATCCCTACTGCCAAGGAGCAGGGCTACGACATCGTCTGGCCGGTGGTGCGCGGTTTCTACCTGGGGCCAAAAGTGAGCGACGAGGACTACGCCTGGTGGAAGGCCTCGTTCGACAAGATGCTGGCCTCCGAGGACTTCGCCAAGCTGCGAGACCAGCGCGAGCTGTTCCCGTTCGCCATGACCGGCGAAGAGCTGGACGGCTATGTGAAGAAGCAAGTGGCTGACTACAAGGCACTGGCCAAGGAATTCGGCCTGATCCAGTAAGCCTGTCGGACTCACCACCCCCCCTGTGGGAGCGGCCTTGTGTCGCGATCGGGCGCGAAGCGGCCCCTGGCACAGCCGATACGATGCTTCGGACAGATCGCATCGGCAGGTTTAGCGGCCGCTTCGCGCCCGATCGCGACGCAAGGCCGCTCCCACAGGATGTGCATCTCACTTGAGCAATCCCAACGAGGATTCCCCAATGATCCTTCAACGCATTTTCGCCCTGGCTCTGCTAGTGGTGTGTGCCGCCCTGGCCGTGATGGCCTGGCCCTATCAGGCTGCATTTTCCTATGAACCGGTGGGCCCGCGCGCTTACCCGTTGTTAGTGCTAGGCCTGATGGGGCTGGGCCTGCTGTACCTGTTGTTCCGTCCGACGCCCATCGTGCGCAAGGATGAGGAACCGGAACTGGATCGCGAGACCCTGATCAAGATCACCGCCTGTGTCGGCCTGCTGATCGTCTTCGCCGCCACTTTCGAAGCACTCGGCTTCATCCTCAGCGCCATCCTGGTCGGCCTGCCCATGGCTCGGCTGTACGGTGGCCGCTGGCTGCAAAGCGCCATTGTGGTGGCCGGCATGAGCATTTTCCTCTACTGGCTGTTCGACCGTGTGATGGACGTGCCACTGCCCCTTGGCCTGCTGAGCGTACTGGAGAACTGACATGGATACCTTGAGCTACCTGGGCCAGGGCTTCGGCATTGCCCTGTCCCCTTACAACCTGGTCACCGCCCTCTCCGGCACCTTGATCGGCACCGTGGTCGGCCTGCTGCCGGGCCTGGGCCCGATCAATGGCGTGGCCCTGCTGATCCCCATCGCCTTTGCCCTCGGCCTGCCGCCGGAATCGGCGCTGATCCTGCTGGCGGCGGTGTACCTGGGCTGCGAATATGGCGGGCGTATCAGCTCGATCCTGCTGAACATCCCGGGCGAAGCGTCGACCGTGATGACAACCCTGGACGGCTACCCGATGGCTCGCCAAGGACTGGCAGGCGTCGCGCTGTCGCTGTCGGCCTGGAGTTCGTTCATCGGCGCCTTCATTGCCACCTGCGGCATGGTGCTGTTCGCCCCGCTGCTGGCGAAATGGGCCATCGCCTTCGGCCCGGCGGAGTACTTTGTGCTGATGGTGTTCGCCATCGTCGCGCTGGGTGGCATGGCCGGTGACAAACCACTGAAAACCTTCATTGCCGCTCTCATCGGCCTGTTCCTGTCGGCGGTCGGCATCGACGCCAACAGCGGCGTGTACCGCTTCACCGGTGACAGCGTGCACCTGGCCGACGGTATTCAGTTCGTGGTGCTCGTGCTGGGCCTGTTCTCCATCAGCGAAATCCTCCTGCTACTGGAAAAGACCCACCATGGCCACCAGGCGGTCAAGGCTACCGGCCGCATGCTGTTCAACTTCAAGGAAGCGGCCTCGGTGTTCCTGGTCAACATCCGTTGCGGCCTGCTCGGTTTCATCATGGGTGTTCTACCCGGCGCCGGCGCAACGCTGGCCAGCGCCGTGGCCTACATGACCGAGAAACGCATGGCCGGGGAAAGCGGCAAGTTCGGCAAAGGCGATGCCCGTGGCCTGGCAGCGCCGGAAACGGCCATTGGTGCGTCCTGCTGTGGCGCCCTGGTCCCGATGCTGACCCTGGGCGTACCGGGCTCTGGCACCACGGCTGTGATGATCGGCGCCCTGACCCTGTACAACATCACCCCTGGCCCACTGCTGTTCGAACAGCAGCCAGATATCGTCTGGGGCCTGATCGCCTCGCTGTTCGTCGCCAACATCATGCTGGTGATCCTCAACATCCCGATGATCCGCATCTTCACCCGCATCCTCGCCGTGCCAAACTGGGCGCTGGTGCCGGTGATCGCCATCATCACCGCGATCGGTGTGTACGCCGTGCATGCCACCACCTTCGACCTGTTCCTCATGGTCGGTATCGGCATCATGGGCTACATCCTGCGCAAGCTGGACTTCCCTCTGTCGCCGATTCTGCTGGGCTTCATCCTCGGCGGGCTGATGGAGCAAAACCTGCGTCGGGCGCTGTCGATCTCCAACGGTGAACTGGGCATCCTCTGGTCCAGCCCGATCAGCATGGGCGTCTGGGCGCTGGTAGTGCTGATGCTCGCCCTGCCGCTGCTGCGCATCTGGCGCAAACGCAGCCTGCAGCGCCGGGCCCTGGCCGATGCCTGATCGGTCATTGCCATTGTTCGTCGCGACCGGGCTGGTCGGCCTTGCTGGCGGTTTTGCCGCCAGCAAGGTCGGCTGGCCTTTGCCATGGATGGTCGGCTCATTGCTGGCGATCATCCTGGTGCGCTGCCTGACGCGTTGGCAGCTGTCGGAAATCCCCAACGGCCGCAAGTGTGGGCAGTGGATCATCGGCATCGGTATTGGCCTGCACTTCACCCCCGCGGTGATCGAGCAAGTGGCCAGCCATTTCGCGCTGATCTGCTTCGGTGCGTTGTTCACCACCCTGTCCAGCGTGATCAGCGTATGGCTGCTGCGGCGAACCGGCGAAGACCGCGCCACCGCGTTCTTCGCCAGCATGCCTGGCGGTTCGGGCGAGATGGTCAACCTTGGGGCGCGCAATGGCGCGGTGCTCAGCCAGGTGGCGGCAGCGCAAAGCTTGCGTGTGCTGGCAGTGGTGCTGTGCGTGCCGGCGCTGTTCAAGTTTCTGCTGGGTGACGGGGTACCACTGAACCACACCGGTAGCGTGAGCTGGGGCTGGCTGGCGTTGATTGCGCCCTTGGGCGTTGCCGTTGCCTTGCTCTGGCAGCGCTTGCGCCAGCCCAACCCATGGCTGTTCGGGCCATTGCTGGTCGCGGCTACGGTCAGCCTGGCCGGCAACCTGCAGATCGCCCTGCCCAACGGCGCCAGCCAGATCGGCCAGTGGCTCATCGGCAGTGGCCTGGCCTGCCACTTCAACCGCGCGTTCTTCCGCCGCGCACCGTCGTTCCTGGGACGCACCTTGATGGCCACGGCGTTGTGCATGGCGATTGCCGCCAGTGCCGCGTGGGTGCTGAGCATGATGACTGCACTGGACTTGCGTTCGCTGACACTGGGGATGATGCCTGGCGGGATCGCCGAAATGAGCCTCACGGCCGAAACGTTGCAATTGTCAGTGCCGCTGGTGACCGCGCTGCAGGTGATGCGCCTGATCCTGGTGTTGTTTCTTGCAGAACCGCTTTTCCGGTTGTGGGACAACAGGTATTCAAGCGGCAAGCCCCCTGAAGATAGATAGTTACCACTTGCCCAATGCCCGGATGAATAGAGTCGGATTGCTGCCCTGATCGCCAGCAAACCCACACTTCCCGGCATTCAAGAGGTAATGATGAAAGTCCGTCTTTCTTGCAACTATCGCTCGGCTATTGCCTGGGCATGCCTTGCCATCAGCGCAGGCAGCCTTGCCGCAGAGCCACCTGCCCCCGTCCAGATCAACGTCGTGGCTATCAATGATCTTCACGGCTACCTGGAACCCAACCCCCAGGACTACGCCGGCGCGCAAGGCGCTACCCGCCTGACCTACGGCGGCATCGCCACACTCGGCGCCATGCTCGATGAGCTGCGAACGCAGGACCCCGATCTGCTGTTCATCGGGGCTGGCGACTTGATAGGGGGCAGCCCCGCCATTTCTGCGCTGTGGGCTGACGAGCCTGTGCTTGAGGCCTTGAACGCGATGGGCATGATTGTCAGCGCATCCGGGAACCACGAACTGGATGCAGGCAAGGCCGAGTTTCTTCGTCAGATCCACGGAGGATGCGAGTCAACGCGCCCTGAAAAGGCCTGCACGTTTCGCGGCGATTATCCAGGAAGTGGCTTCCCTTACATAGCGTCCAACCTGATCGATACCACCACGGGCGAGCGCTTGCTACCGGCCTATCACATTCAGCAGGTGAAAGGGGTCAAGATAGCGTTCGTCGGTGCCGTGCCACGCAACATGGAAAAAGTGGTCTCGGCCAGCGCATTCGCAGGGCTCAAAGCCACAGATGAAGCGCAAGCCATCAATGACGTGATTCCGGAGCTCAAGGCCAAAGGCGTCAATGCAATCATTGCGGTCATGCACCAAGGAGGGGATACCGTCGAGCCGTTCGACACGCAGGATTGCAGCCAGCTGAGTGGCGCGGTCGTCGACGTGGCGAAGCGGCTGGATCCTGCGGTAGATGCTGTCATCAGCGGTCACTCGCATGCCAGCTATCAATGCAAGGTGGGTGACCTGAGCATCACTCAGGCTGGCAAATACGGCCACTTCCTGACTCAGTTGAAGTTGCAGGTAACGCCAGGCACCCATCACGTCACGAACATCACCGCCCGCAATATTCCTGCTGACCCACAGAACTACCTGCCGAATGCCAAGTTGACGAGTTTGCTGGAGGAAGTGCGTCAGCGGTCCGGGGAAAAATTGCTCGAACCCATAGGACGCATCTCGACGGCAGAACTTGACCGCAAAGAAAATGCCGCCGGTGAAACAACCTTGGGGAACCTGGTCACGGATGCCCAATTGGCCATGACCCAAGCGTTTAATACCCAGATTGCCTTTCTCAATCTGGGTGGGCTGCGAAGTGACCTGATACAGCCTGCCGATAGCGACCTGACCTACGAACAATTATTTGCCGTACAACCGTTCAATAACCCACTGGTGGTTCAGGAACTGACAGGCAAGCAGATTACCGAACTGCTCAACCTTCAATGGAACAGGGGCAGTTTCAATCCGCTGCAAGTATCGAAGGGTTTTCATTATGAGTGGGATGGTTCACGGCCTGTCGGCAGCCGTGTCGTCGAGGGCAGTGTGCGTCTTCACGGCAAACCCGTTGAGCCGTTGACCCATTATCGCGTCGTCAGCAACCTGTTCCTGGCCGATGGTGGCGGTGGCTTGGCCACTTTCAAAGAAGGAAGGCGACGCCAGGACACCGGCATCTCCGACCTGGAAGCCTTGGTGGCGTATGTACGCCAGAACCATGAGCGGGATATTGCAATTGGCCAGCGCAGCGAGCCGCGCATCAGCATGACGCCCTGAGCGATTGCGTACCCCACCCCGGTTTCTCACAGCGGGGGCAGTGCCCAGTCGATGGGCCCGAGCCCCCGCTGCTCGAGGAAGCTGTTGGTACGGCTGAAATGCCCGCAACCGATGAACCCGCGATACGCCGACAGCGGCGAAGGATGGACCGACTTCAGTACCAGGTGCTTGGTACCGTCGATCAGCTTCTGCTTGCTCTGTGCATGCGCCCCCCATAGCAGGAATACCACGTTCGGGCATTGCTCACTGACCACTTGAATGATCCGGTCGGTAAACAATTCCCAGCCTTTCTTGGCATGCGACGCGGCATTGGCGCGCTCGACGGTCATGGTCGTGTTGAGCAACAGAACGCCTTGTTCTGCCCAGCTCTGGAGGTAGCCGTGGCTGGGGATCGGGATGTTCAGGTCGCGCTGCAGCTCCTTGTAGATATTGACCAGCGACGGCGGCGTGGCCACGCCCGGTTGCACCGAGAAGCACAAGCCATGGGCCTGCCCCGGCCCGTGATACGGGTCCTGACCGAGGATGACCACCTTCACCTGGTCCAGCGGTGTCGAATTGAGCGCATTGAAGATCAGCGGCCCTGGCGGGTAGATTTCCTTGCCGGCAGCGTACTCACCACGCAGAAATTCGCGCAGCTGGTGCATGTAAGGCTGGTCGAATTCACCGCGCAATGCGGCCTTCCAGCTGGGTTCGAGTTTGATGCGATCGTCGTCAGTCATGGGGCCTTCCATAAACAATGGCGCGACACTAGGTAAGCCCTTCGCGCTTGTCAAACGATCCGACCGACGACCGGCATGATTGGCCAGGCAAGCCATACTTGAGCGATGACTTGCGAGAGGTAGTCCATGACCATTCACTGCGAGGTACTCACCGGCGTCGATGGCGCCCGCATCGGCATCGCCACCCTGGATGCGCCCAAGGCGCTCAATGCCCTGACCCTGCCGATGATCGAAGTGCTGGGCGAACAACTGCATGCCTGGGCCCGCGACCCGGGTATCGTCTGCGTGCTGCTGCGCGGCAACGGGGCAAAAGCCTTTTGCGCAGGCGGCGATGTCCGTGCGCTGGTGCAAGCCTGCCGCGACCACCCCGGCAGTGTCCCGCCGCTGGCGGCCTCTTTCTTCGCCGCCGAATACCGCCTGGACTTTGCCCTGCACACCTACCCCAAACCGTTACTCTGCTGGGGCCATGGGCATGTGCTGGGTGGCGGCATGGGGCTGCTGCAAGGCGCCAATGTACGTATCGTCACACCCAGCAGCCGGCTGGCCATGCCGGAAATCAGCATCGGCCTGTACCCTGACGTAGGCGCCAGTTGGTTCCTGGCCCGGCTGCCGGGCAAGCTGGGTTTGTTCTTCGGCCTGACCGGCGCGCCGATCAACGCCCGCGATGCCCTTGACCTGGGCCTGGCTGACCGTTTTCTGGGCGAGCACCAGCAAGAGGCCTTGATCGAGGAGTTGCTGCAACTCAACTGGCAGGAGCAGACCGCCGTACAACTGAACAGCTTGCTCAAGGCCGAGCAGCATCGTGCCTGCGCCGAGCTGCCTGATGCCCAGTGGCTGCCACGACGGCATGTGATCGATCAGTTACTCGACGTGGCCGATGCGGCTTCAGCCTGGCGCGCGCTGGAAAGGCTCAAGCAGCATGACGACCCATTGCTGGCAGATGCCGGCCAACGCCTGCATGAGGGTTGCCCGCTGACCGCGCATCTGGTCTGGGAGCAGATCCGCCGGGCGCGGTACCTGTCGTTGGCGCAAGTGTTCCAGATGGAATACAGCATGAGCCTGAACTGTTGCCGCCACCCTGAGTTCAGTGAAGGCGTGCGTGCTCGCCTGCTGGACAAAGACAACCAGCCGCGCTGGCACTGGCCTGATGTGGCGCAAGTGCCGGCGGCGGTAGTCGAGGCGCATTTTGCCAAGGCGTGGGAGGGACGCCACCCATTGGCGGATGTGGGTTAGCTTCGTGAACCTGGGGCTGCTTTTCAGCCCCACCTCCACTCACCTAGCGCTGCCAGTTTCCTCCTTGCCCCTGCCCGCGCCGACCCTCCCAGCGCCCGCGGTCATTACCCTGCCCATTGGAGTGCCAGTCGCCATGCCGGTAACGCTGGCTGTCATTGCGATAGTCATGGCGATCCCGGTCCTGCCTGTAGTCTTGTCGCTGGCGATTGCCATAGTCATAGCGCGGGTTGCCATGCCACTGGTTCATCCCTGGCTGCGAATATGGCCGGTAATAGGGCGCAGGGGCCGCCCCATGGTAGTAACGGGGGGCAGGCTGATAGTAATAGCGCGGGGCTGGCGCCACATAGTACCGGTCATAGCGGTAATACCCCGGCGCCACATAGCGGTCGGTGGAGTAGTAGTCCGAACGGTAATAGCCCCCGCGCTCGTAGTACGGGGAGCAGGCCGAAGTCATCAGCCCCAGCAGGGTGATCAACAGGATTCGATAGGACATGGCGGCCTCCTGGACCGCGGGAGTGCCCGAACAGCGGCGCTGGCGAGCGTCGAGACGAGATGCGTCAATCGACACTGAATAAGACAGTGGCGCGCAGGTTCAGTGCCATTTCTGCAATAACTTGATACAGGTGAAATAACCCTGAAAAACTTGCAGTCATTTGCTGGCCATCTCACTAGAATAAGCGGCTCGGCACACATCACGGGAAGATCATGCCCTTACGTTCCGCTCTGTTCTCGCAACGCTCGCTGATCGTTACCCTGCTCGTGTTATTGGCCTGCGGCTTCCTGGCCACTTCGCTGCTCAGCTACTTCTCCTCGCGAAGCGCCATCCGCGACGGCATCATCAATACCGAATTGCCGCTGACCTCCGACACTGTCTACTCGGAAATCCAGAAAGACCTGATCCGCCCGGTGCTGATCGCCTCGATGATGGCCCAGGACACCTTCCTGCGCGACTGGGTGCTGTCCGGCGAGCAGGATACCGAACGCATGACCCGTTACCTGAGCGAGGTCATGGGCAAGCAGGACATCTTCACGTCCTTTTTCGTGTCCGATCGCACGCGGACCTACTACCAGGCCAAAGGCGTGCTCAAACACGTCGAACCGGGCACCTGGCGTGATGCCTGGTATTTCCGTCTGCGTGAACTCAAGGCCCCTTATGAGATCAACGTCGATCTGGACATGGCCAACCAGGACAGCCTGACCGTGTTCATCAACTACCAGGTGCACGACTACCAGCAGCGCTTCATCGGCGCGGCAGGCGTAGGGCTGAGCGTATCGTCGGTGGTCAAGCTGATCGATCAGTACCAACGCCGCTACCAGCGCGCGGTGCTATTCACCGATGCCAAAGGCAAGGTGCTGTTGACCGGCTCCGAGGGTGGCCCGCATGGTTTGCAAGTTGGCCAGTCACTCAGCGACAACCCTGAGCTGAAGGCCATGTTGGCCGAGCAGTGGGTGCCGGGCGAAGGCAGCCACGAGTACCATGACAGCGAAAACCACAGCCACTTTCTCAACGTTCGCCACCTGCCCGAACTGGACTGGTACCTGTTGGTGGACAAACGCGAAACCGGCGTCCTCGACCGCATTCGCCACGCGCTGTACCTGAACCTGGCGATCTGTACGATGATCACACTGGTGGTGCTGGCACTGGTGCATGCCATGGTCCGCCGCCACCAGGCCAGCACCGAAGCCTTGGCCACGCTCGACAGCCTCACCGGCTTGCACAACCGGCGCAGCTTCGACCTGCTCGCCGCCCAGGCGCTGCGAGAAGCCCGGCGCGACAATAGCCCTCTGGTGGCCTTGCTGATTGATCTGGACCACTTCAAGGCACTGAACGACAACCACGGCCACCTGGCAGGTGACGAAGTGCTACGCCAATTCGCCAATGTGCTGCAAAGCAGCCTGCGTCAGTCAGATATACTGTGCCGCTGGGGCGGTGAGGAATTCATCGTGCTGCTGCGCGAAGCTGAAGGCGGCCAGGCCATCGAGGTGGCGGAAAAGATCCGGCGACGCACCGAACAGCTGACCTTCAGTTACGACAACCAGCCGCTGCGACTGACCACCAGCATCGGCCTGAGCAGCCTGCAACCGGGGGATACCCTGCACGCCCTGCTGACCCGCGCCGACCGCGCGCTTTATCGTGCCAAGCAGGCTGGCCGCAACCGCGTCTGCAGTGATACCCGCCATGAATGACAAGCAACACTGCCCCGCTTGCGGTGCCCTCAACCAGTGCAGCCTGGCCGACCCACGCCGTGCCACCCAGGCGTGTTGGTGCTACAGCGTGACCATCGACCCGGCCGTGCTTCAGGCACTGCCCGATGAACTGCGTAACAAGGCCTGTCTGTGCCCGCGCTGCGCCGCCGTTGAAGAACAGCTCCGTCCATCCGCTGCCCACTGATCGTTGCCATGCGCCTTGACCGTTTCCTCGCCAACCTGCCCAGCTACAACCGCCAGCAAGTTCGCCTGATGCTGGCGCAACGCCGCGTGCGGGTGGACGGCAAGGTCGCCAGTGACCCGCTGACCGACGTGCGTGAATTCAGCCGCGTAGAGCTGGACGAGCAACTGCTGCAGGCCGGCCGGCCGGCCCGCTACCTGATGCTGTACAAGCCCACTGGCTGCGTAAGCGCCACCCACGACCCGCAACACCGTACCGTTCTCGACCTGCTGCCCACGGCGTTGCGAGATGACCTGCACATAGCCGGGCGCCTGGATTTCAACACCACCGGCCTGATGATCCTGACCAACGATGGCCAGTGGTCACGGCGCCTGACCCAGCCTGCCACAAAGCTGCCCAAGCATTATCTGGTGGACACCGAGGACGAGATTGGCGAGCACTATGTGGCCAAGTTTCGCGAGGGTTTCTATTTTGCCTTCGAAGACCTCACCACCCAACCAGCCCAGCTGGACATCCTCGGCCCCCACCGAGCCCGGCTGGCGATCGTCGAGGGGCGGTACCACCAGGTCAAGCGCATGTTCGGGCACTTCAACAACAAGGTGGTGGGGCTGCATCGGGAGAGCATGGGAGCGATCCGGCTGGATCCGGGGTTGGCGCCGGGGGAGTATCGTGAACTGACGGCCAATGAGATAGCCACTGTCCAGGCGTGACAGACAGCCGGTGTCGTCACACGACCGCTCAGCGACAAAAGTCACATTACTTACCGAACGGCACTTGCGCGATCCTCAACCCACTGCTTGAATCCAAATCGTCAGTCTGCATGTGACTACCAAGTCACACCTGCAGCCAGTGACACTTTTTGCCGGCCACCCAAAGCCTAGATGCCTTGGGGCACGGCAAATTGCCCGCCAAAAACAATACCGTCGACGCAAGTGCCAAGGATCGACACAGGGCCCCCGGATTATCTTCAGGCAAATGCCTACCTGTCATAAAGAACGTGCACCCTAGGTGACGCGAATACCCTTTTTGCGCCAGGAGTCGATGACATGAGGCCAGAAATCGCTGTACTTGATATCCAAGGTCAGTATCGGGTTTACACGGAGTTCTATCGCGCGGATGCGGCCGAAAACACGATCATCCTGATCAACGGCTCGCTGGCCACCACGGCCTCGTTCGCCCAGACGGTACGTAACCTGCACCCACAGTTCAACGTGGTTCTGTTCGACCAGCCGTATTCAGGCAAGTCCAAGCCGCACAACCGTCAGGAACGGCTGATCAGCAAGGAGACCGAGGCGCATATCCTCCTTGAGCTGATCGAGCACTTCCAGGCAGACTACGTGATGTCTTTTTCGTGGGGTGGCGCAAGCACGCTGCTGGCGCTGGCGCACCAGCCGCGGTACGTGAAGAAGGCAGTGGTGAGTTCGTTCTCGCCAGTGATCAACGAGCCGATGCGCGACTATCTGGACCGTGGCTGCCAGTACCTGGCCGCCTGCGACCGTTATCAGGTCGGCAACCTGGTCAATGACACCATCGGCAAGCACTTGCCGTCGCTGTTCAAACGCTTCAACTACCGCCATGTGAGCAGCCTGGACAGCCACGAGTACGCACAGATGCACTTCCACATCAACCAGGTGCTGGAGCACGACCTGGAACGTGCGCTGCAAGGCGCGCGCAATATCAACATCCCGGTGCTGTTCATCAACGGCGAACGCGACGAGTACACCACAGTCGAAGATGCGCGGCAGTTCAGCAAGCATGTGGGCAGAAGCCAGTTCAGCGTGATCCGCGATGCGGGCCACTTCCTGGACATGGAGAACAAGACCGCCTGCGAGAACACCCGCAGTGTCATGCTAGGGTTCCTCAAGCCAACCGTGCGTGAACCCCGCCAACGTTACCAACCCGTGCAACAGGGGCAGCATGCATTTGCCATCTGAGCGGCTCGGCGCCTTGTAGCAAATACCCGCAGGCCACGGGGCGCCGACAAGCTTTTTTATAACTTGGGCTTCTAATTCGCTGAAGGTTCTGGTAAAAAGTCGAGCTCAGATGCGGGTATAGTTTAGTGGCAAAACGAAAGCTTCCCAAGCTTTAGTTGAGGGTTCTTATTGGACACTCTAGGCTGTGAACATAGCTGCGACGTGATGCGGGTATAGTTGAATGGTACAACTATTGCTTCCCAAGCAATCGGTGAGGGTTCGATTCCCTCTACCCGCTCCACCTTTGCATCTCCCCTCGTAGCTCATCATCGCTACACATCTCACAAACCCCTTAAAATCAAGGGGTTAGCGTCTCAGCCCGTTTCAGGGCATATCTCATCATCTCCTGGCAGCGCTTGGCGCCGTGTATGGCATCGTGTACGGTAAAAAAAGATCGAACCCCACCATACACAGGAGGCTCGCCTTTGAAGCGCTCAGACATTAAGCGGCGTCCACTTTCGCGAACAGTGCTGGAGGCCTTGGAGCCTGAAGCGAAGGAGTACCGCGAAAACTACGGCACCGATCGCCTCTATTTTGTCGTCAACCCCTCCGGCAACAAGAGATGGGAGTTGAGGTACAAGCGACATGACGGCAAATGGGGCTGGCACGGTCTCGGCAGCTTCCGCGACGTTTCTGCAGAGTCCGCACGTAACAAAGCTATCGAAATCAATAATCAGTTAAAGCTTGGCGTTGACGTTATAAAACAACGCAAAGAACAAGCAGAAGCTGGATCACCAAAATTGAACTTTAAGTCGATCGCGGCCGAGTGGATCGAAGACAGAAAAGATAAGAGACGAGCTCCAAAAACCATCAGCTCGATGGAAGCTGCTCTCAAAAATGATATTTTTCCAGTAGTAGGCCATAAGCAAATTACTGAAGTTACACGCGCAGAGTGCCTGAAGATTCAAAGCTCGATTGAAAAAAGAAATGCTCTAAACACAGCTGAGAAAGTAAGAGTCTGGCTGAATGAAATTTTTCGATTCGCTATCGCAAAAGGTTACTGTGATAATAACCCGGCAGTCTACTTGGTAGATGTCTCAACCCCCACCCCAGAATCAAGTCAGTACCCCCACCTTCTAGAAAAAGAGCTTCCAGCCTTTCTAAATAAACTAGCGGCGAGCAAAAGCGGCCACGTTATTCAGTACGCAGCTTGGCTCACAATTTACACAGCATCTAGACCTGGAATGGTGAGGTTTGCGGAATGGAGCGAGCTCGACTTCGAGGAACAGGTCTGGCACGTACCAGCTGCAAAAATGAAAACTGGTGTAGCTCATACTGTACCTCTTACCAGCCAAGTAATTTGTATCCTATTGAAGCTAAGAGAGCTAACCGGGCGAAGTAAGTACCTTTTCCCTGGGCAAGGAAGTGTTAATGCAGTCATCTCAGAAAACACTATAAATAAGTGTTTTGCATTGATCGGCTACAAGGACAGAATCACTGGTCATGGCTCTCGACATACTGCGAGCACGCTTTTAAGTGAGCATGGATGGCCCAGCACATGGAGAAGCGCACAACTAGCACATGCGAAGAAAGGCCTTGAAAGAATCTATAACAAGGCAGAATTCATTGAGCGGCGCAGGGTTATGATGCAATGGTACTGCGACTACCTTGATTATTTAAAAGAGGGAATGTCCGCCAATAGGAAGGAAGAGCTAGCAGAAAGAGTTAGAGCAGCGCATGCAAAGTACCCAAGACTCAAAGACGAAGATGACTAAGGAATAGCATGAACATCGAACTATCCAAGCTCGTGAAAGACGAACAAGGGACTTTCGCGCTAGCAAAGATCCACTTCATGTACGATGAGACAGTGGCTACACCCGATGGAATACAGATTCCAGAAGAAAATCTCTATGTAGACTTCGGGTACAAACGCATCAATGGAGTATTGGAAGTGCTTCATTTTAATGTATATGACGCCAGCGACGACTTCTATAAACATTTTAATAATAGCGCCCTACAGCGGCTTCAGCGGGGCGTCATCGGCCTCTGCGAAGCGGCTGGTGCAGCCAACCTGTACATTTAGCAGCGCCTGTAATTGCGAGAGCGGCAGAAAGGCTGCTCTCTACAACCGCGACCAAACTACGGGCCGATGACAGCCAACGCCTTAAACCTGACAGACCCAGCAGACAAAGCATTGCCAAAATGGCAATAAATCCGACCATTCGTCGAATACAGAAGTTCTCCTAAAGCTGCTAATTAGTTGGATGACATTAGGGATCATCAACAATCCCGGCTGCTTAAGCGTTGCCAATTTGGCAAGAGTACATCTCCCCACATTATTTTTTGAAATTCACCTAGTTGACCAAAAAAAGAAGCCAACAGATCATATCTCCAGACACACAGCGAAATGACTGGAGAATAATATGTTAATGACACTCAACGATCTTATGTCCGAACTGCAGCTATCGCGTTGCACTATTTACCGCATGATAAAGCGGGATGGCTTTCCTGCCCCGCTTAAATATGGACGCTCAAGCCGATGGCAAAAATCTGATGTAGAACAATTCATCCTTAATCAACTGAGAGGCATTTCAAATGTTTGAACAGCGCCGTGGCATCCCTCTGGATAATCAAACCCAGCTAATCCGTCAACTAAACAAAGCTCAAGCACGAGCGCAGACAAGGTTAGCGTCTTCAAATGAAATCAGGAAAGGACTGGAAGCTGTATACAAACAACTGTCAGAACATCTATCCAAAAAAGATATCATCGGACTTATTGTTAACTACGACCCAAATGCGCAGACCTTTCCAATCGCATACAAATACAGACCATATGGAACGCAGATATTAGCAAAGCGCACCAGCAAGGGCTGGTCGGTGCTAAAAATTGCAAGGGGAGAAGTCCATCGCAAGCCCTTTATTATTTACGGCCTTGAGAGCCGGCAGGAGGCCTTGGCGAGATTCGCAACTAAGCGCTTACGTACAGGGTGCACGTTATGAAACGAAAAGTCGATACCATCATTGCCAATGATGATTTCCACGAGGCTGTAAAGACAGTTAAGGAAGCGATTGAACTCCACCCTTGGCTAAGAAAAGCATACATGAGCTTTTATAGAAGTGATATTCAGATATCGCTATGCGGCGCAGCCAGCCTGGATGATAGTAATTTTGAAATTCTACGGTTAATCCTCAAACTACGTGGATTTGAGGGATGGCGCGACTCAGACTTGTACGACCTGGAGCAATTCGCTAAGCAATTAAAGTAATAAAAACCTGCCGCCGCAATGGCGGCATGAAACATAATAATAAGAATTCCATATGAAAACCATTCATATTCCTGGCGACTTCTCGCCCTATGAAAACTATTATCATACCGTCCTGCCCTCGTTGATTGAACTCACGAGAATGCGCGCCTCAGATCTTACAAGTCTCGGCAGCAAGCTCGCACACGCCTATACAGTCGCTATGGCAGGCTGTGATATGGCGCAAACTCGCGATATTGTATCTTCACCCAAGGAGTTTGGAATTGAGCTTAAACGCAACCGTAACTCGACCTTGTTATCCTTAGCCGCACGTTTAAAGGATCGAAAATGGTGGGGAAGGCAGATAACGCAGCTAGCAGACGAGATGCGCGAGCACCAGGCCCAAATGGCAGGTCTGCTGGGGGGGAAGCACTCCGCTATGTCGTGTTGCTCCGACGCAACTGTTGAGATATTTCGTGAGCGAAAAGAGCGTACAGACTATGCACTAAAATCCCAATTCAAAGCAAAAATGGATCTTAGTGGGAACGCGACAGTTTTTTCGCTTTATGATATCGCTGAGTCGTCAAAAAAGTCACGCCTGAACGAAATGTTCCTCAACATAAAAGCGCTAGAAACAATTGCCGAAAGTAACTCATATGGCTGCGCATTTATAACTCTCACGGCCGCACCGAAATTCCATTCTAATCCCAAGCGCGGCAAAAACACTTATGATGGCTCAACAGCAAGGGAAGCTAATGCGTCAATTCAAAAAGATTGGCGCTCAATCCTCGACGGGCTTGACAACATTGGAGTAAAACGAAAAAGCGGTAGCTATTTTGGCTTTCGCGTCGTGGAGCTGCATGAAGATGGATGCCCGCAATGGCATATATTGCTGTTTTTCGACAAAACCTTGGGAATCATTGAGTCAGTTGAAGCATCAGTTCAGCGCCTTTACAAAAACAGGGGAAGGTACTTCGAGGGTCAAAAAGACGATATTATCCGTATCATTGAAAAGACAGATGAAGAAACTGCGAAACCATCTTCATACATTTTTAAGTACATCGCATATGCACTAGGAGCAGACGAGGCCGATGGGGACGGCCTGGCATATAGATACAAATGTGCGATAAGGGCAATGCGGGCGAGGCAATATGGTTTCTTTGGGATTAAATGTGCGATGGGTAAGCAGCGCGCCTTAAAGTCGATCGCCCGCGCAGAAAACACCCCGGAGCATATATCGAAAATGGCCAAAGATCTATATCTTCCCAAAGGCACTCCCGACAGAAACGCGAAGCAACTACAAGCCAGAGTCAGATTTTTGGAAGTAGAGGCAGAGGAACTAGAGGTAAGCCAGGAGGCGGTCGAGAATCGATACGGCGAAACAGTATGTGTTAATCGATGGATAAAACATCGGTGTGATGACGATGCGGTGCAGTTCGCCGGCCTGTGCGAGGACATCACCGAAGAGGAGGCAAAGCACTTAATGGAATTGAAAAATCCGGAGGAGGAACGTGGCAAGGCGGAGGCAAAATTCATTGAGCGTCGCAGGATTATGATGCAATGGTACTGCGACTACCTTGATGAGTTAAAAGAGAAGGCAAAGCGCTTAATGGAGTTGGTAAAATCGGAGGAGGAGGCAAGGCGAAGGCAGAATTCATTGAGCACTGCGACCACCTGGATGAGATAAAAGAGAAGGCAAAGCGCTTAATGGAATTGAAAAAACCAGAGGAGGAGCGTGGCAAGGTGGAGCCGGTCACAATTGTTGTTAATTATTCAAGTAAAAGCGCAGAGCTCCCGAAATCACCACACCTGCTCCAACGCCTCCGTACTTACAAGCAGGATCAGGAGCTTGCAACCATGCTTGGCCTTAACCTATCAGAGCTGTATAGCAATGGGATTGTAACCCGCTCTATAAGCTCCTACACACGGCCTAGGAGCGCGTTTAGCGCATGGTGCCGGAACTATATGCGAACGAGCAGAGCTGCGCTCTGAGGGCATCCCTGGGCTCGTAGCGCGCCCTAGAAAAATAGGGTGATCATTTAAGAGCTCCATAGGGGATGGGTTGAGGTAAGGGTAAATCAGCGTTCGCCATCCCCCAAAATACTCCGCCTCTCCCGTTCATGAGCCAGCAAGTAGAGGGCGTTGAACAAAAAGGTAGAGCTCCGAATGTTTTAAAGATCAAAAATCTTTATGAGGTTAGCAGCGGGCACCTCCCCGCTAGCTTTAGAGTGGGTAAGGGGGATAAAGTCCATCTCGAAGTCCGAGCGGTACAAATGATGCCAAAGACTCGCGACGTACTTTTCAGAACACACCACGGGCGCTACGAATTTAACGATCGCAGGTTTAAGGTGTGTGACGAATACTTGAGAGACAAATTCACTGAACTCTGGATCCCAATACCGGTGACCGGTTAAAAATTCGGGGACGTCATAGTACAGCCCTGCAACCTCAGCACCTTTCGCTTCAGCGTAGGTGTTGAAAGCGTATGGGCCCACATAGCCCAGTCCTTGATCCCGGTCTTCGATATTAGCAAGCGCACACTGCTTAGCTTTAATAAAATTCTCGTTCGATAAGTGTGCTCTTATAGAATCTAAAATTTTGATCGCGCCCGGTTTAGCATCTAGGATGCCATTTTCGAACCAAGAGGCACATCCATCATAGCGTGTGCGGTGATAGAAACATGCCATAGTAATTTCGCACTTCCAGTCTACCCCCAAAGCTCTGCCAAATAACCAGTTCAATAACTCTGCATTATCAAATGGGGATACTCCGTCCTCCCAGTCGACGAAATCAGGCCAATTTCGAAGAGTAATCTCATTGACATGGTGAGGCGAAACCCCGTAAAGACGTGCGATGGAGTTGACGGCGTCCTTCCTATCATCACAGCTTGGGATTAACCCATAATTAGATTTCATGGTGACATCTCCGTGAAAGCTGATACCCCCGCTGCGTTCTCCTGCGAAGCAGCTATGCATTGTCTTGTTTTCCCGCTGACACTCGCAGGGCCCCTAAGGGCGTAGGAGGCTAGTTAAGGGTTAAGGGATACCGACATAGCGGGTGGTGCAGAAAGCGCTGAAAATGGCCAACTGCCGCCTTCAGCCCGTCGGTATACTCCGGTGAGAGCGCCGCTCAGGAGCTAGCAGTGGAACAGCTGGCCTCTGAAGCTCTGTCACTGCAACCACTCCCCCGCAGCAGCCTTCGGCTGAGCTGCTTCGCCCAGCGGCATCCCCCCGAGCGGAAAACCTTGATCGCGTAAGCCATCCGCGATCTTTTGTGAATTAAGCGCTGCGGGGATTCTGACGAAATATACCCAGCCCATATACAGCACAATGGGGAACAAAATAATACCGAGTCCGTACGCGATCAGCGACAGAACGCTAGCAAGAGTGCCGCCAAGCCAAAAGAAAAGACCACTCCTTTTGAAACCGGCTGCTATGTCGGAAAGCTCATCTGGATCATATTTAACGGTCATATCATTTTGATAAGCGACCAGGCAATGAGCTTTGCCTTTGTTCAAGTCGACAACGTACAAGGTGTTAAATTTTTTGTTCATCATCGCGAAATTTAGAAAACCCGGTACTACGAGTTCCTTAAAGTACCGGGTTTCGCCATTTTCCGTGGTGCATCGAACACGCTTGTACATGTTGAAGCGGTCATTGCCCCCGGTTTTGTGCACGTAATTTTCTATCTTAACTGTGACTTTGATTACGCTATTGTCCATGACTTCCCTCTCGATGAAAAACGCGAAAGGCACTTGATATCAAATCGACATCTCGTAAGCAAGGGCAAAATTACGTCATTTTTCCGGCGCTTGTGAGTATCAATACCGCTGAGCCGTCTGGCTATCCGCCTGCTTTCCGTCGAGCTCAGCCACAGCCTGAATTTGAGCTTCGTGCTGAACGCTTCGATTGCGGCCAGGTGCTGAAAAGCTATCGAAGTAGGCGCGAATCTGAGAAAGCGCAGCATGAGTCTGTTTGGTGCGGTTTGAGTCGCCTTCGTAGCTAGCATCGGGTTGAAGCATATCCTCTGCAGAGTAGAAATGAGCGATATTGCCAAAATTTACTTCATTCATGGTTAGCCTCTTGTGCGACAGTTTGCTCATTTCTAATAATATGAATGAGCGGGGTTATTTACAAGGAGCAAGGGCTAATCAGGTTGCACCTGATTCTCGCAATTCGCTCCGCTCTTACTCACCTTGCTTTCCTGCGCTTCGCTTGTAAAGAAAACAAAAAGAGCCGCTTACGGCCGGAGTAATCAACATGGTGACAGCTCGCAGAGGGAACACAGAAAAGCGCACCAGGCGTTTGAATGTATTTTTTGACAGTGCTGAATATGCCCAGCTCCTCGACGAGGCCAAGCTGATGCGAATGAGGCCGTCTGAGCTTGTGAGACAGAAATTTTTTGCCAAGTCGTCGCTTCCCGCAGTGCCACGTTTAAATTTAGAAGTGTGGACAAAGCTCGCACCTGCTTCTGCAAACTTGAATCAAATTGCTCGCTACCTAAATCAAGGAATGCGGTTAGAGGTAGACGAGATTTCGCGAATCCTGGGCGACTTCAGAATGTCACTAGTTGTACCGAAAGGATAACTTGATGAAAGGCATGGATAGAATTTCAAGGGGCAGTGGGTTTGCCGGTGCAGTTAAGTACGCTCAGTTTGGAGATAAAGGGAAACCCCGCGATCATGAAGGTATTGTGATTGGCGGAAACATGTCAAGTTTAGACCCCCGGTTAATTGTGCAGGAGCTTAATGCAACAAAGAAAATTCGCCCTGATGTCAAACGACCCGTTTGGCATAACTCTTTACGCCTACCAAAGGGAGAAACCATGACTCGCGAGAAGTGGGTCAGTTTTGGTGATAGGTACATGCATAAAATGGGATTTTCGGAATCAAATCCTAGAGTATATTTTTTGCACGATGACAAAGATGGTCAGCACATTCATATCATTGCTTCAAGAGTTGGGTACGACGGCAAACTGGTTCTGGGTAAAAATGAAAATCTTCAAAGTACAAAAATCATCAGTGGCCTGGAAAGAGAGTTTGGACTAACAATTACTAAGGCCGTTAAATATGGCGCTGACGGCAGAATTAAGATGCCCGCCCGGTCGAAGATTTCAAAGAATGAAATTGAGAAGGCCGTCCGCATAAATAGAGAGCCCGAGCGCCTACAGCTGCAAAAAATTCTAAATCAGGCCCTGCATTCCCCTGTTACCGCAACGCAGTTTGTGGAATCACTTCAAGCGGCTGGCGTGGATGTAAGAGTAAATATCGCGAATACCGGACGCCTCAATGGTTTCACGTTTGGACTAAATGGGATCTATTTCAGCGGTTCGAAACTTGGGAAGGCATATAGTTGCGCATCGCTTATAAAACAAGGTTTATCATATGACAAAAACAGAGATGGCGAATTCCTTGCGCAGTTCCGATCAGAGGTTAGGGATGATCCAGTCTATTCGGGAAGTACATCAAGCGCTGAAAGGCATGGATCGGGCTGGGATCGAGTCACTAGTGAAGGAGTTGAGACATGTGAGAGAAGCAATTCTAGCGCAGGGACAGAATACCGATCAGACCCCGCAGACGACATCGCCAATACTTCTGCAAGTTCTAATGCTGATATCAACAATCAACAGCATCGGAATAATGTACCTAGTGCTAATTCGCTAGACCCAGACAGCGGCGCGGGCCCGATACAAACTGGGGACAAGGTATCTGACGAGTTATTCAGGAAATTACATAATGCGCGTCTTGCTGAGGCGCGCCAGGGCGCGGGGGCAGTAGAGAAATTCTGGGCAGAATTTGCAGCTCATCAAGCCGATCAGAAAGCTAAGCAAACAGCGCTGGAGGCGGCGGAAAGGGTACAGCAGAACAAATTAGATGACAATGACGAAAAAACCATAAATATCAGCCAGAAACTTGCCAAGGACGGTTTTGGCTTTGCAACGCAATCAAATATAACAATAAGATCTGAGGCTATTCAAAATGAAACCAATCCAAGCTCAAGAGCGCGAAGAAATACTTCTGAAATTTCAATTGATGCAGCACCCGGACGCAGGTAGAACTTGCTGCCTAGGGTGCAAAAATGCCCGCTTGCAAATCAACAATAGCAATAAATATGAATTGGATGAATATGCAAGCCCCGCTATTGCAAAAGAGTATCTCCAAAAACTAGAGGTTACTGTGGTATGCGTAGCAACGAGCCAGCAAATAAAAATGGGGCAAATATCAGTCTGCGAATTGTTCGATGGTTTCTAGCACTGACAAAACACCAAGGGGCTGGCCCCTTGTCATCCCGCCCTCATTGCCGGGCTGGGCTAGCGCGGTGGGGGAAGAGCCCCCACCGCTTGCCGCAGGCTGCGCTTACCCCCGCTGCATCAAGCACAACGCGCCTGCGGCGGCCCTACGGGCTCGGAACCCACCCCTTCGGGGCGGGGCCCCCGACGTTCTGCTTGACCCAGCCGCCCCCAGGGGCTGACAAAATCTACCGTTCGTCGGAAATTTTTATGTATGGTGACTTGTACTGAATATTCGTTATTCTATAGTAAGTCATTGATTTATAAATATTGTTCGACTCCCTCTACCCGCTCCACATCGCATTCCCGCATGGCGTTCCAGCAACGTCATCGCAGTCAAAAGGAGCCTTGGCTCCTTTTTTCGTTTTTCACCCTGCCTTGACCTGGCCCATGGCCATTTACCCACCGATCCGCTTCAATGCGCATCGGGCCTTTGCGTGCGCAAGCGAAACGGCTTGTGGCGGATATGCTCAATGGATTCGTGAAACCATTCGAAAGGACAACGCATGTTTCTCTCCCGCTGGCTACCGGGCCTTGCCAACCTGCTGCACTACCGCCGTGAATGGTTCCACGCCGATCTGCAAGCTGGCCTGTCGGTAGCCGCGATCCAGATTCCCATTGCCATTGCCTATGCGCAGATCGTCGGGCTGCCGCCGCAATATGGCCTGTACGCCTGTGTGCTACCGATGATGGTCTACGCGCTGATCGGTAGCTCGCGCCAGCTGATGGTCGGCCCCGACGCCGCCACCTGCGCGATGATCGCCGGTGCCGTGGCACCGCTGGCCATGGGCGACCCGCAGCGCATCGTCGAACTGTCGGTGATCGTCACCGTGCTGGTCGGCGTGATGCTGATTGCCGCGGGCCTGGCGCGCGCCGGGTTCATCGCCAGCTTCTTCTCGCGGCCGATCCTGATCGGCTACCTCAACGGTATCGGGCTGAGCCTGATCGCCGGGCAGCTGTCCAAGGTGGTGGGCTTCCAGATCGAGGGCGACGGTTTCATCCTCAGCCTGATCAACTTCTTCCAGCGCCTGGGGGAAATTCACTGGGTCACATTGATCATCGGCCTGGCCGCCCTGGGCCTGCTCATCTGGCTGCCACGGCGCTACCCGCGCCTGCCCGCAGCCCTCACGGTAGTGGCGCTGTTCATGCTGCTGGTTGGCCTGTTCGGCCTTGACCGCTTTGGCGTCGCCGTCCTTGGGCCGGTACCTGCAGGCATCCCGCAACTGGCCTGGCCACACAGCAACCTGGCGGAAATGAAGAGCCTGCTGCGCGACGCCCTGGGTATCGCCACCGTCAGCTTCTGTAGCGCCATGCTTACCGCACGCAGCTTTGCCGCCCGGCATGGCTATGCGATCAACGCCAACCACGAATTCGTCGCCCTGGGCGTGAGCAACCTGGCGGCCGGGGTTTCCCAGGGCTTTGCCATCAGCGGTGCCGACTCGCGCACTGCAGTCAACGACATGGTCGGTGGCAAAAGCCAGCTGGTGGGCATCATCGCGGCACTGGTGATCGCCCTGATCCTGCTGTTCTTCACCGCGCCCATGGCCTGGATCCCGCAGGCTGCGCTGGGCGCCGTGCTGCTGATGGCGGGCTGGGGGTTGATCGACATCAAATCGCTGGGGCATATCCGGCGTCTAAGCCGCTTCGAGTTCTGGCTGTGCCTGCTGACCACGGCGGGCGTACTGGGCCTGGGTGTGCTGCCCGGCATCGTGTTTGCCGTGACCCTGGCGATCCTGCGCCTGCTTTACAGCATCTACCAGCCCACCGATGCCGTACTGGGCTGGCTGCCGGGCACCGAAGGCCAAGTGGACATCCGCAAGTTCAAGGACGCCCGCACCGTGCCTGGCCTGGTGGTGTACCGCTTCGACGACGCCATCCTGTTCTTCAATGCCGACTACTTCAAGATGCGCCTGCTAGAAGCCGTGCAAAGCCAGGACCAGCCTAAAGCCGTGCTGTTCGATGCCGAAGCGGTAACCAGCATTGATGTCAGCGGCATCGCCGCCCTGCGCGAAGTGCGTGACACCCTGGCGGCTCAAGGCATCCTCTTCGCCATCGCCCGCGCCCGTGGCACTTTCCTGCGCATGCTGGTGCGCTCGGGGATGGCGCGGGACATGGAAGAAAAACTGCTATTCGGCTCGGTACGCGCGGGGATTCGTGCGTACCGCGTGTGGCGCAACCGAAACCGCAGTGTGCAAGTGACCGAACAGGGTTAGCGGCTTTCATCCTGTTCAACGTGCTGCGCCTGTGCTGGCCCTTTCGCGGGTAAACCCGCTCCTACATGGACTTGTAGGCGCGGGTTCACCCGCGAAAGGGCCAGCACAGGCAACACAAAACCTCGCCTTGACACCAACCCTCGCATACCTCGCATGACATGCTAAAGTCGCCCCGTTCCCCGCACCACCCAACGGATCCAGCATGCCCGCACTTGATGCCACCCTTACCCCCTGGCCAGAACTCGCCGCCCGCCACCCCTGCGACGCCCTGCTGCTGGGCAATGGCGCAAGCCGCGCAGTATGGAAGCCGTTCGGCTACTTCTCGCTGTTCGAGCAAGCGCAACGCGCAGGCCGCAAGAAAGGCCTGGCGGTCAGTGACCAGGCACTGTTCAAGTCCTTGGGCACGGAACTGTTCGAGCCGGTGCTCAGCGCCCTCAACACCACCGTGCGTACCAATGCCGCACTGGCCATCAACTCCACCGCGCCGCTGAACCGCTACTACTCGATCAAGGAAGCGTTGATTCACGCCGTGCGCACGGTGCATCTGCCCTGGCCGCTGATGCCGCCGGCCACCCTGGCAACCCTCAATCAGGCCCTGCGCGCCTATCGAAGCGTCTACACCAGCAACTACGACCTGGTGCTGCCATGGGCCGTGCAGCACGCCCCGAATGGCTTCGCCGAACTGTTCGACGAACAAGGCTATTTCGACGTGCGACGCACCGGCAGCGAAGGTACCCGGGTGCTGCACCTGCATGGCGGCCTGCACCTGCTCAAGTTGCCCGACGGCACCACCCGCCAGCGCAGCGCTGAAAGCGCCGAACTGCTCGATGGGTTTGCCGTGAATATCCCGGGTGAAGTACCGCTGTTCGTCAACGAAGACCGCAGCGACGAGAAACTGCGCGCTATCCGCAACTCGGACTATCTGAGCTGGTGCCTGGGGCAGCTGGCGCAGGAAAACCAAGGGATATGCCTGTTCGGGCAGCATCTGGACAGCAGTGACCGGCACCTGCTCGACGCTGTGCGCCAAGCCCGTCCGCAACAGCTATCCATTGCCATTCGGCCGCTGGGCGAGGCGTCGGTGATCAATCAGAAGCAGCATTTTGCAGATCGTTTCGGAGATTTGCCGGGGACGGTGCTGCATTTCTTCGATGCCAGCACCCATCCGTTGGGGCAGGCAGCATTGGCTATCGAAGTGCCCTCTGCTCAGCGCTGACAAGGTGCCCGGCAGGCGTAACGATGGGTGGCGTCAGAGCAACCCATCCGCGCGCAACAACGTTTCCAGGCAATGCTCCTGCACCCCATAGAACGCCTTGAGCTGGGCAATCTTCTCCAGCAACGCCCCGTTATCCCCCGCCTGCCGACGCTTCACCGCAAGAATCATCTTGTTCTTGTTGGTGTGTTCCAGCGAGATGAACTCGAACACCTTGGTTTCATAGCCACAGGCTTCCAGGTACAGCGCACGCAGGCTGTCGGTCAGCATTTCGGCCTGCTGGCCCAGGTGCAGGCCATACTGCAGCATGGGTTGCAGCAACCCTGGGCTGTGCAATTGCGGGCGGATCTGCTTGTGGCAGCACGGCGAGCACATGATGATCGCGGCGTTGCAGCGGATACCGGTGTGGATGGCGTAGTCAGTGGCGATGTCACAGGCATGCAAGGCGATCATCACCTCGATGGCCTCAGGCACCACGCTGCGTACGTCACCACACTGGAACTCCAGGCCCGGATGGTCGAGGCGTGCGGCCGCGGCGTTGCACAGGTCGACCATGTCCTGGCGCAGCTCCACGCCGGTCACCTGTGCGTCACGGCCCAGACTGTTGCGCAGGTAGTCATGCATGGCAAAGGTCAGGTAGCCCTTGCCCGAACCGAAGTCGGCCACCCGCAGCGCCTGTTCCGTCGACACCGGTGCATTGGCCAGGGCGTGATCGAAGACCTCGATGAATTTGTTGATCTGCTTCCACTTGCGTGACATGGACGGGATCAGTGCGCCTTGTGCGTCGGTCACACCGAGGTCGCGCAAAAAGGGCCGCGACAGCTCCAGATAACGCTTCTTCTCGCGGTCATGCCCGCTGCCCGCATCGGCCACGCGCGGTGCCTGGGCACCGTGGCGCTGGAGCATCGGTTTGCCCTTCTTGCTGAAGGTCAACTGCACTTCGCCGTCAGCATCGAACAGATGAGCATTGCGGAAGCTGTCCGGCAGCAGTTCGGCAACCAGCACCTGGGCCTGATCCAGCGGCAGGTTGCGGGTAATGTCGCGGGTCTGGTGGCGGTAGACCAGCGACAGGCACGGCTGGCCCTTGACCTGCAGCGGCTTGGCAATGATCCGTTGCAAGGTCTGGTCGGCACCGACATGGCGCGCCAGCACCAGCTTGACCAGGGTTTCGCCGTACAGGGCGGCGTTCAGCAGGTCGAGAAACTGAGCGCGCGCATCCGGCGCGCAAGAGGCAGAAGTACTGGCGGACATGAAAAGGGGGCCTTGGGTAGCGGAACGCCTATTCTAACGTGCCGCAGGCACCCTGTGGGAGCAGGCTTGCCCGCGAACACCGGCAAAGCCGGTGGCAGACACCGTGTCGCCTGATTCGCGGGCAAGCCCGCTTCTACAGGGAATCCAGCAAGGCTGGGCGCGCCTTCAGTCGAGAATCACCAAGCGGTTGGGCAACTCGTTGCGGGCATGGGTTGGCGGCACGTGCTGGCTAAGCAGCTCGCCACACGCTTCGATGCACTCGACAAAGCCCTGCAAGGTGCGGCCCTGGCGCACCTGCTCGGCCAAGCGGGCACCGATGGCCGCGCGGGCTTCGGCATCCAGGCAGTGTTCGATACCCCGGTCGACCAGGATCTCCACATGCCGCTCCGCCTCGCTGACGAAAATCAGCACGCCCGTGGCGCCTGCTGTGCGCTGCAGGTTCTGCTCGCGAAACTGCTGGCGGGCCAGGCGCGCGGCACGCCAGCGGCGCAAGGCACGGGGGATCAGCCAGTCGGCCAGGCGCGGGTTGCGCAGCAGCAGGCACAAAACGACGAACAGCAGCACGTTGCCCATCAGCACGCCACGCACGCTGGGCCAAGCCAGCAGCCAGTGCAACAGACCGGGCACGGTCAGTGCCAGCACGGCGGCCCACAACAACGGCCAATACGCATAATCGTCGGCACGACGGGCAAGCACCGTCACCAGTTCGGCATCGGTACGCCGTTCGGCACGGGCAATGGCTTCGGCAATCTGCCGTTGATGGTATTCGTCGAAGGGGGTCATGCCGTCGGTCTCTTGAGCATTCTTATAGTTGTTATCCCGGCATTCGGGGCTTCATCCGCAGGCGACATATTCAGGCATAATCCGCCGCTGGAAGAATTGCCTGCAAATCGTACAACAATAGCCGCCTGAAAACTTCGGTCGCGCACGTATCACCGTGGATACGGCAGAGGCCCCAAAACGGAATTGATGATGAAACTGTCTTTGCTGGGCCTGGCCATGGGCCTTGCCAGTCAGGCGGCCCTCGCCGCCCCCACCGCCCCGCCCCTGCAGGACAAGCAGGCATTCATCGAGCATCTGATCAGCCAGATGACCGAAGCCGAGAAAATCGGCCAGTTGCGCCTGATCAGCATCGGCCCGGAAATGCCCCGCGACAAGATCCGCGAGGAAATCGCCGCCGGCCGTATCGGTGGCACCTTCAACTCCCGCACTGCCCCCGAAAACCGGCCGATGCAGGACGCGGCCATGCGCAGCCGCCTGAAGATCCCGATGTTCTTCGCCTACGACACCGTCCACGGCGAGCGCACCATCTTCCCGATCGGCCTGGGCATGGCCGCTACCTGGGACATGGAGGCCGTCGCCAAGGTCGGCCGCACCGCCGCGATCGAAGCCTCGGCCGACGCCCTGGACATGACGTTCGCGCCAATGGTGGATATCGCCCGTGACCCGCGCTGGGGCCGCACCAGTGAAGGCTTCGGCGAAGACACCTACCTGACCTCGAGAATCGGCCAGGTAATGGTGCGCTCGTTCCAGGGCAGCAGCCCGGCCAACCCCGACAGCATCATGGCCATCGTCAAACATTTCGCCTTGTATGGCGCCGTGGAAGGCGGGCGCGACTACAACACGGTCGATATGAGCCTGCCGAAAATGTACAACGACTACCTGCCACCCTATCGCGCCGCGCTCGATGCGGGTGCCGGTGGCGTGATGGTGGCGCTGAACTCGATCAACGGCGTACCGGCCACCTCCAACACCTGGCTGATGAACGACCTGCTGCGCAAGGATTGGGGCTTCAAGGGCGTGACCATCAGCGACCACGGTGCCATCCAGGAGCTGATTCGCCACGGCGTCGCCCGTGACGGCCGTGAAGCCGCCAAGCTGGCGATCAAGGCCGGCATCGACATGAGCATGAACGATACCCTGTACGGCGAAGAGCTGCCGGGCCTGCTGAAGTCCGGCGAGGTGACCCAGCGCGAGCTGGACCAGGCGGTGCGTGAAGTGCTGGGTGCCAAGTACGACATGGGCCTGTTCAAAGACCCGTACGTGCGCATCGGCAAGGCCGAAACCGACCTGAAGGACTACTACGGCAACGACCGCCTGCACCGCGAAGCTGCGCGTGACGTGGCACGCCGCAGCCTGGTGCTGCTGGAAAACCGCAACCAGACCCTGCCGCTGAAAAAGGCCGGCACCATTGCCTTGGTCGGCCCGCTGGCCGATGCCCCGATCGACATGATGGGCAGCTGGGCCGCCGACGGTAAACCCGTCCACTCGGTGACCGTGCGCGAAGGCTTGCGCCGCGCCGTGGAAGGCAAGGCCAAGCTGGTCTACGCCAAAGGCTCCAACGTCACGGGTGACAAGGCGATACTCGACTACCTGAACTTCCTCAACTTCGATGCCCCGGAAATCGTCGACGACCCACGCCCACCTGCCGTGCTGATCGATGAAGCAGTCAAGGCGGCGAAGCAATCCGACGTCGTGGTCGCCGTGGTCGGCGAGTCCCGTGGCATGTCCCACGAGTCGTCGAGCCGTACCACCCTGGAGATCCCGGCCAGCCAGCGCGAGCTGATCAAGGCGCTCAAGGCCACCGGCAAACCGCTGGTGCTGGTGCTGATGAACGGCCGGCCGCTGTCGATCAGTTGGGAGCGCGGCCAGGCCGACGCCATCCTCGAAACCTGGTTCGCCGGCACCGAAGGCGGCAATGCCATCGCCGACGTGCTGTTTGGCGACTACAACCCCTCCGGCAAGCTGGCCATTACCTTCCCACGGTCGGTGGGGCAGATCCCGATGTACTACAACCACACCCGCATCGGCCGGCCGTTCACGCCGGGCAAGCCGGGCAACTACACCTCGCAATACTTCGAAGAACCCAACGGGCCGCTTTACCCGTTCGGCTATGGCTTGAGCTACAGCAGCTTCGAGCTGTCGGGCCTGAACCTGTCGAGCAAGGATCTCAAGCGCGGCGATACGCTGGAAGCCAAGGTAACGGTCAAGAACACCGGCAAGGTTGCAGGCGAGACGGTGGTGCAGCTGTACCTGCAGGATGTGTCGGCATCGATGAGCCGCCCAATGAAAGAGCTGAAAAACTTCCAGAAGCTGATGCTTGAACCGGGTGAAACCCGCACGTTGACCTTCCGCATCAGCGAAGACGACCTGAAGTTCTACAATGGCCAGTTGCAGCGGGTTGCCGAACCAGGGGAGTTCAATGTCCAGGTAGGGCTGGACTCCCAGGCGGTGCAGCAGCAGAGCTTTGAATTGCTTTGACTGAAAAAGGCCGCCTGTTCCGGCCTCTTCTCGGGTAAACCCGCGAAGAGGCCGGCCCCGATATCCCGCCACCGGATCCGCCCCCGATGCCCTTTTCCTTTCGCGCCCTGCGTCTGGGGCTGATCACCCTGCTGATCGTGCTGGGTACCGCACTCAGCGCCGGCTGGGCCATGCACCAGGCCAAGCGCCAGGCCATGGAAGACGACGCCAAGCGTGCCAGCCAGCAACTGGGCCTGTACGCCAACGCACTGCACACCCTGATCGATCGCTACCGTGCCCTACCCGCCGTGCTGGCGCTGGACCCGGAGCTGATCGCAGCCTTGCGCGGCCCGGTCGACGAAAAGGTTCAGAACGCCCTGAACCTCAAGCTCGAACGCATCAATGGCGCCGCCAATTCCTCCACCCTCGAGCTGCTCGACCGCACCGGGCTGGCCATTGCCGCCAGCAACTGGCGGCTGCCCAGCAGCTACGTCGGCTCCAATTACGGTTTCCGCCCCTACTTCAAGCAAACCCGCAACCAGGGCAGTGGCCGCTTCTATGCCGTGGGCGTGACCAGTGGCGTGCCGGGCTACTTCCTCGCCAGCGCGGTGAACGACGAGCATGGCCGATTCCTTGGCGCCATGGTGGTCAAGCTGGAGTTCCCTGAGCTGGAGCGCGAATGGCGACAGGGCAACGATATCCTGTTGGTCAGCGACGCACGCGGCATCACTTTCATCGCAAACCAGGATGGCTGGCGCTACCGCGAGCTTCAGCCGCTCAGTGGCGCCGACCGTGCCGAGCTGGCCGAAACCCGTCAGTACGACAAGCAACCGCTGGTGCCGCTACACCATCAGGTGCTGACGCGGTTTGCCCCCTACAGCACCCTTAGCCGCGTGCAAGGCCCCGAGGGTAGTACCGAGTATCTGTGGGAAAGCCTGCCGCTGGAAGGCGAAAACTGGACCTTGCACCTGCTGCGCAAACCGCAGGTCGCTGCCGACGGCCGTAATGCCGCGCTTGGCGCCGCCGCCGTCTGGCTGAGCCTGGTGTTCGCCGCCCTTTTCGTCAGCCAACGCCTGCGCCTGGCACGCCTGCGCCAGCGCAGCCGGCAAGAACTCGAACGCCAGGTCGAAGAACGCACCCGTGAGCTGCGCACTGCCCAGGAAGGCCTGGTGCAATCAGCCAAGCTCGCCGCTCTCGGGCAGATGTCGGCGGCCATGGCCCACGAAATCAACCAGCCGCTGACCACCCAGCGTATGCAGCTGGAAACCCTGCGCCTGCTGCTTGACCATGGTCGCCATGACGAAGCGCGGCAAGCGCTGGAGCCACTGGAACAGATGCTCACGCGCATGGCAGCACTTACCAGCCACCTGAAAACCTTTGCCCGCAACAGCCCGATGGGCCTGCGCGAACGCCTTGACCTGGCAACCGTGGTCGACCAGGCCTTGCACCTGCTGGAAGCGCGCCTTCGCAACGAAGAAGTGGAAGTGGCGCTGTACCTGGCACGCCCGGCCTGGGTACGCGGCGATGCCATCCGCCTGGAGCAGGTGCTGATAAACCTCCTGCACAATGCACTCGACGCCATGCTCGACAAGCGTTACAAACGCCTGGAGATCCGCATCGAACCCGACGGGGCACTATGGCGCCTGAGTGTGCTCGACTCGGGTGGCGGCATTGCCGAAGCCGACCTGGCCAAGGTCTTCGACCCGTTCTTCACCACCAAACCGGTGGGGGAAGGGCTAGGGCTGGGCCTGGCCATTTCTTACGGCATCGTCCACGAGGCCGGCGGCCAGCTGCGGGCCGAAAACCTGCCTGGCGGCGCGCGCCTGAGCCTTACCCTGCCCCGTGACCTGGAGCCTGTATGTTGAATTCGGTGATCGTCGTCGATGATGAAGCCAGTATCCGCACTGCTGTCGAGCAATGGCTGAGTCTGTCTGGCTTCAGCGTGCAGTTGTTCGCTCACGCCGAAGCGTGCCTGGCACACCTGCCGCAGCACTTCCCTGGGGTGATCATCAGCGATGTGCGCATGCCGGGCATGGATGGCCTGCAATTGCTCGAACGCCTGCAGGCGAACGACCCCGACCTGCCCGTGATTCTGCTGACCGGTCACGGTGATGTACCGATGGCGGTAGAAGCCATGCGCATGGGGGCCTATGACTTCCTGGAAAAACCCTTCACGCCGCAAGACTTGCTGGGCAGCCTGCGCCGCGCCCTGGAAAAGCGCCAGCTGGTACTTGAGAACCGCCGGCTCCACGAGCAGGCCGACCTCAAGTCACGCCTGGAAGTCACGCTACTGGGCATGTCCCAGGGCCTGCAACAGCTGCGCCGGCAAGTGCTGGACCTGGCCGGCCTGCCGGTGAACGTGCTGATTCGCGGTGAAACCGGCAGTGGCAAGGAGCGGGTGGCCCGCTGCCTGCACGACTTTGGCCCCCGTGCCGCCAAGCCCTTTGTAGCCCTTAACTGCGCAGCCATCCCCGAGTCGTTGTTCGAGGCCGAACTGTTCGGCCATGAGAGCGGCGCCTTCACGGGCGCCCAGGGTAAACGGATCGGCAAGCTGGAATATGCCAACGGTGGCACCGTGTTCCTCGACGAAATCGAGAGCATGCCACTGGCCCAACAGGCCAAGCTGTTGCGGGTGATACAGGAGCAGAAGCTGGAGCGCCTGGGGGCCAACCAGAGCATCAGCGTGGACCTGCGCATCATTGCTGCGACCAAGCCCGACCTGCTGGAGGAGGCGCGTGCCGGGCGCTTCCGCGAAGACCTGGCCTACCGCCTGAACGTGGCCGAATTGCGCCTGGCACCGCTGCGCGAGCGGCGGGAGGACATTCCGCTGCTGTTCGAACACTTTGCCCGTGCTGCAGGTGAAAAGCTGGGTCGCACCGCCCCGCCGCTATCGGCTGCACAGCTGGCGCAGCTGCTGTCACATGATTGGCCTGGCAACGTGCGTGAGCTGGCCAATGCGGCGGAGCGGCATGCGCTGGGGCTAGGTTCGCCAAACATCGAGGTGGCACCTGCCGGGCAGTCGCTGGGCGAGCAGATGGAAGCATTCGAGGCGCAATGCCTGCGCGCGGCCTTGCGTCAGCATGGGGGCGAGATCAAGTCGGTGATGGAGGCGTTGCAACTGCCGCGGCGCACCCTTAACGAGAAGATGCAACGGCATGGGCTGGTGCGCGAGGATTTTGTTGGGCAGGAATGAGCGGAAATCCGCTTATGACCTACACTTGGTAGGCAAAAAACCGCTTATCACCTCGAGATTCCGGGCTGCTTTGCAGCCCTTCGCAGGCAAGCCCGCTCCCGCAAAGGGCAGCGCAAGCCCCACTACTGTGCCGGTTTTGGGGTATTGGATGCCCTGAAATGAATCAGCCCGCCCCCATTTGGCACACCTTCTGCAATTGCCTTGGCAAGCTGCGCCACGGCGCGCTCCACAAAAACAACGAGAAGGTATCCCTGATGGATAACGCCACCTCCCTGCCCGCCGGGGCGGCCACCGCGCCTGCCGCAGAAAAAACCACCGCCAGCCGCCTGAAGTCGATTTTCAGCGGGTCCATCGGCAACATGGTCGAATGGTACGACTGGTACGTCTACGCCGCATTCTCGCTGTACTTCGCCAAGGCCTTCTTCCCCGCCGGCGACTCCACCGCACAACTGCTCAATACCGCTGCGATCTTCGCCGTGGGCTTCCTCATGCGCCCGATCGGTGGCTGGCTGATGGGCCTGTACGCCGACCGCAAGGGCCGCAAGGCCGCGCTGATGGCGTCGGTACTGCTCATGTGCGCAGGCTCGCTGGTCATCGCCCTGACCCCAGGTTATGAAACCATCGGCGTCGCCGCACCTGTCCTGCTGGTCATCGCGCGCCTGCTGCAGGGCCTGTCGGTGGGTGGTGAATACGGCACCTCGGCCACCTACCTCAGCGAGATGGCCAGCAAGGAGCGCCGTGGTTTCTTCTCCAGCTTCCAGTACGTGACCCTGATCTCTGGCCAGCTCATCGCCCTGGCGGTCCTGATCGTCCTGCAACAGACCCTGACCACCGAGCAGTTGTACGCCTGGGGCTGGCGCGTGCCGTTCGTGATCGGTGCGCTGTGCGCCGTGGTGGCCCTGTACCTGCGTCGCGGCATGGAAGAAACCGCCTCGTTCACCAAGAAGGAAAAGGCCAAGGAAAGCCTGATGCGCACCCTGCTGCGTCACCCCAAGGAGCTGATGACCGTCGTTGGCCTGACCATGGGCGGCACCCTGGCCTTCTACACCTACACCACCTACATGCAGAAATACCTGGTCAACACCGTGGGCATGAGCATCAGTGACTCAACCACCATCTCGGCCGCCACGCTGTTCCTGTTCATGTGCCTGCAGCCGGTGATCGGTGGTCTGTCCGACAAGATCGGTCGCCGTCCGATCCTGATCGCCTTCGGTGTGCTCGGCACCCTGTTCACCGTCCCCATCCTCAGCACCCTGCACACCATCCAGACCTGGTGGGGTGCGTTCTTCCTGATCATGGCCGCACTGATCATCGTAAGCGGCTATACCTCGATCAACGCCGTGGTCAAGGCCGAGCTGTTCCCTACCGAGATTCGCGCCCTGGGCGTGGGCCTGCCGTATGCCCTGACGGTGTCGATCTTCGGTGGCACCGCCGAATACGTGGCCCTGTGGTTCAAGAGCGCTGGTATGGAGAGCGGCTTCTACTGGTACGTCACCGCCTGTATCGCCTGCTCGCTGCTGGTTTACGCGACCATGAAAGACACCAAGCAGCACTCGCGGATTACCACTGAGTGAATGCGAAGCCGAAATGAAAAGGGCGCACCGTTTCAGGTGCGCCCTTTTCATTTGTTCGATCAGCACTTATGTCGCTGTGAGCCGACTAAACATTCTATTCGGCTCACTCGTACCTGAAAGCCGGTTCAGGACATCTCAAGCGCCTGTCGCGGGTCACGACGCTGGTACCAGTTGGCCATCAGCACCAGCACCAGCAACACCCCGCCCAGCACAGCCGAAGAGCCGACCGTACCGAAGTCCAGGCCGCCCTTTTCATGGGGTTTGGTGAGGAAGTCGCCCAAGGTGGCGCCAAACGGCCGGGTGAGCACGAACGCGACCCAGAACAACACCACGCCGGGAATACGCGTCCAGTAGCGGGCGACCACCACCAGTGCAATGGTACTGCCAATCAACAGCGCACCGCCGGCAAAGCCCAGCCCCGAGTCATCGGCCAGGTAGTCGCCCAGCGCTGTGCCAAGGGTGTTGGAAAACAGGATTGCCACCCAGTAGAACAGCTCGCCCGTTCGGTTCTTGATGCGGTTGACATCCAGCGGGTTGCCGCTAAGGCGCCAGGCCAGGAAGGTAAGCAGCAGGATGCCGATGAGGAGGGCCGACCCCGTGGCATAACCCAGGCCCAGGGTGCGGTCCATGAAGTCGGAGATGGTGGTGCCAGCGGTACTGGTGGAGAGAATCACCAGCCAATACAACATCGGGTGGTAGCGGCGTGAGTAAAGCTGGCCGACCAAGGTCAGCAGGAACACGCTGATCAGCATCAACGAGCTGAGTGCATAGCCGATGTTCAACGTCATCGACAGCAAGTCGCCTGCCGTTTCGCCAAGGGTAGTTGCGCAGATCTTCATGACCCAGAAGGCCAAGGTGATTTGCGGGAGTTTGTTCATTGTTGTGCCGCTCCAGTCTAAGGTGCGGCGATGGTGCTGAGGTGCACCTGAAAAAACGGTTGGTGACGCATGAAAAAAGCGTTGATAGAACTTTGAAACAAGATATTTCGTTCTTAACGCCCCATTAATTCCCGCTCTTCAAGCTGCAATGGCTGAGAAAACGACGACGCGAGTGCTTGCAGCGAGTGGATGACCCCGCTGCCTGACTCACGCGCAGCGCACACAGACACATCTATTTATTCGATTTTTATGCGCTATTTTTTGCGCTTTTTAATCAAATTTATAGGCGTAGGATTAAACCCATAGAAACAAACAACCTCTCGCACCCTCGGAGCAGCAACCATGAAAAACAAACTGATCCTTACCCTGGCCCTCTCGGTATTCGCAGCTGGCGCCTTCGCCGAAGATGGCTTCGACCGGACCGACGCTCACACCTTTGCCGCGGTTCAAACCCAGCAAGCCAGCTACGCTGAAGACGGCTTCGACCGCACCGGTGGCCAACGCTTCGCTGAAGACGGCTTCGACCGCACCGGCGGCCAGCGCTTCGCTGAAGACGGCTTCGACCGCACCGGCGGCCAGCGCTTCGCTGAAGACGGCTTCGACCGCACCGGCGGCCAGCGCTTCGCTGAAGACGGCTTCGACCGCACCAACGCGCACCGCATCAGCTGATACCTGATTGCGAGCACCCAGCCCGGCTTCGGCCGGGCTTGATCATTTGCACACGAGCTCAGGCTTGGCACACTAGGCACCTTGTCCACCAGGAGGTAGGGCCAACAAGCCCAGCACAGATGTATTACTACGAACCCGCCAAAGGCCACGGCCTGCCGCACGACCCGTTCAATGCCATCGTCGGTCCCCGCCCTATCGGCTGGATCTCCTCTCAGGACCGCGAAGGCCGCCTGAATCTGGCGCCTTACAGCTTCTTCAATGCGTTCAACTACATCCCGCCGATCATCGGTTTCTGCAGCGTCGGGCGCAAAGACAGCCTGAACAACATCGAGCAGACCGGTGAGTTCGTCTGGAACCTGGTTACCCGCCCACTGGCCAAGCAAATGAACCTGAGCTGCGCACCGGTTGCTGCCGAAGTGAACGAATTCGAATTGAGCGGCCTCACTGCCGCACCGTCTAGCATCGTCAAGGTGCCGCGCGTGGGTGAAACGCCGGTAGCCTTCGAGTGCAAGGTCAGCCAGATCGTCCAGCTCAAGCGCGCCGACCAGCAAGAGGTGCCCAGCTGGCTGATCCTTGGGGAAGTGGTGGCGGTGCACATTGCCGAGCACCTGTTGAACAACGGCATCTACGATACCGCTGCCGCCGAGCCGATCCTGCGTGGGGGTGGCCCGGCGGATTATTTCGAGCTGGGCAACCTGTTCAAGATGGCCCGGCCGCCGGCCTGATCACCAGACCAGCTCACCCTCTTCGCTGACGCCCTGCAGGCGTTGCAGCTCGGCGGTGGCCGCTTCGTCGGCGGCCACAGCGCCCTTGAACACCTGCCCGTCGAGAACCTTGTGAAAACGCGGCGCACCGCCCATGCCCAAGGCTTTGACTGCGATGGCCGCGTTGTAGCCGCCACCTTCCACCGGCACCATCGCCGATACCGCTTCGAAATGAGTGAATTCCCTACGTGCCATGTTGCTGTCCGCGTGATTGAACAAGGGCGTCACTTTACCTCATCCACGCTCAATCGAAGGTATGCAAGTCCAGGCTGCTGACCACCTGAGCCTGCACCAGCTCACCGAACACCTCCAGTGTCGGTGAAGCAAAGTAGCCACTCATCGCCTGCTGGTCCTGCCAGCTTCCGCTGAGCAACCACAGGTCAGCATCAGCCTGAGAACGCTGCACGGTGAAACTCAGGCATCCCGGTGCACGCAGCGAGGGCTCGAGCAGGTCACGCAGGCGCGCGCCCAGCTCTGCCGAGCGCCCGCTGCTGGCACGGATGAAAGCAAGGTGGGTGACCGGTTGTTTAAGGGTCATTGCACAATCTCCTTGAAGCAGGCGGACGGAAAAGCCAGGCTGCCAAGGTTAGGCGCTCACCCGCGCGGCGCGTTAGGCCATTACTGCATGTCGATTGCCTGATCCTGCAGCGCGGCAGGATCAGGCAATCGACATGCAGCTTTCGACTAGCGCCCGTCTTTGCCCAAACCTATGCTGCGTCGGTCAGCAGAGGAAAGCCATCATGACCACCGCCACGTCCACCGAACCGACCCTGGAACTGCAGCGCCTGGAGCTGGCCGAGCTGATCAACCGCCACGCGGGCGAGCCCTATGGCCCAGCATCGGCCATCGATGACCTGTACCTGGTGCGTTACACCGAAAATGTGCGTTCTGTACCCACCCTGGCGCAGCCTGCCCTGTGCATCCTTGCCCAGGGCAGCAAAAGCCTGTTCCTGGGTGACGAGCAATACGCCTACGACCCACTGCATTACATGGTCGTTTCGGTAACCTTGCCACTCAGTGCCGTGAGGCTGGATGCCAGCCCCGAGAACCCAAGCCTGGGCCTGCGCATGGACCTGGACCCGGCCGAGATCAGCCAGCTGATCGCCGAGAGCGGACCGATGCTGGTACCCAATCGACCTTCCGGCCGTGGTTTGTATGTGGAAAGGACTGATGCCGCGTTACTCGATGCCCTGCTGCGGTTGCTGCGGCTGCTGGACACCCCGCGCGACATCGCAATGCTGGCGCCGCTGTTCCGCCGCGAGATTCTCTACCGCCTGCTGCGTGGGCCGCAGGGTTACCGGCTGTATGAAATTGCCTTGGCCAACAGCCAGACCCACCGGGTTTGCCAGGCCATCACTTGGCTCAACAACAACTTCCAACAGCCGCTGCGTATCGAGGACCTGGCGCGTGAGGTCAACCTCAGCACCTCGACCTTGCACCACCGCTTCAAGGCCGTGACCTCGATGAGCCCGCTTCAGTACCAGAAGCAACTGCGCCTGCAAGAGGCGCGGCGGCTGATGTTGAACGACGGGCTGGAGGCGGCGGTGGCGGCTTATCGGGTGGGTTATGAAAGCCCGTCGCAATTCAGCCGTGAATACAGCCGGCTTTACGGCGCGCCGCCAATTCGAGATGTGGCTCGGTTGCGGGCTACTGCGGTCTGAAGCTCAACATTCGCCTGCCCCGGCGCTTTCGCGGGTAAACCCGCACCTGCAGGTTTTTGCACAGATGCGAAAATTGCGCGCTGCCTGCAGGCACGAGAGGCCGATACAGGCAATCGCAATGCTTCAACCCAACACCGCGGCCTGCCACTGATTCTGGTCCACCTGAATCAAGGTCGGCCCCTTGCGCTCCACCGCTTGCCCGAGCGCCGCCTGCAATTGGGCAATATCGGCCACGTTCTCTGCTGCCGCGCCCAACGCTCGCGCCACGCCGATGAAATCCGGGGTATGGATATCCACCCCGACCGGCTCGATCGCCCGATTGACCATGTATTTCTTGATTTCCTCGTACCCCTGGTTATTCCACAGCAGCACGATCAGCGGTACCTGTGCCTCCACTGCACTGGCCAGTTCCGGCAGGGTGAACTGCAAACCACCATCACCAATCAGGCACACCGCCGGAGCGCGTTCGACGGCCTGCTCGGCACTGCCCAACCAGGCGCCCATGGCTGCTGGCAACGCGTAACCCAAGGTGCCGTAACCGGTCGAGGCGTTGAACCAGCGGCGTGGCTGCTCCATGTCGAGTGTCAGGTTGCCGGTGTACACAGGTTGGGTCGAGTCGCCCACCAGAATCGCATCAGGCAGGCGCTCCAGTATGGCGCTCAGCAAACGCGTCTGGCTCAGGGTGGGCTGGTCCCAGTCTGCCGTCAGGACCTTGCGCAGGTCGGCCACGCGGGCCACGCCCCAAGTGCTTTCGTGCACTGGCTGCGGCTGGGCTTGCAGGGCACCGAGCAGCGCTTCGGCTGCCAGCTCGGCATCGGCTACCAGCGCCAGCTCCGGCAGATAATTGCGCACGGTCTGGTCCGGGTCGATGTCAATGCGCAGCAGCCTGCCCGGGATCTCGAAGCCTCCCTTGAAGGTCACGTCATAATCGGTTTCAGCCAGTTCGGTACCGATCGCCAGCACCACGTCGGCCTCGGCCACCAGCGCCCGTGTGGCGGGTAACGACTGGGTCGAGCCGATCTGCAATGGGTGGCTGGCTGGCAGCAAGCCTTTGGCATTGATGGTCAACGCCACCGGGGCCTGAAGGTGTTCGGCCAGGCGTGCCAACGCAGCGCCCGCAGCCAACGCCCCGCCACCGGCCAGAATCAGCGGCCGACGTGCACTGGCCAGTCGCTCAGCCATCTGCGCCACGGCCTGCGGTGCAGCCCCTGCCCGACTGCCCCGTACAGGGCGGCCCGGCAGCAGGAAGTCGGCCGGTTCAACCAGCACATCGAGCGGGATTTCGATATGCACCGGGCGTGGCCGGGCACTGTCGAACACGGCAAATGCCCTGGCCAGCACCTGCGGCAAGTCGGCTGCACTCATCAAGGTGTGGGAAAACGCCGCCACACCCGATACCAGCGCGGCTTGGTTGGGCAGTTCGTGCAGCTTGCCACGTCCACCGCCCAGCTGGTCACGGGACTGCACGCTGGAAATCACCAGCATCGGGATCGAGTCGGCATAGGCCTGGCCCATGGCAGTGGTGATATTGGTCATGCCCGGGCCGGTGATAATGAAGCACACCCCGGGTTTGCCGCGGGTGCGCGCATAGCCGTCAGCCATGAACCCGGCACCTTGCTCATGACGTGGGGTGATGTGGCGAATGGAAGAGCCCGCCAGGCCACGATAGAGCTCCACGGTATGTACACCGGGGATGCCGAAGACATGATCGACGCCATAGCCTTCAAGGAGTTTGACCAGTACTTCGCCGCAGGTTGCCATCAGGGGTCACCATGAATCGTGTTGGGGTATGCCCTTATTGGACCCAAGCCACGGCTATCGCCACAATGTAAAAAAACACATACTAGCCATGTCCTGTGATCATGGCTTACTGCAATGAAACGCCTCCCGCCCCTGCCTGCCCTGCACACGTTTCTGGTCACCGCCCAGCACTGCAACTTCACCCGCGCCGGGCAGCAGTTGCACATCACCCAGGGCGCTGTCAGCCGCCAGATTGCAGCCCTCGAAGAACACCTCGGTTATGCCCTGTTCAAGCGCGAGGCGCGTGGGTTGAGCCTGACCCGTGAAGGCCTGGACTGGCTGCCACGGGTGCAGCAGGTGTTCGCCCTGATCGAACAAGGGGTGCGCGAGGTGGGTGAGCACAGCACTACCTTGCAGCTGAAGGCACCAACCTGCGTAATGCGCTGGCTGCTGCCGCGTCTGATGGAGTGGCAGGCACTGCGCCCGGATGTGCCGGTTGAGCTGACCACGACCGTGCAGCACGGGGTGGATTTCCGTCGCGAGGGCTTCGATGCGGCAGTGGTCTACGGCGATGCGCCGAACCACGGGCTGCAGGTGCGCAAGCTGTTCGATGAGCAGCTGACCCCGGTGTGCGCACCGTCACTGCGTGAGGGGCCAGTGCCGTTGCAGCAGGTGGAAGACCTGGCCCGACATATGTTGCTGCATCCCTCGCGGGATGAACACGACTGGCGGTTGTGGTTGCAGGCGGCTGGAGTGACGCTCGCCACGCATGGGCCTAAACAACATTTCGAGACACTGGACATGGCGATGGCCATGGCCTCGCAGGGGACCGGGGTGGCAATCGGTGACTGGTCGCTGATTGGCGATGACCTGCGCGGTGGGCGGTTGTGCATGCCGTTTGCGCTGAAGGTGCTGACAGGCAAGGGGTATTACCTGGTGAGCCAGGCCAGGAGCTTACCGCCGGGGCTGCTGGAATTGCTGGACTGGCTGGAGGGCCAGGCCAGCCTGTGACAGCCCTTTCGCAGGCTCGCCCGCTCCCACAGGTTTGCACAGGCCTTGGTAGCTGTACGGTACCCATGGGAGCGGGCATGCCCGCAACGCAGGCGACTCAATAGCCGACTGTGAACCGTTGCCGCGAGTGCTGCGGCTTCTCCAGCTCATCCAGCATGGCAATCGCATAGTCGGCAAACGTGATCCAGCTCTTGCCGTCCGCACCGATCAACAGATGATCCTTGCCCAGCGTATAGTGACCTCTGCGCTCACCCTCAACGAACTCAGCCGAAGGCGAAAGGAAGGTCCAGTCCAGGTTCGGCTCGCGCCGCAGCGCCTCCAGAAAACGCACGCCGGCACTGGCCTCGGTTTTATACGCCTCCGGGAAATCCGGGCTGTCGATCACCCGGTGCCCTGACGGCAGCAACAAGCTACCGGCGCCACCCACCACCAGCAGGCGCTTGACCCCGGCGCGCTTCACCGGCTCGATGATGGCGTGCGGCTCCATTGTCGAGAAATGCGCGGCACTCAACACAGCGTCCATACCTGCGACCGCTGCCTGCAGGGCCGCGCTGTCCGTGGCATCCAGCGACTTGACGGTCACACCCTCACGCCCTTCAAGCGTGGAAGGGTCGCGGGCTATGGCCAGTACACGGTGACCACGGCGCAGGGCCTCTTCCAGTAACTGGCTGCCAGCACGACCGGTGGCACCGATGATTGCGATCTTGCTCATGAAATACTCTCCATCAGTTGAACGGAATGACCGCCCTTGGTGACCTTCGCCGCCAGCGCCAAGGCTCTCGTCTGCCGGCTCGGGTAACGCCTTCTACCAAACAATGCGCATAGCTTAGTTACCCGATTCGTCACAAAAAATGCGATGCTCAGACATAGTTTGTTTCTGAAATCGGGCAAATCATGGACCGTCTCAACGCCATGCGTGTATTCGTCACGGTCATCGACCTGGGCAGCCAGTCGGCGGCGGCGGATTATCTGCAATTATCGCGGCCGGTCGTGTCGCGCTACCTGGCAGAGTTGGAAGACTGGGTTGGCACGCGGCTGATGCAGCGAACCACGCGCAAGCTCAGCCTCACGGCAGCCGGCCAGGAAACCCTGCCTCGCTGCCGGCAACTGCTGGAACTGGCCGGCGACCTGCAGGCCGCCGTGCAGCAGCCGGAAGACGCACCAAGGGGGGCACTGCGTATCAGCGTCAGTACCTCATTCGGCCAGGCACAGCTGGTGGATGCAGTGGCCGCCTATGTGCGGCGCTTTCCTGACGTGAAGGTAGAACTGCAGATGCTCGACCGCACCGTCAACCTGGTGGACGAGCGCATCGACCTGGCCATTCGCACCAGCAATGACGTGGACCCCAGCCTCATCGCCCGGCGCCTGAGTGTGTGCCGCTCGGTCGTGTGCGCGGCACCCGCCTACCTGAATGAGCGAGGCACGCCGCAACGGGTTGAGGAGCTGAGCCTGCACAACTGCCTGACCCATGCCTACTTCGGACACAGCTTGTGGCATTTCACGGTAGCCGGCCAGCAGGTCGCCGTGCCCGTATCCGGAAACATCAGTGCCAACGAGGTGATGACCCTGCAAAGGGCTGCGCTGGCTGGCGCAGGTATCACCATGCTGCCAACCTACCAGGCCGCAGACGCCATACGCCGGGGTGAACTGGTGCGTCTGCTGCCCGAGGCCAAACCGCGTGAACTGAACCTGAATGCGGTGTATACGTCGCGCAAACACATGCCGGCGACCTTGCGCAGCATGCTGGATTTCCTGGTGCAGCGTTTCAAGGACGAACCGGCGTGGGATCGGGATCTATACTAGTGGCGTACACCCCTATCGCTGTCACGGGAGGTGAGCACCATGGGCATCAAATCCAGTAGAGTCGCCCTTGTCATGGCCCTTACCGCTGCCGCAGGGCTGTATGGCTCAGCCTGCTGGCGCGCCGAACTGCTACGCAGCCAGCCCAGCGTCGCCAATAGTTGCGAGCAGGCACATTGCGTGCCTCACAGTGCAACCTTGAGCGCCGTCCGTTGAATGGACGGCGCCCTGCTGATCACTCTTCGACGCTCATGTATTCCTTGGCCCAGCGAATGTAGTCTTCAGGCTGGGTGTAGGTGTGCGAGAGTTCGGTGGCACTGAGGTTTTCCGACTTGTTCTGCCGACCACGCTGCAGCCGCAGGCAGTCGTAAGTGGCCTTGATCGCGGCAAAGTAAGCCGCATGGCCATCGACCACGATGCGCACGCCCAGACGCGCCAGGCGCTCGTCATCGCGCAGGTTCGGGTTGCCATAGGTAACCAGCATCAGCGGCACAGTCAGGTGCTCGGCAATCTGTTCGAGCTGCTCGAAGTCTTTGACCCCGACCATGCAGATGCCATCAGCGCCCGCCTTCTGGTAGCTCTGGGTACGCACGATGATTTCTTCGGTGCTGAGTACGCCCGCGTTGGTACGGGCAATGATCGACAGGGACGAATCGACTCGTGCCTCCAGCGCCGCGCGGATCTTGCCAACGCCCTCCTCGACCGGGATCAGGTCAGTGGACTTGCGCCCGAACTGGGCAGGCAGCAGGGTGTCCTCGATGGTCAGTGCGGCCACACCGGCGCGCTCCAGTTCGATCACCGTGCGCATCACGTTCAGTGCGTTGCCATAGCCATGGTCGGCGTCGGCCAGTACCGGCAGTTGCGCGACCCGACCAATGCGGGTGGCCTGCTCGACGAACTCGCTGAGGGTGATCAGAGCGAAGTCTGGAGCAGCCAGTACCTGCAACGAAGCGACCGAACCGCCGAGGATACCGACTTCGAAGCCCAGGTCTGCGGCAATGCGTGCCGACATCGGGTCGAACACCGAGGCAGTGTGGAAACACGAACCCGAAGCGAGCAGCTCGCGGAAGGCAAAACGCAGATCTTGGTGGGAAGCCTTGGGCATGATCACTCCGCAAAAAAGTTGAAATTTGAACGGTAACTACCGACCCCTGTAATCGGGTCTACCTGACCTGTTCCAACCGTCGCCATCTGGGCGGTCATGCTCGACATGCAGGCAGAGGAATAAAAGGTGTGGGAGACAGCGGACTGAAAAACCTGAGTCAATATGCTGCACCAACCTGGTGCAAGCCCCGGATTTCAGCCTCTGTGGCATACCAACGATATCACGCAGCCATGCAGCACTGGATGAATGCGCCAATGCCGATCTTGCATAGGGGATGCAGATAGTACATAGGAAGCTACCTAACTCAGGTTACAATCCGAGGGCTTCTGTGAGAGCAGGCTTGCCCGCGAAGGGGCCGCCATAGACAAACAAGGTATTCCCGTGACCGCCGCCCTGCCCCCCACCGCCCTGCGCAACGTGCTCACCGCCCTGATGCTGGCCATCTTCCTCGGCGCACTGGACCAGACCATCGTCGCCGTCTCGCTGCCCGCCATCTCGGCGCAGTTCAGCGATGTCGGCCTGCTGGCCTGGGTCATCTCCGGTTATATGGTGGCCATGACCGTGGCCGTGCCGATCTACGGCAAACTGGGCGACCTTTACGGCCGGCGCCGGATGATCCTCACCGGCATCAGCCTGTTCACCCTGGCCTCCATTGCCTGCGCCATGGCCCAGGACATGCCGCAACTGGTGCTGGCCCGGGTACTGCAGGGTATCGGCGCAGGCGGGATGGTCTCGGTGAGCCAGGCAATCATTGGCGACTTCGTGCCCCCACGCGAACGCGGCCGCTACCAGGGCTACTTCAGCAGCATGTACGCTGCGGCCAGCGTGGCCGGGCCAGTGCTGGGCGGCTGGTTGACCGAGTACCTGTCGTGGCGCTGGGTGTTCTGGATCAACCTGCCGCTGGGGCTGGTCGCCTTGTGGGCCATTCGCCGTGCGCTCGCTGATATGCCGGTGCAGCGTCGCGAGGCACAGGTGGACTACCTTGGCGCCATGCTGTTGATTCTCGGCCTTGGCAGCCTGCTGCTGGGCATCACCTTGGTGGGCCAGGGCCACGCCTGGGCCGACCCGGCCGTGCTGGCGCTGTTCGGCTGCGCCCTACTGGGCCTGGCGCTTTTCATCGCACACGAACGCCGCTGCCCAGAGCCGCTGCTGCCGCTCAGCCTGTTTGGCAACCGTGTGGCAGTGCTGTGCTGGGCGGTGATCTTCTTCGCCAGCTTCCAGTCCATTTCCCTGACCATGCTCATGCCCTTGCGTTACCAGAGCATTACCGGCGCCGGTGCCGACAGCGCCGCCCTGCATCTGCTGCCGCTGGCCATGGGGCTGCCCATGGGCGCCTTCACAGGTGGTCGCATGACCAGCCGGACCGGGCGCTACAAGCCACAGATCCTGGCCGGTGCACTGCTGATGCCAGTGGCCATTTTCGCGATGGCACTGACTCCGCCGCAATCAGCGTTGCTCAGTGCGCTGTGCATGCTGCTGACCGGTATAGCCTGCGGGCTGCAATTCCCGACCTCACTGGTGGGCACACAAAGCGCGGTGGCCAGCAAGGACATCGGCGTGGCCACCAGCACCACCAACCTGTTCCGCTCGCTGGGCGGAGCCATGGGCGTAGCGTGCATGTCCAGCCTGTTGCTGGCACTGCTGCATCAAGGTGGTTACGAATTGACGGGTAACCCGTTGCTGGGGAGTTTGAAGGCCGCAGAGGTGGATCTGGTGACTCAAGGGCGGTTGCTGGAGACGTTCAGGCAACTGCTGATGGGGAGTGCGCTTGTCGCGGTGCTGGGACTGTTCGCGGCATTTGCTTTGCCTGACCGGCAATTGCGCGGCCGCTGAAGGTTGCACACGCGCTGCCGCCTTGTGGTGTGAACAGCTGCAAGGCGGCGGCGACCTTAATCTCCCCTTAACACAAAGGGGAAACACTCCCTCACAATCCTTAACAAAGTGTCATTTGCGCAGAGCCGGGCTCAAGCGCAGCATATCCAGCCCGGTGTCGACCCATTTTTCGACATCACCCAACAGATCGACACTGTCAGGCAGCAATAGCCAGCGCCCGATCAGGCCATCGACATAGGCAAACATGGCCACCGCCGCGCGCTCGGCATCCAGCTCGCCAGGCAACTGGCCCCGGCGTACGGCATTGGCCAGCGCCAGGGTGATGCCCTTGTGGCAATCCAGCACCGCACTCTGGCGCTGCTGGCGAATTTCACACATGTCATCGGTGAACTCGCACTTGTGATGCAGGATTTCATTGATACGACGGGTTCGGGCATCGAGCACCAGCTCGTTGAACACTTGCAACAGCAGCTTGCGCATGCAGCCAAGCGGGTCGACTTCATCCTCGCTTTCGCTCGCCCGCGCCAAATGGTCATGGGTCTCGTGCAGGCTGTCGAGCAACGCCTGCACCAGCTCGGCCTTGTTGTTGAAGTGCCAGTAGATCGCCCCCCGCGTCACACCCGCCAGTTCGGCGATGTCGGCCAGGGTGGTTCGCGCAACCCCGCGCTTGTAGAAGGCCCTTTCCGCCGCCTCGATGATCTGGGCACGGGTTTCCTGGGCTTCTTCTTTGGTTCGACGGACCATGGCAGTACAACCTCATCTGGCCCGAACGCGCAGCGCGTGCGGGGAACGCTCCGGGGGCACCTCTGCCGGGGCCTCTCGGATAAGCTAATCAAGCGCTGAGGCTGTACCTGAGTACCACCCAGCAGTATTTACAAACAACCATGAATGTAAGTATATTCCTTAGCAAGCTATTTATCCACCGGATAGCATTTTTTCCAGATCAAGATCTCTTCCATTACTCTTGAGCGTCTCCCTGCTCCAGCGACCCGAGGATCCTCATGCAATTCAAGCCAGCCGTTACCGCTCTGGTTTCCGCCGTCGCCCTGGCAACCCTGCTCAGTGGCTGTAAGAAAGAAGAAGCAGCGCCAGCGGCGCAGGCTCCTCAGGTCGGCGTCGTGACCATCCAGCCGCAAGCCTTCACCCTCACCTCGGAATTGCCGGGGCGAACCAGTGCCTACCGCGTCGCCGAAGTGCGCCCGCAGGTCAACGGCATCATCCTCAAGCGCCTATTCAAGGAAGGCAGTGAGGTCAAGGAAGGCCAGCAGTTGTATCAGATCGACCCTGCCGTGTACGAAGCCACCCTGGCCAATGCCAAGGCCAACCTGCTGGCTACACGCTCACTGGCCGAACGTTACAAGCAACTGATTGACGAACAGGCCGTCTCCAAACAGGAATACGACGACGCCAATGCCAAACGATTGCAGGCTGAGGCTTCGCTCAAGAGCGCACAGATCGACCTGCGCTACACCAAGGTTCTGGCGCCAATCAGCGGCCGTATCGGTCGCTCTTCGTTCACCGAGGGTGCGCTGGTGAGCAATGGCCAGACCGACGCCATGGCCACCATCCAGCAGCTCGATCCTATTTATGTCGACGTTACCCAGTCCACCGCCGAGCTGCTCAAGCTGCGCCGTGACCTGGAAAGCGGCCAGCTGAAGAAGGCCGGCGACAACGCCGCCTCGGTTCAGCTGGTACTGGAAGACGGCAGCCTGTTCAAGCAGGAAGGCCGCCTGGAGTTCTCCGAAGTCGCGGTGGACGAGACCACCGGCTCGGTGACCCTGCGCGCGCTGTTCCCCAACCCCGATCACACCCTGCTGCCAGGCATGTTCGTGCATGCGCGGCTCAAGGCCGGGGTCAACGCCAACGCCATCCTGGCACCGCAACAAGGCGTGACCCGCGACCTCAAAGGCGCACCCACCGCCCTGGTGGTCAACCAGGAGAACAAAGTCGAACTGCGCCAGCTCAAGGCCAGCCGTACCTTGGGTAGCGACTGGCTGATCGAGGAAGGCCTCAACCCGGGTGACCGCCTGATCACCGAAGGGCTGCAGTACGTGCGCCCAGGCGTCGAGGTGAAGGTCAGCGATGCCACCAACGTCAAGAAGCCGGCCGGCCCTGATCAGGCCAACGCGGCGAAAGCAGACGCCAAAGCGGAGTAAACCATGTCGAAGTTCTTTATCGATCGCCCGATCTTCGCCTGGGTGATCGCCTTGGTGATCATGCTGGTCGGGGCCTTGTCTATCCTGAAGCTGCCGATCAACCAGTACCCCAGTATCGCGCCGCCGGCCATCGCCATCGCCGTGACCTACCCGGGCGCCTCGGCGCAAACCGTGCAGGACACCGTGGTGCAGGTGATCGAGCAGCAGCTCAACGGTATCGACAACCTGCGTTATGTGTCGTCGGAAAGTAACTCCGACGGCAGCATGACCATTACCGCCACCTTCGAACAGGGTACCAACCCCGACACCGCGCAGGTCCAGGTACAGAACAAGCTGAACCTGGCCACCCCGCTGCTGCCGCAGGAAGTGCAGCAGCAAGGTATCCGCGTCACCAAAGCAGTGAAGAACTTCCTGCTGGTGATTGGTCTGGTCTCCGAAGACGGCAGCATGACCAAGGACGACCTGGCCAACTACATCGTCTCGAACATGCAGGACCCGATCTCGCGTACCGCGGGTGTAGGTGACTTCCAGGTGTTCGGTGCGCAGTACGCCATGCGTATCTGGCTCGATCCGGCCAAACTGAACAAGTTCCAGCTGACCCCGGTCGACGTCAAGACCGCTGTGGCCGCACAGAACGTGCAGGTGTCTTCCGGCCAGCTCGGCGGCCTGCCAGCCCTGCCGGGCACCCAGCTGAACGCCACCATCATCGGCAAGACCCGCCTGCAAACCGCCGAGCAGTTCGAGAGCATTCTGCTCAAGGTCAACAAAGACGGTTCACAGGTGCGCCTGGGTGACGTCGCCCAAGTAGGCCTGGGGGGTGAAAACTACGCCGTCAGCGCCCAGTTCAACGGCAAGCCGGCGTCCGGCCTGGCGGTAAAACTGGCAACCGGCGCCAACGCCCTGGACACCGCCAAGGCACTGCGCGAGACCATCAAAGGCCTGGAACCGTTCTTCCCGCCGGGGGTCAAGGCGGTATTCCCGTATGACACCACCCCCGTGGTCACCGAATCGATCAGCGGCGTGATCCACACCCTGATCGAAGCCGTGGTGCTGGTGTTCCTGGTGATGTACCTGTTCCTGCAGAACTTCCGCGCCACCATCATCACCACCATGACCGTACCGGTCGTATTGCTGGGTACCTTCGGTATCCTTGCCGCCGCGGGCTTCAGCATCAACACCCTGACCATGTTCGCCATGGTCCTGGCCATCGGCTTGCTGGTGGACGACGCCATCGTCGTGGTGGAGAACGTCGAGCGGGTCATGTCCGAAGAAGGCTTGCCACCCAAGGAAGCGACCAAGCGCTCGATGGAACAGATCCAGGGCGCCCTGGTGGGTATCGCCCTGGTGCTCTCGGCCGTACTGCTGCCCATGGCGTTCTTTGGCGGCTCCACGGGTGTGATCTACCGGCAGTTCTCCATCACCATCGTCTCGGCCATGGGCCTGTCGGTGCTGGTTGCGCTTATCTTCACCCCGGCGCTCTGCGCAACCATGCTCAAACCGCTGAAGAAGGGCGAGCACCACACCGCCAAAGGCGGCTTCTTCGGCTGGTTCAACCGCAACTTCGACCGCAGCGTCAATGGCTACGAGCGTAGCGTAGGCACCATCCTGCGCAACAAGGTGCCATTCCTGCTGGCCTATGCGCTGATCGTGGTCGGCATGATCTGGCTGTTCGCCCGCATCCCTACCGCGTTCCTGCCAGAAGAAGACCAGGGCGTACTGTTCGCTCAGGTGCAGACCCCGGCCGGTTCCAGTGCCGAGCGCACGCAGGTCGTGGTCGACCAGATGCGTGAATACCTGCTCAAGGACGAAGCCGATACCGTATCGTCGGTGTTCACGGTCAACGGTTTCAACTTCGCAGGCCGCGGCCAGAGCTCAGGCATGGCCTTCATCATGCTCAAACCCTGGGATGAACGCTCGAAGGAGAACAGCGTGTTCGCCCTGGCCCAGCGCGCCCAGCAGCACTTCTTCACCTTCCGTGATGCGATGGTGTTCGCCTTCGCCCCGCCAGCGGTGCTTGAACTGGGTAACGCCACCGGCTTCGACGTGTTCCTTCAGGACCGCGGCGGTGTCGGCCACGCGAAGTTGATGGAGGCGCGCAACCAGTTCCTGGCCAAAGCTGCGCAGAGCAAGATCCTCAGCGCCGTGCGCCCGAACGGCCTGAACGATGAACCGCAGTACCAACTGACCATTGATGACGAACGTGCCAGCGCCTTGGGCGTGACCATTGCCGACATCAATAACACCCTGTCGATTGCCTTGGGTGCCAGCTACGTCAACGACTTCATCGACCGTGGCCGGGTCAAGAAGGTGTACATCCAGGGCGAACCCAGCGCGCGGATGAGCCCGGAAGACCTGCAAAAATGGTACGTGCGCAACGGCGCAGGCGAGATGGTGCCGTTCTCCTCCTTCGCCAAAGGCGAATGGACCTACGGTTCGCCGAAGCTGTCGCGTTACAACGGTGTCGAAGCGATGGAAATCCTCGGTGCACCGGCGCCTGGTTACAGTACCGGTGAAGCCATGGCCGAGGTCGAGCGCATTGCAGGCGAGCTGCCGAGCGGTATCGGCTTCTCCTGGACCGGCATGTCCTACGAGGAAAAACTCTCCGGCTCGCAGATGCCGGCGCTGTTCGCCCTCTCGGTGCTGTTCGTGTTCCTGTGCCTGGCGGCCCTGTACGAAAGCTGGTCGATTCCGATCGCTGTGGTGCTGGTGGTACCGCTGGGTATCATCGGTGCGCTGATCGCCACCAGCCTGCGCGGCCTGTCCAACGACGTGTACTTCCTGGTTGGCCTGTTGACCACCATCGGTCTTGCGGCGAAAAACGCCATTCTGATCGTGGAATTCGCCAAGGAGCTGCACGAACAAGGCCGTAGCCTGTACGACGCAGCGATCGAAGCGTGCCGCATGCGTCTGCGCCCGATCATCATGACCTCGCTGGCGTTCATCCTGGGCGTGGTACCGTTGACGATCGCCAGCGGCGCCGGCGCCGGCAGCCAGCACGCCATCGGTACTGGCGTGATCGGCGGTATGATCAGTGCGACCGTGCTGGCTATCTTCTGGGTACCACTGTTCTTCGTCGCAGTGTCGTCGCTGTTCGGCAGCAAAGAGCCGGAAAAAGACGTCACCCCTGAAAATCCACGTTATGAGGCTGGGCAATGACCAAGTCTTTGTTGTCCCTGGCGGTAACCGCTTTCATTCTTGGCGGTTGCTCGCTGATCCCTGACTACCAGACCCCAGAGGCGCCGGTGGCTGCGCAGTGGCCGCAAGGCCCTGCTTACTCGCCGACGCAATCGGCGGATGTTGCCGCTGCTGAACAGGGCTGGCGCCAGTTCTTCCACGACCCGGCGCTGCAACAGCTGATCCAGACCTCGCTGGTCAATAACCGCGACCTGCGCGTCGCGGCGTTGAACCTCGACGCCTACCGTGCGCAATACCGCATTCAGCGCGCCGACCTGTTCCCGGCGGTTTCGGCCACCGGCAGCGGCAGCCGCCAGCGTGTCCCGGCGAACATGTCGCAAACAGGCGAATCTGGCATCACCAGCCAGTACTCGGCCACCTTGGGCGTCAGCGCCTACGAGCTGGACCTGTTCGGCCGCGTGCGCAGCCTGACCGAGCAGGCCCTGGAAACCTACCTCTCCAGCGAGCAGGCGCGTCGTTCCACGCAAATTGCCCTGGTCGCCAGCGTGGCCAACGCCTACTACACCTGGCAGGCCGACCAGGCCCTGTTCAAGCTGACCGAAGAAACGCTGAAGACCTACGAGGAAAGCTACAACCTCACCCGTCGCAGCAACGAGGTCGGCGTGGCCTCGGCCCTGGACGTCAGCCAGGCGCGTACCGCCGTGGAAGGCGCCAGGGTCAAGTACTCGCAGTACCAGCGCCTGGTCGCCCAGGACGTCAACAGCCTGACCGTGCTGCTGGGCACCGGCATTCCTGCCGACCTGGCCAAGCCGCTGGAGCTTGATGCCGACCAACTGGCCGAAGTACCGGCCGGCCTGCCATCGGATATCCTTCAGCGTCGCCCGGACATTCAGGAAGCCGAGCACCTGCTCAAGGCTGCCAACGCCAACATTGGTGCAGCCCGCGCAGCGTTCTTCCCGAGCATCAGCCTGACCGCGAACGCCGGCAGCCTGAGCCCCGACATGGGCCACCTGTTCGCGGGCGGCCAGGGCACCTGGCTGTTCCAGCCGCAGATCAACCTGCCGATCTTCAACGCCGGTAGCCTGAAAGCCAGCCTGGACTACTCGAAAATCCAGAAGGACATCAACGTCGCCAAGTACGAAAAAACCATCCAGACGGCCTTCCAGGAAGTCTCCGATGGCCTGGCGGCACGCAAGACCTTCGAAGAGCAGTTGCAGGCCCAGCGCGACCTGGTGCAGGCGAACCAGGACTACTACCGCTTGGCCGAACGCCGTTACCGCATCGGGATTGACAGCAACCTGACCTTCCTCGATGCCCAACGCAACCTGTTCAGTGCCCAGCAAGCGCTGATCGGAGACCGCCTGTCGCAGCTGACCAGCGAGGTCAACCTGTACAAGGCGCTTGGCGGTGGCTGGTACGAGCAGACCGGGCAGGCCAACCAGCAGGCATCGGTGGAAACACCGAAAGGCTGATCGGCCTTGTTACAGCAAAGCCCACCCTTAGCGGTGGGCTTTGCTTTTTTACTGCCTGTGCCGACCTGTATCCCCTGGCGATTCAGCGTCGCAGCCACCACCGTATTCGCGGGTGAACCCGCTCCTACACGGATCGTGTGGCGGACACATACGGTGGTTGGGCGCAAGCCGTTGTAGGAGCGGGTTTACCCGCGAAGAGGCCGCCCCAGGAGAGTTATTAACCAACCGGAACATTCCGTTCGATTATCGCCCCGTTCCGTTTGCGGCGAATTGCCTCACCCCCGCACTACCCCGCACCATCCCCCCACGCAACGTTACTCAAGTTCATCAAAAACACCCGCACCTGCAGGCCCGATCCCGCAGTGCACTGGCTCGACCATAAAAACAAGAGATCCACGACAGATGAGCATTTCGCTACCCGCACGTCAGCTGCTGCCTGGCCTGTTGGCCATGTCCTGCGCCCTCCCCGCATTCGCCGCCAGCGAAGGTGGTTTCATCGAGGACGCCAAGGCCACCCTCAACCTGCGCAACTTCTACATCAACCGCAACTTCGTCGACCCGGCCCACCCACAGGGCAAGGCCGAGGAATGGACACAAAGCTTCATCCTCGATGCCCGTTCCGGTTTCACCCAGGGCACGGTCGGTTTCGGCGTGGACGTACTGGGCCTGTACTCGGTCAAACTCGACGGCGGCAAAGGCACCACCAACACTCACCTGCTGCCCGTGCATGGCGACGGCCGCCCGGCCGATGACTTTGGTCGGCTGGGTGTGGCGCTGAAGGCCAAGCTGTCCGAAACCGAGCTGAAGGTCGGTGAATGGATGCCGGTACTGCCAATCCTGCGTTCGGACGATGGCCGCTCACTGCCGCAAACCTTCCGCGGTGGCCAGCTGACCTCCAAGGAAATCGCCGGCCTGACCCTGTACGCTGGCCAGTTCCGCGGCAACAGCCCGCGCAACGATGCAAGCATGGAAGACATGTCGCTCAACGGCAAAGCCGCCTTCACCTCCGACCGTTTCAACTTCGGCGGCGGTGAGTACACCTTCAACGACAAGCGCACCATGATCGGCCTGTGGGATGCCCAGCTCAAGGACATCTACCGCCAGCAATACCTCAACCTGACGCACAGCCAGCCGCTGGGCGACTGGACGCTGGGCGCCAACCTGGGCTATTTCATCGGCAAGGAAGATGGCGCCGAACGGGCCGGCAAGCTGGACAACCGCACCGCCTCCGCCTTGCTTTCGGCGCGCTACCAAGGCCACACCTTTTACGTTGGCCTGCAGAAGGTCAGCGGCGACGATGCCTGGATGCGGGTCAATGGCACCAGTGGCGGTACCCTGGCCAACGACAGCTACAATTCAAGCTTCGACAATGCCAAGGAGCGTTCCTGGCAGGTTCGCCATGACTTCAACTTCGCCACCGTCGGCGTACCCGGCCTGACCCTGATGAACCGCTATATCAAGGGTGACAACGTCACCGTGGGCAGCGTGGACGATGGCAAGGAATGGGCACGGGAAACAGAGCTGGCCTATGTCGTGCAGTCGGGCAGCTTCAAGGACCTGTCGGTGAAATGGCGCAACTCGACTATGCGTCGCGACTTCAGCACCAACGCGTTCGATGAGAACCGCTTGATCGTGAGTTATCCGCTGAATCTTCTGTGAATCAAATGGCCTCTTCGCGGATAAACCCGCGAGGAGGCCAGACGCCTCCTCAAATGACCTGAAGCCATAAAAATCCATGCCCCTTTTTTGAAGGCATGATTTGCAACAGCTTGATGAAATCCCTGCCATGAATTTGCCAGTGCACGCTGCCGCCATTCGCTGAGCTGATAATGGTGGTGACTGCAGGCTATCCTGATCACTATCAGGTACAGGTGAAACAAAGCAGAACAGGGAGGCACAACAATGAAAACCCTCGTCGACCACCTGAGCCAATACGCCAACTACCACCGCGATCCGCGCAATATCGCCACCCACTTCGTCGGCATCCCCATGATCGTGCTGGCAGTCACCATCCTGCTTTCACGCCCAGGCTGGGAGATAGCTGGCATGTGGCTGTCCCCTGCCCTGGTGGCAGCGGCGGCGTCTGTGTGGTTCTACTTGCGCCTGGACCTGCGCTTCGGGCTGGTGATGGGGCTGTTGCTGGGCCTGTGCCTGTGGGTCGGTGAGGCGCTGGCAGTACAGTCGACAACGCTATGGCTCGGCGCCGGGCTGGGAGCGTTCGTGGTGGGCTGGATCATCCAGTTCATCGGCCATTACTACGAAGGCCGCAAACCGGCATTTGTTGACGACGTGAGTGGCCTGATCATCGGGCCGCTGTTCGTGGTGGCGGAAGCTGCGTTCATGCTGGGCCTGTGCCCGACCCTGAAGCGCGCCGTGGAAACCAATGCCGGCCCGATTGCCATGCGGCAAAAAAAGGCATCGGTGTAAAGGCCATTCGCGGGCAAGCGCCCTGTTACAGGGGGCTTGCCCGCGAACACGGTTTACTGGCGCGACTCTACGCCAAGTTCATCCCACACCGACTCAGCCATGTGGAACGTGGCATTGGCCGCCGGAATGCCGCAGTAGATCGCGCTCTGCATCAGCACTTCCTTGATCTCGTCACGGGTCACACCATTGTTGGCCGCCGCACGCAGGTGCAGCTTCAGCTCGTCGTTGCGGTTCATGCCAATCAGCATGGCGATGGTGATCAGGCTGCGGGTATGGCGCGGCAGCCCCGGGCGGGTCCAGATGTCACCCCAGGCGTGGCGGGTGATCATTTCCTGGAACTCGCCATTGAAGTCGTTGAGTTTCTCCAGGCTGCGGTCCACGTGGGCATCACCCAGCACTGCGCGGCGCACTTGCATGCCAGCGTCGTAACGTTGTTTCTCGTCCATGGCGTTGTCCTCAGTGAGCCAGCAGAAAATCGAGCACGCGGCGGCTGAAGGCCTCGCCAATCTCGACATTGGACAGGTGCGCCGCCGGGAAGTCGACGTACTCGGCACCTTGGATACCGGCCTGCATGAAGCGGCCATGCTCAGGGGTGGTAACCACGTCTTCCGTACCGGCAACGATCAGCGCGGGCACCTGGATGCGGCCCAGTTGCTCACGATAATCAGCGTCACGTACTGCTGCACAGTTGCCTGCGTAGCCTTGCGGGCTGGTTTGCGCCAGCATCTGGCAGATACGCTGGGCCTGCTCCGCCTGTGCCTGGGCAAAGCCCGGGGTGAACCAGCGGGCGATAGAGGCATCGCGCAGGTCGACCATGGCCTGCTGGCCGCCTTTGAGTACCGTGTCGATACGGGTGTTCCACACCTCGTCATTGGCGATCTTGGCGGCCGTGTTGCACAGGGTCAGGCTGTGCAGGCGCTCACCTGCATGGATACCCAGCCACTGGCCGATCAGGCCTCCCATCGACAGGCCGACGAAGTGAGCCTTTTGAATGTCCAGGCCATCGAGCAGGGCCAGCACGTCGCGGCCCAGCTGTTCGATGCTGTAAGGGCCCTCAGTGACCAGCGATGCGCCGTGACCACGGGTGTCATAGCGCAGCACCCGGAAGTGCTGGCTCCAGAGCGGAATCTGGGTGTCCCACATGCCCAGGTCGGTACCCAGCGAGTTGGACAGGACCAGCACCGGGGCGTCATCCGGGCCATCGATCTGGTAATTCAAAACGCCATCGGCCAGTTGCAAGTGCGCCACAGCGGTCTCCTTCAGGCAGTAAAACGTTGATGTTCGGACACGGCGCGCGCCACCCAGACGCGGGCCTGGCCCAGGTAATGGGCAGGGTCGAGCAGGCGATCGAGTTCTTCGCCAGACAGCTCGGCGCTGACCTGCGGCTCGTCACCCAGCACGGCACGCAGGTGCCGCTGTTCGGCCACCGCGCGCTGGCAGCATTGTTCCAGCAGGTGGTGGGCACGATCGCGACCCAGACGCTGGGCGAGGACGATGCTCACCGCTTCTGCCAGCACCAGGCCTTGTGTCAGGTCGAGGTTACGGCGCATGCGCGCGGCATCCACCTCCATGCCCTCGGCAATCACTTGAGCCTGGCGCAGGGCACCAGAGACCAGGCAGCAGATATCCGGCAGGGTTTCCCACTCGGCATGCCATAGGCCCAGGCTGCGTTCGTGCTCCTGAGGCATGGCTGCAAACAGCGTCGACAGCAAGCCCGGCACGCGGGTTGCGGCACCGATCAACACGGCGGCACCCACCGGGTTGCGCTTGTGTGGCATGGTCGAAGAACCACCCTTGCCCGGCGCAGACGGCTCAAATACCTCCCCCGCCTCGGTTTGCATCAGCAAGCTGATATCACGGCCGAACTTGCCCAGGCTGCCGGCAACCAGGCCCAGCACCGAGGCAAACTCCACCAGGCGGTCGCGTTGGGTGTGCCAGGGCTGCTCGGGCAGGGACAGCTTGAGCTGTTCGGCCAGCGCTTCGGCCACCGGCATTGCCTTGCTGCCCAGGGCCGCCAGGCTGCCCGAGGCACCGCCGAACTGCAGGACCAGCAGGCGCGGGCGCAGTTCCTGCAGGCGCTGACGGTGGCGGGTCAAAGCCCCCAGTACACCGGCCAGTTTCATGCCCAGGGTCACCGGGGTGGCGTGTTGCAACCAGGTACGACCCACCAAGGGCGTATCGGCGTGCTTCAAGGCCTGCTGCGACAGGGTATCGGCCAGCTTGCCGAGGTCGGCCTCGATCAAATCGAGGGCATCGCGCAGCTGCAGAACCAGACCCGTGTCCATCGCATCCTGGCTGGTGGCCCCAAGGTGCACATAGCGCTCAGCCTCAGGTACGCCAGTGGCGATCACCTTGCCCAACGCTTTCACCAGCGGAATGGCCGAGTTGCCGGCGGTGGCTATGGCATTGGCCAACGCACCAACGTCATAGCGCTCGGCCTGGCATGCCGCCTCGATGGCTGCTACCGCGCTGTGCGGGACCAAACCGGCAGAGGCTTCGGCACGGGCAAGCGCTGCTTCGAAATCCAGCATGCCCTGCAGGCGGCCACGGTCGGAGAAAATCTCGCGCATGGCCGGCGCGGTGAAATAGGCGTCGAACAGTTGGTTGCTCATGCAGCGTCCTTAGTCATCATGGTGCAGGTACGCCGCCTGCTTCGGCAGGCGCAGGCTGAACAGGAAGGCAATCGCCATCATCGCCGTGACGTACCAATAGAAAGTGTTTTCCATCCCCAGGGTTTTCAGGCCCAGGGCCACATACTCGGCCGAACCGCCGAATGCTGCGTTGGCCACCGCATAGGCCAGGCCAACACCCAGTGCACGCACCTGCGGCGGGAACATCTCAGCCTTCACCAGACCGCTGATCGAGGTGTAGAAACTGACGATACACAGGGCCAGGCTGATCAGCACGAAGGCCATGAACGGGCTGGTCACAGTTTTCAGTGCCATCAGCAGCGGCACGGTGCACAGGGTACCGAGGCCGCCGAACAGCAGCATCGAATTGCGCCGACCGATACGGTCGGACAGCATGCCGAAGAACGGCTGCAACACCATGAACAGGAACAACGCCCCGGTCATCACGTAGCTGGCGTTCTTGGCTGTCATGCCCGCGGTGTTGACCAGGTACTTCTGCATGTAGGTGGTGAAGGTATAGAAAATCAGCGAGCCACCCGCGGTGTAGCCCAGTACCGTGATGAACGCCGCTGCGTGATTGCGGAACAGGCCTGCGATAGAACCTGCATCCTTGTCATTGCGGGCTTCGGCGCTACTGGTCTCGTGCAGCGAACGGCGCAACATCAGCGAGATCAGGGCGGCGATGGCCCCCACCACGAAGGGAATGCGCCAGCCCCAGGCCCGCAGTTCATCTTCAGTCAGCAGCTGTTGCAGGATCACCACGACCAATACCGCCAGCAACTGGCCGCCGATCAGGGTGACGTACTGGAACGAAGCAAAGAAGCCGCGCTGCCCACGCAGTGCCACTTCACTCATGTAGGTGGCCGTGGTGCCGTATTCGCCCCCTACCGACAGCCCCTGGATCAGGCGGGCCAGCAACAGCAGCGCCGGGGCCCAGGTGCCGATGCTGGCATAGGTGGGCAGGCAGGCGATCATCAGGGAGCCGAAGCACATCATCAGCACCGAGATCATCAGGGAGTTCTTGCGACCGTGGCGGTCGGCGAGGCGGCCGAAGATCCAGCCACCAATGGGGCGCATCAGGAAGCCTGCGGCGAATACACCTGCCGTGTTCAGCAACTGCACGGTGGGGTCGTCGGAGGGGAAGAAGGCCGGGGCAAAGTAGATCGCGCAGAAGGCGTAGACGTAGAAGTCGAACCATTCCACCAGGTTGCCTGACGAGGCACCGACAATAGCGAAGATGCGCTTGCTGCGTTCTTCGCCGGTGTAATAGGTTGAGGTCATGAGGGTTTCACTCCTGGAGGGTCCTAGGTAAGTCTAGACATACCTAGTAACACACTCGTTCCGCTATCTGGCTGGCAATTGGCCTTGTGTCTCACAGGACAGACCTCTTCGCGGGCAAGCCCGCCCCCACAGGTGATTGCGTGGATCCCTGTAAGAGCGGGCTTGCCCGCGAAGCGGCCGGTACAGGTCAAACCCGCTCGATGGCCAGTGCCAGACCTTGGCCAACGCCCACACACATGGTCGCCAGGCCTTTACGCCCACCACTCTTCTCCAGTTGGTGCAGCGCAGTCAGCACCAGGCGTGCACCGCTCATGCCCAGCGGATGGCCCAGGGCAATGGCGCCACCATTAGGGTTTACCTGTGGTGCATCGTCAGCGACACCCAGCTCACGCAGCACCGCCAGGCCTTGACTGGCAAACGCTTCGTTAAGCTCGATCACGTCGAAATCGCTTACCGCAACCCCCAGACGCTCGGTCAGCTTGCGCACCGCCGGCACCGGGCCAATGCCCATGACACGTGGAGCAACGCCGCCGCTGGCCATGCCCAGAACGCGGGCACGCGGGGTCAGGCCGTGTTTCTTCACCGCTGCGGCCGAGGCAAGGATCATTGCTGCAGCACCGTCGTTAACGCCCGAGGCGTTGCCGGCGGTGACCGTCTTGTCCGGGCCGTTGACCGGTTTGAGCTTGGTCAGCGCCTCCAGCGTGGTTTCCGGGCGCAGGTGTTCGTCACGTTCGACGATGATTTCGCCCTTCTTGTGAGCGATACGCACCGGCACAATTTCTTCGGCAAAGAAGCCGGCAGCCTGTGCAGCGGCAGCCTTCTGCTGGCTGCGCAGGGCGAAAGCGTCCTGGTCGGCACGCGAAACCTGATAGTCGTCAGCCACGTTGTCGGCGGTTTCCGGCATGGAATCCACACCGTACTGGCTCTTCATCAGCGGGTTGATGAAACGCCAGCCAATGGTGGTGTCTTCCAGCTTCATGTTGCGCGAATAGGCGCTTTCAGCCTTGCCCATGACGAACGGGGCGCGCGACATCGACTCGACGCCACCGGCAATCACCAGTTCCATCTCGCCGCTGGCGATGGCGCGGAACGCGGTGCCGATGGCATCCATACCCGACGCGCACAGGCGGTTCAAGGTGACGCCCGGGATGCTTTCCGGCAGGCCGGCCAGCAGCAGTGCCATACGGGCCACGTTGCGGTTGTCTTCACCGGCCTGGTTGGCGCAGCCGAAGAACACTTCGTCTACCTGGTCCCACTGCACGCCAGGGTTGCGCTCGATCAGCGCCTTCAGCGGCACGGCTGCCAGGTCGTCGGCCCGCACGCTGGCCAGGGCGCCGCCAAAGCGGCCGATCGGGGTACGGATGGCGTCACAGATGAATACGTCGTGCATCAGGCTTCTCCTGCCAGCTGGCCATGGTCAGCGGCGGTACGGGCGTCGAGGTCACGCATGGCGGACGGCTCGATTGGGGTGGGTGTGGAAATGGTCTGCGCGTGGCATTTGGAGGCTCCTGGTCAGGGTGCTTCGATGAACCCAGATTAAGGAGACTGGTGGGCACCTTACAATCCGATAATCGACTATTTGTGCGATTAACGAACCATTTGTTGCGCAACTGCCCACGCCCACCACAGGGCAGCTGTGCGCCCTGATCGCAGCACAATGCCGCACCAGTCGGCGCGGCGTTGTGCTGCGAATGGGCCGTAACGCGGCCCTCGCCCTCAGGTTGCGTCGGCGTGGCTGACCAGCCCCTTGACGACCACACCCACAGTCGCCAGCGCTGCCGGCACCAGCAACGCCGTCAGCACCTGCTCGAAAGTCCAGCCCAGGCCCAGCAGCGTTGCACCACTCCAGGCCCCAAGAATCGCACCAAAGCGGCCAATACCCAGCATCCACGATACACCTGTGGCACGGCCCTGAGTGGGATAGAAGCGCGCCGCCAGCGATGGCATTGCCGACTGCGCACCGTTCACACACATACCGGCAACGAGCACCAGCGTAGCTAGCACGGTGATGTTGCCCAGGCTCTGCCCCACCGCGTAGGCGAACACCCCGGCCAGCAGATAGAAAATGCCAATCACCTTGTGCGGGTTGAAACGGTCCATGGCCCAACCCACGCCGACTGCACTTAGCACTCCGCCAAACTGGAACAGCGCGCCGATGAACGCCGCCTGCTCCATGCTCGCGCCGCTGTCACGCATCAGGGTTGGCAGCCAACTGGTCAGAAGGTAGACGATCACCAGGCCCATGAAATAGGTCAGCCACAGCAACACGGTGCCCAAGCCATAGGTGCCAGAGAAGATCACCGCGAACACGTTGCGCGCAGCCACCGCCTTTTGCTCAGGCACACTGAAACTGCCTGCCTCGGCCACCACTTGCGGGGCGATTGGCGACAAGGTCTTGCGCACCTTGTCGGTGCCGCGGTTGCGCACCACCAGGAACCGCGCCGACTCCGGCAGCCAGACCATCAGCACCAGCGCCAGCAGCAACGGCAGCACGCCACCGATGACCAGCAGGCTGTGCCAGCCGTAGGCCGGGATCATCTTGGCGGAAATGAAGCCACCACCCGCCATGCCCAGGTTGAAGCCACAGAACATGCTGGTCACCAGCAGCGACTTGAGGCGCTCCGGGGTGTATTCGGACAACAGCGTGGTAGCGTTGGGCATGCCTGCACCCAGGCCCAGGCCAGTCAGGAAGCGCAGTACCAGCAACTGGTCGACGTTGGTGGCATAGGCCGAGGCCAGGCTGAAACCACCAAATACCAGCACCGCCCCCACCAGCACGCCTTTGCGGCCGAAACGGTCAGCCAGCGGCCCGGAGCCCAGGGCGCCGAACACCATGCCGATCAACGCGGCACTCATGACCGGCCCAAGGCTGGCGCGGTCGATTCCCCACTCTTGCGACAGTGCCGGGGCGATGAAACCCATGGCAGCAGTGTCCAGGCCATCGAGGAAGACGATCAGAAAGCACAGCAGCACGACTCGCCACTGATAGCGGGACAGCGGCTGCTGATTGATGAACGACTGAACGTCGAGGCTTTTGCCGACGTTGGTTTGCGCTTGATTCATTATTGTTATCCAGAATGTGGGGCACAGTCAGGCCATTGCACGCGGGTAACCGGTACAAAGGCGATGATTGGGGTATATGGCCTGGGTCAGCCTGGATACAACGGTACTGCATGCGGGTGCGGCCGCAGCAGCGAGGTGACAGTATTCATGCGTAAGTGCCTCTTATGTTTTTCTTGTTCGGTCGGCTAGCCGACCGTTGCGAGAGACATTAATCAGCGGGCCGGGGTGAAGCAATTCACCCGGCACGACACTGTGCGTTTATCGCACAAGAAACGGTTTTGCCTGTTCTGATCCGGGGCCGCAACGTGCTCCCTGCGGTCTCAACCAAACAACTGATGGCAAAGGTCTCGACTGGCTGCCAGTAAAATCGGCAAGAACCGCTGCTCCAATTCACTGCGGGTCACCCGCCCAACATGGGTACTTACGTTCAAGGCAGCCAACACCTGCCCCGAAGCGTCATACACCGGCACTGCAATCGATCGCAGCCCCTGTTCCAGTTCCTGGTCCACCACGCACCAGCCCTGGGCGCGCACCTGCTGGATGCAGGCGAACAACGATTCGGGATCATTCAGGGTGCGGCTGGTGCGCGCTTTGAGATCAGCACGTTCCAGATACTCACGCAGGCTGGTGTCGTCCATGGCCGCCAGCAGAATGCGCCCCATCGACGTGCAGTAGGCCGGCAGGCGTCCGCCCACCGAGAGATCGACCGAAATCAGCCGCTCGACCGTGGCCGAACGGGCTATATAAAGGATGTCGTCGCCTTCGAGGGTGGCCATGTTGGCCGCCTCATGCAACTGGTCGCTGATGCGATCCAGGTACGGCTGGGCAGAAATTGCCAGTGGCGTCGACGACAGGTAAGCATGCCCCAGGGTCAGCACTTTGGGCAGCAGCGAATAGGTACGCCCGTCGGTGGTGGCGTAACCCAGCTTGATCAACGTGTGCAGGCAACGGCGCACCGCTGCGCGAGGGATTTCAGTACGGTGGCTGATCTGGGCGATGGTCAGGTGGCGCTTGCGCTCCTGGAATGCCTGGATCACGGCCAGGCCACGTGCCAGCGAGGTCATGAAGTCCGGGTCACCGGTAAAGGCCTGGATGCGCTTGGCCGGGGAAGCCACGATCGGCGGCGCCATGGCAGCCGAAGCAGGTCGCGCCACCTCTGCATTGCCGGAATCGTTGCCCAGGGTTTCGTCACTCATCGCACACCTCAAAAAAAACACCGGTTCGTGCGATTATCGAACAAACGGCCGATAATCGCAATTGACCGCCGACACTTTTGCTTATACCTTTCTCATGCCACTTGTGGCTTCTTTGGAGAGACTGGTCAGGTACCCACCGTAGAAGTCCCCAGGCAACGGCCTCGCCTTTCGGCGAGGCCGTTTTTCATTACGGCCCGCCCTGACATTGCAACGAACTTCTATCCGTCATTCCTTTCTAACTTGTACGAAAGGTCCAAACTGTTCGCGGGCACATCCTGCTATTTACGCCAGATGATGTCAGGGCTGAGTAAATTAACGATGATCGGCGAATTATCGGTTGCTATAATCGATTGCGCAGGCCCTCCGCTTACCGTGGTCATGGAACCTTCCGCTTTATCAAGCCGTTGCGGCCAGCAAGGCAAAATGCATGTTGCACAATGCATAACAACAGTCATTACACTTATTTCAGGTACTGCACGTGACGAAAGATGAACTGCGCGCGGAACTCGAGCGCCAGGCTGAACGTTACAAGGATGTTTATGGTGGCGAAGTCACCACTTACGCCGCACAACCGGATCCGGAACGCAAACCCTGGCGCAAGCGTGCCAGCGTTCGTGACCAGGCCTTCAGCCAGGAACTGGAACGCATCGAAAAAGAATTGCGCAGCGACAACCCCTGAGCCTCGAGGGCGCCCTCTGCGTGTCGTCGCCCGGTGTACCCGGGCGAGGTCGATCTTTACGGTCTGGCCGATGATGAAATGGAATCACACAAATTTCATACGGCCGTTTGAATTCTAGAGAAATGGCCATTTCTCCACATTTCGGCCTTATTTCGCCATATTTTGTGATTTTTTACCGCCATTTACCGCCTTGATCGCCCCCCTCCGCACGACACGGCTGCACCATGAAGGCGGTCATCTGTCTGTTGCAGGTGCATCGATTGCCAAGGTTTTCTGGCATAATCCCGCCCCCCTATGACCCGCCAGACAACCTTCATGATCGATTTATTCAGCGGACTGGATGCCTGGGTGTTGGTGAGCCTGCTGCTCGCCTTGACCTTCGTACTCGCCTTCGAGTTCATCAATGGCTTTCATGACACCGCCAACGCGGTAGCTACCGTCATCTATACCAAAGCCATGCCGCCACACCTCGCCGTGTTCTTCTCCGGCGTGTTCAACTTCCTTGGCGTTCTGCTCGGCGGTGTAGGGGTGGCCTATGCCATCGTGCACCTGTTGCCGGTAGAGCTGCTGATCAATGTGAACACCGGACACGGCCTGGCCATGGTCTTCTCGTTGCTGGCCGCGGCCATCACCTGGAACCTGGGCACTTGGTACTTTGGCATCCCTGCCTCCAGTTCGCACACGCTGATCGGCTCCATTCTCGGTGTCGGCCTGGCCAACGCCCTGATCAACGACATTCCGCTAGGCGACGGCGTCAACTGGCAGAAAGCGATCGATATCGCCATGTCGCTGGTGGTCTCGCCAATGGCCGGTTTCGCCGTTGCTGCCCTGGTGCTGATCGGCCTGAAATGGTGGCGCCCGCTGTCGAAGATGCACAAAACCCCGGAACAGCGCCGCAAGCTCGATGACAAGAAGCACCCACCCTTCTGGAACCGTCTGGTCCTGGTTGTTTCCGCCATGGGCGTGAGCTTCGTGCACGGCTCCAACGACGGCCAGAAAGGCATCGGCCTGATCATGCTGGTGCTGATCGGTATTGTGCCGGCCAAGTTCGTACTCGACCTGAACAGCACCACCTACCAGATCGAACGTACTCGCGACGCTACCCTGCACATGAGCCAGTTCTACCAGCGTAACGCCGCCACCCTGGGCGAGTTCCTGGCACTGGGCAAGGCCAAGGCCAGCGATCTGCCGGAGCAGTTCAGTTGCAACCCGCAGCAGACCGAGCCGACCATTGCTGCGCTGCAGACCTCGCTGAAAGGCGTGACGGACTACCACAGCCTCGATGCCGAGAAGCGCGTTGAAGTGCGCCGCTATTTGTTGTGCCTGGATGACACGGCAAAGAAGGTTGGCAAGCTGCCAGGCCTGGACGCCCGTGAAAAATCCGACCTTGAAAAACTGCGCAAAGACCTCACCGCCACCACCGAATACGCCCCGTTCTGGGTGATCGTGGCCGTCGCCCTGGCCCTCGGCCTGGGCACCATGGTTGGCTGGAAGCGCGTGGTGTTGACGGTGGGCGAGAAGATCGGCAAACAAGGCATGACCTATGCCCAAGGCATGTCGGCACAGATCACCGCAGCCTGCGCCATCGGTATGGCCAACGTATTCGCCCTGCCGGTGTCGACCACCCACGTGCTGTCGTCCGGCGTGGCCGGCACCATGGTCGCCAACAAAAGTGGCCTGCAAGGCGGCACTGTGAAAACCATCCTGCTGGCATGGGTCCTGACCCTGCCTGCCTCGATGGGCCTGGCGGCCGGCCTGTTCTGGCTGGCGTCCAAAGCCATTGGCTGAGTGACACCGCAATGAATAAAGGCGCCCTCGGGCGCCTTTTTCATAGCCGTTATGTCTGCCGAAGCAGCCTTGTGCTAACAAGGGTATGGGCTCGGCGCAGGAAGACTACCTTTTCTTGCCCCCTAACAACGACCCCATCAACCCGCGCACCAACTGCCGCCCCAACTGGTTAGCGGCCTGGCGCACTGCCGACTTGATCGCCTGCCCCGCTGCACTCTGCAAGAACTCACCCGCCTTGTCGGCAAAACTCTCTTCATCCGCCTTCGGTTGCGGCGCCGGTTCCACCGGCTCGCCCTTACGCTGGCTCAGCATTTCATAGGCTGACTCACGGTCCACCGGTTTGTCATAGCGCCCCGCCAATGGCGACGCCGCAATCAGCGCACTGCGCTCAGCCGCACTCAGTGGCCCGATACGCGACTGCGGCGGTGCAACCAGCACCCTCTGCACGATGGCCGGTGTGCCCCTTTCTTCCAACGTTCCCACCAGCGCTTCGCCAATACCCAGTTCGGTAAGCACCGCCAGGGTGTCGAATGTTGGGTTGGGACGAAAACCATCGGCTACCGCCCGCAGCGACTTCTGCTCCTTGGCCGTGAACGCCCGCAAGCCGTGCTGAATGCGCAAGCCCAACTGGGCCAGTACCGCGTCAGGCAAGTCACCCGGCGACTGGGTAACGAAATAGACGCCCACCCCCTTGGAGCGGATCAGCCGGACCACTTGCTCAAGACGGTCCTGCAGCGCCTTGGGCGTGCCGTTGAACAGCAAGTGTGCTTCATCGAAGAACAGCGCCAGCACCGGCTTGTCGGCATCACCGCGCTCGGGCAACTGCTCGAACAGTTCGGCCAGCAACCACAACAGGAACGTCGCGTACACCTTGGGTGCCTCGTGCACCAATCGGCTGGCATCGAGCAGGTGGATACGTCCACGGCCATCCGGATCAGGGCGCAGCAGGTCCTCCAGTTGCAATCCCGGCTCGCCGAACAGTGCCTCGGCGCCCTGCTGCTCCAAGGTAGCGAGCCGGCGCAACAAAGCCTGGGTGGAGGCCGTGGTCATCAGCGCGCTGTCTTCGCCAAGCAGATGCGGGTTGTCCTTCAGATGCGCCAGCAGGGCCTTGAGGTCTTTGAGGTCCAGCAGCAGCAGGCCTTCGCGGTCGGCCACCTTGAATGCTGCATACAGCGCCGCCTGCTGGCTGTCGGTCAGCTCCAGCAAGTTGCCCAGCAGCAGCGGCCCCATTTCACTGAGGGTGGTGCGCAGCGGGTGGCCCGACAGCCCGGCGATATCCCACAAGCTCACCGGGTAGGCCTTGGGCGTATGCCCCAGCCACGGCATGCCGGCGATGCGCTCAGCCACCTTGCCTTGTGGCGCACCAGCAGCCCCCAAGCCACAGAGGTCGCCTTTGACATCGGCGGCGAACACCGCTACCCCCGCGTCGCTGAACACCTCCGCCAGGTGCTGCAGGGTGACGGTCTTGCCAGTACCGGTTGCGCCAGCCACCAGACCGTGGCGGTTGGCCAGGCGCATTGCTTGCCCGACTGGCTGGCCATCCGGGCCCGCGCCTACAACGATGGTCGAAAATTCCGACATCTCTTTAATCCTCTGCTCAAGCTTTAGCTTAATTCGGCCGATACCTGTGGGTGTTATTCGCCTTAATTAGAGAGGAACAGCCGAAAAGGCACTTTTCGGGATGTTGCACAACCTACGGCTCCACTCGTGCGAACGCCTGATATAAAACCTTAGCGGAACCGATTACGCCATGAACAAAAGCCTTCGTTTCAGCCACAAGATTCTTTTGGCGGCATCACTGATCGTGATACTCGCCTTCAGCCTTTTCACCCTCTACAACGATTACCTCCAGCGTAATGCGATCCGCGAGGACCTGGAAAACTATCTGGCTGAAATGGGCACCTCCACGTCGACCAACATTCGCAACCTGTTCGAGGGCCGGATAAAGCTGGTGGAGAACCTGGCGCAGAACATTGCCCAAGACCCAGCCAACGCCGAAACCCTGATGGGTCAGAATGCGCTGATATCCAGCTTCCTCACGGTCTACCTGGGCAAAGTCGACGGCGGTTTCAGCGTACGCCCGGACGCGAAGATGCCCGACGGCTACGACCCGCGCACCCGCCCTTGGTACAAGGACGGCATGAACGCCAGCGGCGCGACGCTGACCGAACCCTACATCGATATGACCACCAACAAGATGGTCATTGGTATCCTCAGCAAGGTCTCCAGCAGCGTGGGCGTGGTCGGCGGCGACCTGGCCCTGGACGGCCTGGTGCAGATCATCAACTCGCTGAACTTCGGCGGCATGGGATACGCCTTCCTAGTCAACGACCAGGGCAAGATCCTGGTACACCCGGATAAGGATCTGGTCATGAAATCGCTGTCGGACCTGTTCCCGCAGCGCACGCCGAAGCTGACCGGTGAGCTGACCGAAGTGCAAAGCGAGGGCCAGACCCGCCTGCTGACCTTCAGCCCGATTACCGGCCTGCCGTCCGCAAACTGGTACATCGGCCTGTCGGTGGACAAGGACAAGGCCTTCTCGATGCTCAGCACCTTCCGCACCTCGGCGGTGATCGCCACGGTGGTGGCAGTGGTGATCATCATCGGCCTGCTCGGCTTGCTGATCCGCGTGTTGATGCAGCCGCTGCACACCATGACCCGCGCCATGGAAGACATTGCCGAAGGTGAAGGCGACCTGACCAAGCGCCTGCACATCCACAACCACGACGAATTCGGTGTCCTCGGCAACGCCTTCAACCGCTTCGTCGAGCGCATTCACAGCAGCATTCGCGAAGTGTCCTCGGCCACCGAGCAGGTCAACGAAGTAGCCCTGCGGGTGATCAGCGCTTCGAACTCGTCGATGACCAACTCCGACGAGCAGTCCAACCGCACCAACAGTGTCGCCGCCGCCATCAATGAATTGGGCGCTGCGGCTCAGGAAATCGCCGGCAACGCCGCCCAGGCTTCGCAGCACGCAAGCTCCGCGCGCCTGTTGGCCGAAGAAGGCCAGCAAGTGGTCGAGCGCAACATTGCCGCGATGAACCGCCTGTCCGACCTGATCGTCACCTCCAGCGCGCACATCGAGACACTGAACAGCAAGACCGTGAATATCGGCCAGATCCTGGAAGTGATCACCAGCATTTCCCAGCAGACCAACCTGCTGGCGCTGAACGCCGCCATCGAAGCGGCCCGCGCCGGTGAGGCCGGGCGTGGCTTTGCCGTGGTCGCCGATGAGGTGCGCAATCTGGCGCACCGCACCCAGGAGTCGGCGCAGCAAGTGCAGACCATGATCGAAGAACTGCAGGTCGGTGCCCGCGAGTCGGTCGACACCATGGACCAGAGCCAGCGCCACAGCCAGGACAGCATGCAGATCGCCAACCAGGCGGGTGAGCGACTGGACAGCGTTACCGTGCGCATTGGCGAGATCGACGGCATGAACCAGTCGGTGGCCACTGCCACCGAAGAGCAGACCGCCGTGGTCGAGGCGATCAACATGGACATCAACGAGATCAACATGCTCAACCAGGAAGGCGTGGAGAACCTGCAAGCGACCCTGCGCGCCTGCTCCGACCTCGAGCAGCAGGCTGGCCGCCTGAAGCACCTGGTGGGCAGCTTCCGTATCTGATAAAGGCTACACCTTCACCTGGAGCAGCCTTGTGCTGCTCCAGGCATTGCGCACTCCCCCTCTCAAACTGATCGAACAAACTATCCTTCTGATAGGTCCACCTTTAGGCGTTTCATCGCCGGCCATTCAACGCCGGATGACAGACCCGAAGACGATCCCGGAGGGATGCTGATCGTGCACATCGCCGACATCACCATGTTCTACGCCCCGGCCAGCGGTGGCGTACGTACCTATCTTGATGCCAAACATCACCGTCTCGACGCCATTCACGGCGTACGCCACAGCCTGTTGATTCCCGGTGCCAGCGCCCAACACGGCGATGGCATCTATCAAGTACCTGCGCCGCCCTTGCCGTTTGGCAAGGGCTACCGCTTTCCGGTACGCCTGGCCCCCTGGTGCAATACACTGCGCACGCTCAAACCCGACTTGATTGAAGTTGGCGACCCCTACCTGACCGCCTGGGCGGCGCTGGAAGCGCGGCGCCAGCTCGACGTGCCCGTGATCGGTTTCTACCATTCCGACCTGCCGTTACTGGTCAGCAACCGCATGGGCAACTGGTTCGCACCCAATGTCGAGGCCTACGTCAGCAAGCTATACGGCAATTTTGATCGGGTACTGGCCCCCAGCCAGGTGATGGCCGACAAATTACGCCGCTTGGGCGTGCGTGATGTCCATGTGCAGCCGCTGGGCGTTGACCTTGCCACATTCCACCCCTCCCGGCGCGACCCACATGTGCGTGCCGAACTGGGCATTCCCGACACCAGCCGCCTGTTGATCTTTGCCGGCCGCGGCTCGCGGGAAAAGAACCTGCCGGTGCTGCTTGACTGCATGCAGCAACTCGGCGCCCCCTACCACCTGTTACTGGTAGGCTCGAACATGCCGGCCAGCGTGCCGTCCAACGTCAGCGTCATCGATCACTTCTGCCCGTCTGCGGAGGTGGCCCGGCTGATCGCCAGCGCCGACTTGCTGGTGCATGCTGGCGACCAGGAAACATTCGGCCTGGTCATTCTCGAAGCGATGGCCAGCGCCACCCCCGTGGTAGCCGTGCGCGCCGGTGCGTTCCCTGAAATCATCAACGAACAGAGTGGCCGCCTGTGCACGCCCAACGACGGTCGGGCCATGGCGTGCGCCGTGCGCGAGGCGTTCGAGGCGGGTACCCGCGAGCTCGGCCTGCAGGCCCGCCACCATGTAGAGCAACATTATTCATGGGATAACGTGGTAGCTGGCCTGCTCCAGCACTACCAGGCCGTGCTCGGCCACCAGCCGCAGGTGCGCGCCCATGCTTGAGCCCTCCGCCAGCCAGCGCAGCCTCATGCTGGTGTTGCACGATATTGCCCCGGAAACCTGGCCGGACTATGAACCGTTCGTAAGGGCTGTGGACGCGCTGGGCCACGTGCCAATGACATGGCTGGTGGTCCCGGACTTCCATCGACGCAATCCGCTTCACCAGGCACCTTCGTTCTGCCGCCTCCTGGACGAACGCCTTGCCAAAGGCGACGAACTGGCGCTTCACGGCTATGCCCATGCTGACGAAGGCCCCGCACCGCGCAGCCCCATCGACTACTTCATGCGGCGCATTTATACCCATGAAGGCGAGTTCTACGGCCTTGATGAGAACGAAGCGCTTACCCGGCTACAGGAGGGCCTGGCGCTGTTCGAGAGCCAAGGTTGGCCTGTGGCAGGCTTTGTCGCACCGGCCTGGCTCATGAGCCAGGGCACGCGGCAAGCCCTGTGCCGCCTGCCACTCAAATACACCAGTACACCGCAGCATCTGTACCGGCTGCCAGACTTTACAGCCATTGATGCGCCAGGCCTGGTCTGGAGCGCACGGAGCGCATGGCGTCGCACATTGTCCCGCACGCTGTGCGACTGGCAATGCCGGCGCTGGCGAGGCGCGAGCACATTGCGCTTGGGGCTGCACCCTGTAGACATGCGTCATCGCTCATCCCGAGACTATTGGTTGCGAACGCTGGAAACACTGGTGAAGGATGGCCGCGAACCGCTGACCAAATCTGCCTGGCTGGAGCGCCAGGGGGTAGCATGAAGCGTTGGGCCTGGCTGGCGCTGGCATTGCTGGGGGCAGCGCTGGTGCCAGCGTTACTGGGTGGTAGCGAGCTGCTGCCGAGGCTGAGCCGGTTCGACCCGCACCTGCTGCTCATGCTGCTAGGCATGATTCTGTTGTGCTGGGTCATCAATGCGCTGCGCCTGCGCCTGTTGCTGGGTGAGCAGGCAAAACAGTTGAGCCATGCTCGCAGCCTCGGCGTGGTCATGGCCACCGAGTTTGCCATCTGCACCACCCCTGGCGGCAGTGGTGGGCCGCTGACCCTGATGGCCCTGCTGGCGCGAGACCGCATCCGCCCGGCGCGCAGCGGCGCCGTTTTTGCCATGGACCAGCTGAACGACCTGGTGTTCTTCTTCTGCGCAATGCTGGCGATTGCCGGCTACGCGCTGTTCCACAGCCTGGGCCGCAGCCAGGAAAGCATGTTGCTTGGCAGTGCGTTACTGCTGTGCACAGCGTTGGCCGGGGTGATCGGGCTGTTGCGCTACCGGCGCCCGATAATGCGCATGAACGGCAGGCTGTTGCAGCGCATGGGGATGGGCCAGCCGCGCAAACGTCGCTGGGCGCGCAAACTGCTGCACTTCGTTGCAGCACTGGCGCAGACCTGGCGCCTGCCCAAGCGCAGGCTGAGCCTGGTGTTCACCCTGACCTGCATCCACTGGGGGCTGCGCTACAGCGTGCTGTACCTGGTGTTGCGGGGCTTGGGGGTAGACCTGCAGTGGATTCCCAGCTTCCTGGTGCAGATGCTGTCGCTCAGCGCCGGCCAATTCAGTCTGCTGCCTGGCGGGGCCGGGGCCGCCGAGCTGACGTCTGCCAGCCTGTTGACACCCTTGGTGGGCAGCTCGACCGCAGCTGCGGCAATCCTGATATGGCGGGCAGTTACTTACTACTTTTATCTGCTGGCTGGGGGGCCGGTGTTTGTGTGCCTGCTGGGACGTCCGTTGCTGGAGCGCTGGCGGCGTCAGGCGGGTTGAGCTGTTGCCAGAGTTCGGCGGCGCCGGGGAAGTCGGTGCCATCCGTGTCATCCAGGGCTTCAGGGTCGTAGCGGGCCAGGCAGCCTTCGCCAAGGATCGGTGGAGGTGAGGCGACGGGGTTGTTGCGTTGCTTGGTCATTGCCGTTTCACCCAAGATTGCCGGGGCGCTCTGCGCCCCTGTCGCGACAGGGCTGCGCAGCAGCCCAGCACCTCACAGCAAGCCGGACGGTGTCAGTCGAACACCACAGTCTTGTTACCATGCACCAGCACACGGTCTTCCAGGTGATAACGCAGGCCACGGGCCAGCACCATCTTCTCCACATCACGGCCAAAGCGGACCATGTCCTCGATGCTGTCGGCATGGCTGACACGCACCACATCCTGCTCGATGATCGGGCCGGCATCCAACTCTTCAGTGACGTAGTGGCACGTCGCGCCAATCAGCTTCACCCCACGCAGGGCAGCCTGGTGGTAAGGCTTGGCGCCGACGAACGACGGCAGGAAGCTGTGATGGATGTTGATCACCTTCTCGGCATAGTCCCGGCACAGTTGTGGTGGCAGGATTTGCATGTAGCGGGCCAGCACCACGACGTCGGCGGCATGCTCCTGCACCAGACGCGACACTTCGGCAAAGGCCGGGGCCTTGTCTTTGGGGTCGACCGGAACATGGAAGAACGGAATACCGTGCCACTCGACCATGCTGCGCAGGTCGTTGTGGTTGGAAATGACGCAAGGGATCTCGCAGTCCAGCTCATCGGTGTGCCAGCGGTGCAGCAAGTCTGCCAGGCAGTGCGACTCACGGCTGGCCATCAATACCACGCGTTTTTTCTGAGCCGAGTCGGTAATGCGCCAGGTCATGGAGAACTCTTCGGCGATCGGCGCAAACGCCTCACGGAAGGCTTCGATACCGAACGGCAGCGATTCAGCGCGGATTTCATGACGCATGAAGAACCAACCGCTCTGCTCATCGGAGTGGTGGCTGGCTTCGTTGATCCAGCCATTGTACAAGGCCAGGAAATTACTGACTTTCGCCACGATGCCTACACGGTCGGGGCAGGCGATCACCAGACGATAGGTGCGCATGAATGAGACTCCAGAACTTCGCAAAGGCGCCTATTCTAGCGGCCCGCCAGAAAAAACGCAGTATTGATCGCTGCCGCGATTGCATATGCAGGCCCGAAAACGCCACACGGGCGCTGCCTGACAGACAAGAGGAAACGCACGGGGCATATGTAAAAATTTGTTCACGTAGAGAAATGCTGTCACAGCTTAATTAACAGTTAATTGCCCAATCTTATGTTTACTTGCGAGTAGGGGCTGTCTATTATTGCCCCACACATTTCTGAACACGCATTAAGGAACACTCCATGTCCCTGATCAACGAGTACCGCGCTACCGAAGAAGCCATCAAGGAACTTCAGGCCCGCCTGGCCAATCTGTCGCAGGATGACAAGCTGAAGAAAGAACTGGAGTTCGAAGGCAAACTGCGCACACTGATGGGCGAGTACTCCAAGTCGCTGCGCGACGTGATTGCCCTGCTCGATCCAGAATCGAAACTGAGCAAGGCACCTCGTGGTTCGGTCAAGACTACCGCCACCAAGCGCGCACGCAAGGTCAAGCAATACAAGAACCCGCACAACGGTGAAGTGATCGAAACCAAAGGCGGCAACCACAAGACCCTGAAAGAGTGGAAAGCCACTTGGGGCGGCGATGTGGTTGAAAGCTGGGCAACCCTGCTGGACTGATTATCCGCATACGCCTCTTGCTTCGCACAACAAAAACGCCGGCACACTGCCGGCGTTTTTGTTTACCGGCCATCAGCCGATTGAATAGTGCTCCTGCAATTGTCGAGCATGCAATTGCCAGGCCTCCAACACTCGCCTGCCCGCCTCGTCGGCGCCCTCCCAGGCTTGCTGGCGTGCCTGTTCGAAGTCGCCCAAGGTATTCGGCGCGCCCCACTGCGGGTCGCTCAGGCGTTGCTGGCAGAAGCCATACCAACGTTGCCGCTCTTCGGGGGTCAAGGTTTCAGGGAAGTTACGTGCCCGGTAGCGGAACAACAGCTCCGGCAAACGCGGATCATCGAACATCCATTGGCCATGGCTCAACTGCGCCGGTTCCAGCGCACGAACTTGCTCGCATAAGCGCCGGTCGCGGTCACCTATAAAACCCTCATACAACTGCTGTTCCGGGTCCTCGCTCGGGGCGAACTCGTCCTTGCCATAGATGTGCTCCAGCTTTTCTTGCCATTGCGCCTGTTGATTGGCCAATTGTTCGCCGCGCGATTGTAACAACGTCAAGTCCAGGCCCAATCGTTGTTGATCGACCGGGCGCAATACCGACAGCGGCGCCACTACCGGGCAACGATTGATCTGCACCAATTTGAGCGGTACCGGTAATTCACCTTCGGCCAATTCATCATGCCGGGTGTACAAGCGCTGACGCAAAACTTCAGCACTTTCCCGCAGTAACGGTAGGGTTTCCTGATGCAGGTCGCAGACAATCAGTGCATTGCGATTACGCGGGTGCCAGGCCAGTGGCAATACGACCCCCAGGTAATTGCGCGCCGCCGAAAAACGCCCGGATATATGCACCAGTGGCTGCAACAGACGGATCTGCTCCATCACTTTATGCTTGCTGCGCAGTTGAAACAGCCAGTCATACAACTTGGGTTGTTTCTGCCGAATCAGGCGAGCCAAGGCAATGGTTGCCCGCACGTCGGAAAGCGCTTCGTGGGCATGACCGTGGTCAATGCCATTGGCCTTGCTCAGCAGCTCCAGACGCAGGCTGGTGCGCCCGTCCTGCTGCGGCCATTCAATGCCTTCCGGGCGCAGGGCATAGGCGGTGCGCACAATGTCGATCAGGTCCCAGCGGCTATTGCCTCCCTGCCATTCACGGGCATAGGGGTCGAAAAAGTTGCGGTAAAGGCTGTAGCGGGTCACTTCATCGTCAAAGCGCAGGGTGTTGTAGCCGGCACCACAGGTACCCGGTTGCGCCAGCTGGGCGTGCACGCGAGTCATGAACTCGGCTTCGCACAGGCCCTGCTCCGCCAACAGTTGTGGCGTGATGCCTGTCACCAGGCAGGCCGCCGGGTGCGGCAGGATGTCGTCCGACGGTCGGCAATAAAGGCTGATTGGCTCGTCGATTTCGTTGAGGTCGAAGTCAGTGCGCACGCCGGCCACCTGCAGCGGCCGATCGCAGCGCGGGTTGATGCCGGTGGTTTCATAGTCGTGCCAGAAAATGCTGGAGGTCACGGGGTCGTCCTGTATCGAGGTCGACCCGATTCTAGCGCGATTCTGAAAAATGAACGTTCAGACGGGCGCGTTCGCGGGGCGGAAGCTGAAATAGTCGCGCAACGAACGTACGAAATCATCGTACTCGCGTGGAGACTGCAGCAGCATGAAGCCCGAATCGTAGTGCCCAGGCGTCTCGTCCTCGCGGCACCACAGGCAACTGGCCGTGAGGTTGACGAACTGGTGCCCGCCGCCAGGCAGCGGCATACGCAGCTGCAGCTCGTAATCAGGCCCGACCAACACGGGCAGCTGGCTGATGACCATCAACCCATTTTCAGAGGCATTGCCTAGCTGACCGATCTCTTGATCGGTAAAGCGGTTGAACACCTTGAGGACACAAGGTAGCTGATGACGTTCGATGTGGCGCTTGTTAAACATGATCGCGAGTGTATTCCGTACCTGATGCCAGGAATACTAGGTACTGGCGGTTGTTGTAACAGCTGAGTTACAGATTAGCGCAGCACGCGCAGCAAATCCCGTGAAATAAACCACACCTTTGTGTTAGCGCCAAGGTACGGTCGTCACCGGGTTGGCCACGGCCGTTTCTGCGCCGCGCAAATGGCCAAGTTTTTCCAAGGTCTGCAGGCGCGCTCGGGCGCGATAGGCATATTCGTTGCCCGGGTACTGCTGGATCAGGTACTGATAGGTCTGCGCCGCGTCCACGTACAACGCCTGGCGCTCCAGGCACTGGCCGCGCAGCAGTGATACTTCGGGGTGGATGAACGGCCGGGCACGGCTGGTGCGATCAACCTGCGACAGTTCGAGCATGACCCGTGCGCAATCGCCGCGGTCGTAGGCGCGGTAGGCATTGTTCAGGTGGTGGTCCATGGACCAGCGGGTACAGCCGACGGCGCTGGCGGCCAAGGCTAAAACGATCAGGGCTCGCATGGGGATCTCCTTTGATGCCAGTGTATCGGCGTTTGCCTGCAAATCTTCACACCCTTTTGCAAGGATACCCTGCCCCGTTCAAATGCCACCCTGCCTTGGTCGCAGGTAGTGCAACGGAACAATGACTACAGCGAGATTCAGGAGTAGCCTTTCGCTGCGCTTCACTATAGGAGTCTGTGCATGAGCATCCGCCGCACCAAAATCGTCGCCACCCTTGGCCCCGCCAGCAACTCGCCGGAAGTGATCGAACAACTGATCCTCGCCGGCCTGGACGTGGCACGTCTGAACTTCTCCCACGGCACGCCGGACGAGCACAAGGCCCGCGCGCGCCTGATCCGTGACATCGCCGCCAAGAACGGCCGCCATGTTGCACTGCTGGGCGACCTGCAGGGTCCGAAGATCCGCATCGCCAAGTTCGCCAACAAGCGCATCGAACTGAAGATCGGTGACAAGTTCACCTTCTCCACCGCCCACCCGCTGACCGAAGGCAACCAGGACATCGTCGGTATCGACTACCCCGACCTGGTCAAGGACTGCGGCGTTGGTGACGAACTGCTGCTCGACGATGGCCGCGTGGTCATGCGTGTCGAAACCGCCACTGCAGACGCCCTGCACTGCGTGGTGATCATCGGTGGCCCGCTGTCGGACCACAAAGGCATCAACCGTAAAGGTGGTGGCCTGACCGCACCGGCCCTGACCGAAAAAGACAAGGCCGACATCAAACTGGCTGCGGAAATGGACCTGGACTACCTGGCCGTTTCCTTCCCGCGTGACGCCAGCGACATGGAATACGCGCGCAAGCTGCGTGACGAAGCCGGCGGCAGCGCCTGGCTGGTGGCCAAGATCGAACGCGCCGAAGCAGTTGCCGATGACGAGACCCTCGACAAGCTGATCGCCGCCTCCGACGCTGTGATGGTTGCCCGTGGTGACCTGGGCGTGGAAATCGGCGACGCCGAGCTGATCGCTATCCAGAAGAAGATCATCCAGCACGCCCGCCGCAACAACAAGGCCGTGATCGTGGCGACTCAGATGATGGAGTCGATGATCCAGAACCCGATGCCGACCCGCGCGGAAGTGTCCGACGTGGCCAACGCCGTGCTGGACAACACCGATGCGGTGATGCTGTCGGCCGAAAGCGCCGCCGGTTCCTACCCGATCGAAGCTGTCCAGGCCATGGCACGCATCTGCCTGGGTGCCGAAAAGCACCCGACCAGCCAGAAGTCCAGCCATCGCCTGCACACCACCTTCCAGCGCTGCGACGAAAGCATCGCCTTGGCGGCCATGTACACAGCCAACCACTTCCCGGGCGTAAAGGCGATCATCGCCCTGACCGAAAGCGGCTACACCCCGCTGATCATGTCGCGCCTGCGTTCGCATGTACCGATCTTCGCCCTGTCGCCGCACCGCGCCACCCAGGCACGCGCCTCGATGTTCCGTGGCGTGTACCCGATTGCCTTCGACCCGGCCGCGCTGCCGGCCGACAAGGTGAGCCAGGCAGCGGTCGACGAACTGCTCAAACGTGGCCTGGTGGAGCAAGGTGACTGGGTGATCCTGACCAAGGGTGACAGCTACCACACTATCGGTGGCACCAACGGCATGAAGATCCTGCACGTGGGTGATCCGCTGGTCGGTTGATCCACGCTTTTCACAGCACAAGGCTCAAGCGCAGCCTTGTGCTGTGAAGATGGCCCGACAGGAATAACAAAAAGCCCCGGTTCTCGCGAACCGGGGCTTTTTAATGGTGCAGGGGGTAAGGCTGGCTTACATCATGCCGCCCATGCCACCCATGCCGCCCATATCAGGCATGCCAGCAGCTGGCTTGTCTTCCGGCAGGTCGGCAACCATGGCTTCGGTGGTGATCATCAGACCGCCGATCGAAGCAGCAGCTTGCAGCGCCGAGCGAGTAACCTTGGCTGGGTCCAGGATACCCATCTCGATCATGTCGCCGTATTCACCGGTAGCGGCGTTGTAGCCGAAGTTGCCCGAACCTTGCTTGACCTTGTCAGCAACCACGCTTGGCTCATCACCGGCGTTGGCAGTGATCTGGCGCAGCGGGGATTCAACAGCGCGACGCAGCAGCGCGATACCGACGTTCTGGTCTTCGTTGTCGCCTTTCAGGTCGACGATGGCCGCCAGGGCGCGAACCAGGGCAACACCACCGCCAGGCACCACGCCTTCTTCAACGGCTGCACGGGTAGCGTGCAGGGCGTCTTCAACGCGGGCTTTCTTCTCTTTCATTTCAACTTCAGTGCCGGCACCCACCTTGATCACGGCAACACCGCCAGCCAGCTTGGCCAGACGCTCTTGCAGCTTCTCACGGTCGTAGTCCGAGGAAGTTTCTTCGATCTGGGCACGGATCTGCTTGACGCGTGCTTCGATCTCGGTGTCAGCGCCAGCACCGTCGATGATGGTGGTGTTTTCCTTGGACAGGATGACGCGCTTGGCGTTACCCAGGTGCTCCAGGGTAGCGGTTTCCAGGGACAGGCCGATTTCTTCGGAGATGACCTGGCCGCCAGTCAGGACGGCGATGTCCTGCAGCATGGCCTTGCGGCGATCGCCGAAGCCTGGAGCCTTGACTGCAGCAACCTTGACGATGCCGCGCATGTTGTTGACTACCAGAGTAGCCAGCGCTTCACCTTCAACGTCTTCGGCAACGATCAGCAGTGGGCGGCCGGCCTTGGCAACGGCTTCCAGAACTGGCAGCAGCTCACGGATGTTGGAGATTTTCTTGTCGACCAGCAGCAGCAGCGGGCCTTCCAGCTCGGCAACCATGGTGTCTGGCTTGTTGACGAAGTACGGCGACAGGTAGCCGCGGTCGAACTGCATGCCTTCTACGACGGACAGTTCGTTTTCCAGGCCCGAGCCTTCTTCAACGGTGATCACGCCTTCTTTACCGACTTTTTCCATGGCTTCGGCGATGATTTCACCGATGGAGTTGTCGGAGTTGGCAGAGATGGTACCTACCTGGGCGATGGCCTTGGAGTCGGCGCATGGCTTGGACAGGTTCTTCAGCTCGGCAACAACGGCAGCAGTGGCCTTGTCGATACCGCGCTTCAGGTCCATCGGGTTCATGCCGGCAGCGACGGCTTTCAGGCCTTCGTTGACGATGGCCTGAGCCAGAACGGTAGCGGTGGTGGTGCCGTCACCGGCAGCGTCGTTGGCCTTGGAAGCAACTTCCTTGACCAGCTGGGCGCCCATGTTTTCGAAAGCGTCTTTCAGCTCGATTTCTTTGGCGACGGAAACGCCGTCCTTGGTGATGGTCGGCGCGCCGAAGCTCTTGGCCAGTACCACGTTACGGCCTTTCGGGCCCAGGGTCGCTTTTACCGCGTCAGCCAGAACGTTGACACCAACCAGCATTTTCTTACGGGCGGAATCACCAAATTTTACGTCTTTAGCAGCCATGATCGTTTAATCCTTGAAAAACTTTGGAGTAACGGGAAGTCGGGGGGAAATCAGCCTTCGACAACGGCGAGGATTTCGTTCTCGGCCATGACCAGCAGGTCTTCGCCATCGACTTTCACGGTGTTGCTGCCCGAGTACGGGCCGAAAACCACTTTGTCACCCACTTTCACGGCCAGCGCGCGAACTTCGCCGTTGTCCAGGACGCGACCGGTGCCGACGGCTACAACTTCGCCGCGGTTTGGTTTTTCAGCGGCCGAACCCGGCAGGACGATACCGCCAGCGGTTTTCGATTCTTCTTCGCTGCGACGGATGACTACGCGGTCATGCAGAGGACGAAGTTTCATTGTCGATCTCTCCCAAATTGTGGTTTTCATCGGCCGGTTCGACACCGGCGGTTTTGATGCTGTCCGGCGTTGCCGGGGGCGGCCCGCTGTGAGCGAACCACCTGTGTAATGTCTGGTGTTGCCACCAGAAACCTTGCGGTGACCACATACATGAGGCCGCCACATCCAATTACAAGGCTCGAGATAGAAAAATTTTCATCAGGCCAAAAAAAACCGGGGCCGCTTGTGCGGCCCCGGTCCTTTTTACTTGTCGCGGCGCTCGTACTCGCCTTCGATCACGTTCGGGCGGTGGCCGCCATCACGCGGCTGCGCCTGGAAGGGGTCATCCTGGAATGCACGCTGGCGCATGGCCTGGGCCTCGGCACGCTCGCGCATCTTGCGCGCCGCCAGGCGGCGGGTGAATGGCAGCAGGCACAGCACACCCAGCACGTCGCTGATGAAGCCGGGCAACAACAACAGGCCACCACCCACGGCCAGCATCATGCCCTGGAACATGTCCTCGGCGGGCAATTCACCGCGCTGCAGGCTTTCACGGGCGCGCAATGCAGTCGCCAGGCCGGCCACCCGCATGACCAGTACGCCCAAGGCGGAGCCGGCGATGATCAGCAGCAACGCCGGAAAGAAACCGATTGCCGCGCTGACCTTCACGAAGACGAACAGCTCCAGCACAGGAAAAATCAGAAACAGCAGTAGAAAAGCACGCATCAAGGGTTCCTCGACGGAAGATAACCTTCCAATAAGACCTCACATGGATGCCTGCGCTCCGGATTTCAACCCTCGGCTTGCATCACAAGCGGCCAATGGTCGGCGCGAGCCAGCAAAACCAAGGCCTCGCGGACTTGTGTCGGCGTGTTGCAAGTAGTGGGGAAAGGCAACCAGTGCACGGCCTGGCCGATGCGCAGGTGCATGCCTTCACTGTCTACCCCAACCATCTGCGCCGGTACGTGCCGTGGCAACCCGGTCAACTCGACGTAGTGGGCAATGGCACTGGCGTGATCGCTGTTCATGTGTTCGATCATGCTCCCCTCGGCCTTGCCCGCGAACGGGTTGGCCAAGGTGACATGGTCAAGCCAGTGGATCGCACCGAAGCCGCCGATGTAACGGTGACGCACCGGTTGCAGCACCCAGAAATCGAAGTCGTGGGCCTTGTGGTAGTTGGCCGCATCCGGGAAATAGCGGTAATAGCGCTCGGCGGCGGCCTCGATGACGGCCTCGTCGACCAGCTTGTGCGCTTCGGCCATCACCGTCAGGCGCCCTACCGCCTGCACATCCTCAGCCTCGCGCTCACCCACCAACAGCGAACACTTGGGGTCCTTCTGCAGGTTATGGGTGTGCTGGGCAATGCGGCTGATCAGGATCAGCGGGTTGCCCTGGTCGTCCAGACAGTACGGCACGACCGAACCGAAGGGGTAGCCAGGCATCGACCTGGAATGTGTCGAAAGCACGCCGCGGTATTCCTTGAGCAGCAGTTCCCGGGCGGGGCGGATGGCGTTGGTACTCACTTGAGGGCGGCTCCTGGCGGACGGGTTGGGGACAAGATAAGCATTATCAGCTGCCTGTGCCACTGACCTGCATCCAGACGCCTTACCAGGTAACGCCGAAGCCCGCGGTATAGCGTGTCTTGTCCAGCTCACTTTCACGCGTGCCGGTGATGATGTCCTTCTCCGCCTTGAGGTTCAGCGAGGCCCACTCGGTGACCTTGTAGCGCAGGCCAACCTCGGCATCCAGCGAGTAGTCGGCCACGCCACCCAGCGGCTTGGCGAACTCGCCGTTGGTGAACAGCTGCACGTTCTTGCCGATCAGGTATCGGGTGTAATCCCACTTCACGGCCGCAGAATAGAAATTATCCTTGCCACCATCCTGATACTCGAAGTCAGTACGGTTGATCAGTGAGCCCAGCGAGAACGCGCCCAGCTCATCGTCCCAGAACTGGTAACCCGGGCCGGTACCCACGGTGCGCTGGCGGGCCAGGTCTTCGATGCGATCACGTTTGTATTCCGCACGCCCCTGCCAGAACCACTTCTCGGTAATGAAGCGGTCCAGCGCGTACTCGGCGCTCCAGTTGTCGGTGGTGGTGACGTCGTCCTTGGTCTCGCGGTTGTACTCACCCTCGGCGTTGTGCCGCCAACGGCCATGACGGGCGGTGGTCTTGAAGCCCACGTCGTAATCGTCGGTGTCGTTCTCGGCGCGCTTGTAGTCCAGTGCCACGTCGACATTGCCTTTCCACACGAAATCCTCGACCAGCGGCTTGGGCTTCATGATCTGCTCGATACTGGCCAGCTCCACCGTCTTCGGTGCCTCGCCATTGGCCAAGGTCACCTTGCCTGGCTCTGCCGCCTTGAGCGACTTGGCTTTCTCTCCGCTGTAGGCGTCCTGCTTGACCAGCATCTCCTGGTCGCTTTCCAGCGTCTGGACCTGTTTCCAGTCCAGGGCGATGGACCCACCATAAGGGGTTTCCAGCAGCAGCTTGCCGCCATCGAATACCTTGATCTTGCCACTTAGCCGGTCACCGTTCTTCATCCACACAGTGTCGGCGAACACCGGAGAGGCACACAGGGAAACAGCAAGAAGGCACAACAAGGATCTAGATTTCATAAACGGGCTTTGTTTGCGGACTATGGGTTCGATTTGACGAAAAAGCCGGGCATTATCCAGATACCCAAGACCAGAGCAAGGACAGACCGGGAGTATGCCGTTGAGTTCAACTCTCATTTACCAGACCACCGGTCCGGTTTCATCTGCAGCCCAAGGCGGGCGAGATGTCTGATGGATATGAGCACGCCCTCGATTCGGCCGAGGGCCGACGAACGGCGCTGTATTCAGTACTGGGCCAAGTGCCACCCGGCAAGGTCGTGAGCTATGGCCAACTGGCCGAACTGGCTGGGCTTGGCCGTGCGGCGCGCTGGGTTGGGCGCACCCTGGGGCAGTTGCCTGCAGACACACGCCTGCCTTGGCACCGGGTGCTCGCTGCGGGTGGCCGGCTGAGCCTGGCGCTGGGCACCCCGTCGGGCGATGAACAACGGGCGCGGTTACGCGCAGAAGGTGTGAATGTAAGCAACAATCGTGTGGATATGACGCGCCATGGCTGGCGCCCAATGGAGCACAGCGGTTAGAGTGCGCGCTTTGTTTTCGAAAACTTGAGGCAGATGTTGGCCCATGCCCCGTAAAACCTGGCGCGCTGCGCTTGCTGCCTATGCCAGCCCGTCAACATTGGTACTTTTGCTACTCGGTTTCGCCGCCGGCCTACCCTACATGCTGGTGTTCTCGACCCTGTCGGTGTGGTTGCGCGAAGCCGGCGTTGCCCGTGAAACCATCGGTTATGCAAGCCTGATTGGCTTGGCCTACGCCTTCAAGTGGGTCTGGTCACCGCTGCTCGACCAATGGCGCTTGCCGCTGCTTGGCGGCCTCGGGCGCCGGCGCTCGTGGCTGCTGTTGTCGCAAGCGCTGGTGGTGATCGGGCTGGTCGGCATGAGCCTGTGCGACCCGCAACAGCATCTCTCCTGGCTGATTGCCATGGCCGTACTGGTGGCTTTCGCCTCGGCTACCCAGGACATTGCAGTCGACGCCTACCGCCTGGAAATCGCTGACGACCAGCGCCAGGCCGCGCTCGCTGCCAGCTACATGGCCGGCTACCGGGTGGCTGCCTTGCTCGCCACGGCCGGTGCCCTGTTCTTCGCCGAGTGGTTCGGCTCTACCGGCTTCAGCTACCTGCACAAGGCCTGGGCCGGCACTTACGTGATGTTCGGGGTGATGATGCTGCCCGCCCTGTTCACCACGTTGGTCATGCGCGAACCGCCAGTGCCCATGCGCACCCAACTGTCGGCAGCGCGCTACGGGCTGGTGCACCAGATGGCTTCGGTGTTCGTGCTGATCATCCTGCTGGTCTCGGTACCGGCCAGCTTCACCCAGATGTTCAATACCGGCTGGTCCAGCGTGGTCTCCGGTGATGCCACGCCGCTGGACCTGCTGCTGGAAGACCGCGCCTTCCTGCGCCTGATCCTCTACGTGCTGCTGACCTGGGCCTGCCTGTCGAGCCTCGGCCGCCGCGGCCTGGCTCCCGTGCTGACCCCGATCAACGACTTCATCACCCGCTACCGCTGGCAGGCTCTGCTGCTGCTCGGCCTGATCGCCACCTATCGCATGTCGGACACGGTGATGGGGGTGATGGCCAACGTGTTCTATATCGACATGGGCTTCACCAAGGACCAGATTGCCAGCGTCAGCAAGATCTTCGGCCTGATCATGACCCTGGTCGGCGCCGGGGTTGGCGGCCTGCTGATCGTACGCTTCGGCATCATGCCCATCCTGTTCATTGGCGGCGCAGCCTCTGCCGGCACCAACATCCTGTTCCTGATGTTGGCTGACATGGGGCCGAACCTGGAAATGCTGGTGGTGACCATCTCGCTGGACAACTTCAGCTCCGGCATGGCTACCTCGGCCTTTGTCGCCTACCTGTCCAGCCTGACCAACCTGAAGTTCTCGGCGACCCAGTACGCGCTGCTCAGTTCGATCATGTTGCTGTTGCCGCGGCTGATCGGCGGGTATTCGGGCGTAATTGTGGAGAAGTTCGGCTACCACGACTTCTTCCTGATCACGGCGCTGCTGGGGGTGCCTACGCTGATCCTGATCGCCCTGCAGTGGCATCAGGAAGCCGGGCGGGGAACGCCGGTGGCGGACGACCACTCGGTGGCTGAGCGGCCCTGAAACTTTGTATTGCCTGTGCTGGCCTCTTCGCGGGTAAACCCGCTCCTACACCGGGCCGTGCTGCCTTGTAGGAGCGGGTTTACCCGCGAAGAGGCCGGCACAGGCAATACCACTTATCAAGCTACAGCCCCTTCCCCAGGCCGCCCCCCCACCACAAACCACAGCGGCCACAGCGCCAACGCCCCCGCCACCCCCGCCGCCAGGGCAAAATGCAGCAAGCTGGCACCGGCGCCAATCATCGCCAGCAGCGCACCGCCAAGCCCCAGCAAGGCAATGGTGATCATCCCCAGCATGGCCGAAACCAGCCCCTTGCTCTGCTCACTGGAGAACAGCGTCATGCGGTACAGCACCGCATTGGCCACGCCCAACCCCAGCGCATACAGCGACATGCCAGCCACCACACTGGTCACACTCGGCCAGTACCAGGTCGCCAGCACCATCAGGCACAGGCCCGCCAGGTATGGCCAGAGCGCACCACGCACCAGGGCTGGCAGCGGGTAGCGATCGGCAATGCGGTTGATGATCAGGTTACCGAGGATCAGCCCGCCAAAGACCGGCAACTGCCACAAGGCATACTCCAGGGTACTCAATCCCTCATCGTGAATCAGCAGCACCGGCGACAGGCCAATCCAGCCAATCAGCGGCAAGCCGACCAACCCAAGGGCGGCGCTGCCTGCAACGAAGCGGCGGTTGCCCAACAGCTGGCCATAGCCCGCCAACAGTGGTAGCAGGTGAATCGGCGTGAACGCCAGCCGCGAGCCGTCACGGCGCTCCACGCCCAGGGTTTCCGGCATCAGCCGGTACAACAGCAGCCAGGCCAGCACCGCGCCGATGGCGAACGCCACGAACAGCCAGCGCCAATCCAGCCATTGCAGCAGCAAGGTGCCCACCAGCGGCCCGAGCAGGGGCGACAGCAAGGCGATGTTGGCCAGCAGGGCCATCATGCGTACAGCATCAGCTTCGCTGAAAGCCTCGTTCAGGGCCGGGTAGCTGACCGTGACCACAAAGCCCAGGCCAATGCCCTGCAACAGGCGCAACAGGTTGAACAGGCCGATGTCCTGGACCCAGAAGGTGGCCAGGCAGGCCAGGCCAAAGAATGCGCAACCGACCAGCAGCAGCGGGCGCCGTCCATAACGGTCGGCCAACGGGCCGATCAGCCATTGCAGTACTACGCCGCCCAGCAGGTACAGGTTGAGGGCATGGGGTATGTATTCGGGGCTGGCATCGAGGTCACTGACCACGACCGGCATGGCCGGCATGACCGCGTCGCTGGCCAGGTAGGTCAGCAGTTCGAACAGGGCCAAGGTCAGGCCGAACAGCAAGGCACGCAGAGGGGTGACATACAGCAGTGGTTTCATGATGGCGTATCGGGTGTGGCAGGCGGGATCACGCTATATGCCAGAAATTGTTGGAAATTGCTGTGAGCAAGTGTAATCAGGGTAGGAAAAAGCTGGGGCCGCTTTGCGCCCCTTCGCGGGCAAGCCCGCCCCTACGAGGACATGCGTGTCCTGTGTAGGAGCGGGCTTGCCCGCGAAGGGGCGCAAAGCGGCCCCAGCTTCAACGCGGAATTACTGCGTTGCAGTCTCCTGCACCACGCGAATAACCCGCTGCGGAAACGGAATGTCGATCCCTTCGGCTTTCAACCGGTCACGTGCATACTCGTTGAGCATGAACATCACATCCCAGTAATCGGAGGTCTTGGTCCACAAGCGCAGCGATACGGTGATCGAGCTGTCGCCCAGCGTCGACACGACCGCCTGCGGTGCAGGGTCTTGCAGAACACGCGGGTCCTTTGCCAGCTCCAGCAGCACATTGCGGGCCTTCTGCAGGTCGGCCTCGTAGTCAACGCCCACATCGAACACCACCTTGCGCGTCGGCTGGCGGTTGGTGTTGGTAATGATGCCGTTGGACAGGCTGCCATTGGGCATGATGACCGTCTTGTTGTCACCGGTGCGCAGCACAGTGTGGAAGATCTGGATACTGTCGACGGTGCCGGAAACGCCCTGCGCCTCGATCCAGTCACCGATACGGAACGGGCGGAACATCAGGATCAGCACACCACCGGCGAAGTTCGCCAGGCTGCCCTGCAAGGCAAGGCCGATGGCCAGGCCTGCGGCACCGATGGCGGCGACGAACGAGGTGGTCTCGATGCCGATCATCGAGGCTACGCTGACCAACAGCAGCACCTTCAGCACGATGTTCGCCAGGGTGCTGATGAAGCCCTGCAGCGCCAGGTCGGCGTTGCGCAGGCCAACCAGCTTGCCGAGGCGGGCGCTGACCTTGTTGATGATCCACCAGCCAACCGCCAAGGTCAGCAGTGCCAGCAGCACACGGCTGCCGTATTCCATGATCAAAGGGATCCACGTCTGGGATTGGCGGACGAGCTGGTCGACCTCAGCGTTCAAATCCATATTCATCTCCTGATGCCGAGCGGCAAGTACACGGTAGAACAGGCCGCGCGTGTTATTACGCAACCCCGGCCCCCATGGACATCATTTGGCCATCGGGGTTCCGGGCCACCCCCACATCAGTCGCGGAAGTTGTTGAACTGCAGCGGCATGTCGAATTCCTTGGTGCGCAGCAGGGCAATGGCTTCCTGCAGATCGTCACGTTTCTTGCCGGTTACCCGTACCTGCTCACCCTGGATGGCGGCCTGTACTTTCAGCTTGCCATCCTTGATGGTGGCAACGATCTTTTTTGCCAGGTCCTTGTCGATGCCTTCGCGGAACTTGGCTTCCTGTTTCTTTTCCTTGCCGGAGGCGTAGGGGTCCTTGGTTTCCAGGCACTTCACGTCGATCTTGCGCTTGACCAGTGCAAGGCGCAGGATCTCCAGCATCGCCTCGAGCTGGAACTCTTCCTCAGCAGTGAGCATCACGGTCTGCTCTTTGTCCTTGAACTCGAAGGTGCCTTTGCCCTTGAGGTCGTAGCGGCGGTCCAGTTCCTTGATGGCGTTGTCGACCGCGTTCTGCACTTCGTGCTTGTCCAGTTCCGATACCACGTCGAACGAAGGCATGGTTGTTCTCCCAAAATAAAAGCGCGCTCAGGCTGAAGATGGAGCGCGCTGGGTTTGAAGGTTAAAATGCGGGCTCATTATAACGGGTTGCGAAACGCATATGAGCAGCACCTGGCATATTCTCGGCGCCGGTAGCCTTGGCAGTCTGTGGGCCTGCCGGCTGGCACGCGCCGGCAAGGCTGTGCGCCTGATCCTGCGTGACGGGCAACGGCTGCAAGCCTATCAGCAGGCCGGTGGCCTGACCCTGGTCGAGCAGGACCAAACCCGGCGCTACGCCATACCGGCCGAAACGGCGCAAGCGCAAGGCCCGATCCACCGGCTGCTGGTGGCCTGCAAGGCCTATGACGCTGCCCCGGCGATTGTCGGTGTAGCGCCACGGCTGGCCGAGAGCGCCGAAGTGCTGCTGTTGCAGAATGGCCTGGGCAGCCAGGATGAAGTCGCCGACCTGGTGCCTCACGCTCGCTGCATCTTCGCCTCCAGCACCGAAGGCGCCTTCCGCGAGGGGGACTGGCAAGTGCGTTTTGCCGGCCATGGCTTCAACTGGCTAGGCGACCCACGAAGCCCCCTGCTCCCCGCCTGGTTCGATGACCTGCACGAGGCCGGTATCCCCGCTGAGTGGACAGTAGACATACTGACCCGCCTGTGGCGCAAGCTGGCGCTCAATTGCGCCATCAACCCGCTGACCGTGCTTCACGATTGCCAGAATGGCGGGCTGCTGGGGCACCTGGGTGAAGTGCAGGCCCTGTGCGTCGAGCTGGCCCGACTGCTGCGCCGTTGCGGCCAGCCGCAAGCAGCCGAGGGGCTGGACGAAGAAGTCCAGCGGGTAATCCTCGCCACCGCAGCCAACTACTCTTCCATGTACCAGGACGTGCATGCAGGACGGCGCACCGAGTTGCACTACCTGCTCGGCCATGCTTGCCGCGCTGCGGGCCGTCATGGCCTGCAACTGCCGCAGCTGGAACACCTGCTGCAGCGCTTGGTCGAAAACCTGCGCGCGCGTGGTTTGCCCTGCGACTGACGCGGCCCTTCAACCGGATACGGACATTGCCTTGCCCATGACCTTGCGCCAACGCCTGGAAAACCTCCCGGTCGGGCAGAAGCTGCTGGCGGCCCTGCTGGTTTTGCTGGTGACCATCTTGCTGATGGCCAACCTCACCTTCATCAGCGCCGCCTACTGGATCACCCAGGAAAGCATGGCGCCGCAGGCCATGCACACCATCGGCCGGCTGGTGGCCAATCCACAGCTTGCAGCCCGCGCCGGCGACACACCGGACACGGCCCGTGCCCTGCTCAAGGAACTGGACAGTTACACTCCGCTTCGCGCCGCCGCCATCTACGGTGGCGATGGCCGAATGCTGGCGCAGTTGCAGCATGGCGAGCCGCTGGCCCTGCCCAAGCGTTTTCGCAACATCGACGGCTGGCGCCTGATGGAGTTTCGCAGCACTCAGTTGATCCGCATCCCCCGCGATGCCAACCCACCGGCACATTTGCTGCTGGTAGCCAGCAGCGAACTGCCCACGGCCTTCTACACCGGCACACTCAGCGCCAGCCTGGGCATCCTGGTGTTCAGTGTCCTGCTATGGATCGTCATCGCCCGGCAGATCAAACGCCTGATCACCCAGCCGATCAACCAGCTTGAGGAGCTCAGCCGCCAGGTTACCCGCGAAGAGAGCTACGCCTTGCGTGCCCAGCGCGGCAATGACGATGAAATCGGCAGCCTGGCCGAGGCCTTCAACACCATGCTGTCGCGCATCGAGGCCCGCGAGCAGCAGCTCAAGAGCGCCCGCGACGAGTTCCAGAGTGCCTACGACCAGGCTCAGGGCCTTGCCGAAGAAACCCGCCACACCAACCGCAAGCTGGAACTGGAAGTACAGGTACGCAGCAAGATCGAGAAAAAGCTCACCGGTTTTCAGAACTACCTCAACAGCATCATCGACTCGATGCCCTCGGCACTGATCGCCCTCGACGAACAGCTCTACGTGACCCAATGGAACCACGAAGCCACGGTGCTTTCCGGCACGCCACTGGACGAGGCGCTCAACCAGCCGGTGTTCATTGCGTTCGAGCCGCTGAAGCCGTTCCTCCCGCAACTGAAGGAAACCGTGGAAAAACATCGAGTGGCGAAGATCGAGCGGGTAACCTGGCCCAAAGGCGACGACCTGCGCCACTACGCCCTGACCTTCTACCCACTGACGGGCGGCGGCGGGCGCGGCGTGGTCATTCGTATCGACGACATCACCCAGCGTCTGTCATTGGAAGAGATGATGGTGCAGTCAGAAAAGATGCTCTCGGTCGGGGGGCTGGCTGCCGGCATGGCGCACGAAATCAACAACCCGCTGGGCGCTATCCTGCACAACGTGCAGAACATTCGCCGGCGCCTGTCGTCCGACCTGCCGCGCAACCAGGAACAGGCCGAAGAGCTGGGCATCGACCTGGCCACGATCAACCGCTACCTGGACAGCCGCGAGGTGCCGCAACTGCTCGACGGCATTCAGCAGGCCGGCGCCCGGGCGGCGAAGATCGTCACCCACATGCTCAGCTTCAGCCGCCGCAGCAACCGCCAGCTGGTGCCATGCGAGCTGCCGGCACTGATCGATCAGGCGCTTGAAATTGCCGGCAATGACTTCGATCTGGCCATTGGCTTCGACTTCAAGGGGCAAGCCATCGTGCGCCAGTTCGACCCCGACCTGGGGCCGGTGCCATGCACCGCCAACGAGCTGGAACAAGTACTGCTCAACTTGCTGAAGAACGCAGCCCAGGCCATCCACCAACGCCCGCAACCCAGCGAGCCCGGACGCATCACACTGCGCACCCGGCTAAACCCGCCATGGGCGGAAATCCAAGTCGAAGACAACGGCGTCGGCATGCCCGAGGCAGTGCGCAAGCGCACCTTCGAGCCGTTTTTCACCACCAAGGAAATCGGCCAGGGTACCGGGCTGGGCCTGTCGGTCTCGTACTTCATTATCACCAACAACCACAAGGGGCAGATGGAAGTGCAATCCACGCCAGGCCAAGGCACCTGCTTTACCCTACGCCTGCCCCTCACCCAGCCGGCAGCGGCGGTGCCGGCCAGAACGGAGCAATGACATGGGCTACCGCCTTTCGAAGATCTATACCCGCACCGGCGACAAAGGCGAAACCGGCCTGGGCGACGGCCGTCGGGTGCCCAAGGACCACCCGCGGATCGAAGCGATTGGCGAGGTGGACAGCCTGAACAGCCAGTTGGGGTTGCTGCTGGCGGGGCTCGCCGAGCACGGGCTGAATGAAGTGACCACGGTGCTGGCGCCGTGTCAGCACCGCTTGTTCGACCTGGGTGGCGAGCTGGCGATGCCCAGTTACCAGGCATTGACCCTGGCGGAAGTGGAACGCCTGGAGGCGGCCATCGATGTGTGGAACGAAGAGCTGGGGCCGCTGAAAAACTTCATTCTGCCCAGTGGTTCGGCGCTGGTGGCGCAGGCGCACGTGTGCCGCAGCCTGGCGCGCAGTGCAGAGCGCCGGTGCCAGCAGTTGAATGCCATGGAGCCGCTGGAAGGCGTTGGTTTGGCGTATATCAACCGGCTTTCCGATCTATTGTTCGTGGCGGCGCGGATCATCGGGCGGCGCCAGGGGGTGGCTGAGGTTTTGTGGCAGCCCGCCGAGAAACCCAAAGGCTGATACTTCTGGGGCTGCTTTGCAGCCCATTCGCGAGCTTGCCCGCGAATGGGCCCCGCAGCGGCCCCTGTTACAAGGGACTCAAACCTCGGGCCAGAACGCCCGGATCCCGGCTACACCCTGTGCCCCGGCTTCCCAGGCCTGCTCGCGCTCACCCGGCCCTACCCCACCCAGCAGGTAAACCGGCTTGTTGAACCCGGCAATCAACCGCTGCGCCTCATCCCATCCCAACGGCACCGCCTCTGGGTGAGTCTGGGTCGCCTGCACTGGCGACAGGGTGACAAAGTCCACGCCCATCTGCTCAGCCAGCGCCAGCTCTTCGGCACTGTGGCAGGATGCCGCCAACCAGCGCTCCTTGGGGAACGGCCGGCCCCTGGCGGCATACTTGCGCAGCTGCGCGGCCGTCAGGTGCCAACCGGCCGCCGGGAAATCACCCAGCCACTCCAGTGGCCCTTTAAGCATCAGCTGCGCCTTGCCCGCACACAGCCCGACCGCATCCACCGCCACGTCGCGGTACTTGGGGTCGTACATGTCCGGGGCACGCAACTGGATCAGGCGAATACCATTGGCCACCGCCTTCTGGATGCCCTTGAGCATTTGCGGCACTTCCAGGCCGTCCGGGGTGATCAGGTACTGGTCCGGCAGGCGCGCAGCGGCGACGATCGGCTTGTTGGCCTCGGGGAATTCGTACTGCGGCAAATCGCGCGGGGCAACCCACTCCAGCGGCTGGCCTTCGGCACCATGGGGTTCGCCAGTGAACGCTTCGACCTCGCGCACGTCCAGCAGCACCTGCTTGTCCGGGTAGTCATGGCTGACCTTGATCAGCGCACGCGAATGGCTTACCTCGATGCCCAGCTCCTCGCGCAACTCGCGGGCAAGCGCCGCTTCGACGGTTTCGCCTTCTTCCACCTTGCCACCGGGGAACTCCCACAAGCCGCCCTGGTGCTGGGTATCGGCACGACGTGCGATCAGAATACGGCCATCAGCGCCGCGAATCACGGCAGCTACTACATGAATCCGTTTCACGCTTCACGCTCCTCCAGGCCTGCCTGTTGCCATGCCTGGAAGGCTGGCCATTGATAAATGGTCTCGATGTAGGCTGCCGCCTCGGCGGGGACTTCTACGCGGTAGGTGCGCAGGCGCACGGCCACCGGGGCAAAGAAGGCATCGGCCAGGCTTGCCTTGCCGAACAGGAACGGGCCGCTGTCCTTGGCCACCAGACGGCATTCGGACCACAGCGCAACGATACGGTCGATGTCGATTTGCACGTCCAGCGGCACGCTGTCCAGCGCCTGGTCGCGCGACAAGTCGAACGGCATGGCGCCGCGCAGGGCAAAGAAGCCGCTATGCATCTGCGCACAGGCCGAACGGGCCTGGGCACGCGCCGCCACATCGGCAGGCCACAGCTGGGCTTCGGGGTGGCGTTCGTTGAGGTATTCGGCAATGGCCAGCGAGTCAGCGATCACACCGTGCTCGCTCATGAGCAGCGGCACCTTGCCGGTGGAGGAGAAAGCGAGGATGCGCTGGCGGGTATCAGGCTGGTTCAGCTTGATCAGGGTTTCTTCGTAGGGCACGCCAGCCAGCTCGAGCGCCAGGGCGCCACGCAGCGACCAGGAGGAGTACAGCTTGTCGCCGATGATCAGGTGATAGCTCATGGTTCGGCTCCATGGGTGTGGATTCTTTGGGGTCGCCTTGCAGCCCTTTCGCGACACAAGGCCGCGCTCACAGGGATGCTGTACACAGGACCTTGTGGGCGCGGCCTTGTGTCGCGAAAGGGCCGCAACGCGGCCCCAATTACATCAGGTACGGTACTCGGCGTTGATCTTCACGTACTCGTGGGACAGGTCAGTCGTCCAGATGGTTTCGCTGCACTGGCCACGGCCCAGTTCGATTCGGATGGTGATCTCTTCCTGGGCCATCACTGCCGAACCCTGCGCTTCGGTATAGCTCGGGCTGCGGCCGCCTTTGCTCGCAATGCAAACGCTGTCCAGGTAAACATCGATCAGGCTCACATCCAGCTCCGGTACACCGGCACGGCCTACGGCAGCGAGGATACGGCCCCAGTTCGGGTCGGAAGCGAACAGCGCGGTCTTGATCAGCGGCGAGTGGGCCACGGCGTAGCCGACGTCCAGACACTCCTGGTGGTTACCACCACCGTTGACTTGCACGGTCACGAACTTGGTCGCGCCTTCGCCGTCACGGACGATGGCCTGGGCCACTTCCATGCACACTTCGAACACGGCCTTTTTCAGCGCTTCGAAGAGCGCGCCGCTGGCTTCGGTCACTTCCGGCAAGTCGGCCTTGCCGGTAGCGATCAGCATGCAGCAATCGTTGGTCGAAGTGTCACCATCGATCGTGATGCGGTTGAACGACTTGTTGGCGCCGTCCAGCATCAGGTCCTTGAGTACCTTTGGCGCCACCTTGGCGTCGGTAGCGATGTAGCCCAGCATGGTCGCCATGTTCGGGCGGATCATGCCTGCACCCTTGCTGATACCGGTAACGGTGACGGTCACGCCATCGTGCTGGAACTGGCGGCTGGCCCCCTTGGGCAGGGTGTCGGTGGTCATGATGCCGGTAGCGGCCTCAGCCCAGTTGTTTTCCGACAGGTTGTCGAGGGCGGCCTGCAGCGCGCCTTCGATCTTTTCGACCGGCAGCGGCTCGCCAATCACGCCGGTGGAGAACGGCAGTACCGACTCGGCCGGTACGCCAGCCAGTTCGGCCAACTTGGCGCAGGTGCGCTCGGCGGCGGCCAGGCCTGGCGCGCCGGTGCCGGCGTTGGCGTTACCCGTGTTGGTCAGCAGGTAGCGCACGGTGCCCTGTACACGCTGCTTGGACAGGATCACCGGCGCGGCGCAGAAGGCGTTGAGGGTGAACACGCCAGCCACGCTGGAGCCTTCGGCACAGCGCATGACCACCACATCCTTGCGCCCCGGGCGCTTGATACCGGCAGAAGCGATACCGAGTTCAAAACCCGGAACCGGGTGCAGGGTGGGCAAAGGACCAAGACCAACAGCCATTAGAGCGCTCCTAGAAAAAACGATGATGTCGAAAAAGGGGCCGCTTCGCGCCCCATCGCGACACAAGGCCGCCCCCACAAGGATCGCGCCCGTTCATGGACGAGCGCGGTACCTGTGGGAGCGGCCTTGTGTCGCGAAAGGGCCGCAAAGCGGCCCCAGGCTTGTACAACGTAAGGTTCAGATCACTCGATCTGACCATGGCAATGCTTGAACTTCTTGCCCGAACCACACCAGCACGGCTCGTTGCGGCCCAGCTTCTGGTCATTGCGTACTGGCGCCGAGGCTACCGCTACTTCGGCACCCTCCTCGCTCAGTTGCTCACTTTCCAGGCCCGGTGCTGCGGCGTGCTGGAATTGCATGCGACTCGCCAGCTCTTCGGCCTCGCGGCGCAGGCGGGCTTCTTCTTCGGCCGGGTCTTCGCGGCGAACCTGTACGTGCGACAGCACGCGGATGGTGTCGCGCTTGATCGACTCCAACAGCTCCTGGAACAGGCTGAACGACTCGCGCTTGTACTCTTGCTTCGGGTTCTTCTGCGCATAACCACGCAGGTGAATACCGTGACGCAGGTGGTCCATGGTCGACAGGTGGTCTTTCCACAGGTCGTCCAGTACGCGCAGCAGAATCTGCTTCTCGAAGGTTCGCAGGGCGTCGAGACCGGCCTGGTCTTCCTTCTCGGTGTAGGCAGTGGTGATCTCGTTCAGCAGCTTCTCACGCAAGGTCTCTTCGTAGAGGTGATCGTCCTCGTCGAGCCATTGCTGAATCGGCAACTTGATAGCGAAATCGCTGGCCAGCGAAGCCTCCAGGCCGGCTACGTCCCACTGCTCTGGCAGCGACTGCGGCGGAATGTGCTGGCTGATGGTAGCGTCCAGTACTTCCTTGCGGAATTCGACGATGGTGTCGCCAATGTTCTCGGCGGCCAGCAGGCTGTTGCGCATGTGGTAGATCACCTTGCGCTGCTCGTTGGCGACGTCGTCATATTCGAGCAATTGCTTACGAATGTCGAAGTTGCGGCCTTCGACCTTGCGCTGGGCTTTCTCGATAGCGTTGGTGACCATGCGGTGCTCGATGGCCTCGCCCGACTGCATGCCCAGTGCCTTCATGAAGTTCTTCACCCGGTCAGAGGCGAAGATGCGCATCAGGCTGTCTTCCAGCGACAGGTAGAAGCGGCTGGAACCTGGGTCGCCCTGACGACCGGAGCGGCCACGCAGCTGGTTGTCGATACGGCGCGATTCGTGGCGCTCGGAAGCGATTACATGCAGGCCACCCGTCTCGATCACTTGCTGGTGACGCTTCTGCCAGTCGGCCTTGATCTGGGCGATCTGCTCGGCTGTCGGGTTTTCCAGGGCAGCCACTTCGGCTTCCCAGTTACCGCCCAGCAGGATGTCGGTACCACGGCCAGCCATGTTGGTGGCGATGGTCAGTGCACCTGGCGCGCCTGCTTGCGCGATGATCTCGGCTTCCTTCTCGTGATACTTGGCGTTGAGCACCTTGTGGTCGATCCCTTCCTTTTTCAGGAGGTTGGACATGTGCTCGGAAGTTTCAATGGTCGCGGTACCTACCAGCACCGGACGGCCCAGCTTCATGCTTTCCTTGATGTCGGCGATGATCGCGGCGTATTTCTCGTCAGCGGTCAGGTACACCAGGTCGTTGTAGTCCTTACGCGCCAGTGGCTTGTTCGGCGGAATGACCATCACGTTCAGGCCGTAGATCGACTGGAACTCGAATGCTTCGGTGTCGGCGGTACCGGTCATGCCGGACAGCTTGGTGTACAGGCGGAAGTAGTTCTGGAAGGTGGTCGAAGCCAGGGTCTGGCTCTCGGCCTGGATGTTCAGGTTCTCTTTGGCCTCGATGGCCTGGTGCAGGCCCTCGGACAGGCGACGGCCCGGCATGGTACGGCCGGTGTGTTCGTCGATCAGCAGAACCTGACCGTCCTGGACGATGTACTCGACGTTGCGGTGGAACAGCTTGTGTGCACGAAGACCGGCGTAGACGTGTGTCAGCAAGCCCAGGTTGTGCGCGGAGTACAGGCTCTCGCCCTCAGCCAGCAGGCCCGCCTGGGCCAGCATCTCTTCGATGAACTGGTGACCGGCTTCGTTCAGCTCCACCTGGCGACTCTTCTCGTCGATGGTGAAGTGGCCTTCCTGGGTGACCTGGCCTTCGACCTCTTCGATGTGCTGGGTGAGGCGCGGGATCAGGCGGTTGATCTCGATGTACAGCTTGGAGCTGTCCTCGGCCTGACCGGAAATGATCAGCGGGGTACGCGCTTCGTCGATGAGGATGGAGTCGACTTCGTCGATCACGGCGAAGTTCAGTTCACGCTGGAACTTCTCGTCCTGGCTGAACGCCATGTTGTCGCGCAGGTAGTCGAACCCGAATTCGTTGTTGGTGCCGTAGGTGATGTCGGCTGCATAGGCGGCGCGCTTTTCTTCCGGCGGCTGGAAGGCCGAGACGATACCGACCGACAGACCGAGGAACTCGTACAGCGGGCGCATCCAGTTGGCGTCACGGCGCGCCAGGTAGTCGTTGACGGTGACCACATGCACGCCCTTGCCGGACAATGCGTTGAGGTAGACGGCCAGGGTACCGACCAAGGTCTTGCCTTCACCGGTGCGCATTTCTGCGATCATACCCTCGTGCAGGGTCATGCCGCCGATCAACTGCACATCGAAATGGCGCATGCCCATGACACGCTTGCCGGCCTCACGGGCCACGGCGAAGGCTTCGGGCAGCAATTGGTCCAGTGTCTCGCCTTTGGCCAGGCGTTCCTTGAACTCTGCAGTCTTGCCCCGCAGTTGCTCGTCGGAGAGGGCCACCATCTTCTCTTCGAAGGCATTGACGATACTCACCGTCTTGAGCATGCGTTTGACTTCACGCTCGTTCTTGCTTCCAAAAAGTTTTTTTAACAAAGGCGCAAACATATCGGCAGGATCTTCCACACGTAGGGATGGAGGGCGGCCCCATGAGTCGCCCGTGCAGCCCATAGGCCGCATGCGAACGAGCATTCTACCCGGAAACGATGGTGAGGAAAGTGGTGGATTTCCACGATGCTGATACAGCGTTTTGGCAGGGGCCTGTTTTAGATAGGGGCATTTTCACTGAGTTCAAGGCTTGGCAACATGAAAGCTATCGAGAACCAGTCTTGTCTTTGGCTGCCTGTGCCGGCCTCTTCGCGGGTGAACCCGCTCCTACGAGATACCGATAACCCTGGCAGGAGCGGGTTCACCCGCGAAGAGGCCGGCACAGGCAACGGAGATGTTAGACTGTGCCCACGTCACCTCACGCGTACCCCCATGGCCTACAAACCCTCCCCCGCCCAGCCACCTTCCGCCCTGCTGCGCCAGGTGCGCCCGCTGCGCCTGCTGCTGAACCAGGCCGAGCGCCTGGAGCACTTGCAGCGTCTGCTGGAAAGCCAGTTGCAACCGGCTGCCCGCGAGCACTGCCATGTGGCGTCCTGGCGCGATGGTACTTTGTTGCTGGTGGTTACCGACGGCCATTGGGCAACCCGCCTGCGCTACCAGCAGAAGCGCTTGTTGGCGGCCCTGCAGGCCATGGAAGCATTCGGCAACCTCAGGCGCATCCTGTACAAGGTACAGCCGCCGCTGGTACCGGCCAAGCGTGGCGGGCATGCGGCCGAGCTTTCGAACAGCGCGGCCGAGAGCCTGCGCGACACCGCCGAGGGCATTACCGACCCCAAACTGCGCGCCGCACTGGAACGGTTGGCTGCCCACGCTCAGGGCAAGCCATAAAAAAGGCCACCCGAAGGTGGCCTTAATGAACTAGAGAGTGTTCGAACTTACACGGCCGCAACAGGGCGCATGTACGAGATCGGTGCCGTGCTGGCATCTTCGAAAGTGACCACTTCCCAGGCATCGGTTTCAGCAATCAGCTTGCGCAACAGCTGGTTGTTCAGCGCGTGGCCGGACTTGAAGCCCTTGAACTCGCCGATCAGGCTGTTGCCCAGCAGGTACAGATCGCCGATGGCGTCGAGGATCTTGTGCTTGACGAATTCGTCTTCGTAACGAAGGCCGTCTTCGTTGAGCACGCCGTCCTCATCGACCACGATGGCGTTCTCGACACTGCCACCCAACGCAAGGTTGTGCTTGCGCAGGTACTCGATGTCACGCATGAAGCCAAAAGTACGCGCGCGGCTGACTTCCTTCACGAACGACGTGCTGGAAAAGTCGACGCTGGCGCTCTGGGTCCGGTTGCGAAGCACCGGGTGATCGAAATCGATCTCGAAGCTCACCTTGAAACCTTCGAAAGGCAGGAACGTGGCGCGCTTGTCGCCCTCTTCCACGGTTACCTCACGCAGGATGCGGATGAACTTCTTGGCTGCGTCCTGTTCTTCCAGGCCGGCAGACTGAATCAGGAATACAAAAGGACCGGCGCTGCCATCCATGATCGGCACTTCCGAGGCGGAGAGCTCGACGTAGGCGTTATCGATGCCCAGGCCCGCCATGGCGGAGAGCAGGTGCTCGACCGTATCGACCTTGACGTCACCGTTGACCAACGTCGTCGACATGGTTGTCTCGCCGACGTTGGCCGCACGCGCAGGGATCTCGACCACAGGGTCGAGGTCGGCGCGGCGGAAGACGATGCCGGTGTCAACAGGTGCAGGCTTGAGGGTCAGGTAAACCTTCTCCCCGGAGTGCAGACCGACACCTGTGGCACGGATGGTATTCTTCAGGGTGCGTTGTTTAATCATGGCATTGGCCGCTTCAGCGCAAATTGCGAACAGGTATCAACAAAGGCTGGGGATGATAACAGACCCAACCTTTGATGAATACCAATCACCTTTATACCCCTGATAAATTCCATTAATCAGCCTGACGACGCAGGAATGCCGGGATATCGAGGTAGTCCAGGTCATCCTGAGGGTTCAGTTTAGCGGCTGCGGCAGCACCTGCATGCGCCTGGTTGCGCATGACGGTCGGGCGCTCCAGGTCACGGTAGTTGACCGCTGGCTGCTCCTGGCGCACCGGCGCAGGATTGGACGCTTCGTACGCCTGCTGGGCAGTCTGCAGGGTATTGTCGACCACCTTCACAGGCTTCTCGATGCGTGCGCCCAGACCAGTGGCCACCACGGTCACGTGCAGTTCGTCACGCATGTCCGGGTCAATCACGGTGCCGACCTTGACCATCGCGTGGTCGGAGGCGAAGGCTTCGATGATGCTACCCACGTCGGAGTACTCACCCAGCGACAGGTCCGGGCCTGCGGTGATGTTCACCAGGATACCGCGGGCGCCCTGCAGGTTGACGTCTTCCAGCAGCGGGTTACGGATAGCTGCCTCGGTGGCTTCACGTGCACGGTTCGGGCCGCTGGCGCAGCCAGTACCCATCATGGCCATGCCCATTTCACCCATCACGGTGCGCACGTCGGCGAAGTCGACGTTGATCATGCCTGGGCGCTTGATGATGTCGGAGATACCGCGTACGGCACCGGCCAGTACATCGTCAGCCTTGGCGAAGGCAGACAGCAGGCTGGCATCCTTGCCCAGGATGGTCAGCAGCTTCTCGTTGGGGATGGTGATCAACGAGTCGACGCTTTCAGCCAGCATGCGGATGCCTTCATCGGCGATCTGCATGCGCTTGCGGCCTTCGAACGGGAACGGACGGGTCACCACTGCAACGGTGAGGATACCCATTTCCTTGGCCACTTCGGCAATGATTGGCGCTGCACCGGTACCGGTACCGCCACCCATGCCGGTGGTGATGAACACCATGTTGGTGCCCTGCAGCACTTCAGCGATGCGCTCACGGTCTTCCAGCGCGGCCTGACGGCCGACTTCCGGATTGGCACCGGCACCCAGGCCCTTGGTCACACCCGTGCCCAATTGCAGGATGGTGCGCGCGCCAATGTTTTTCAGCGCCTGGGCATCGGTGTTGGCGCAGATGAATTCCACGCCTTCGATGCTGCTCTTGACCATGTGATTGACGGCGTTGCCGCCACCACCACCAACGCCGATCACTTTGATGACCGGACTTTGCGGGACGTTGTCTACGAGCTCGAACATTTTCCCTCTCCTTACAGTTCTCTAGTTGTTGCGCCTACCACTACTGCTTTGAAACTTAGAAGTTGCCCTGGACCCACTTCTTGAAGCGTTCAAGCACTGGGGCCTTCGGTTCATCGCCATAGCTGTTGCTGCTGCTGTTGCTGTTACCGGTCAGGGCCAAATCCTCGGACTGCTTCAGCAGGCCGTAGGTGAGCAAGCCCACACCGGTGGAATAGATCGGGTTGCGCACCACGTCGCTCAGCCCCCGAACGCTGTGCGGCACGCCCAGGCGTACCGGCATGTGGAAGATTTCCTCGGCCAGTTCCACGGCGCCTTCCATCTTCGCGGTGCCGCCAGTGAGGACGATGCCGGCGGGCACCAGGTCTTCGTAGCCGCTGCGGCGCAGTTCGGCCTGGATCAGGGTAAAGAGCTCGTCGTAACGTGGCTCCACCACCTCGGCCAGGGCCTGGCGCGACAGCTCGCGCGGTGGGCGATCGCCAACGCTCGGCACCTTGATGGTCTCGCCAGCGCCAGCCAGTTTGGCCAAGGCACAGGCGTAGCGGATCTTGATTTCTTCGGCGTACTGGGTCGGGGTCCGCAGGGCCATGGCGATGTCGTTGGTCACTTGGTCGCCAGCAATCGGGATGACCGCCGTGTGGCGGATGGCGCCCTCGGTGAAGATGGCGATGTCGGTGGTGCCGCCACCGATGTCCACCAGGCACACACCCAGTTCTTTTTCATCATCGGTCAGCACCGAGTAGGCCGAAGCCAGCTGTTCGAGGATGATGTCGTCGATTTCCAGGCCGCAGCGGCGCACACACTTCTCGATGTTCTGGGCGGCGTTGACGGCGCAAGTGACCACGTGAACCTTGGCTTCCAGACGCACGCCAGACATGCCCAGCGGCTCGCGCACGCCTTCCTGGTTGTCGATCACATAGTCCTGCGGCAAGGTGTGCAGCACGCGCTGGTCGGCCGGAATCGCCACGGCCTGGGCGGCGTCGAGTACGCGCTCCAGGTCGGCCAGGCTGACCTCGCGGTCACGGATGGCAACGATGCCGTGGGAGTTCAGGCTGCGGATGTGATTACCGGCCACACCGACGAACGCCGAGTGGATACGGCAGCCGGCCATCAGCTGCGCCTCTTCCACGGCGCGCTGGATCGACTGCACGGTGGACTCGATGTTCACCACCACGCCTTTTTTCAGGCCACGGGACGGATGGGTGCCGATCCCGACGATTTCCAGGGTGCCGTCTTCGCCCACTTCGCCCACCAGCGCCACCACCTTGGAGGTGCCAATGTCCAGCCCGACGATCATTTTGCCGCTATGCGCGTTTGCCATGGTCCTGCCTCTCTCTAATTCTTCGCAACGGCGGGTTGGGCCGTCGTCGGTGCAATCGGTTCCCGCCAACCAACGGCAAGTCCGTTGGAATAACGCAGATCAATGCGGGCGATAGTGGTGATCTGGTCTTTGAGTGTCTTGTCGTAAATGGCAATGAAACGGCGCATCTTCTCCACCAGATGATCGCGCCCCAGCAGCAACTCGATGCCTGGCCCGGCACTGCTCGCACCAGTGGTCAGGAACCAGCTGCCTCGCTCGCGCAGCTCCAGGCGAGCGATGGAAAAGCCCAGGGGGCGCAGCATCTGGCTCAATACCTGATACTGCTGCATGACTTGTTGCTGAGCACGCTGCGGCCCGGCCAGCTGCGGCAGGTGCTCATAGTTGGCCAGCTCGCGCGGGGTGAAAGCCTGACCCTGGTTGTTGAGCAGGGCTGCGTCCCCCCAGCGTGCCACCGGCAGCTGCTCTTCAAGGCGGATCACCACCTCGTCGGGCCACACCCGGCGCACTTCGGCGTGGGCGATCCACGGCATCTGCTCGAGCTCGGCCCGCATCGCCGGCAGGTCGACGCTGAAGAAGCTCGCCGCCACGTAGGGCGCGATACGCTGCTGCACCGATTGCTGACTGATGTAGCTGAGGTCGCCCTGCACATCGATCTTGGTGATCGGGCGGTCGGCGTACGGCATCAGGCGAATGGCGCCCTCGTAGGCACCAAAGCCGGCCGCCACCAGCAACACCGGCCACAGCAAGCGCTTGAGGCCGCCCAGGCTTGGCCGGGGCAGGCGCGCCGATACGGGCTCGTCGGCCACCAGCCGGCTGGCACCACGCGGCACCGGCTTGCTACGGCCGGTAACGGGTTGCTGCTGACGTATCATCGCGCCTTGCATGGTTATTAACCTCGCGTCGCCACGCTTTCGGCCAGGATTGCCAGCACCAGTTGCTGGAAGTCCAGGCCAGCCGCGCGGGCCGCCATGGGCACCAGGCTATGATCTGTCATGCCTGGTGCGGTGTTGACTTCGAGCAGCCAGAACTGGCCCTGCTCGTCCTGCATCACGTCCAACCGCCCCCAGCCTTCGATGCCAATGGCATCGCAGGCGCGCGCGGTCAGGTCGATCAGTTCCTGTTCCTTGACGCTATCCAGCCCGCACGGGATGCGGTACTGGGTATCGTTGGCGATGTACTTGGCGTCGTAGTCGTAGAACACGTGCGGCGTACCCAGGGCGATCGGCGGCAGCACCTGGCCGCGCAGTACCGCGATGGTGAACTCCGGACCGTGGATCCACTGCTCCACCAGTACCTGGGAATCGTATTTGGCGGCGTCCTGCCAGGCGGCGACCAGTTCCTGGGCGCTGTTCACCTTGGCCATGCCGATGCTAGAGCCTTCATGGGCGGGTTTGACGATAAGCGGGAAGCCCAGTTCCGTACTGGCCTGCAAACAATCGCTTTCGCTCGCCAGCACCGCGTGGCGTGGCGTGGGAATGCCCAGGCTCTGCCACACCTGCTTGGTGCGCAGCTTGTCCATCGCCAGCGCCGAAGCCAGGATGCCGCTGCCGGTGTAGGGGATGCCCAGGCACTCCAGCAAACCTTGCATGCTCCCGTCTTCACCGCCACGGCCGTGGAGGATGATGAAGGCGCGGTCAATCTTCTCGCTCTGCAGGCGTGCGAGCAGGTCGTCACCGACGTCGATGCCAACCACGTCGACGCCGGCAGTGCTGAGCGCATCGATCACTGCGGCGCCAGATTTCAGCGACACCTCACGCTCGGCGCTCTTGCCACCGTACAGCACGGCGACGCGGCCGAACGCCTTGACGTCCAGGGTCGACTGCAGCTTGTCGTAGGCGCTGGTCATTTCGACTTCTCCTGCTTGGCGCCTGCGAACAGCGGGCTTTTCATCAACTGCGGGGCCAGGCCGCCGACATCACCGGCACCCTGACAGATCAAAATGTCGCCAGCGCGCAGTAGTGGCTTGACCAGCGGTGCCAGCTCGACGCCGCGCTCGATGTAGATCGGGTCCAGCTTGCCGCGCTGGCGGATGCTGTGGCACAGCTGACGGCTGTCGGCACCGGGGATCGGCTCTTCGCCGGCCGGGTAGACCTCCATCAGCAGCAGCACGTTGGCATCGCCCAGCACCTGGACGAAATCGTCGTACAGGTCGCGGGTGCGGCTGTAGCGGTGCGGCTGGTAGACGATCACCAGGCGGCGGCTTGGCCAGCCACCGCGCACAGCCTTGATCACCGCCGCCACTTCGGTGGGGTGATGACCGTAGTCGTCGACCAGCATCACACTGCCGCCTTCGACCGGCAGCTCGCCGTATACCTGGAAGCGACGACCGACACCCTGGAAGCCGGACAGGCCCTGGACGATGGCCTCGTCAGTAATGCCTTCGTCAGTGGCGATGGCGATGGTCGCCAGGGCGTTGAGCACGTTGTGGTTGCCGGGCATGTTCACCGAAACCTCCAACGGCTCGCGATCACGGCGCAGCACGGTGAAGTGGGTCTGCATGCCCTGCTGACGCACATTGATGGCGCGGATGTCGGCCTCTTCGCTGAAGCCGTAAGTCACGGTAGGACGCTTGACCTGCGGCAGGATCTCGCGAACCACCGGGTCGTCCAGGCACATCACCGCCAGCCCATAGAACGGCAGGTTGTGCAGGAACTCGACGAAGGTTTTCTTCAGCTTGTTGAAGTCACCTTCGTAGGTCGCCATGTGGTCGGCGTCGATGTTGGTGACAACCGCGACCATCGGCTGCAGGTGCAGGAAGCTGGCATCGCTTTCGTCTGCTTCAGCGATCAGGTAGCGGCTGGTGCCCAGTTGCGCATTGGTACCGGCAGCGGTAAGACGGCCACCGATAACGAAGGTTGGGTCCAGGCCACCGGCGGCGAACACTGAAGCCAGCAGGCTGGTCGTGGTGGTCTTGCCGTGAGTACCGGCAACGGCCACGCCATGGCGGTAACGCATCAGCTCGGCGAGCATCTCGGCACGCGGCACCACCGGAATGCGCCGCTCCAGTGCGGTGGCAACTTCCGGGTTGGCCGGGTTGATGGCGCTGGACACCACCAACACATCGGCGGTGGCAGCGTTCTCGGCGCGGTGGCCGACGAAGATCTCAGCGCCAAAGGACTCCAGGCGCTCGGTCACCGGCGAGGCTTTAAGGTCCGAACCGGACACTTCATAGCCCAGGTTCAGCAACACTTCGGCAATACCGCACATGCCCACGCCGCCGATGCCGACGAAGTGAATGCGGCGAATACGGCCCATCTTCGGCTGGGGCATGGCTTTCTGGCTCTCAACCATGGGCCACCTCCAGGCAGATATCGACCACGGTGCTGGTTGCAGCAGGTTTGGCCAGGCGCCGTGCGGTGCCAGCCATGACGTTGAGTTTCTCGGGTTGCATCAGCACCTCGTTCAGGCGTTCAGCGAGTTGCGCTGCGCCAGTTGTCGCTTGTGGCATCAGGAAGGCAGCGCCTTCGCGGGCCAGATATTGGGCGTTGTGGGTCTGGTGATCGTCGATCGCGTGGGGCAAAGGCACCAGCATCGAAGGCAGGCCTGCTGCCGCCAGTTCGCTGACAGTCAGGGCACCGGCCCGGCACACCACCAGGTCGGCCCAGCCATAAGCCTGGGCCATGTCGTTGATGAAGGGCTCTACCTGAGCCTCGACGCCCACCTCGTGATAACGCTCGGCGGTGATCGGTGCGTGCTGCTTGCCTGCCTGGTGGAACACCTCTGGCCGCAGCGCCGCGGGCACTTCAGACAGGGCCTTAGGCAACAATTTGTTCAATGGTTCCGCACCCAGGCTGCCACCGAGCACCAACAGGCGTGCGCGGCGCTCGCCCAAGGGCACGCGTTGCGCGTCCATGAAGAGTTCCGGGCGCACCGGGTTGCCGGTGGTGCGACGCTTGTCGCTGGCCTCGAAGGTGTTCGGGAAAGCTTCGCAGACCCGCGCCGAGAGTGGCACCAGCAACCGATTGGCGGTACCGGCCCTGGCGTTCTGCTCATGGATCACCAGTGGCACGCCGCACAGCCGCGCGGCCACGCCGCCGGGGCCGGTCACATAGCCGCCAAAGCCCAAGACACATACGGGCTTGAGCTGGCGAATGATGCGCCGTGCCTGCAGCACGGCCTTGACCAACGTGAAAGGCGCCTTGAGCAACGACAGCTTGCCCTTGCCGCGCAAGCCGCTGACCTGAATCAGATGCAATGGCAAACCCGCCTGTGGCACCAACTCGTTCTCGATGCCACGCGGGGTGCCCAACCAGTGCACGCTGTAACCGCGCTTCTGGAACTCACGGGCGCAGGCCAGCGCCGGGAATACGTGCCCCCCGGTGCCGCCGGCCATGATCAATACATTTTTGCCTTCAGCGGCCATGACTGGTCTCCTCGGCAAAATCGCTTTCGCTGAATTCGTGCTCCTCACTGCCCAGATGCGTGCGGCTCTCCCACTCGATGCGCAGCAACAGGCCTACGCAGGCGCAGCAGATCACCAGCGAGCTCCCCCCGTAACTGAGAAACGGCAGGGTCAGGCCCTTGGTCGGCAGCAGGCCGACGTTCACACCGATGTTGATCAGGAACTGGCCAATCCACAGGAAAGCCAGGCCGAACGCCATGTAGGCGGCAAAGAACTGTTTGGCCTTCTCGGCCCACAGGCCGATGTACAGGGCGCGCACGGTGACGAACACGAACAGCGCGACGGTCAGCAGCGAGCCGACCACGCCCAGTTCTTCCGCCAGGACCGAGAACACGAAGTCAGTGTGCGCTTCAGGCAGGTAGAACTGCTTCTGCACGCTGTTGCCCAGGCCAACGCCCAGCCACTCGCCACGGCCGAAGGCAATCAGTGCCTGGGTCAGCTGGTAGCCGGAGCCGAACTGATCGGCCCAGGGGTCGGTGAACGTAATAAGGCGCGCCATTCGGTAGGGCTGCGCCTGAACCAGAACAAATACCGCCAGCACCGCCAGCACCACCATCAGGCTGAAGCGGAACAGCCCCACCCCACCCAGAAACAACATGGCCGCCGCCGCGCCCATCATCACCACGGTGGCGCCAAAGTCCGGTTCCATCAGCAGCAAGGCGGCCATGGGCAGCAGTACGATGAACGGCTTGAAGAAGCCCATCCAGGTTTCGCGTACCTCGGTCTGTCGGCGTACCAGGTAGCCGGCCAGGTAGATGACCACGAACACCTTGGCGATTTCCGAAGGCTGCACGTTGAAGAAGCTGAAACCGATCCAGCGCATGGAGCCGTTAACCTCACGGCCGATACCCGGCACCAGGACCAGGACCAGCAGGCCGAAGGCGCCAAGCAGCATCATGAAGCCCATGCGCTGCCAGGTGGCGATCGGCACCAGCATGGTTGCACCGCAGGCCACCAGGCCGAGGAACACGTACACCAGGTGGCGGAACATGTGATACAGCGGGTTGCCGGACTGTACAGCAGCCACTTCCGAGGAGGCCGAAGTGATCATCACCAAGCCCAGGCCCAGCAAGGCCAGGCAACCGGCGAGCATCGGGAAGTCCAGGTCGACGCCACGGCCGCTGATCAGCGGCGACGGGTAGGGTTTGAAGATGCCGAAGATCATGCGAGACCTCCCGCTGCCTGGGCGAACAGACGCCCCCGTTCCTCGAAGTTCTTGAACATGTCGAGGCTGGCGCATGCTGGCGACAGCAGCACGGCATCGCCGGCCTGGGCCAGTTCGGCACACTGCTGTACGGCATCGTCAAGCGTCTTGACCCGAACCAGTGGCACGGCATCGCCCAAGGCCTCGGCCAGGCGCTCGGCATCACGGCCGAGCAATACCACGGCGCGGCAGAAACGCTTGACCGGCTCGCGCAGCGCAGTGAATTCAGCACCTTTGCCGTCACCACCGGCGATCAGCACCAACTTGCCTTCGATATCGGCGCCCAGGCCTTCGATGGCGGCCAGGGCAGCACCGACGTTGGTGGCCTTGGAATCGTCGTACCAGTTCACGCCATTACGCTCGCGTACCCACTGGCACCGGTGGGCCAGGCCACCGAACTCGCGCAGGGCCGCGAGCATGGGCTCGAACGGCAGGCCGGCAGCATGCCCCAGGGCCAGCGCCGCCAGGGCGTTGCTCTGGTTGTGAGCACCGCGAACCTTCAGTTCACGCGCCGGCATCAGCGTCTGGAACTCGAACGCCAGGTATTTTTCACCGTCCACTTCACGCAGGCCAAACGCTTTGAAGTCGGGCGAGTTGAGGCCGAAGGTCCAGCATGGTCGGCCTTCCACCGGCAGCGGCCGGCTCAGGGCGTCCTGGCGGTTGACCACCACCTGGCGGGCACCGCGGAAAATCCGGTGCTTGGCCAGGTGGTAGGCCGGAAGGCCGCTATAGCGGTCCATGTGGTCTTCGCTGATGTTCAGAACAGTCGCCACTTCGGCGTTGAGCTGGTCAGTGGTTTCCAGCTGGAAGCTGGAAAGCTCCAGCACGTACAGCTCGATGTCATCGGCCAGCAGGTCGAGCGCCGGGGTACCGAGGTTACCGCCCACGGCCACGCGTTTGCCGGCCTTGGCGGCCATTTCACCGACCAGCGTCGTGACGGTGCTCTTGGCGTTGGAACCGCTGATGGCAATGATCGGCGCCTTGGCATGGCGAGCAAACAGCTCTATGTCGCCAGACAGCTTCACGCCACGCGCGGCCGCCTGCTGCAAGGCCGGCGTGGCCAAGGCCAGACCGGGGCTCACGTACAACTCGTTGGCGCGGCACAGGAAGTCCACGTCCAGTTCACCACAGCGCACTTCCACCTGCGGGTAATCACGGCGCAGGGTTTCCAGTTCCGGCGGTTGCTCGCGGGTATCGGCGACCGCAAAGGCAATGCCCCGGCTCGCCAGGAAGCGAACCAGGGACATGCCGCTCTTGCCGAGGCCGACAACGATGCGGAATTGGTCGGAAGCGATCAAAGACACGCTCATCTACCTCAGTTTCAGGGTTGCAAGGCCAATCAGTACCAGGATCACGGTGATGATCCAGAATCGGACGATCACCCGGGGCTCTGGCCAGCCCTTGAGTTCAAAGTGGTGGTGGATCGGCGCCATGCGGAACACGCGCTTGCCGGTCAGCTTGAAGGAAGCGACCTGGATGACCACCGACAGGGTTTCCACCACGAAGATGCCGCCCATGATGAACAGCACGATTTCCTGGCGCACGATGACGGCGATGGTGCCCAGCGCGGCGCCCAGCGCCAGCGCGCCGACGTCACCCATGAACACTTGCGCCGGGTATGTGTTGAACCACAGGAAGCCCAGGCCGGCACCGATCAGCGCGCCGCAGAACACGATCAGCTCGCCCGAGCCCGGCACGTAGGGGATCAGCAGGTACTCGGCAAACTTCACGTTACCCGACAGGTAGCAGAAGATGCCCAGCGCGCCGCCGACCATCACCGTCGGCATGATTGCCAGGCCGTCAAGGCCATCGGTGAGGTTGACCGCGTTGCTCGAGCCGACAATGACGAAGTAGGTCAGTACGACGAAGCCGACGCCCAGTGGAATGGTGACATCCTTGATGAACGGCAGGATCAGCGTGGTCTCGACGCTGGTTGGCGCCGTCTTGTACAGGAACACTGCCGCCGCCAGGCCGAACACCGACTGCCAGAAGTACTTCCAGCGGCTTGGAAGGCCACGGGAGTTCTTTTCGATCACCTTGCGGTAGTCATCGACCCAGCCAATGGCACCGAACGCCAGGGTGACGATCAGCACAACCCAAACATAGCGGTTGCTCAGGTCGGCCCACAGCAAGGTGCTGACGGCGATGGCCGACAGGATCAGCGCACCACCCATGGTCGGGGTGCCAGACTTGGACAGGTGCGATTGCGGGCCGTCGTTACGCACGGCCTGGCCGATCTGGCGAATTTGCAGGGTACGGATCATCCAGGGGCCCAGCCACAGCGCCAGGGACAATGCGGTCAGTACGCCAAGAATCCCGCGCAGGGACAGGTACTGAAAGACCGCAAAGCCTTTGTGGAACTGTTGCAGATACTCGGCCAACAGCAGCAGCATTAATGTTTCTCCCCGCTGGCACCGCACAATGCCGCTACGACGTTTTCCATCGCAGCGCTGCGCGAGCCCTTGATCAAGATAGTGGTGTCACTGGCATTCTCGGCGCTAACCGCATCGATCAGCTCAGCTTGAGTAGCGAAATGGCGGCCATTGGCGCCGAACGCCTTGACCGCATGTGTCATGTTGGAACCCACTGCGTACAGGGCGTCGACCTTGCCACGCGCGTAGTCACCCACCTGACGGTGGCCTTCTTCCGCCCATTGCCCCAATTCGCCGATATCCCCAAGCACCAGAACGGTGCGTCCGGAAAAGCCGGCGAGTATATCAATGGCTGCGCACATAGAGGTGGGATTTGCGTTGTAACTGTCGTCGATTACCCGTACCCCGTTCGGCGCGATCTGCGCCACGGTACGCCCCTTGACCGGTTGCACCGCAGCCAGGCCGGCGGCGATGCCGCTCAGGCTCAGACCAACGGCATGTGCAGCGGCGGCGGCGGCCAAGGCATTGCTGACGTTGTGCTCACCCAGCACATTGAGTTGCACGGCTACCGTTTCACCGGCGCCATGCAGGGTGAAGGACGGGCAGCCACGGGCATCGCGACCAATGTCTGAAGCGTGGAAATCGGCCTTCGGGTTGCTGCGTGCGAAACTGACAACCTTGTGCGCACCGGCACGCACCTTCCAGATATCAAAGGCTTTGTCGTCCAGGTTGAGAATGGCAATACCGCCTTCGCCCAGGCCTTCGAGAATCTCGCCCTTGGCTTCGACGATCTTGTCCGGGCCGCCGAATTCGCCAACGTGGGCAGTACCGGCATTGTTGATGATGACCACCTGCGGTTGCGTCAGGCCCACGGTGTAGCGGATTTCGCCAATGCGCGAGGCGCCCAGTTCGATCACTGCTGCGCTGTGCTCCGATGCGATCTCCAGCAGTGTCAGCGGTGCACCGAGGTCATTGTTCAAGTTGCCGCGGGTAGCGTGCACCAGGCCACGGGTACGCAGGATGCTGGCGAGCATTTCCTTGACCGTGGTCTTGCCGCTGGAACCGGTAATGGCCACTACAGGCTTGTCGAAAGCCGCGCGGTTCAGGGCGCCGAGCTGACCCAGTGCTACCCGGCAATCCTTGACCAGCAACTGCGGCAGGTCGACACCGGCCACTTCACGCTCGACCAGGGCAGCCACTGCGCCTTTGGCTTTCACATCCGCCAGGTAGTCATGGCCATCGAAACGCGGGCCGGCCAGGGCGACGAACAGTTGCCCGGCGCTGACACTGCGGCTATCGATGCTGACGCCGGTGAACGTGGCGTCGCCACCGATGTGTTGACCCTTCAGTGCTGTGGTCAGCTGGCTGAGTGACAACGGCTTAAGCATGTGGAGCCTCCCAGGCTGCAAGTGCCTTTTCGGCTTCGGTCAAATCGGAGAAATCATGGCGCTCGCCATTGATCTCCTGGTAATCCTCATGCCCCTTGCCGGCCAGCACGATCACATCGTTGGCAGCGGCGGTGGCAATCAGGTGCGCAATGGCTTCGCCACGCCCGGCGACGAACTCGACGTCATCAGGCCTGGTGAAACCGGGGCGAATGTCATCGAAGATGCGCGACGGATCTTCAGTACGCGGGTTGTCGTCGGTGACCAGTACGCGGTCGGCCAGGCGCTCGGCCACTTCGGCCATCAGCGGGCGCTTGCCGCGATCACGGTCACCGCCGCAGCCGAACAGGCACAACAGCTTGCCGTGAGCGTGCGGGCGCAGGGCCTCGAGTACTTTTTCAAGTGCATCCGGCGTGTGTGCATAGTCGACCACCACCAGCGGCTTGTCGCCGCCACCCAGGCGCTGCATGCGGCCTACCGGCCCCTGCAGTTGCGGCGTGACCTTGAGGATCTCGTCCAGCGCATAGTCCAGCGCCAGCAGGGTCGCGACAGCGGCCAGCATGTTGCTCAGGTTGAAGCGACCCAGCAGTTGGCTGCGCAAGATACGCTCACCTTGGGCGGTGACGAGGGTAGCGCGCACGCCATCGTCACTGAATACGGCTTCGCGGCAGAACAGCGAGGCTTCAGGGTTTTCCAGGCTGTAGCTCAGCAGCCGGGTTTCGATATGGTCGACACTCGGGCGACGCGCGAAGTCGGCCGCCAGACGACGACCAAAGTCGTCATCCAGGTTGACCACCTGGCAACGCAAGCTCGGCCAGGCGAACAGCTTGGCCTTGGCGGCCTCATAGGCTTCCATGCTGCCGTGATAGTCGAGGTGGTCGCGGGACAGGTTGGTCATCACCGCGATGTCGAATTCCAGTGCGGCAACCCGGCCTTGCTCCAGGGCATGGGAAGACACTTCCATGGCCACGGCCTTGGCGCCGCCTTTCTTGAGGTCGTTGAGGGTCGATTGCACGGCAATCGGGTCGGGCGTGGTCAGGCGGCCGCTCTGCAACTCGCCGTAGAAACCGGTCCCCAGGGTGCCAATCAGACCGCAGCGCTGGCCAAGCAGGTCGAGCGCCTGGGCTACCAGTTGGGTAACGCTTGTCTTGCCGTTGGTGCCGGTCACGCCGACCAGATTCAACTGGCGGCTCGGTTCACCGTAGAAGCGCCCGGCGATGTCTGACAGCTGAGCGATCAGGCCTTTGACCGGAATCAGCGGCGCATCGGTCAGCGGCAGCACGTTGGCACCCTGCTCTTCGTAGGCCACGGCGGCAGCGCCACGGGCCAGGGCATCGGCGATATGCTCGCGGCCATCGACCTTGGCACCCGGCACCGCCAGGAACAAGTCACCCGGGCGCACATTACGGCTGTCCAGGGTCAGCTCACGAATCAATGGATCACGGCTGGCGTGGGCGAAAAGTTTGCTTAGTGGCATTGTCATCATCCACGCCCTCCCTTGGCGGCTGCTGCATTGACTTGCGATTGCACGGCGGGTGCAGGTGCAGGTGGCGGCAGGTTGTCTGGCGGCACGTTCATCAGGCGCAGGGTGCCGGACATGACCTTGCTGAATACAGGCGCCGATACCAGACCACCGAAGTAGCCGCCCTTGCCCGGCTCGTCGATGACCACAACGATGGCGTAGCGCGGGTCGCTCATTGGCCCGAAGCCGGCGAACAGCGAGCGGTAGGCGTTTTCGGTGTATCCCTTGGCACCCACGGTGGCCTTACGCGCGGTGCCGGACTTGCCGGCCACGTGATAGAACGGCACCTGGGCACGGAAGACGCCGCGCGGCGCTTCGATCACCTGCTGCAGCATGCCTTGAACGGTTTCGGCGACATCCTTCGGAATGGCCTGCACGGCTTCCGGCGCCTTGTCGACCTTGATGATCGACAGCGGCACCATCTTGCCGTCGTTGGCCAGCGCCGCGTAGGCATGCACCAGCTGCAGGGCAGTCACCGATACGCCGTAGCCATAGGACAGGGTTGCGGTCTCGGCCTTGCGCCACTCACGGTGGTTGGGCAGGTTGCCGACACGCTCACCCGGGAAGCCAAGGCCGGTGTACTGGCCCAGGCCGACCTGGGACATGACCCGGTAGATGGCCTCGCCGCCGATGTCGAAGGCGATCTTGCTCATGCCAACGTTACTGGAGTTGATCAGGATGCCGGTCAAATCAAGAATCGGGCCCTCGCTGCGCGACACGTCCTTGATGGTGTAGCGACCGATCTGCAGGCTGCCAGGGTACACCTCGACCTTGTCGGTAGTCTTCCAGCGGCCGCTCTGCAACGCCGCACTCATGGAGATCGGCTTGACCGTGGAGCCCGGCTCGAACACGTCGATGATCGCCCGGTTGCGCATGGCCGCCGGGAACATGCTACGGCGGTTGTTGGGGTTGTAGGTCGGCTGGTTGACCATGGCCAGGACCTCACCGGTCTTGACGTCCATGATCACCAGGCTGCCGGCCTTGGCGTCCTGTTCGGCAATGGCATTGCGCAGCTCGCGGGTAGCCAGGTACTGCAGGCGCAGGTCTATCGACAACGCCAAGGTCTTCCCGGCCTTGGCGTTCTTGGTTACCTGAATGTCCTTGATCAGCCGGCCGCGCCGGTCCTTGATCACCTGGCGCTTGCCGGGCACACCGGCCAGCCACTCGTCATAGGCCAGCTCCACCCCTTCACGACCGTGGTCGTCGAGGTCGGTAAAGCCGACCATGTGTGCAGTCACATCACCGGCCGGATAGAAGCGGCGGAATTCTTCCAGGCCGTACACACCAGGCACTTTGAGGTCGAGCACGTGCTGGCCCTGCTCGGGGGTCAGCCCCCGGACCAGGTAGATGAACTCTTTGTTGGCCTGCTGGGTCAGGCGCTCGATCAACTGCTGCGGGTTTTGCCCCAGCGCAGCGGCCAATTGCGGCCAGCGCTCCCTGGAGGCCTGCATCTCTTTGGGGTTGGCCCACAACGTGGTGACCGGGGTACTCACGGCCAACGGCTCACCGTTGCGGTCGGTAATCAAGCCGCGGTGCGCCGGGATGGGGATGTGACGCAGGCTGCGTGCATCGCCCTGGCCCTTGAGGAAGTCACGGTCAACCACCTGGAGGTCGATGATGCGCCAGCAAATGGCGCCGACCATGATCGCCAGCAAGCCGATCACTACGCGGAAGCGCCACGGGTAGAGTGCGCCTTCGAGCTTCATCATGGCGCCACCATCCGGACTTCGTCAGCTGATGGCACGCGCATCTTCAACTGCTCGGAGGCCAGGCTCTCGATGCGGCTGGCAGCAGTCCAGGTACTCTGCTCAAGAATCAGCCGGCCCCACTCGGCCTGAGCCTTGTCGCGCTCGTTCAATTCACCGTACAGGGTGTTGAGCAGTTGACGGTTCCAGTGCGCACTGTAGGACACGGCAATGGCCGAAACCAGCACGCCGACAAACAGCAGAAGCATCAGGAAGCTTCCGCCTGGCAAGGGTTTGGCAAGTAGCCTGCTCACCGCAGCTTCTCCGCCACGCGCATCACGGCGCTACGCGACCGCGGGTTGGCCTTGAGCTCGGCCTCGGAGGCGAACTGAGCCTTGCCGATGAGCTTGATTTTCGGCTCGAAGACCTTGTGCTGAACCGGCAGGTTGCGCGGCAGGTTGTCGGCCTCACCCTTCACCAGCTTGCGCATGAACAGTTTGACGATACGGTCTTCCAGCGAGTGGAAACTGATGACCGCCAGGCGACCACCGACTTCGAGCGCATCGAGCGCAGCCTCAAGGCCAGCCTCCAGGTCGCCCAGCTCGTTGTTGACGTGAATGCGAAGACCCTGGAAGGCACGGGTAGCCGGGTTCTTGCCCTTTTCCCATGCCGGGTTGGCCACTTTGAGCACCTCCGCCAGGTCGGCGGTACGGGTGAAGGGCTGTTTTTCACGGCGCTCGACCACGGCACGCGCCATGCGCCCGGCAAAGCGTTCTTCGCCGTACTCCTTGAAGACGCGGGCGATTTCTTCCACGGGCGCAGTGGCGATGAACTCGGCGGCACTGATGCCCTGGTCCGGGTTCATGCGCATGTCCAGCGGGCCATCATTGAGGAAGCTGAAGCCACGCTCTGGGTCATCCAGCTGCGGCGAGGACACGCCCAGGTCCAGCAACACACCACTGACCTTGCCGTGCAGGCCGCGCGCTGCGACTTCCGCACCCAGCTCGGCAAAACTGCGCTGCACAATGACAAAGCGGCCGTCTTCGGCCGCCAGCGCTTGCCCCGTGGCAATCGCCTGCGGATCTTTGTCGAAGCCCAAGAGCCGCCCTTGCGGCCCGAGCTTGCTGAGAATCAGACGGCTGTGTCCGCCACGGCCGAAAGTGCCGTCCAGATAGCAACCGTCGGCGCGCAGGGCCAATGCCTCGACAGCTTCGTCGAGCAGGACGGTAATGTGGTTGAAGCCGCTATCTATGGTCACAGGATCAGGTCACGCAATTCGTCGGGCATGGCGCCCGGTTGTTGAATAGCTGCAAGGTCAGCTGCCGAAACCGCGTTCCAGGCATCTTCATCCCACAGCTGGAATTTGTTCAGTTGCCCCACCAGCATCGCCTTCTTGTCGAGCTTGGCGTACTCACGCAGGCGGGGCGGCACCAGGAAACGCCCGCTGCCATCGAGCTCCAGGTCAACCGCATTACCGATCAGCAAACGCTGCAGGCGGCGGTTTTCCTCACGCAACGATGGCAAGGCACGCAACTTGGCTTCTATCTGTTCCCACTCATCGAGGGGATAAACACACAAGCAGGGGTCTACGGCGTCAATGGTCACGATCAGTTGGCCATTGCAACGTGAGTCGAGCTCGTCACGGTACCGGCTCGGCATGGCGAGACGGCCCTTTGCATCGAGGCTGACGGCGTTGGCTCCGCGGAACACGGCTGTGATTCCCCACAATGTTAGCTTTTTTGTGTCAGAAAACCCACTTCATCCCACTTTCTGCCACTTGCGCACACTATAGGAATCCGCCCGCAGCACCGTCAAGGCACGTTCATAAGGAAAAGCCTTACAGGACCGAGATTTAGCGCAACAACGGAATGTGGAAGGACTGCCAGAGAGAGAAAAACACGAGAAAAATCAAACCCACGCAAACGAATGGAGTTCGAAGTTAAAGTAATTTATTAAGAGTAAGATTTTTTCGGTATTACCAGAGAGGATCTGCTATCGATTCAAGCAGGGAAAGAAAGGTGGAGAGTCGATCTGTAAGCCGGGTTTTGTCGAGGACAGTCATTCCTCTACGACGGCCATCACTGGACGCCTCTAGCAACCTACCCGGTTCCGACGCGGGCCACGCCTGATGGAACCCTATTTGGTCTTGCTCCGAGTGGGGTTTACCTAGCCACGAACTGTTGCCAGCCGTGCGGTGCGCTCTTACCGCACCTTTTCACCCTTACCGGCACCGAAGTGCTTAGGCGGTTATTTTCTGTGGCACTTTCCGTAGGCTCACGCCTCCCAGGCGTTACCTGGCACTCTGCCCTATGGAGCCCGGACTTTCCTCCCCCTGCTGCTCACACAACAAAAAGTTGCGGAACAAAAACAGGCAGCGACTGTCCGATCGACTCTCCGCCGCCAAGGTTACCGGCACGCGCGCGCAAGAACAAGCGCCACCGACATTTATATCAAAATGCCACTACTCGGCTTTCTGCTTTTCCAGGGCAAGTTGATACAAGAGGTTCTTGCGCACCCCGGTAATTTCCGCTGCAAGCGCCGCCGCCCGCTTCAGTGGCAACTCAGCCAACAGCAGGTCGAGCACGCGCTGTGCTTCGGCACTGATGGCCTGCTCGCCCTCCGGCGCACTCCATCCGCCGACCAGCACCACGCACTCACCGCGCTGCTGATTGCTGTCGCCGGCTACGAACGCACGCAACTCAGCCAGCGGCAAACCCTTGAGGGTCTCGAAGGTCTTGGTCAGTTCGCGCGCCAGCAACGCCGGACGATCGCCACCAAATACCGCCTCCATGTCTTCAAGACACTCCAGGATGCGATGCGGGGCTTCATAGAAGATCAACGTGCGCGGCTCTTCCCTCACCTGCTCCAGGCGCGCCCGGCGCCCTGCCTGCTTGGCCGGCAGGAAGCCTTCGAAGATGAAGCGGTCCGATGGCAGGCCTGCCGCCGATAGCGCGGCGATCAAGGCACAGGCGCCCGGCACCGGCACCACGCTCACCCCCGCGGCCCGCGCCTGACGCACCAAGTGGTAGCCCGGGTCGGAAATCAGAGGCGTGCCGGCATCAGAGACGAGCGCCACATTTTCACCCGCCAGCAGCTTGGAGAGAAAACGCCCGCCCTCGTCACGCTCGTTGTGCTCATGACAAGCGGCCAACGGCGTATCAATGCCAAAGTGTTGCAGCAGGCGGATCGAATGACGGGTGTCTTCGGCGGCGATCAGCGCCACATCCGCCAGCACCTTCAGCGCCCGGGCGCTCATGTCGTCGAGGTTGCCGATGGGGGTTGCCACCACATACAGCGTCCCCACCGCGGATTTCGAAGCCCCTGCCACATCAGTCACTGCGCACACCTGTCATTCGGATCAAAGGCGCCATTGTAGCCCGAGCGCCTGCAACAGGGCGCAAAGAAACTCGCCGGCGATCAGGAACACGCCGCCTATAGTGAAGGATCGACACAGCAACATCGCGCCCCGGCCAGTGCTTGGGTACAATTGCCGGCCAACTTGATCGAGTAACAGGACCTTTACATGATCGCTTGCCTGCGGCTGCTCACAGCCCTCTGCCTCGCCGCCCTGCTGGCAGCCTGCGCCAGCTCGCCCTCATCCAGCCTGGGCGAACTGCCACGCACCCCGGATGCCAGCATCGAGCAACTGCTCGAAAAGGCCGCTTCCAGCAAGTCTGCAGAAGACGCCGCCCTGCTGCGCCTGAGCGCGGCCGACCTGGCCTACAAGCAGAAGGACTTCCCACGCGCCGCACGCATTCTCGAGCAGGTCCCGCTGGACACGCTCAAGCCGGCCCAGCAAGTGTTCGCCAGCACCCTCGCGGCGGAACTGGCCATGAGCCGCAACCAGCCCAAAGCAGCGCTGACCGCCCTGGCCCACCCGAGCCTGCAGCGCCTTGCCGAGCTGCCGACAGAACAGCAAGTGCGCACCTACAGCGTGCACGCCGCTGCGCTCGAAGCCGACGGCCAGGCCCTGGCTGCCGCACAGCAGCGCACTCTCCTGGCCCCGCTGCTTGGTGGCCAGGCCGCCAGCACCAACAATGACGCTATCTGGGCCTTGGTCGCCTCGCTGCCTGCAGAGCAACTGCAGCAGCCAACCAACGATCAGACCCTGGCTGGCTGGACCAGCCTGGCCTTCGCCGTGAAAAGCGCCGGCACCCTGGAGCAGCAGCAAGCGGCCATCGAAGCCTGGGTCAAACAGCACCCGGACCACCCTGCCGCCCAGCAACTGCCGCTGGCCCTGACCAAACTCAAGGAACTGGCCAGCCAGCCGCTGACCAAGATCGCCCTGCTGCTGCCTCAGGAAGGCCCACTGGCCGGTGTAGCCCGCGCCCTGCGCGATGGCTTCATGGCCGCCCACTTCCAGGCCCAGCAAAGCGGCCAGCCAGCGCCTGCGGTGCAGGTGTTCGACAGCTCGCGTATCGGCTCGCTGGACGACTTCTATCGCCAGGCGCAAGCCGCCGGCGTGCAACTGGTCATCGGCCCGCTTGAAAAACCATTGGTCAAACAACTGGCCGCCAAACCACAGCTGCCGATCACCACGCTGGCCCTGAACTACGCCGACGCCGGCCAGAAGGCGCCGCCACAACTGTTCCAGTTCGGCCTGGCGGCCGAAGACGAAGCCCGTGAAGTGGCCCGCCGCGCCCGCGCCGATGGCATGGTCCGCGCCGTAGCCCTGGTGCCGAGCGGCGAATGGGGTGACCGTGTCCTGGCTGCCTTCCGCCAGGACTGGGAAGGCAATGGCGGAACCCTGCTCGCCGCCCAGCGCATCGCCCAACCGGTCGCCCTGGCCCAGCAGATTGCCGACCTGTTCCAGCTGCGCCAGAGCGAAGGCCGCGCCAAGAGCCTGCAAAGCACGGTGGGCGGCAGCATCGCTGCACAACCGTCGCGCCGCCAGGACATTGACTTCATCTTCCTCGCCTCGACCCCACAACAGGCGCAGCAGATCAAGCCGACCCTGAACTTCCAGTACGCCGGTGATGTGCCGGTCTATGCCACCTCGAACCTGTACAGCGCCAGCGGTGACATCAACCAGTACAATGACATGAACGGCATCCGCTTCTGCGAAACACCGTGGCTGCTCGACACCAGCAACAGCCTGCGTCAACAGGTTGTACAGCAGTGGCCGCAAGCCGCTGGCAGCCTCGGTCGCCTGTATGCCATGGGCGTCGACGCCTACAGCCTGGCGCCGCGCCTGGGCCAACTGAAAGCGCTACCAGACAACCGCATCCTGGGCCTTTCGGGCAGCCTGAGCATCAATGCCAACCAGCGCGTCGAGCGCCAGCTGCCATGGGCCGAGTTCACCGGCGGCCAGGTCAAGCGCCTGCCTGACACCGCGCGCTGATGGCCGCAGCATCGCCTACCCGTGCCGGGCAAGCGGCAGAAACCCAAGCCCTTGAGTACCTTCAGGGGCAAGGGCTGCAGTTGCTGGCGCGCAACTGGCGATGCAAAGGCGGCGAGCTTGATCTGGTCATGCTCGACGCCGATACAGTAGTATTCGTCGAAGTCCGCTACCGGTTGCACGCGGGCTTCGGAGGCGCCCTCGACAGTATCGACGGGCGCAAGCAGAAACGGTTGGTGCTTGCCGCCAGCCTGTTCCTGCAGAAGGAGGCCCACTGGGGCAACTACCCCTGCCGCTTCGACGTAGTCGCCCTGCAGGGTAGCCACCATGCAGGCAGACCGCTTCAATGGCTGAAAAACGCCTTCGAATGCTGAACCCACTTCGTTTTTTTTGCTCTATGTATCGCGGGCTGGTCGTTGTTGCGCCTAGCAAAGGCCACCGCCCCATTTAAGGTCACCAGATGGACATGCAATCCCGAATTCGCCGGCTGTTCGAGGCCAGCATCGAAACCAAGCAACAGGCAATGGACATCCTGGCACCGCACATCGAGCAGGCCAGCCTGGTCATGGTCAATGCGTTGCTCAACGAGGGCAAGATGCTCGCCTGCGGCAACGGCGGCTCGGCCGGCGATGCCCAGCACTTTTCATCGGAGCTGCTCAACCGCTTCGAGCGCGAGCGTCCCAGCCTGCCAGCCATCGCGCTGACCACCGACAGCTCGACCCTGACCTCGATCGCCAACGACTACAGCTACAACGAAGTCTTTTCCAAGCAGATCCGCGCCCTGGGCCAGCCCGGTGACGTTCTGCTGGCGATCTCCACCAGCGGCAATTCGGCCAACGTAATCCAGGCAATCCAGGCCGCACATGACCGTGAAATGATTGTCGTAGCATTGACGGGTCGCGATGGCGGCGGCATGGCTTCGCTGCTGCTGCCCGAAGACGTGGAAATCCGCGTGCCTTCGACAGTTACCGCGCGTATCCAGGAAGTCCACCTGCTGGCGATCCACTGCCTGTGCGATCTGATCGACAGCCAACTGTTCGGGAGTGAAGAATGACCCCTATGCGCCTGGGCCTGATGGCCCTGACCCTGTGCCTGAGCGTCACTGGTTGCAGCTCGGTACTCACCTCTACCCGCAATTCGCCGATCGAGGACGATCGCGGCACGCGCACCATCGGTAGCAAGATCGACGACTCGCTGATCGAGACCAAGGCTGCCGTGAACATTTCCAAAGCCAACCCAGACCTGGACAAGGGCTCGCACATCGTTGTCAGCAGCTACAACGGCATCGTCCTGCTGGCCGGGCAGACCCCACGCGCCGACCTCAAGAGCCTCGCGGAGCAAACCGCCAGCCAGGTCCAACGGGTCAAGAAAGTACACAACGAGCTGCAAGTGATGCAGCCCTCCTCCATTCTGGCGCGCAACAACGACGCCTGGCTGACCACCAAGATCAAGACCCAGATGCTGACCGACAACGCCGTGCCCAGCTCGCGCATCAAGGTGATTACCGAAAACGGCATCGTCTACCTGCTGGGTCTGGTCACCCGTCAAGAAGCCAACTCGGCCACTGCCGTGGTGCAGGGCGTGTCGGGCGTGCAGAAGATCGTCAAGCTGTTCGAGTACATCGATTGACTCAGTGATTGCCTGGACAGGCCAAACAAAAAAAGGCGATCCATCTGGATCGCCTTTTTTGTTACTTGACCACTTTCAGGCTTGGCCGGCCAGTCGGACGCGGCGGCTGCCCTCCATCGTCTGGCGGGCCATCGTCATCCGGCTGCACATCATCGTCTTCCAGCTCGTCGCCATCCATCGAAGACGGCTCCAGCTCGAAGACCATACCCTGGCCATTTTCGCGGGCGTAGATACCCAGGATTGCACCAACCGGCACGAACAGCGAGTGAGCCACACCACTGAAGCGGCCCTCGAAGCTGACTGCGTCATTGTCCATGTGCAGGCTACGCACGGCACTTGGCGAGATATTCAAGACGATCTGGCCATCACTGGCGAAACCATCCGGCACCTGAACTTTCGGGAATTCGGCATTGACCAGCATATGGGGCGTGCAATCGTTGTCGACGATCCACTCGTACAGTGCTCGAACCAGATAGGGGCGACTGGAGTTCATCAACGGCTCCTTAAAGCTTGCGCATTTCACGTTCTACGGAGGACAGGCTCGCCTGAAAAGGCTCGCGGGCGAACTGGCGCTCCATGTAATCCAGCAGCGGCTTGGCTTGCCGCGGCAATTCGATACCCAACACCGGCAAACGCCAGAGTATGGGCAATAGACAGCAATCGACCAGGCTTTGCTCATCACTCATGAAGCAGGCGAACTCGCCAAACAACGGCGAGACCCCGGTCAGGCTTTCGCGCAAGGCCTTGCGCGCTTCGGTTCGGGCAGCTTCACTGCTACGCGGGTCAAGCACGGTATCGGCCAAGGCACACCAGTCGCGCTGGATGCGGTGCATCAGCAGACGGCTGTTGCCACGCGCAACCGGGTATACCGGCATCAGCGGCGGGTGCGGGTAACGCTCCTCGAGGTATTCCATCACCACGGTCGATTCATACAACGCCAGGTCACGGTCGACCAAGGTCGGCACGCTGCCATAAGGGTTGACCTCGGCCAGCTTCGGCGGCAGGCGGGCGGGATCGACATCGATCAACTGCACGCTGACGCCCTTCTCGGCCAGAACCAGGCGCACCCGATGAGAATAGTGATCAGCGGGATCGGAATAGCAGGCTAACCTGTTGGTTGCGCCCATGTAGCGGCTCCTCGCACGGATGCTTGTGCAACTTTAAATGAAAACGCGCCCGGGGTGGCCTGGCAATACTGCTAGGCCACCCCGGGCGCGTTCAACAACCAGAAACTACTGCGTGATCAGTGCACGTCCTTCCAGTATTCACGCTTGAGCAAGTAGGCGAATACGAAGAAGAAAGCCAGGTACAGCAACACATAGGTGCCGATGCGCTGGCTTTCCAGTTTGACTGGGTTGGCCGAATAGGCCAGGAAGGTCACAAGGTTCTTGACCTTCTCGTCGAACTGCTCGGTCGTCAGGGTACCGGAATTCGGCGTAATGGTCAGCTGATCGCAAGCTTCATGGGTCAACGGGCTGCCGGTCAACGGGTCGAATTGCTTCTTGCCCTCGACCACCGTCTGCACCTGCTTGCAACCCACCACCTGGTTACCTTGCAGACCCACCAGCACGTTAGGCATGCCGACGTTCGGGAACACCTTGTTGTTCACCCCGTAAGGGCGCGATGGGTCCTCATAGAAGCTGCGCAGGTAGGTGTAAAGCCAATCGGTACCGCGCACGCGGGCGACCAAGGTCAGGTCGGGCGGCGCGGCACCAAACCAGGTCTTGGCGTCGCTGGGCTTCATGCCGATCTGCATGTGGTCACCAATCTTGGCGCCCGTGAACACCAGCTTCTCGAGCATCAATTCATGCGGGATACCCAGGTCATCAGCCACCCGCTCGTAACGCTGGAACTTGGCACTGTGACACCCCATGCAATAGTTGGCGAAGGTACGCGCACCGTCCTGCATGGCGGCCTTGTCAGTCAGATCGATATCGACCTTGTCCAGCTCCAGGCCAGTTTCGGCAGCGAAGGAAAAGGCAGGCATCACTGCCAGCAAAAATACTGCAATCAACTTTTTCATCAGCCAGTCACCCTTTCCGGAACCGGTTTGGTCTTCTCAAGCCTTGTGTAGAACGGCATCAGCAGGAAGTAGGCGAAGTACAGCACCGTGCATACCTGCGACAACAAGGTACGCCCAGGTGTCGGTGCCAGTACGCCCAGCACGCCGAGGATGACGAAGGCCACGCAGAACACCAGCAGGAAGACCTTGCTGATCCAGCCCTTGTAACGCATGGAACGCACTGGGCTGCGGTCGAGCCAGGGCAGTACGAACAGCACGGCGATGGCCGCCCCCATGGCAATGACGCCCATCAGCTTGTCAGGCACCGCACGCAGGATTGCGTAGAACGGTGTGAAGTACCACACCGGCGCGATGTGCTCTGGGGTCTTGAAGGCGTTGGCCTGCTCGAAGTTAGGTTTCTCGAGGAAGTAACCGCCCATTTCAGGGAAGAAGAACACCACAGCGCAGAACACGAACAGGAACACCACCACGCCGACAATGTCTTTGACGGTGTAGTACGGGTGGAACGGAATACCATCCAGCGGAATACCGTTTTCGTCCTTTTTCTTCTTGATGTCGACGCCATCAGGGTTGTTCGAACCCACTTCGTGCAAGGCGAGGATGTGCAGTACCACCAGGCCAAGAATCACGATTGGCAGGGCAACCACATGCAGGGCGAAGAAGCGGTTCAGGGTGATGCCCGAGATCAGGTAGTCACCACGGATCCACTGGGTAAGGTCATCACCGATCACCGGGATGGCACCGAACAGCGAGATGATCACCTGGGCGCCCCAGTACGACATCTGCCCCCATGGCAGCAGGTAGCCCATGAACGCTTCAGCCATCAGCGCCAGATAGATCAGCATGCCGAACAGCCAGACCAGCTCGCGTGGCTTCTGATAGGAGCCATAGAGCAGGCCGCGGAACATGTGCAGGTAGACCACGATGAAGAACGCTGACGCCCCCGTGGAGTGCAGGTAGCGCAGAATCCAGCCGTATTCCACGTCGCGCATGATGTACTCGACCGAGGCGAACGCCTCTTCCGCCGAGGGCGTGAAGCTCATGGTCAGCCACACGCCGGTCACGATCTGGTTGACCAGCACCAGCAATGCCAGGGAGCCGAAGAAGTACAGGAAGTTGAAGTTCTTGGGTGCGTAATACTTGCTGAGGTGGTCTTCCCACATCTTGGTGGCGGGGAAGCGAGCATCAATCCAGTCCATGAACTTGCTCATCATGCGTTCTCCTGGTCGACGCCAATGACGATGATCTCGTCCGACTCATAAGAGTGCGGTGGCACGGGCAGGTTGAGAGGCGCTGGCTGGGACTTGTAGACACGGCCAGCCAGGTCATAGTGAGAGCCGTGGCATGGGCAGAAGTAACCACCTACCCACTTCGGCCCAAGGTCGGCGGGCGCCACCTCTGGTCGGAAGGTGGGCGAGCAGCCCAGGTGCGTGCACAGGCCGACGAGAATAAGAATTTCCGGCTTGATCGAGCGAACCTCAGGGTCGACGTACGCTGGCTGTACCGAGGCCTTGGACTCGGGGTCGGACAGGTCACCCGTGATTTTTTTCAGATTGCCAAGGATTTCCTCCGTTCGCCGCACGATGAATACGGGCTGGCCACGCCACTCGGCCACCATCTGCTGCCCCGCCTCGACCTTGGCGATGTTGACCTTCACCGGTGCACCCGCGGCTTTCGCCTTGGCACTGGGAAACCATGACCCCACGAACGGTACCGCAGCCCCCACTGCCCCCGCCGCCCCGACCACGGATGTCGCGGCTACGAGGAAGCGGCGCCGGCCTGCGTTGACGCCGTCATTGCTCATTCAGTCCTCTCCCATCAGCTTGCTTGGCCAGTTGGACCTGGCCTGTACTTAGGTTGTGTCAATGGCACTAAAAATTGGCCGCCATGGTAAGAAACAAATCCACACACTGACAAGGTGATTACCCCGGCAAGGGCGACAACCCACGCTTTGCTTGATCTACGTCTATGCGACAAGCGGCCACTGACTGCTGACAGGTTAGTTCAAGGCTAAAAAAAAAGCCCGGTTCCAAGGAACCGGGCTTTTTTCGACTGCCGAAGCGGTATTAACGCTTGGAGTACTGAGGACGCTTACGCGCTTTACGCAGACCCACTTTCTTACGCTCAACTTCACGAGCGTCGCGGGTGACGTAGCCAGCACGACGCAGAGCGCCACGCAGGGTTTCGTCGTATTCCATCAGAGCGCGGGTGATACCGTGACGGATCGCACCGGCCTGACCGCTGACACCACCACCGGAAACGGTGACGTAGATGTCGAATTTCTCAACGGATTCAGTCAGCTCGAGCGGCTGGCGAACAACCATGCGAGCGGTTTCGCGACCGAAGAACACGTCCAGAGAACGGTTGTTGATGGAAATGTTACCAGTACCCGGACGCAGGAATACGCGAGCGGTTGCGGTCTTGCGACGGCCAGTGCCGTAATTTTGAGTCGCCGACATAATGAACTATCCCGTTAGATCTTCAGTTCTTGAGGCTGCTGAGCAGTGTGTGGGTGAGCAGCACCCGCGTACACTTTCAGCTTGCGGTACATGTCGCGACCCAGCGGGTTCTTAGGCAGCATGCCTTTGACCGCAGTTTCGATAACACGCTCAGGGGCCTTGGCGATCAACTTCTCGAAGTTGATTTCCTTGATACCGCCTGGGAAACCGGAGTGGGAGTAGTACATTTTGTCGGAAGACTTGGCACCAGTCACACGAACCTGCTCGGCGTTGATAACGACGATGTAGTCGCCGGTGTCAACGTGAGGGGTGTATTCTGGTTTGTGTTTGCCACGCAGACGGGTAGCGATTTCGGTAGCCAGACGACCCAGGGTCTGGCCAGCGGCGTCGACTACGAACCACTCGCGCTTTACTGTTTCCGGTTTAGCAGTAAAAGTTTTCATTCTCTAAAGCCTCAGAGGCCGCCCAGCGAAAAATAGACGGCGAATCTTACTGGATAGTGCACAGCTTGCCAAGGGCAAGCGCGCAGCCGAACACAGACGCTTTTGGGGGCTCGGGTCGGGCACGCCAATGTTCGACGGGGTTCTTCCTGCGTGATGGTGCATCACTTCCGCCACGCGGAGAGGGGCTGAATTATCCAGATTGCGCGAAAAATTTCAACCTGCTTTGATTGGCTTCTATTGCCAAGGAGTGACTAACCGATGGAATACCGCCAGCTTGGCCGTACCGACCTCAACGTCAGCGCCCTGTGCCTGGGCACCATGACCTGGGGCGAGCAGAACATCCAGGCCGAGGCCTACGAGCAAATTGCCCGGGCCAAGGCCGCCGGGGTCAACTTCATCGACACCGCCGAGATGTACCCGGTCCCTCCCCGCCCGGAGACCTACGCGGCCACCGAGCGCATCATCGGCAACTGGTTCCGTGACCATGGCGACCGCGACGCGTGGATCCTGGCCAGCAAGGTTGCAGGCCCGGGCAACGGCATCAGCCATATCCGTGACGGGCAGCTCAAGCACAACCGTCAGCACATCGTCGCGGCGCTGGACGAAAGCCTCAAGCGCCTGCAGACCGACCGCATCGACCTGTACCAGTTGCACTGGCCAGAGCGCAGCACCAACTTCTTCGGCAAGCTGGGCTACCAGCACCTGCCGCAGGATCACTTCACCCCACTGGAAGAAACCCTCGAAGTGCTCGACGAGCAGGTGCGTGCGGGCAAGATCCGCCACATCGGCCTGTCCAACGAAACGCCGTGGGGCACCATGAAGTTCCTGCAGCTGGCCGAGAGCCGGGGCTGGCCACGGGCGGTATCGATTCAGAACCCGTACAACCTGCTCAACCGCAGCTTCGAGGTGGGCCTGGCAGAAGTGGCCATACGCGAGCAGTGTGGCCTGCTGGCCTATTCGCCGCTTGCCTTCGGCATGCTCTCGGGCAAGTACGAGAACGGCGCACGGCCGGACAATGCACGCCTGACCCTGTTCAGCCGCTTTGCCCGTTACTCCAACCCACAGACCGTGGCGGCCTGCAGCCGCTACGTGCAGCTGGCCCGCGAGCACGGCCTGGACCCGGCGCAAATGGCCCTGGCGTTCGTCACCCGACAGCCGTTCGTGACCAGCAACATCATAGGTGCCACCAGCCTGCAGCAGCTGGACAGCAACCTGGCCAGCCTTGAACTGAACCTGAGCGCCGATCTGCTGACAGCGATCGAAGCCATTCATCAGGAGCAGCCCAACCCGGCGCCTTGAGCCAAACACTGCGCCCCGCTTCGCGCCGCTGTTACATGGGGTAGACACAATCGCCAAAAAATAAGACGATCCAGCCGGTGATTGACCACTCTACCCTATAAGAACAATGACAATGATGTTTACCCAACCCTCAGCGTCGCTGCGGCGCGTCAGCATCCTGGCCATTGACAAGGTGTTCGCTTCGACCTTGATGCAGGCCAAGGACTTCTTCCACCTCGCCAGCCTGCGCTATAGCAAGCAGCTGGGCCTGGGCTTGCAGCCCATGTTCGACATCCGCCTGGTGAGCCCCGACAGCCAGCCCGTGGACAGCTTCAGCAATGTGCAGTTACCGGTTGACGGCGGCCTGGACGATGCCGATGTGATCATCCTCCCGGCCTACTGGGATGATTTCGACAACTTGCTGCAGCGTTACCCACAGGTGCTGCCGTGGCTGCGTGAACAGCACGCGCGTGGCGCGGTGCTGTGCGCCGAGGCCAGTGGTGTGTTCTGGCTGGCCGAATCCGGCCTGCTCGATGGCAAGGAAGCGACCACCTACTGGCGCTTCTTCAACAGCTTTGCCGAACGCTTCCCGAAGATTCGCCTGAACCAGGACAAGCACCTGACCGATGCCGACAATATCTATTGCGCCGGCGGTGCAACCTCGGCCTGCGACCTGTACATCTACCTGATCGAACGCTTCTGCGGTGCCAACGTGGCCCGTGCAGTGTCCCGCGATATCCTCTACGAAGTGCAACGCAACTACACCCCGGGGCGCATGGGCTTTGGCGGGCAGAAACTGCACCAGGACCTGATCATCCTGCAGATCCAGCACTGGCTGGAGGAACACTTCGCCGACAAGTTCCGCTTCGAGGATGTGGCCCGCAACCACGGCATGAGCATCCGCAACTTCATGCGTCGCTTCCAGGGCGCAACGGGTGACAAGCCGCTGCATTACCTGCAACGGTTACGCATCGAGACAGCCAAGGGGTTGTTGTCGAGTACGCGCAAGAGCATCAAGACCATCAGTTACGAGGTGGGGTATGACGATGCCAGTTTCTTTGCGCGGCTGTTCCGCCAACACACCGAGTTGTCGCCGAACCAGTATCGGCAGCAGTTCATGCAGGAAGCCTGAAAGGCTTCCAGAGCGGCAGGTTTCGAGCTTGAAGCGACAAGGAAAAACCAGAGCGGATCGCGCATTGCCCTGAACTTTCCTTGTCGCCTGACGCTTGCCGCTGCCGTCAGGGCTTGTGTGCGCGCGCCAGGAATTCGTGCGATTGCATCTCCAGCAACCGGCTCAGGGTACGCTGGAACTCGAAGCTCAGACGCCCACCGGTATACAGGTCCTTCAACTCCACCTCGGCCGAGATGATCAGCTTGACGTTGCGATCGTAGAACTCGTCCACCATGTTGATGAAACGACGGGCGATGTCGTCGGTGGTGACGCCCATCTGCTCCACGTTGCTCAGCAATACGGCGTGGAAGATCTTGCCCAGCTCAATGTAGTCGTTCTGGCTACGCGGCCCGTCGCACAGGGCGCGGAAGTCAAACCAGGCGACGTCGTCGCAAGTACGCAGGGCATTGATCGGGCGGTTCTCGATCATCAGCACGTCGTTTTCGATCGCCTGGGTGCACTCAGGGGTGAGCGCCTTGAAGCTGGCGCGCATGCTCTGGTGCGCCGCGTCATCGAGTGGGAAGTGGAACAGTTCAGCCTGCTCCAGGTGACGCAGACGGTAGTCGACCCCGCTATCGACGTTCACCACGTCGGTGTACTGCTTGATCATGGCGATAGCCGGCAGGAAGCGTGCACGCTGCAGGCCGTCCTTGTAGAGGCCGTCCGGCACGATGTTGGAGGTGGCCACCAGCGACACGCCATTCTTGAACAGCTCTTCCATCAAGGTGCCGAGGATCATGGCGTCGGTAATGTCCGACACGAAGAATTCGTCGAAGCAGATCACCTTGGCTTCTTCGCTGAAGCGCTTGGCAATGAGGGTCAGCGGGTTCTTCTCGCCCTTGAGGGTTTTCATCTCCTCGTGCACACGCTTCATGAAGCGGTGGAAGTGCGTACGCATCTTCTGCTTGAACGGCAGCGCTTCGTAGAAGGTATCAACCAGGTAGGTCTTGCCTCGCCCCACCCCACCCCAGAAGTACAGGCCCTTGACCGGGGTCTGCTCCTTCTTGCCGAACAGCTTGCCGAACACGCCCGGCTTGTTGTTCTGCGCGTGCACCAGGTCGTCGTACAGGCGCTGGAGGTGACGCACCGCAGTTTCCTGCGCCGCGTCATGGAAGAAGTCGGGACGTTTCAGATCTGCTTGATAGCGTTCTAAGGGAGTCATGATTCGTTAGCGAGGCAACAAAAAACGGGCCGTCACTGTAGCGACAGGCCCGCTTAATGGCAATCAGACTTGCGTCAATATGCCTCATCCAGCATAGCTTATGCGCTGGATGGCACCGGCCTTGCCGGTGTTCGCGAGTAAACTCGCTCCTACAATGGCTGAAGCGCTACACGCAGACCTTCGATGGCAGCATCACGGGCTTCGGCGCTGTCGAACTGCGGCCCGTCGGCAACCTGCTCGCCATTGAGCCACAGGCCGAAGCTCAGGCCTTCGACGCGGACATCAACCTCGCCACCTTGCTGCAGCTGCTTGCTCACGGCGCCCGCACTCTTGCCGTCGGCGAAGCTGCGCGACAGCAGCAGTTGCTCACCGTCGGCGGCCAGCAGGCGGAAACGGAAGCTGCCGTCTTCGTCACGGAAGCTGACGAAGCGTGCGCTCTTGGCAGCCTTCTTCTTCACCTCGGTGCTGGCCTGCACGCTGCTGCGGAACGAACGCAGGCCAACGGCCTCGCGCAGCTGCTCGAGGAACGGCGTGGCGATCTTGCGGGCCTTGGCAGCGCCGGCCAGCAGGATGTCTTCCAGGTCCGCCGGCCGGGCGATCAGCTGGTGATAGTACTCGCGCTTCTCGGCCAGTTGGCCGTCCAGCAGCTGGAACAGGCGCTGTTTGGCATCGCCCCAGCCCAGGCCCTGCAGCAGCTCTTCGCGGAAACCGGCGCACTGCTCAGGCGTCGAGAAGGCCTGGTACAGGGTGAACAGGTGCGCGTTGTCCGGGTCTTTCGCCTCACCGGGCGCGCGCGAATCGGTGACGATGCGCGAGATGGCGTCTTTCATGTCCTTGGCGCTGGTGAACAACGGGATGGTGTTGTCATAGCTCTTGGACATCTTGCGCCCGTCCAGGCCCGGCAGGGTCGCCACGCTTTCTTCGATCACAGCCTCCGGCAAGGCGAAGAAGTCCTTGCCTTGACCGAACAGATGGTTGAAGCGCTGACCGATATCGCGGGCCATTTCCACGTGCTGGATCTGGTCACGACCGACCGGCACCTTGTTGGCGTTGAACATCAGGATATCGGCGGCCATCAGCACCGGGTAGCTGAACAGGCCCATGGTCACGCCGGCGTCCGGGTCTTCGCCGTTCTCGACGTTCTTGTCCACCGAGGCCTTGTAGGCATGCGCACGGTTCAGCAGGCCTTTGGCAGCAACGCAGGTCAGCAGCCAGGTCAGTTCGGGGATTTCCGGGATGTCGGACTGGCGATAGAAGGTCACCTTGTCCGGGTCCAGGCCACCGGCCAGCCAGGTGGCGGCGATTTCCAGGCGCGAGCGCTGGATGCGCAGCGGGTCGTCGCACTTGATCAGGGCGTGGTAGTCGGCCAGGAAGTAGAACGAGTCGACACCGGGCTGCTGGCTGGCACGGATCGCCGGGCGGATGGCGCCGGCGTAGTTGCCCAGGTGCGGAGTGCCGGTGGTGGTGATACCGGTAAGAATGCGCGTGGTCATGGGTGTTCGCTTATTCAGGCTTGGCTCAGTTCGAAAGGCGCGGCAGCAGCAGATCCTTCAGATCGGTCAGCTTGCCATGGAAGAAGTGTCCGCATTCTGCCACTTTCAGCAGCTCATGGGGACGCGACAGGCTGTCGGACCATTCGTAAACCAGCTGCGGCGCGACGACTTCATCGGCGTCCGGCTGCACCACGGTGAGCGGGCAGCGCTGCGGCAGCGGGAATTCGGCGGTCAGGCGCATGACCGCCGGGGCGATCATGAACAGGTGCTGCAACTCGACGCCTGCCGTTTCAAGGCGCCCGGCCAGGCTGGTGGCAACGAAACCACCGAACGAAAAGCCCATCAGTACCAGCGGTAGCCCGGGGTGCCTGGCACGCAGCCATGCTGCAGCGGCCTCGGCATCGGCCACTTCGCCAGCGCCCATGTCGTGGCTGCCGGCGCTCTGGCCGACGCCACGGTAGTTGAAACGCAGGGTCACATAACCGGCATCACGTGCAGTGCGCTGCAGGGTCGAGACCACCTTGTTGAGCATGGTGCCGCCCTGGACCGGGTTAGGGTGGCAGATCAGCACCGCGCCACGGGCTTGCGCCACGTCCAGGTACAACGCTTCCAGCTGGCCGCTGGGGCCATCGATGAACAAGGGGGTTTCGCGGACAAGCAAGGCACTACTCCGTGACCTCGGGAAGGGTCGATTCGTCTAGGTGTGAAATTCTGTTCTGATTTGCGATCGCTCGCGGTATACAGCGCAGGTCTGAGCCGTTAACGTAAAGCAAAGCCGTTTATAGAGGAAGGACTCGTGGAACTCTCGCTCCTTGTTTGGTTGTTGCCAACCCTGGCCCTGGTCATCGGTGTGGCAGTCGGTTTCATTGTTGCCCGCCTGCTGCCCAATGCGGCCCCGAGCAACACCCAGCGTCAACTGGATGACATCCAGAAGCGCTTCGACAGCTACCAGAACGAAGTGGTCACCCACTTCAACAGCACCGCCATGCTGGTCAAGAAACTGACCCAGAGCTATCAGGACGTACAGGATCACCTGGCTGAAGGCGCCAACAGCCTGGCCCTCGATGACGTCACCCGCCAACGCCTGCTGGCTGCGCTGCACTCCGATGCACCGCAAGGCCCGCGTGACCGCCTGACCCCACCTAAAGACACCGCCGAAGTGCCGCGCGACTATGCGCCGAAAGTGCCTAACTCGCCGGGCATGCTGGATGAGAGCTACGGGCTCAAGCGTTGATCTGCTGAACATGCAAAAGGCCTCGCAAGAGGCCTTTTTTATGGGCTGGATTCACTGGCCCCTTCGCGGGCACGCCCGCTCCCACAGGTACACCACAGCATTTGAAACCTGTGAAACACCTGTGGGAGCGGGCGGGCCCGCGAAAGGGCCAGTGCAGGCAACCTAACAGCAGGCCTGCAATGCCTGTTCGACATCTGCCAGCAGGTCCTCCACATCCTCCAGCCCCACCGACAGACGCACCAACCCCTCCGATATCCCGTGATGCGCCCGCTCCTGCGGCGTATAGCTGGAATGCGTCATGCTCGCCGGATGCTGCGCCAGCGACTCGGCATCCCCCAGGCTCACCGCCCGGGCAAAGAGCTGCAGCGCATTCATGAAGCGCCGCCCCGCCTCAATGCCACCCTTGAGCTCAAACGCAATCATCCCGCCAGGCAAACGCATCTGTCGCTTGGCCAACGCGTGCTGGGCAAAAGACGGTAGCCCCGGGTAATGAATCAATTCCACCTGCGGCTGCCGAGCGAGAAACTCGGCCACCTGCTGGGCATTGGCGCAATGCCGGTCCATGCGCAGGGCCAGGGTCTTGATACCGCGCATCAGCAACGCCGCGTCATGCGGTGACAGCACCGCGCCGGTCATATCCTTCAGCCCTTCCAGGCGGATACGGTCTACCAACGCCTTGCACCCCACCACCAACCCGGCAGTGATATCGCCATGCCCACTGAGGTACTTGGTTGCCGAGTGCACCACCAGGTCCGCCCCCAGCTCCAGTGGCCGCTGCAGGTACGGCGTACAGTAGGTGTTATCGACCACCACATGCACATCATGCCCCCGCACTGCCTCCACAACCGCCGCAATATCCACAAGCTGCATGTTGGGGTTGGCCGGTGTTTCGAAGTAGATCATCCGTGTTTTGCTGCTGATCGCCGCTTTCAGGGCCTTGGCATCGTTGAGATCGACATGGCGAACTTTCACCCCGAACTCACCAATACCGTGGTGCAGAAAAGCGAAGGTACAGCCATACAAGGTGCGTCCGACAATCAGCTCATCCCCAGGCCTTAGCAGGGTCCAGAGGGTTGAGGTAATGGCGCCCATCCCCGAGGCCAACGCCAACCCCGCTTCACCGCCCTCCAGCGAAGCCATGCGCTGCTCCAGCAAGGCCAGCGTGGGGTTGGAAATGCGGCTGTAGAAATGCCCAGGCTCCTCCCCGGCGAAGCAGGCAGCACCGTACTCGACAGTGGGAAAGGCATAGGTAGCCGTCTGGTACACCGGTAGCACCAGGGCGCCACCATCGGAAAGCGGGTCATAGCCATGATGAATGGCCCGCGTGGAAAAACCGGTGTTGTGGTGGGAGTCGCGCATGGCAACAGCCTCTTGTGGTTTGCTATAAGCTTATGCCACCGAGCTGCCCGATTTTTTCCAAAATAGCCTACGTATACACGTGCTTGCTGGAACAAAAACAATAATCAACGGACCAGGAGGGCAAAAAATGCCTTCAAGCCTCGACCGCACCGACCGCGCCCTGCTCGCCGCCTTGCAGGACAATGCCCGTCTCACCGTTGCCGAACTCGCCGACCAGGTGGCACTGACCACCTCGCCCTGCTGGCGACGGGTCAAGTTACTGGAGGAAAACGGCTACATCACCGGCTACCAGGCCATCCTCTCGCCCAAGTCGCTGGGGTTTGGCGTGACCGCGTTCGTCAGCATCATGATGGACTCGCACACCAAGGACATGGCGCTGGCGTTCGAACAGCGCCTGATGGAAATCCCCGAGATCGTCGCCTGCCACAACATCTCCGGCCGCTATGACTTTCTGCTGGAGATCCTGGCACGGGACCTGGAGTCGTTTGGCGAATTTACCCGGGAAGTGCTGCAGCGGTTGCCGGGGGTGAAGGAGATCTATTCGAGTTTTTCGTACAAAGCGGTAAAGGAAAGACGGGTGATACCGGTGTCGGAGAAACATATCTGAGACGGATCTTTCCGAGTATTGAGAAGGATCCTGAACGCGAGACAAAAAACCCCGCCGAAGCGGGGTTTTCCTTGCAGGCTAGCGCTTAGATCGCGCCACGCTGACGCAGCACGTCCAGCACCTGTTTCACGCCCTCGTCCACGCTGGTGGCCTGGGTGTCGATCACAAGATCAGCATCCAGCGGCACATCGAACGGGAAGCTCTCACCCGGGATGTTGTCGCCACCGGCAGCGTACAGGCCTTGCGGGTCACGCTCGCGGCAAACCAGCGGCGAGGCCTGGACGTAAACGGTCACCAGGCGTTCCTTGCCGATCAGCGCCTTGGCCTGTTCGCGGCCTTCGGCATCCGGGGCCACGAACGCAGCGAGGGTGAGCATGCCGGCTTCGTTGAACTGGCGCGCCACATGGGCGGCGCGGCGCCAGTTCTCGGTACGGCCAGCGCGGTCCTGTGGCAGGCCCTTGTTCAGGTCGTGACGCAGGTTCTGGCCATCGAGCACGTACACCGCACGGCCCATGTCGAACAGCTTGCGCTCCACGGCATAGGCCAAGGTGCTCTTGCCAGCACCCGACAGGCCGCTGAACAGCACGGTGGCTGGCTGCTGGCCGAAGCGCAGGGCGCGCTCTTCGGTGGACACGTGGGCCTGCTTGCCATGATGGCCGGTGCTGCCGTGTGGCAACACGGGCGGGGCGATGATCATGCCGGCGCCAACGGTGCCGTTGGTCAGGCGGTCGATGACGATGAACGCACCGGTGGTGCGGTTGCTGTCGTAACCGTCGAGGGCGATCGAGGTGTCCAGGGCTACCTTGACGCGGCCGATCTCGTTCAGTTGCAGCGCGCTGGCAGCGCCCTGCTCCAGGGTGTTCACATCGACCTTGTGGGTGATGCTGGCAATCGAACCTGGCACGTAGCTGGTGGCACGCTTGATGTCGTATTTCTTGCCCGGGAGCATCGGCTCCTCGGCCATCCACACCAGCATGGCGTCGAACTGGTCGGTGACCGGCGGGACGTTGTCGGCATGTACCAGCAGGTCGCCACGGGAGATGTCGATCTCGTCTTCCATGGTCAGGGTCACGGCCTGGCCTGGGCCAGCGTTTTCCAGTTCACCTTCGTAGGTGACGATGGACTTGACCCGGCTGCTCTTGCCCGACGGCAGCACGACAATCTCGTCACCTTTGTGCACCACGCCACTGGCGATGGTGCCCGCGAAGCCGCGGAAGTTCAGGTTGGGACGGTTGACGTACTGCACCGGGAAACGCAGGTCGGTGAAGTTGCGGTCGGCCGAAACCTCGACGGTTTCGAGGATTTCCATCAGCGTCGGGCCGGCGTACCACGGCGATTGCTCGCTGTGGTTGACCACGTTGTCACCCTTGAGCGCCGACATCGGCACGAAGTGCAGGCTGCTCGGGGTCAGGTTGATGGCTTCGGCGAACTTCAGGTAGTCGGCCTTGATCGACTCGAAGACGCCTTCATCGAAGCCCTTCAGGTCCATCTTGTTGACCGCGACCACGATGTGCTTGATACCCAGCAACGACGCGATGTAGCTGTGGCGGCGGGTCTGGGTCTGCACGCCGTAGCGGGCATCGACCAGGATGATCGCCAGGTCGCAGGTGGACGCACCGGTGGCCATGTTGCGGGTGTACTGCTCATGGCCCGGGGTGTCGGCGATGATGAACTTGCGCTTGGCGGTGGAGAAGTAGCGGTAGGCGACATCGATGGTGATGCCCTGCTCGCGCTCGGCCTGCAGGCCATCTACCAGCAGCGCCAGGTCGACTTCTTCGCCGGTGGTGCCGACTTTCTTCGAATCACGGGTGATGGCCTCGAGGTGGTCCTCGTAGATCATCTTGGAGTCGTGCAGCAGGCGCCCGATCAGGGTGCTCTTGCCGTCATCCACGTTGCCGCAGGTGAGGAAACGCAGCAGTTCTTTACGCTCGTGCTGAGCCAGATAAGCGAGGATATCTTCGCTGATCAAATCGGATTGGTGCGACATGGAGTAACCCTGAAAATTAGAAGTAGCCCTGACGTTTTTTGTCTTCCATGGAACCGGCGCCATCGTGGTCGATGACCCGGCCCTGGCGCTCGGAAGTGCGCGTCAGGAGCATTTCCTGAATGATGTCGGTGAGCGTCTCGGCTTCCGACTCGACAGCGCCCGTCAGCGGGTAGCAGCCGAGGGTACGGAAACGCACCTTCTTCTTGACGATGCGGGCTTTCTCTTCCTCAGAGAGGTGCTCGAGGATGCGTTCGTCGTCGATCATGATCAGGGTGCCGTTCTTCTCGATGACTTCACGCTCGGCGGCGAAGTACAGCGGCACGATCGGGATGCCTTCAAGGTAGATGTACTGCCAGATGTCCAGTTCGGTCCAGTTCGACAGCGGGAAGACGCGGATCGACTCGCCCTTGTTGACCTTGCCGTTGTAAACGTTCCACAGCTCGGGGCGCTGGTTCTTCGGGTCCCAGCGGTGCTTGCTGTCACGGAACGAGTACACACGTTCCTTGGCCCGCGACTTCTCTTCGTCGCGGCGCGCACCACCGAAGGCAGCGTCGAAACCATGCTTGTCCAGCGCCTGCTTCAGGCCCTGGGTCTTCATGATGTCGGTGTGCTTGGAACTGCCATGGGTGAACGGGTTGATGCCTTGCGCCACACCCTCAGGGTTGACGTGGGTGATCAACTCCAGGCCCATTTCCTCGACCATCTTGTCGCGGAAGCTGTACATCTCCTGGAATTTCCACTGGGTGTCGACGTGCATCACCGGGAACGGCAGCTTGCCCGGGAAAAAGGCCTTGCGCGCCAGGTGCAGCATCACGGCGGAGTCCTTGCCGATCGAGTACAGCATCACCGGGTTGTCGAACTCGGCGGCCACCTCGCGGATGATGTGGATGCTCTCCGCCTCCAGCTGTTTCAAGTGCGTCAGTTTGTCGACCATGGCTACTCACGAAAAACGATCTTATGGACGGCCTGCGGGCCGTGTTCGAGCGAGCCACTTTATCACAGCGGCTGCTTCTATTTAGGAGGCTGGCTAGATCGAAAAAGTCTAACGATATGACTGGGGGTTTGGGCTGGCAGGACCGGCCTCTTCGCAGGTGATTCCGCTCCTACGAGGCCCGCGCGTAGGAGCGGGTTCACCCGCGAAGAGGCCGACACCGCCTTCAGATGGGATTCGGGCAATCGATGAACAAGTGCTCCACGGCAAACCGTCGTGCCAGGTAATCGCCCAGCGCCTGCACCCCGTAGCGTTCAGTGGCATGGTGCCCGGCCGCAATGAAGCTGACGCCATTCTCGCGCGCACTGTGGTAGGTCTGCTCGGACGCCTCGCCAGTCAGGTACAGGTCGACCCCCGCAGCAATCGCCGTGTCGATATAGCCCTGCCCGCCGCCGGTGCACCAGCCCACCCGGCGGATCATTTCATTGCCTTCGACCAGCAACGGCTCACGCCCCAGCACCTCTTGCACCCGCCGGGCAAAATCGCGCGCGGTCATGGGTTCGGCGAGCGAACCAATCAGCCCGACCACTTTGGGGTTTTCCGGGTCAAGTGGCCCTTCGACAGTGATCTCCAGTTGCCGCGCCAGCTGCACATTGTTGCCCACGTCCGGGTGCACGTCCAAGGGCAGGTGGAACGCCAACAGGCTTATATCGTTATTCAGCAAGGTCTTCAGGCGACGCTGGCGAATGCCGGTGATGCACGGGTTCTCGCCCTTCCAGAAATAACCATGGTGCACCAGCACCAGATCGGCCTCGGCCTCGACGGCGGCATCCAGCAATGCCTGGCTGGCGGTAACACCACTGACAATACGGCTGACCTGCGGCCGGCCTTCGACCTGCAGGCCATTTGGGCAATAATCCTGGATCTTCGCGCTGCCCAGGTAACGCTCGGCTTCCTCGACCAGGGTGTTTAGAGCGACGGCCATGAAAATCTCCTCGAAAACTGCGCTTTTCTCGGGCACAACGCCTGACGAACGCCCGTATAATGCCGGCCATTATGGGCCGTCGCTGTCACTGGGGGAACCGGTGTATGATCGCGCGCGCTCATGCCCCACTGCCAGGCCGCTGGCCCCTGCTCTTTTCAGGATTCGTTCATGTTCAAGGCTTTGCGTTACTTCGGCTGGCCCCTGCTTACCGGCATACTGATCGCCATGCTGATCATCCAGCGTTTTCCGCAATGGGTCGGGCTGCCCAGCCAGGACGTCAACCTGCAGCAAGCGCCACAGACCACGCGGATCATGCAAGGCCCGGTGTCGTACGCCGACGCCGTGACCCTGGCCGCCCCGGCGGTGGCCAACCTGTACACCACCAAGGTGGTGAACAAAAGCGCCCACCCGCTGTTCGAAGACCCGCAGTTCCGCCGCTTCTTCGGCGATAACCTGCCCAAACAGCGCCGCTGGGAATCAAGCCTGGGCTCGGCGGTAATCATGAGCCCAGAGGGCTACCTGCTGACCAACAACCACGTTACCAGCGGCGCCGACCAGATCGTCGTAGCGCTGAAGGATGGCCGCGAAACCCTGGCCCGCGTGATCGGCAGCGACCCGGAAACCGACCTGGCGGTGCTGAAGATCGACTTGAAGAACCTGCCGGCGATCACCATCGGCCGTTCCGACACCATTCACATCGGCGACGTGTCGCTGGCCATCGGCAACCCGTTCGGCGTCGGCCAGACGGTGACCATGGGCATCATCAGCGCCACTGGCCGCAACCAGCTGGGGCTGAACAACTACGAAGACTTCATCCAGACCGACGCGGCGATCAACCCGGGCAACTCCGGTGGCGCGCTGGTGGATGCCAATGGCAACCTGATCGGCATCAATACCGCGATCTTTTCCAAGTCCGGTGGCTCGCAGGGCATCGGCTTCGCCATCCCGGTAAAACTGGCACTGGAGGTGATGAAGTCGATCGTCGAACACGGCCAGGTGATCCGTGGATGGCTGGGTATCGAAGTACAGCCACTGAGCCAGGAGCTGGCAGAGTCGTTCGGCATGAAGGACCGCCCAGGCATCGTGGTGGCGGGTATCTTCCGCGAAGGGCCAGCGGCCAAGGCCGGGCTGCAACTGGGTGACGTGATCCTGAGCATCAATGGCGAGCCGGCCGGCGACGGGCGCAAGTCGATGAACCAGGTAGCGCGGATCAAGCCCAACGAGAAGATCACCATCGAGGTGATGCGCAACGGTCAGCAATTGAAGCTGATCGCCGAGGTGGGGCTGCGGCCGCCGCCGGCGCCGGCTGTAACGCAAGAAGAAAAGTAAGGTGAGGCCTTAAGCCGTTCCGCAACCCTGTGGGAGCGGCCTTGCGTCGCGATGGGCCGCGTAGCGGCCCCAAAATTTCAGCTTCGCAGGGCATATGCCCGGGGCCGCTTTGCGGCCCGTCGCGACACAAGGCCGCTCCCACAGTTGGCCGAGTCTGCTGCCGCTACTGCATCAATGCAGGATCTGGCTGAGGAACAACTTGGTCCGGTCACTGCGCGGCCGGTCGAAGAAGTCATCCGGCGCGGCCTGCTCCACAATCTCGCCCTTGTCCATGAAGATAACCCGGTTCGCCACGGTACGGGCAAAGCCCATTTCGTGGGTCACGCAGAGCATGGTCATGCCATCCTCGGCCAGGCCCACCATGGTATCGAGCACTTCCTTGACCATTTCCGGGTCCAGTGCCGAGGTCGGTTCGTCGAACAGCATGATCTTGGGCTTCATGCACAACGCGCGGGCAATGGCCACACGCTGCTGCTGGCCGCCAGACAACTGGCCAGGGTACTTGTGTGCCTGCTCCGGAATCCGCACACGCTCCAGGTAGTGCATGGCAATTTCCTCGGCCTTGCGCCGTGGCATCTTGCGCACCCACATCGGCGCCAGGGTGCAGTTCTCCAGGATGCTCAGGTGCGGGAACAGGTTGAAGTGCTGGAACACCATGCCCACCTCGCGGCGGATGGCCTCGATCTGCTTGAGGTCGTTGGTCAGCTCCACTCCATCGACCACGATGCGCCCTTGCTGATGCTCTTCCAGGCGGTTAAGGCAGCGGATGGTGGTGGACTTGCCCGAGCCGGACGGCCCGCACAGCACGATACGCTCGCCCTGGCGCACGTTCAGGTTGATGTCCTTGAGCACATGGAACTGGCCGTACCACTTGTTCACACCCTGCATCTGGATGATGCCTTCGGGGCCAGCAGGCTGCTTGATCGCTTCACTCATTTCGAAACTCCTAACGCTTGTGGCCAGTGTCCAGCTTGCGCTCCAGATGCATGGAGTAGCGGGACATACCGAAACAGAAAATCCAGAACACCAGGGCGGCGAACACGTAGCCCTCGGTGGCCATGCCCAACCAGGCGGGGTCTGCGGCTGCTTGCTTGACGCTGTTGAGCAGGTCGAACAGGCCGATGATGATCACCAGGCTGGTGTCCTTGAACAGGGCAATGAAGGTGTTGACGATGCCGGGGATCACAAGCTTCAGCGCCTGCGGCAAGATCACCAGCCCCATCGAGCGCCAGTAGCCAAGGCCCATGGCCGCGGCGGCTTCGTACTGGCCCTTGGGGATGGCCTGCAGGCCGCCGCGCACCACCTCGGCGATGTACGCCGACTGGAACAGGATCACACCAATCATCGCCCGCAGCAGCTTGTCGAAGCTCATGCCTTCTGGCAGGAACAACGGCAGCATCACCGACGACATGAACAGCACGGTGATCAGCGGTACGCCCCGCCAGAACTCGATGAAGGTCACGCATACCACTTTCACGGCCGGCATCCTCGAACGCCGGCCCAGTGCCAGCAGGATGCCCAGCGGCAAGGCGCCGACGATGCCCACGGTGGCGATCACCAGGGTCAGCATCAACCCGCCCCACTGGCTGGTCGGTACGCTTTCCAGGCCCAGGTACCCACCGTGCAGCAGGGTATAGGCCAGTACCGGGTACAGCACCAGGAAGCCCAGGCCATAGAAGGCTTTGCGCGGGAAACGCTTGATGAACAACGGCGCGGCGCCGAGCACGGCAAGCCACACGGTCAGGTCCACACGCCAGCGCAGCTCAGTCGGGTAATAGCCGTACATGAACTGGCCAAAGCGCTGCTGCACGAACACCCAGCAGGCGCCGTCCTTGGTGCAATCGGCGCGCGTGGTGCCGACCCAGTTGGCATCGATCAACGCCCACTGCAGCAACGGCGGCACGATCAGCCACACCAGGTAGAGGGCGAACAGGGTCAACAGCGTGTTGAGCCAGCTGGAGAACAGATTGGCACGCATCCATGCGAGCACGCCGACGGTTTTCACCGGTGGCGGCATATCGGGTTTGAAAACATGGGCATTCACGGGCGTATCCTCACCGCTCGATCAGCGCAATGCGCTTGTTGTACCAGTTCATCAGCAGCGAAATGCTGATGCTGATGGCGAGATAGACACTCATGGTGATGGCGATCACCTCGATGGCCTGGCCGGTCTGATTGAGCACGGTGCCCGCGAACAGCGAGACCATCTCCGGGTAGCCGATACCGGCCGCCAGTGAAGAGTTCTTCGCCAGGTTGAGGTATTGGCTGGTCAGCGGCGGAATGATCACCCGCAGTGCCTGGGGAATGATCACCTTGCGCAGGGTCGGGCCCTCGCGCAGGCCCAGCGAGCGCGCGGCTTCGGTCTGGCCATGGCTGACCGAACGGATGCCGGAACGCACGATCTCGGCGATGAAGGCTGCCGTATAGATAGTCAGCGCCAGGGTCAGCGCCAGCAACTCGGGGATCAGCACCCAGCCACCGACAAAGTTGAAGCCTTTGAGCTGCGGCACCTCCCAGCTGACCGGGCTGCCGAACAGCAACACGCTCAGCCCTGGGATGGCGATGAACAGCGCAAGGCCCACCCAGAACTTGTGGAATGGCACGCCGGTCTCGTCGAAGCGCTTGTTGGCAAAGCGCACCATCAGCACGATCGCGACAATCGCTACTGCCAGGGCCACCACGAATGGCCAGAAACCGTCGGCCATCGACGCACCCGGCATGTTCAGGCCGCGGTTGCTGATGAAGAACATGTCGTCGATGTTGATGCTGCCCCGCGGTCCCGGCAGGGTCAGGAACACGGCGAAGTACCAGAACAGAATCTGCAGCAACGGCGGAATGTTGCGGAAGGTTTCCACATACACGGTTGCCAGTTTGCTGATCATCCAGTTCGGTGACAGGCGCGCTACACCGATGATGAAGCCCAGAATCGTTGCCAGGATGACGCCGATGAAGGTCACCAACAGGGTATTGAGCAGGCCGATGACGAACACCCGCGCATAACTGTCGGATTCCACATAGGGGATCAGGTGCTGGGCGATGCCGAAGCCGGCACTGCGGTCGAGGAAGTCGAAGCCCGAGGTAATGCCCCGGTGTTGCAGGTTGGTTTGCGTGTTGTGAAACAGGTACCAGCCCAGGCCGACCACGAAGACGATCGTGAGGATCTGGAACAGCCACGCGCGCACACGCGGATCGTTAAGGGACAAGCCCTTGGGTGCGCCGATTTGATTTTGCATGAAGTGCCCCGGACAGTAGGGATTCGAACAGCCTGCGGCGGCGGAATGCCGCCGCAGGATGCAGCCATCAGCGCACTGGAGGCGCGTACTGGATGCCGCCGTTGTTCCACAGGGCGTTCATGCCACGGTCGATCTTCAAGTCAGTGCTCTGGCCCAGGTTCTTCTCGAACACTTCGCCATAGTTACCCACTTGCTTGACGATCTGCACTACCCAGTCTTTGGGCAGCTTGAGGTCCTTGCCATACTCGCCATCCGCACCCAGCAGTCGGGCGACATCCGGGTTCTTGGTGGCCTTGGCCTCGGCCTCGACGTTCTTGGAAGTGATGCCCGCTTCTTCGGCATTGAGCATGGCGAACAGGGTCCACTTGACGATGCTGAACCACTCCTCGTCGCCTTTACGCACTACCGGGCCCAGTGGCTCCTTGGAGATGGTTTCCGGCAACACCACGTAGTCGGTCGGCGCAGCCAGCTTGGAGCGCTGGGCGAACAGCTGCGATTTGTCCGAAGTCAGCACGTCGCAACGGCCAGACTCCAGCGATTTGGCGCTCTCGTCAGAGGTGTCGAAGGTAATCGGGGTGTACTTCAGGCCATTGGCACGGAAGAAGTCCGACACGTTCAGCTCGGTGGTGGTGCCGGCCTGGATGCAGATGGTCGCGCCATCGAGCTCTTTGGCGCTGGAAACGCCAAGCTTCTTGTTGACCAGGAAGCCGACGCCGTCATAGTAGGTGACACCCGCGAACACCAGGCCCATGCCGGCATCGCGCGAGCTGGTCCAGGTGGTGTTACGCGACAGCACGTCGACCTCGCCCGACTGCAGGGCAGTGAAGCGTTCCTTGGCGTTGAGCTGGCTGAACTTGACCTTGGTGGCATCACCGAACACGGCGGCGGCCACGGCGCGGCAGACATCGGCATCGATGCCGACGATCTTGCCCTGCGCATCAGGTACCGAGAAGCCTGGAAGACCGTCGCTCACGCCACACTGGACGAAGCCCTTCTTCTTTACCGCATCGAGGGTGGCGCCGGCCTGGGCAGTGCTCACGGCGCCCAGCGCGGCGGCAGCGGTCAGGACTGCCAGGGTGGTTTTCAACATCTTCATTCACAACCTCCAAATCGCTCTTGTTGTATCGAGCCGGAATTGCACCGCACCCTTTTGAGGCGTATCCGACCCGTATTGGCTTGTTATTGGGTCAATTGGCGCAATGGACTGTTCTGTGACAGCCTTCGCGTGCAGAGGGTGTTACCGTCACGGCCTGCCCTTTGCATCACAGGTTGAGTTGCAAACCGCGTACCAAATTTTCTGGCTGTAGCGTTTAAGCGCTCGTCAAGTAGGAAAAGTTGTATCGTTGCGACATTCTTTTTCCGACAATCATTTCCGGTGCTTTCTTTTCACGCACGCCATAACAAGACCCGCACACTTTCGGAGCAGTCATGACCAACCCGCTGATTCTCGAACCACAGAAAACCGCTGACGCCTGTGTGATCTGGTTGCACGGTCTGGGGGCCGACCGTTACGACTTCCTACCTGTGGCCGAATTCATGCAGGAGCGCTTGCTCAGCACTCGCTTCATCATGCCCCAGGCACCGACCCGCCCCGTGACCATCAACGGCGGCTATGCCATGCCCAGCTGGTATGACATCAAGGCCATGACCCCGGCCCGTGCCATCGACGAAGCGCAGCTGGAAGCGTCTGCCGAGCAGGTGGTTGCGCTGATCAAGGCCGAGCAGGCCAAAGGCATCAACCTGTCGCGGATCTTCCTGGCCGGCTTCTCCCAGGGCGGCGCGGTGGTGCTGCACACTGCCTATATAAAGTGGCAGGAAGCACTGGGTGGGGTGATCGCCCTGTCCACCTATGCCCCCACCTTCAATGACCAGCATCAGTTGAGTGCCTGCCAGCAGCGCACACCGGCCCTGTGCCTGCATGGCGTGCATGACCCGGTGGTCATCCCGTCCATGGGCCGTACCGCCTTCGAGTACCTGAACACCTGGGGCGTCGCTGCCCGCTGGTACGAATACCCGATGGAACACGAAGTGGTGGTCGAAGAACTGAACGATATCCACGACTGGCTGAGCAAGCAGCTGCAATAGGCAACCTCGCTTGTAGTTGTGGGCGTATTCCGCTACGCCGCGCCCGGATCTTGCATTACACTGCCCGGCGTACATTCCTTAATCAGTTGATGAGACGACCGTGCTCAAAGCACTCAGAAAAATATTCGGCAAGGGAGAGGCCGCGCCACAAGCCGCCGCTCCTGCTGCCAGCGTGACGCCGGAAGCCCGGCCCGCGGCAAAACCGGCCGCACCCCATGCCAACCCCGCCCCCAAGGCTGAGCAACCTGCCGCCGCGACGCCACCTGCCGAACAACCGGCCAAGGACAAACCGCGCCGCGAACGCAAGCCCAAGCCACAGGCCAGCCTGTGGAAGCCCGAGGACTTCGTGGTCGAGCCACAGGAAGGCAAAACCCGCTTCCACGACTTCAAGCTGTCCAACGAGCTGATGCACGCCATCCACGACCTGGGCTTCCCGTACTGCACGCCAATCCAGGCGCAGGTCCTGGGTTACACCCTGCGTGGCCAGGACGCTATCGGCCGGGCCCAGACGGGCACCGGCAAGACGGCCGCCTTCCTGATCTCGATCATTTCCCAGTTACAGCAGACGCCACCGCCTAAAGAGCGCTACATGGGCGAGCCGCGCGCGCTGATCATCGCCCCCACCCGCGAGCTGGTGGTGCAGATCGCCAAGGACGCCGCTGCCCTGACCAAGTACACCGGCCTGAACGTGATGAGCTTCGTCGGTGGCATGGACTTCGACAAGCAGCTCAAAGCCCTGGAAGCGCGCCACTGCGATATCCTGGTGGCCACCCCGGGCCGCCTGCTGGACTTCAACCAGCGTGGCGAAGTGCACCTGGACATGGTCGAGGTGATGGTGCTTGACGAAGCCGACCGCATGCTCGACATGGGCTTCATCCCCCAGGTCCGCCAAATCATTCGTCAGACACCGCCGAAAAGCGAGCGCCAGACCCTGCTGTTCTCCGCCACCTTCACCGACGATGTGATGAACCTGGCCAAGCAGTGGACCACCAACCCGGCCATTGTCGAGATCGAGCCGGAGAACGTGGCCAGCGAAACGGTGGAGCAGCACGTGTATGCGGTGGCCGGCAGCGACAAGTACAAGCTGCTGTACAACCTGGTAACCCAGAACAAGTGGGAACGGGTGATGGTGTTCGCCAACCGCAAGGACGAAGTGCGGCGCATCGAGGAAAAGCTGGTACGCGACGGTATCAATGCCGCCCAGCTGTCGGGCGACGTGCCGCAGCACAAGCGCATCCGAACCCTGGAGAGCTTCCGCGAAGGGCGCATCACCGTGCTGGTGGCCACCGACGTGGCCGGGCGCGGGATCCATATCGATGGCATCAGCCACGTGATCAACTTCACCCTGCCGGAAGACCCTGACGACTACGTGCACCGCATTGGCCGTACCGGCCGTGCCGGCACCAGTGGTGTGTCGATCAGCTTTGCCGGTGAGGATGACTCGTATCAGCTGCCGGCGATCGAAGCGCTGCTGGGGCGCAAGATCAAGTGCGAGATGCCGCCGGATGAACTGCTAAAGCCGGTGCCGCGCAAGCATCACTGACTTCAGCAGGCTACATGCGCCCTGTGGCAGCGGCCTTGTGTCGCGATTGGGCCGCGCAGCGGCCCCGGGATTTCGGCTTTGATGCGCAGATTATCGGGGGCCGCTCCGCGGCCCTTTCGCGACACAAGGCCCCCCTGTAGGAGCGGGTTTACCCGCGAATACGGTAGTGGCGGCAACGGTGAACGGCGGGTGGAGATTGGCCAGCAGGGCCGGCCCTTTCGCGGGTAAACCCGCTCCTACAGGCGACCGGTGGCGCCTTGATTACCAGCGCCCCGCCGCATCCTGGTCACTTTCCTTCCCCTCCACCCACCTTGGCCCTTCCTGGGTATTCTCCTTCTTCCAGAACGGCGCCCGGGTCTTCAGGTAGTCCATGATGAAGTTGCAGGCATCGAACGCCGCCTGCCGATGGGCACTGGCCACCCCCACGAACACAATCGGTTCGCCCGGTTCCAGCGCACCGATGCGGTGCAGCACCTCCACTTTCAAGAGCGGCCAACGCTGCTCGGCCTCGACCACGATCTTGGCCAGGGCCTTTTCGGTCATGCCCGGATAGTGTTCGAGGAACATCCCCGCCACTTCGCGGCCATCGTTGAAATCCCGCACATAGCCGACAAAACCGACCACCGCGCCCACGCCCACATTGGCTGCATGCATGGCATTGGTCTCAGCCCCCGGGTCGAACGCGCCTTCCTGCACTCGTACAGCCATGTTCAGCCTCCGGTCACCGGTGGGAAGAACGCCACTTCATCGCCCTCTTCCAGCGGTTCATCGAGCTTGCACAGCTCTTCGTTGCGCGCGCACATCAGGTTCTGCTCGGCCAGCACTTCATACTGCCCGCCCTTGGCAACCAAGGCCTGGCGCACATCATCGAGCACCTTGAACGCACCCTCCACCCGCTCGGCATCCACGCCCAACAGTTCGCGGTAACGGGCGAAGTACATCACCTTGACCTTCATCACGCCTCCACCTTGTAATGGCCACTCTTGCCACCGAGTTTTTCCAGCAGGCGCACCTGCTCGATGACCATACCTTTACCCACAGCCTTGCACATGTCATAGATCGTCAGCGCGGCCACGCTGGCGGCGGTCAGCGCCTCCATCTCCACACCGGTCTGCCCGGCCAGCTTGCAGCGGGCGACGATGCGCACGGCGTCCTGCCCCTCGGCGCTGAGCTCGACCTTGACGCTGGTGAGCATCAGCGGGTGGCACAGCGGAATCAGGTCGCTGGTTTTTTTCGCCGCCTGTATCCCGGCAATGCGCGCCACGGCGAACACATCACCCTTGGGGTGTTCACCGTCGACGATCATCTGCAAGGTCTGCGGCAACATGCGCACCCGCGCCTCGGCGGTAGCCTCGCGCTCGGTCACGGCCTTTTCAGTGACGTCGACCATGTTGGCCCGCCCCTGGGAATCAAGATGTGTCAGCACTGCTCTGCTCCTGTGAAGGGATTTCGCAGTGTAAACCTGTGGGTCAGGTTTGAGCAGAGGTATGTGTCGGCAGGTTTGGCCTCTTCGCGGGCACGCCCGCTCCCACAGGAGCTCCATGGCCTCGAATCAAGTGGAGATCCTGTGAACGGGCGTGTCCACGAAGAGGCCGGGCAGTAATCTGCCCGGCTACAGGGTTTACAAATGAGACTCGGCGTACTCGGCCAGCACCGAGCGAGGCACGCCCTGCAGGGTGATGTGCACGCCGTGGGGGAAGTCCTTGAAGCGCTCGGTCAGGTAGGTCAGGCCCGAGCTGGTCGCGGACAGGTAGGGGGTGTCGATCTGCGCCAGGTTGCCCAGGCAGACCACCTTGGACCCGGAGCCGGCACGGGTGATGATGGTTTTCATCTGGTGCGGCGTCAGGTTCTGGCACTCGTCAATCAGGATCAGGCTCTGCTGGAAGCTGCGGCCACGGATGTAGTTCAGCGACTTGAACTGCAGCGGCACGCGCTCAAGGATGTATTCGACGCTGCCATGGGTGCTTTCGTCATCCATGTGCAAAGCTTCGAGGTTGTCAGTGATGGCGCCCAGCCACGGCTCCATCTTCTCTGCTTCGGTACCCGGCAGGAAGCCAATCTCCTGGTCCAGCCCCTGCACGCTGCGGGTGGCGATGATGCGCCGGTAGCGCTTGCTGACCATGGTTTGCTCGATGGCCGCAGCCAGCGCCAGGATGGTTTTACCGGAGCCGGCGGCGCCGGTCAGGTTCACCAGGTGGATATCCGGGTCCAGCAGGGCAAACAGCGCCAGGCTTTGGTGAATGTCGCGTGGTTTCAGGCCCCAGGCTTCTTGGTGCAGCAACGGCTCCTGGTGCAGGTCGAGCAGCAGCAGTTCGTCGTCACGAATGCCCTTGATCCACCCGACGAAGCCCTGCTCATCGATGATGAACTCATTGACGTGCACAGCTGGCAGGTTGTCGATCATCTGCACCCGATGCCAGGTGCGGCCGCGCTCCTGGCGGGTATCGACCTTGCTCACGCGGTCCCAGAACGAGCCGGTGACCGAATGGTAGCCCTTGGACAGCAACGACACGTCATCGACCAGTTGGTCGGTGCTGTAGTCCTCAGCCGCTATACCGCAAGCGCGCGCCTTCAGGCGCATGTTGATGTCTTTGGTGACCAGCACGACGTCCAGGTCGGTGCGCCGGGCCCGGACTTCGAGCAACTGGTTGATGATGATGTTGTCGTTGAGGTTTTCCGGCAGCAGCTTGTTCGGCTCGTTGCGCGGGGTCATCAGGATGGACAGGAACCCCTTGGGGCCGCTCTTGTTGCGCTGGATCGGTACGCCCTGCTCGACATCGCTGGGCGAAGCGTCACCGAGGGTCTGGTCTATCAGGCGGATGGCTTGGCGGCATTCGGCGGCGATGCTTTGTTTGCCGGTCTTGAGCTTGTCGAGTTCCTCCAGCACCGTCATCGGGATGGCGACATGGTGCTCCTCGAAGTTCAGTAACGCGTTAGGGTCGTGAATCAGGACGTTGGTATCGAGCACATACAGGATTGGCTTGCTGGAGGAAGGGTTGCGTCCTTGGTCATCCATACTCGGTCACCTTATGTCGAAGCCACACGGCGTGGTCTGTTACGCCGCAGAGTGACTGCCGCTGTTCCCGTATCCGCGTTGTTACGGGCGGGAAGCGAACCTGGCTAGGTGGGCCTGGATGACGCCACCTGTGCTGCAGGAATCGGCTGTCTGGTTTCTTCATACCGCAAAAACCATGACCGAAAAAAGCATTTTTACGCATTTTTGAAGTTTATTTTTCCGATTGACGAAGAGGCCTTGGCGCCAGCGTCAGAGGGGACTACGCTCAAAAGTCATACCCTCTATTCGCGGTATCCATATTCCCGGCAATCCTCCCAGCCGATGCCGCTTTGCGCGGTATTGCGCAGCAACCATTCCACCGCCGGCTGCGCCTTGGGAAGGCTGTCATGAAACTGGATCACGCCCTTGCGCCACAACAGCATCAGGGTCAATACGCGCTGTGCGGACGCCTCTGCGCTCAATGCACCGTCATCCTGGGCATCGATGTCCCACAACGATACCCGCAACTGCTGGCGGGCCATGAACGCTTCGCCGTCAGCCCGGCGCTGGCCATAAGGAGGGCGGAACAGCGGCACATACTGCTCGGGCAGATCAGCCTGCACCCGCGCCTGGCTGCGCCGCAGCGAATCCTGCCAGTCGGTCCACTGCGCATGGGAGCGGTATTCCCACCCCTGGATACCCACGCACTGCCCGCTATAGAGCTGGCGCAAGGCATTTGCCGCCGCGCCATCACGGCGTTGCTGCAAACGGTTACCGAGCGTGAAGAACGTGCCTTCGAGCTTTTGCCGGCGCAGGTAATCGGTGAATAGATCCGTACTGCCCCCCTCGGGCCCAGGCCCGCCGACAAAGGTCAGCAGGAACATGCGGTCGTTCAGTTCGTCACCCTTGCGCTCACGCGAAGACAACCGCTCGATTTCGCTGCTGGTCTGCGGCAGCAACGCCGCCTTGCGCAGTTGCTCGTCCAGGTAGCGGACATGGAACTGGTGGCTCGGTTCGATCCAGCCGGTATAGAACGCACCGACATCGGCAGCGAACGTCGCCGCTTGTGTACGCAACTCCGCCATGGACGTAACCGGGTAGCAGAATGATGCATCCTGCTCACAACTGCGCTGCGCCTGTTGATAACCCTCCCACAACCGCTGCCACATGCGCGCCCGAACCTGGCGCACCTTCTGCAGGTTGATCTGCCGCAGCCCCAGCCGGGCCGCCAGGCTTGCATCATCCAGCAACTCGCTTTCGTGCAGCACTTGGGCGAACGACAGGATTTCTGCCCGAGAGGCCACATCGAACAGCGCCGGGCTGTCCAGCTGTTCGGGCCACAGGCTGCGGTCCAGGCTGACCTGAGGTGAAGGGGCGGCTTGCACGGCCAGGCTCAGCAGGCCGGCCAGCAAGGCAGAAGCAATGCGCACAGTGGAAGGCTCCGCAACGGCAAAACGCGAACTATAGCGCCTGCACCGACCATGGGCTGTGACTATCGTCGCCATAGTTTGGACTTGTACCGCCCACCCCGTAGAATCCTCGGCCAACGATGCCAGGAGCCGACCCGATGCTGACGGTGATTTCCCCCGCCAAGACCCTCGACTACGACACCCCGCCAGTGACCGAGCGTTTCACCCTGCCCCAGTACCTGGATGAATCCCAGGCCCTGATCCAGCAACTGCGCGAACTGTCGCCGGCGCAGATCAGCGAGCTGATGCACCTGTCCGACAAGCTCGCCGGCCTGAATGCTGCGCGCTTTGGCAGCTGGACCCCAGACTTCACCCCGGCCAATGCCAAGCAGGCGTTGCTGGCGTTCAAGGGTGACGTGTACACCGGCCTCAATGCCGAGAGCCTGAGTGAAGACGACTTCAGCTACGCTCAGGACCACCTGCGCATGCTCTCGGGCCTATATGGCCTGCTGCGCCCGCTCGACCTGATGCAGCCCTACCGCCTGGAGATGGGCACCAAGCTGGCCAACGCCCGCGGCAAGGACCTGTACGCCTTCTGGGGCACGCGCATCAGCGAATGGCTGAACCAGGCCCTGGCCGACCAAGGCGATGACGTGCTGTTGAACCTGGCCAGTAACGAGTATTTCAGTGCAGTGAAACGCAGTGCACTAAAGGCCCGGGTGATCAACGTCGACTTCAAGGACCAGAAAAACGGCCAGTACAAGATCATCAGCTTCTACGCCAAGAAGGCCCGCGGCATGATGAGCCGCTTCGTCATCCAGCAGCGCATCAGCACCCCGGAACAGCTCAAGCAGTTCGATGCTCAGGGGTACTACTACAGTGCCGAGCAGTCCAAGCCGGACCATTTGGTGTTCCTGCGCGATCACCCCTCGGAGTGACCCTGTAACGCCCCTTCACGGCCAAACCCACTCTTACAGGTAATGCGCTACCCGTAGGAGCGGGTTCACCCGCGAAGAGGCCAGCAGCTCTGCCCCCCCTCTCTGCCCTGCAACAGGGCACGCTGCAAACCGCCATAACGCCATTAATCCGACGCCAAAAATCCAGCACACCCACCTTTATCGCCAAACGACATAAGACCGTTCATACCTTTTTTGACGAATTCTGAAAAAATTTTTCAGATGCTGGCATAAAAATATCTCGCAACAGTTACGTCCTTGATACACGGGGGTGAAACACCCGCGTGCTATCAATTTGAAACTGTCCGCAACTGAATAAATATTTAGAAATCTTTCATTCGAGCGAAACTGGCTCAGGAACTTCTGCCAAAGCCAATCGCTCATAGTGCCGTAACGATTTTCCTGCCTACGGGCTGTGAGAGATGACTTACAGATGACAGCAGCGGGTATCCACTGCCCGCCATGAGAAAATCGACAGGTATCACGGAAACCCCCGAAGACCTTGTCCATGCAGGAGAGACGCGTCCCTTACAAATCGTCCTAGTGGTTGATTTCAAAGGATTTATTCACTTGAAAAAACAAGCACAGCAACGCGCCAAGTAGCGCATTGCAATAAAGACGGCTGCATTTCAGGGCACGTTTTTTAATGAATGGCTATTGAGTGCCAACTTTGAGCGCATAACTTTTTGCGTTCCGGATTTATTTTGCCTGCGCTCGGCGAAGTGTGCATTCGCCATGGATCCGTGCGCCCGAAAACTGTTGTTAATCAACCCAGCCCGGCTCTCTGCGGAGGCGTCGGCGTGATAAACACATGAGGTGATAGCGATGCGTATCAGCATCTTTGGTTTGGGTTATGTGGGTGCAGTCTGTGCAGGCTGCCTGACGGCGCGTGGCCATGAAGTGATCGGTGTGGACGTGTCCAGCACCAAGATCGACCTGATCAACCAGGGCAAGTCGCCCATCGTCGAACCTGGCCTGGAAGCACTGCTGCAACAGGGCATCGCCAATGGCCGCCTGCGCGGCACTACCGACTTCGCCGAAGCCATCCGTGCCAGCGATGTGTCGATGATCTGCGTGGGCACCCCCAGCAAGAAAAACGGCGACCTGGGCCTGGAGTACATCGAGTCCGTGTGCCGCGAAATCGGCTACGTGCTGCGTGACACCACCCGCCGTCACACCATCGTGGTGCGCAGCACCGTGCTGCCTGGCACCGTCAAGAACGTGGTCATCCCGATCCTGGAAGATTGCTCGGGCAAGAAGGCCGGCGTCGACTTCGGCGTGGCGGTCAACCCGGAATTCCTGCGTGAAAGCACCGCCATCAAGGACTACGACCAGCCACCGATGACGGTCATCGGCGAACTGGACAGCGCCAGCGGTGACATCCTCCAGGCCCTGTACGAAGAACTCGACGCCCCGGTCATCCGCAAGCCGATCGAAGTGGCCGAGATGATCAAGTACACCTGCAACGTATGGCACGCCACAAAGGTCACCTTCGCCAACGAAATCGGCAACATCGCCAAGGCGGTGGGCGTCGATGGCCGCGAGGTGATGGACGTGGTCTGCCAGGACAAGGTCCTCAACCTGTCCCAGTACTACATGCGCCCTGGCTTCGCCTTCGGCGGCTCTTGCCTGCCCAAGGACGTACGCGCCCTCACCTACCGCGCCGCCAGCCTCGATGTCCGTGCACCGCTGCTCGACTCGCTGATGCGCAGCAACGAATCGCAGGTGCAGAACGCCTTCGAGCTGATCGAAGCCCACGACAAGCGCAAGGTCGCCCTGCTGGGCCTGAGCTTCAAGGCCGGCACCGACGACCTGCGCGAAAGCCCGCTGGTGGAACTGGCCGAGCGCCTGATCGGCAAGGGCTACCAGCTGGACATCTACGACGAGAACGTCCAGTACGCCCGTGTTCACGGTGCCAACAAGGACTACATCGAGTCGAAGATCCCGCACGTGTCGTCGCTGCTCAACGCCAACTTGCAGCAGGTGATCGACAACGCCGACATCATCGTCCTCGGCAACCGTGACGAGCAGTTCCGTGCGCTGGCCCTGCAAGCGCCAGCCGGCAAGCAGGTGATCGACCTGGTCGGCTTCATGAACAAACCGACCAGCACCACCCACCGTACCGAAGGCATCTGCTGGTAAGTGCCCGGCCGGGCAGCGATGAGGCACTCGACAAGAGCCGCCTCCTCGCTGCCCACCCTTTCCCGAATTCTCGACGGATGCTGAACATGCAAAGGCTCCAGACAGTGCTGTTGCAGTGCGCCGGGTGGCTGCTCTACATGAGCCTGCTCATGCTGATCGCCCTGGCCCTGCCAGCTGATATCTTCGACTCGCAGTCGAAGCACTTCATCTTCCTGGTCGGCGCAGTCGGCATCTGGCGCTACTCCATGGGCGCCACCCATTTCATCCGCGGCATGATCTTCCTCTACGGCGTGTACCCGTACCTGCGCCGCAAGGTGCAGAAAATGGGTAACGCCACCGACCCGTCGCATGTCTACCTGATGGTCACCAGCTTCCGTATCGAAGCGCTGACCACCGCCCAGGTGTACAGCTCGGTGATCCGCGAGGCGATCAACTGCGGCTTCCCCACCACCGTGGTCTGCTCGCTGGTGGAAATGTCCGATGAACTGCTGGTCAAGAGCCTGTGGGCCAAGTACAACCCACCGGCCCACGTGAAGCTGGACATCGTGCGTATCGCCGGTACCGGCAAGCGTGATGGCCTGGCCTACGGCTTCCGCGCCATCTCGCGCATGCTGCCGGACGAGAACGCCGTGGTGGCGGTGATCGACGGTGACACCGTGCTGGCCGACGGCGTGGTGCGCAAGACCGTGCCGTGGTTCAAGCTGTTCCCCAATGTGGGCGGCCTGACCACCAATGAATTCTGCGAAGTGCGTGGCGGCTACATCATGAGCGAGTGGCATAAGCTGCGCTTCGCCCAGCGCCACATCAACATGTGCTCGATGGCCCTGTCCAAGCGCGTACTGACCATGACCGGGCGCATGTCGATGTTCCGCGCCAGCGTGGTGACCAACCCCGAGTTCATTGCCGACGTCGAAAGCGACTCGCTGATGCACTGGCGCCTGGGCCGCTTCAAGTTCCTTACCGGGGACGACAAGTCCAGCTGGTTCAGCCTGATGCGGCTGGGCTACGACACCTTCTACGTGCCGGACGCCGCCATCAACACGGTCGAGCATCCGCCGGAAAAAAGCTTCCTCAAGGCCAGCCGCAAGCTGATGTACCGCTGGTACGGCAACAACCTGCGGCAGAACTCACGGGCACTGGGCCTTGGCCTGCGCCGCCTGGGGCTGTTCACCAGCATCGTGTTGTTCGACCAGCGCGTGTCGATGTGGACCAGCCTGCTGGGCCTGACCGTGGCGGTGATCGCCAGCCTCAAGTTCGGCATGGCCTTCTTGCTGGTGTACCTGCTGTGGATCGGCATCACGCGCCTGATCCTCACCATCATGCTGCTGTGCTCAGGCCACAACGTAGGCCCAGCCTACCCGCTGATTCTCTATTACAACCAGATCATCGGCGCGCTGATGAAGATCTACGTGTTCTTCCGCCTCGACAAGCAGTCGTGGACGCGTCAGCCCACTGCCCTCAAGCGTGACCTCGCCAGCTTTCAACAATGGTTCAACACCTGGTCCTCGCGGACCATGACCTTCTCGGCTGCCAGCATCTTCGTTGCTGTGCTGTTCATGGTCGTGTGAGCCCAACCCGGATCGGATCTAACAGGAACAAACCACCATGAATACCGCCGTGAACGTCAATGTCGTGCATGAGTCCGAAGCCCAGCGCCAACACGCCCGGGTGCGCATTCCCGCCAAGCTGCGGTTCCTGGACGCCCAGCGCCAGGTCCACGAAGTCAAGGTCGAAGACCTTTCTGCCGGCGGCCTGAGCTTCCACGCCAAGCAACCGCAGTCGGTGGGCGATGTGCTGCGCGGGCGCCTGCAGTTCGTGGTCGACAACCTGGGCCTGTCGATCGACATCGAGTTCCAGGTGCGCTCGTACAACCCGGACAATGGCCGTATCGGTGCGCAGTTCCAGAACCTTGAACCTCGCGACATCGCCACGTTGCGGCACATCATCACCAGCCACCTGTCGGGTGAGCTGATCAGCATCGGCGACGTCCTCAGCACCCTGCAGCGTGACAACTTCACCAAGGCGCGCAAGCAGAAGGACGGTGGGTCGGGCCTGAGCGCCTTCGGCCGCTTCAAGGCAGTCACCGTCACACTGGGCGTGTTCGTGGTCGGCGTTGCGGCCTTCGGCTTCGTCGCCAAATCGTTGTATGGCATGTATTTCGTCAGCCACGCCGAAGCCGGTGTGGTCGCAGTGCCAACCACCAACGTCACCATGCCGCGCGACGGTACCGTGAGCAGCCTGGTCGAAAGCGGTGGGCAGATCGCCAAGGGCGCGCCACTGGCCAGCTTCACCACCAGCATGCTGGACATGCTCAAGGGCAACCTTGAAGACGCACAGCTGGAGCCGGCGAAGATCGAGGAGCTGTTCGGCAAGCAGCTGTCCGGCACCCTCACCAGCCCCTGCGATTGCGTGGTCGCGCGCCAGTTGGTGGACGACGGCCAGTACGCCGCCAAGGGCCAGCCAATCTTCCAGCTGATCCCACGCACCACCAACCCGATGGTCGAGGCGCGCTTCAGCTACCGCCAGTTCGACGAGGTCAAGCCGGGTACCCGGGTCAACTTCCAGGTGGCCGGCGAAGACGAAGTGCGCACCGGCCAGATCGTCAGCAGCGCCAGCCTCAACAGCGAAGACCTGTCCTCCGACATCCGCGTGCAGATCAAGCCAGACAGCGGCCTGCCCGCCGAACTGGCCGGCCGCCCGGCCTCGGTCAACAGCGACCGTGGCCCCTCGCTGAACTGGCTGATCGACAAAGCCGTGGCCCGTGGCCTGTGAGGGACGGACAATGATCTCTGATACCTACAAGGTCCGCGTGAACCTGGGATTGTGTGCACTGGCCGCCGCCATCACCCTGGCCGGCTGTGCCGGCCTGCCCGACCAGCGCCTGGCCAACGAGGCCATGAAGCGCGGTGACACGGCATTGGCCGAGCGCAACTACAAGGCGCTGGCCGACCTGGGCTACAGCGAAGCGCAAGTCGGCCTTGCGGACATCAAGGTGGCCACCCGCGACCCCTCGCAAATCAAGGAAGCCGAGGCCACCTATCGCGCTGCAGCCGCCACGTCGCCACGCGCCCAGGCGCGCCTTGGCCGCCTGCTGGTGGCCAAGCCGGACAGCACCCAGGCCGAGCGCGAAGAAGCAGAGACCCTGCTCAAGCAAGCGGCCAGTCAAGGCGAAAGCAACACCCTGATCCCACTGGCGATGCTCTACCTCAGCTACCCGCAGAGCTTCCCCAAGGTCAACGCGCAGCAGCAGATCGACCAGTGGCGCGCCGCCGGCAACCCGGAAGCGGGCCTGGCCCAGGTGCTGCTGTACCGCACCCAGGGCACCTATGACCAGCACCTGGGCGAAGTGGAAAAGATCTGCAAGGCGGCGCTCAACAGCACCGACATCTGCTACGTCGAACTGGCCACCGTGTACCAGAAACGCGGCCAGGCCGACCAGCAAGCCGCCCTGCTCGGCCAGCTGAAGGCCGCCTACGCCCGTGGCGCAGTGCCGGCCACCCGTGTTGACAGCGTGGCCCGCGTGCTGGCCGACCGTAGCCTTGGCCAGACCGACGAAAAAACCGCCAAGGACCTGCTCGAGCAAGTAGCCCCGGCCAACCCGGCGTCCTGGGTCAGCCTGGCACAGCTGGTATACGACTTCCCCGAACTGGGCGACACCGACCAGTTGATGGCCTACATCGACAAAGGCCGCGAAGCTGAACAGCCACGCGCCGAACTGCTGCTGGGCCGCCTGTACTACGAAGGCAAAACCCTGCCAGCCGACGCTCAAAAAGCCGAGCAGCACCTGCAAGCCGCTGCCGAAGCCGGTGAGATCAGCGCCCATTACTACCTGGGCCAGCTTTACCGCCGCGGCTACCTGGGCAATGTCGAGCCGCAGAAAGCCGTCGACCACCTGCTGGCCGCCGCCCGTGGCGGGCAGAACAGCGCCGACTATGCCCTGGCTCAGCTGTTCAGCGAGGGCCACGGCATCCGCCCGCAACCGGGCAACGCCTGGGTGTTCGCCCAGCTGTCGCAGGCCAACCCGACGCCGCAATCAGCCGAACTGCTGCAGCAGCTCGACCAACAACTGACACCTGATCAGCGCAACCAGGCCCAGCAACTGCTGGACCAGGAAAAGCGTGCACGCGGCAGCCTGGCGCAGGGCGCGAATAGCACCCTGGCCCTCGAAGCCCTGCAAGACGACGAAAAAGAAGTAGACGGTGAGGACTCGCTATGACGCTCAATCCCTTCGTGAAAGCCGGCATCGGCCTGAGCTTCGCCCTGCTGTGGTCCTGCCCGACCCTGGCGGAAATGACCGCTGAAAAAAACTTCGGCCTGGACGTGAAAATCACCGGCCAGTCGGAAGACGACCGTGACCTGAGCACCCGCTCTGGCGGCGACGTCAACGGCCTGGGCCTGGATCTGCGCCCGTGGGTGTACGGCGAGCGCGGTAACTGGAGTGCCTACGCCATGGGCCAGGCGGTCGCTGCGACCGACACCATCGAAACGGACACCTTGCGCCAGAATGACGACGGCACCAGTACCGACACCGGCGACGACAGCCGTCAACCAGACAAAAGCTACCTGGCCATGCGCGAGTTCTGGGTCGGCTACAGCGGCCTTACCGCCTACCCTGGCGAGCAACTGCGCTTCGGTCGCCAGCGCCTGCGCAGCGACGATGGCATGTGGCGCGACACCAACATCGAAGCGCTGAACTGGACCTTCGACACCACGCTGCTCAAGGCCGACCTTGGCGTAGCCCAGCGTTTCAGCGAATACCGCACCGACCTCACCGAACTGGCGCCGGAAGACAAGGACCGCACCCACATCTACGGCAACGTCGCCACGCAGTGGACCCCTGGCCACTGGGTTGGCCTGCGCGCTCACCACACACATGACAGCGGCAGCCTGAAGAACCCCGGCGAAACGGTCGACGCGCTGGACAAGACCCGCACTGGCGACCTTACCTGGCTGGGCCTGGAGGCCAACAGCGACGCCTACAACTGGCGCAACGACCACACCGTGAATTACTGGGGCAGCGTCACCTGGCTGACCGGTGACCGCGACAAGCTGAGCACCCAGCAGGTGGGTGACGACCAGGTCGCCACCGGCAAGCAGAGCGGTGACGTCAACGCCTGGGCAACCGACCTCGGTATCCGCCTGCGTCTGGACCCGCAATGGCAGGTCGGCGCTGCGTACGCCCGCGGTAGCGGCGGCGGCGGCGATGACGGTTCGAACAACTTCGAGCAGACCGGCCTGGAGAGCAACCGCTCCAACTTCACCGGCACCCGCTCGCGTGTGCACCGCTTCGGCGAAGCGTTCCGCGGCGAACTGGGCAACCTGCAGGCCGCCACCCTGTTCGCTTCGTGGCAGCTGCGTGACGACTATGACGCGAGCCTGATCTACCACAAATTCTGGCGGGTCGATGGCAACCAGAACATCGGTTCCAGTGGCATCAACGCGGTGGTCAACGACAACGGCGTGAATCGCCCGCTGGTCGATGGCGAAAAAGACCTAGGCCAGGAAATGGACGTGGTCGTGACCAAGTACTTCAAGCAAGGCCTGCTGCCGGCTTCGATGAGCCAAGCCATCGACGAGCCGTCAGCCCTGGTGCGCCTGCGTGCCGGTGTATTCAAGCCGGGCGACGCCTACGGCAAGGAAGCGGACTCGTACATGCACCGCGCCTTCGTCGACGTCATCTGGCGCTTCTGAGGCCGGTAGGGGACTGACCGTGATGAACCTTCACCCGCACTTACGTCACAGCCTGTTGGCCAGTGCCTTGCTGCTGGCAAGCGGCCTGGCCACTGCCGCAGAGCCCCAGGTGATCGCCAAGGAGCTGCAGCAGGCCAAGACCTATACGGTGGCCAGCGCACCGATCGAGCCGCTGCAGATGGACCCGCCAAAGTTGCCCGACCTCACCGGTTTCACGGCCGAGGCGGTGCAGAAGAAAATCGACCGCCGCCACAAGGGCAAGGTCAGCCTGCGCCGTATGTTCCAGGAGGACACCCTCAAGGAGTTCGTCGGCGGCGACAACAAAGCCGCCGAGTGGGTGCAGCGCCAGCACGGCATCCCGCAGGCGATTTTCGTCGATGACGGCCATGTCGACCTGACCGAGCTGAGCAAGAAGGTACCCAAACAGTACTTCAGCGAAGTCGAGCCTGGGGTTTACCTGGCACGCCTGCCGATCGTGGTCGGGCAAAAGGGCATCCTCGAGATCGACGGCAAGGTCAAACAGCTGCGCCTGTCCCAGGAGGGCGGCGCTTTTCTGGTCAATGACGGCAAGCTGTTCGTAACCGACACCCAGGTGACCGGCTGGCGGGAAAAGGACAACGGCCCGGCGACCTTCCGCTCGCCCAAGGAATTCCGCCCGTTTCTGCTGTCTTGGGGCGGTACCGAGACCTATATCGTCAATACGAAGATGGCCAGCTTCGGCTACGCCAAGTCCAAGTCGTATGGCGTGAGCATCTCGCAGTACACGCCGAACATGGCCAAGCGCATGGGCCGCCCGGAGCCCACCGGCTGGATCATCGGTTCGGAGTTCAGCGACATGTGGTACGGCTTCTACTGCTACGAAACCCAGGACTTCGTGATCAAGGACAGCACCTACCGCGACAACATCGTCTACGGCATCGACCCGCACGACCGTTCGCATCGCCTGATCATCGCCGGCAACACGGTGTACGGCACCAAGAAGAAGCACGGCATCATCGTTTCGCGTGAGGTCAACGACAGCTGGATCATCAACAACAAGAGCTACGACAACAAGCTCTCGGGGGTGGTGATCGACCGTAACAGCGTCAACAACCTGGTGGCCTACAACGAGATCTACCGCAACCACACCGACGGCATCACCCTGTACGAAAGCGGCGACAACCTGATCTGGGGCAACAAGCTGGTCAACAACCGCCGCCACGGCATCCGCGTGCGTAACAGCGTGAACATCCGCCTGTACGAAAACGTCGCCATGGCCAACGGCCTGGTCGGCGTATACGGCCACATCAAGGACCTGTCCGACACCGACCGCGACATCGCCCTCGACCCGTTCGACACCAAGGTGTCGCTGATCGTGGTGGGTGGCGAGCTGTCGGCCAACGGCTCCGGCCCGCTGTCGATCGACTCGCCGCTGTCGGTCGAGCTGTACAAGGTGTCCATGCTCGCCCCGCGCAAGGCCAGCGGCATCAGCCTCAATGGTGTGCTGGGTGAGCGCCAGGACGAAATCCTCGACCTGCTGGTACGCCAGCAGAAGGCTGTGCTGATCGACCCGGTCGAACGCCAGACCGAAATGATCGATTAAGGAAGCCCAGACCATGACTCCACACCTGATGAAACTGCTGGGCCTGTCCGCCGCCCTTCTGGCAATCAGCCAGGGCGTGCGCGCCGAAGACGTCAAGGCCCCGACCTTCAACGCCGAGCCCTGCTGCCAGTTGTGCCCTGAAGCGCACGATGCCAGCCGCTACACCACCCGCTATCAGCAAAACTTCACCACGCTGGTGCAGGCCCAGGGCGACTGGCTGTTCCGCACCCGCGAAGACCTGCGCACCGAGTTCAACACCACCCCAGCCGGCTACAAACGCCTGCAGCAAGTGCACGACGCGTTCAAGAAACGTGGCGTGGAACTGGTGGTGGTGTACCAGCCGACCCGCGGCCTGGTGAACCGCAACATGCTCAACCCGGCCGAAAAAGCCGCGTTCGACTACCAGAAGGCCCTGGGCAACTACCAGGCCATGCTCAAGCGCTTCGCCAGCATGGGTTACAACGTGCCCGACCTGTCACCGCTGACCAACGAGCAACTGGCCGCCGCTGACCAGGGCAAGGACTTCTACTTCCGTGGCGACCAGCACTGGACGCCGTACGGTGCCGAGCGCGCGGCGAAGATCGTGGCCGACACCGTGCACAAGATGCCGGCCTTCGAAGGCATCCCGCGCAAGGAATTCGAGACGAAGAAGTCCGGGCGCATGGGCAAGACCGGCACCCTGCACAACGTTGCCGGCCAACTGTGCGGCACCAGCTACGCCGTCCAGTACATGGACCAGTTCGCCACCGAGCCGAAAGGCGCGAGCGGTGGCGACGACCTGTTCGGTGACAGCGGCAATGCGCAGATCACCCTGGTCGGTACCAGCCACAGCGGCAAGAACTACAACTTCTCGGGCTTCCTCGAGCAATACATCGGCGCCGACGTGCTCAACGTCGCTTTCCCAGGCGGTGGCCTGGAAGGGTCGATGATCCAGTACCTGGGCAGCGAGGAATTCCAGAAGAACCCGCCGAAGATCCTGATCTGGGAATTCTCCCCGCTGTACCGCCTGGACCAGGAAACCATCTGGCGGCAAATCCTTGGCCTGCTCGACGACGGCTGCGACGACCGCCCGGCCCTGATGAGCGCCAGCGCCACCCTCAAGCCTGGCAAGAACGAGCTGATGGTCAACGGCAAGGGCGGCGTGATCAAAGACCTGATCAACCGCAACCTGCAGATGGACGTCAAGTTCGAAGACCCCTCGGTGAAGGTGTTGCAGGCCACCCTCTGGTACCTCAACGGCCGCCATGAGGACATCAAGCTGGAAAAACCGGAAACCTCCGACACCGACGGCCGCTTCGTCTTCCAGATGCGCGAAGACGAGGACTGGGCCAGCCAGAGCCTGCTGGCGTTCGAGGTACAAGGGCCGGAAAGCGGCACCCAGAAGGTCGAAGCCAAGCTCTGCAAACGCAACAACTTCGCCGTGCCTGCGCAGACCGCGCAGGCTGGCCAGTGAGGCGACCCATGACCATTTTCAAGCGAATTTCCAGCCCCGCCCTGCTCGCGTTGGCCTTGTTTGGCGGTGCCGCGCACGCCGCGCTGGTACCGCCGCAGGGTTACTACCAGGGGATCGAAAAGCTCAAGACCGGTGAGGGTAACTTCCGCTGCGAAGCGGCGCCCAAGCCATACACCGGCCCGCTGCAGTTTCGCAGCAAGTACGAAGGCTCGGACAAGGCACGGGCAACGCTCAACGCAGCCTCGGAAAAGGCCTTCCGCACGTCGACCGAAGACATCACCACGCTGGAGAAAGGCGTGAGCAAGATGGTCGGCCAGTACATGCGCGACGGCCGCCCGGCGCAACTCGACTGCACCCTGACCTGGCTGGGTACCTGGGCACGCGCCGGTGCATTGCTGTCCACCGACTACAACCATACCGGCAAGTCGATGCGCAAATGGGCGCTGGGCAGCATGAGCGGTTCATGGTTGCGGCTGAAATTCTCCAACTCGCAGCCGCTGGCGGCACACCAGGCCGAGGCCGACCTGATCGAAAAATGGCTCAACCGCCTGGCCGAGCAGACTGTGCGTGACTGGAGCGACCTGCCGCTGGAAAAGATCAACAACCACAGCTACTGGGCGGCCTGGTCGGTCATGGCTACCGCCGTCGCCACCGACCGTCGCGACCTGTTCGACTGGGCCGTGAAGGAATACAAGGTGGGCGCCAACCAGGTGGATGACCAAGGCTTCCTGCCCAACGAAATCAAGCGCAAGCAGCGCGCGCTGGCCTATCACAACTACGCCTTGCCGCCGCTGGCGATGATTGCCAGCTTCGCCCAGGCCAATGGCGTCGACCTGCGCGCCGAGAACAACTTCGCCTTGCAGCGCCTGGGTGAAGGCGTGCTGGCCGGCGCCCGCGATCCCAGCCACTTCAAGGCGCGCGCGGGCAAGAAACAGGACATGACCGACCTCAAGGTCGACAGCAAGTACTCCTGGCTTGAGCCCTGGTGTGCGCTGTACCACTGCGTCGGCGACACGCTTGAGCGCAAGCACGACATGCAGCCGTTCAACAGCTTCCGGCTGGGGGGCGATGTGACCCGGGTCTATGACCCGAGTGCAGAGCGTAAAAAGTAACACCATCCCTGTAGGCGCGGGTTTACCCGCGAAGAGGCCGGGCCTGCCATCTGCGGTGCCTTGTGCCGGCCTCATTCGCGGGTAAACCCGCTCCTACGGGGGACTAGGTATCTCCCACCATTTCGTGGGGGGTTTGGGGGGCGCTTTGCCCTGGATGCTGTGAACAAATTAGGAGAACCGGGATGGTCTTCTCGTCCAACGTGTTCCTGTTCCTGTTCTTGCCGATCTTCCTCGGCCTGTACTACTTGAGCGGGCAACGTTATCGCAACCTGCTGCTGCTGGTCGCCAGCTACATCTTCTACGCCTGGTGGCGGGTGGACTTCCTGGCACTGTTCGCCGGCGTCACCCTGTGGAACTACTGGATCGGCCTGAAAGTCGGTGCCGCCGGTGTGCGCACCAAGCCGGCGCAGCGCTGGCTGCTGCTCGGCGTGGGTGTCGACCTGGCGATCCTCGGCTACTTCAAGTACGCCAACTTCGGCGTCGACAGCCTGAACGCGATCATGACGTCGTTTGGCCTGGAGCCATTCATTCTGACCCACGTGCTGCTGCCGATCGGTATCTCGTTCTACATCTTCGAGTCAATCAGCTACATCATCGACGTATACCGCGGTGACACCCCGGCTACCCGCAACCTGATCGACTTCGCAGCGTTCGTGGCGATTTTCCCGCACCTGATCGCAGGCCCCGTGCTGCGCTTCAAGGACCTGGTCGACCAGTTCAACAACCGCACCCACACGCTGGACAAGTTCTCCGAAGGCTGCACCCGCTTCATGCAGGGCTTCATCAAGAAAGTGTTCATCGCCGACACCCTGGCCGTGGTCGCCGACCACTGCTTCGCCCTGCAAAACCCCACCACGGGCGATGCCTGGCTCGGCGCCCTGGCCTACACCGCACAGCTGTACTTCGACTTCAGCGGCTACAGCGACATGGCCATCGGCCTGGGCCTGATGATGGGCTTCCGCTTCATGGAAAACTTCAAGCAGCCCTATATCAGCCAATCGATCACCGAGTTCTGGCGGCGCTGGCATATCAGCCTGTCGACCTGGCTGCGCGACTACCTGTACATCACCTTGGGCGGTAACCGCAAAGGCACCTTCAATACCTACCGCAACCTGTTCCTGACCATGCTGCTGGGCGGCCTGTGGCACGGTGCAAACTTCACCTACATCATCTGGGGCGCCTGGCACGGCATGTGGCTGGCCATCGAGCGCGCGCTGGGCCTCGACACCAACCCGCAGCGCTTCAACCCGGTGAAGTGGGCCTTCACCTTCCTGCTGGTGGTAGTCGGCTGGGTGATCTTCCGCGCCGAAAACCTGCAGGTGGCCGCCCGTATCTACGGCGCCATGTTCAGCTTCGGCGACTGGCAGCTGTCGGAGCTCAACCGCGCCCAGCTCACCGGTCTGCAGGTGGCCACCCTGGTCATCGCCTACCTCACCCTGGCGTTCTTCGGCCTGCGCGACTTCTACCGCAATGCCAGGCCGACGCCCAAGGCGACCCCGGTGCAGGTCAACGCTGACGGCTCGATCGGCCTGGACTGGACCCGGGTGATGACCCGCGCACTGATCCTGCTGCTGTTCGTCGCCTCGATCCTCAAGCTTTCGGCGCAAAGCTACTCGCCGTTCCTTTACTTCCAGTTCTGAGGTTGATGACCATGACCCGGACATTACGCATCACCTATTCCCTGTCGTTCCTCGGCCTGCTGGTCGGCATGGGCGCCTGGTCCACCGGTGGCCTGCAGAGTTTCCAGCGCACCGAGCAGATGACCCTGCTCAACGGCAAGCTGGCCAAGGCCGCCGAGACCCACTACGACGCCGAGTTCCCGATCAAGCGCCTGGGCACCAACCTGTGGGCGGCCATGGACTTCAAACTGTTCAACGAAGGCCGCCCAGGTGTGGTACTGGGCCGCGACCAGTGGTTGTTCAGCGACGAGGAGTTCAAGCCCACCGCCGGTGCCGAGCAATTGATGCAGGAAAACCTGGCATTGATCCGTGGCGTACGCGACACCCTGCAGCAACACGGTAGCCAGCTGGTGCTGGCGATCGTGCCGGCCAAGGCACGGGTCTACGCCGAGTACCTGGGCAAAGAGCGGCCTGCCAGCCTGCATGACGACCTGTACAACCAGTTCCATGCCCAGGCACGCCAGGCCAACGTGTTCGCACCGGACCTGATGGCACCGATGGAGCAGGCCAAGGCCCGCGGCCAGGTATTCCTGCGTACCGATACCCACTGGACGCCTATGGGTGCCGAAGTGGCGGCGCAGGCGCTGGCCGAAGCGGTCAGCCGCCAGAGCCTGCTCAACGGCGACCCACAAGCCTTCATCACCGAAGCCGGCAACACCGCCCCCTACAAGGGCGACCTGACCAACTTCCTGCCACTGGACCCCTTGTTCAGCAACCTGCTGCCGGCCCCGGACAACCTGCAGAAACGCACCACCCGGCCGGTCGATGCCGAGGGTGACGCCAGCGACGCGTTGTTCGCCGACAAGCAGATCCCGGTTGCACTGGTAGGCACCAGCTACAGCGCCAACCCGCACTGGAACTTCCTCGGCGCGCTGCAGCAGGCCCTGCGCAGTGACGTCGCCAACTACGCCGAAGACGGCCATGGCCCGCTGCTGCCGATGCTCAAGTACCTGCAAAGCGATGCCTTTAAAAACGCCGCACCACAAGTGGTGGTGTGGGAATTCCCCGAACGTTATCTGCCAATGAAAAACGACCTCAGCAGCTTCGATCCGCAGTGGATCGCGCAGCTGAAAAACTCCCGTAAATCCGAAGAAAACCTGGCCTTGTCGTCCACCCGGACAGACCACTGACTGATAGAGAGGAAACGCACATGACTACCAAGACTTCCATTGCCAAAGCCCTCACCCTCGCGGCCGGCCTTTCCCTTGCTTCGATGCAGGCCTTCGCCGGTGCCGACGCCGCACTGTATGGCCCAAGTGCGCCGAAAGGCTCGACCTTCGTACGCCTGTACAACGCGACCAGCGCACCCGCCGCCGCGTCGGTCGGCAACACCCAGATCAAACAGGTTGGCGCACAGGCCAGCAGCGATTTCAGCTTCCTGCCAGGCGGCGACTACACCGCCCAGGTCGGCGGCAAGAGCGTGCCGGTCAAGCTGGCCTCGGACAAGTACTACACCCTGGTCAACAGCAACAGCGGCAGCCCGAAGCTGATCGAAGAACCACCGTTCAAGAACAAGCAGAAAGCCCTGGTGCGCGTGCAGAACCTGAGCGACCAGCAACTGACCCTGAAAACCGCCGACGGCAAGACCGAAGTGGTCAAGCCGGTGGCCGCCAACGGCCGTGGCGAACGCGAAATCAACCCGGTCAAGGTCAACCTGGCGCTGTACCAAGGAGACAAGAAAGTGGGTGACGTGAAACCCGTCGCCCTGGAGCGCGGCGAAGCCGCAGTGCTGTACGTAACGGGTTCCGGCAACGCCTTGTCGCCGGTGTGGGTAACTCGCCCCGTGGCTAGCAACTGATTCCCCTGCCTCTCAACGACTATTGGAGAAACATGATGATCCCGGTAATTCTTTCTGGTGGTAGCGGTTCCCGTCTGTGGCCTCTGTCGCGCAAGCAGTTCCCCAAACAGTTCCTGGCCCTGACCGGTGAGCACACGCTGTTCCAGCAAACCATCGAGCGCCTTGTATTCGAGGGCATGGACACCCCGATCGTGGTCTGTAACAAGGACCACAAGTTCATCGTCCAGGAGCAACTGGCCGCACTGAAGCTGGAAACCCAAGGCATCCTCATGGAACCGTTCGGCCGCAACACCGCGCCGGCCGTGGCCATGGCTGCCATGAAGCTGGTCAACGAAGGCCGCGACGAGCTGATGCTGGTGCTGCCTGCCGATCATGTGATCGAGGACCAGAAAGCCCTGCAACGTGCCTTGGCCTTGGCCACCGTGGCCGCCGAGCGTGGCGAGATGGTGCTGTTCGGCGTGCCGGCGACCAAGCCGGAAACCGGCTACGGCTACATCCGTTCCAGCCAGGATGCGCTGCTGCCCGAAGGCGTGGCGCGGGTTGCGCAGTTCGTCGAGAAGCCCGACGAAAAACGCGCGGCCGAGTTCGTCCAGGCCGGTGGTTACTTCTGGAACAGCGGTATGTTCCTGTTCCGCGCCAGCCGCTTCCTCGAAGAGCTGAAAAAGCACGACGGCGACATCTACGATACCTGCGTACTGGCGCTGGAGCGCAGCCAGGAAGACGGCGATGTGCTGAGCATCGACGAAGCCACCTTCGCCTGCTGCCCGGACAACTCCATTGACTATGCGGTGATGGAGAAAACCCAGCGTGCCTGCGTGGTGCCGATGTCGGCCGGCTGGAGCGATGTAGGCTGCTGGTCGTCGCTGTGGGAAGTGCACGAGAAAGACGACAACGGCAACGTCACCAAGGGCGACGTGGTGGTTCAAGACAGCCGCAACTGCATGATCCACGGCAACGGCAAACTGGTGTCGGTGATCGGCCTGGAGAACATCGTGGTGGTCGAGACCAAGGATGCCATGATGATTGCCCACAAGGACAAGGTCCAGGGCGTCAAGCAGATGGTCAAGACCCTCGACGAACAGGGCCGCACGGAAACCCAGAACCACCTGGAAGTGTATCGCCCGTGGGGCTCGTACGACTCGGTGGACATGGGCGGCCGCTTCCAGGTCAAGCACATCACCGTCAAGCCGGGCGCCAGCCTCTCGCTGCAGATGCACCATCACCGCGCCGAGCACTGGATCGTGGTATCCGGTACCGCCGAGGTGACCTGCGACGAGAACGTGTTCTTGCTGACCGAAAACCAGTCGACCTATATCCCCATCGCTTCGGTGCACCGTTTGCGCAACCCGGGCAAGATCCCGCTGGAGATCATCGAAGTGCAGTCCGGCAGCTACCTGGGCGAGGATGACATCGAGCGCTTCGAGGATGTGTATGGGCGCACGTCCACACCCATCGAGCGCGGCGTTTCGGTGAAGACCATCGCGCAGTAAATGCTGGCTCGTCCCTGGGCTGACCAGGGGCGAGCTGCTCATTCAAGGGTCGGGGCTATGACGGAGATGTCGAATGGGCCACCCACCACCCTGAAAGGTCGCTGCAAATCATCCTCCCCTTCAAATTCGAAGGATTCAGCCCTGATGCTTGTGGCGGTCATCTCGAGTTTCCGGATACGTCCGGATTTCGCATAGCCGCCATAGGTTGTGCCGCGCTTGTGAACAAGCGCCCGGTTCGCCTCCCCCCCGATAACGACATCCCGCACGCCCGCCTGTAACTGCAGGTCGAAGTCAATGTAGACGTCCGCATCATCGGCCTGCCCCTTGTACGCATACAACCACGCGTTTTGTTCAGTGGTCCCGAAATCCACGCCCTGCGAAACGAAATCCTCTCTTTGACCCGCAAGGCTGATGATAGCCGTAACAGTGCCCTTGGCAGGCGCTTTTTTCATTTCTTGCACAGGTTTTTGCTCAACCGATGTGTCACTCATGGCCATGCTCCTTTTGATTAGGCATGGCGGAATCTAGAATGGATGTACCCTTTCCACTACTCGCAGTATTGCCAGGTCTGGCTTCTGGCATAGTTGCTCACCGGTTACCTGACCGCTGGGTTTTAGATAGGCTGTAGCCATCCCTGCGCGCGAATGAGGCGATTACGCGATGCTGATCGGTGCCCTGCTGATCCTCACCTGGCTGGTGTTGTTGTTGCGTTACCCAGCCAAGGCTCTTCCCATCTCCCTGGCGGCCGTGTTTGGCCTGGGCCTGGTGGCCTTGTTCGTGGTCTGGCAAGACAGCCGCGAAAGCAGTCGACTGGCACGCCTGGACCTGCGCCTGACCTACGCCCCCGAACACTGTCCCGCCGACCGTGCCCTGCAGGTACGCATGAAGAACGGCAACGACGTGCCGCTGACCGAACTGCGCTGGCGCGTGGCGGCGTACGCACCGGGCGATACCGTGAACCTGGCCGAGAACACCTACAATGCACCGCGATACCGAGGGCCAGGTGAATTGCAGCCGGGGGCCGAGTGGCAAGACTGCCTGCCATTGCCGCCGCTGCGTTCCGGCTATCGGCCGCAGACCCTGGAATTCCGGGTAGAGCACCTGCAAGGTACATTTGCCAATTGATGTGTTGCCTATGCCGGCCTCTTTGCGGGTCAACCCGCTCCTGCAGGGTGTAGGGGCAGGTTGACCCGCAAAGAGGCCGGCACAGGCAACAACCAATCCTCCATGACAACAGGCCCCTACCATGCCCACCGTCCTGATCACCGGTTGTTCCAGCGGCATCGGCCGCGCCCTGGCCGACGCCTTCCGCGATGCGGGCCACCATGTCTGGGCCACCGCCCGCAAGCCTGAGGATGTCGAGCAACTGAGTGCCGCCGGCTACACGGCCCGGCAGCTGGATGTAAACGACGGCGAGGCACTGGCCCGCCTGGCAGAGGAACTGCAAACCCTCGATATCCTGATCAACAACGCGGGTTACGGTGCCATGGGCCCACTGCTCGATGGTGGCGTCGACGCCCTGCGCCAGCAGTTCGAAACCAACGTCTTCGCCGTGGTCGGCGTTACCCGGGCGCTGTTCCCGCTGCTACGCCGCTCACGCGGTCTGGTGGTGAATATCGGCAGTGTATCGGGCGTGCTGGTCACGCCATTCGCCGGCGCGTACTGCGCCTCGAAGGCGGCTGTGCATGCCCTGAGCGATGCCTTGCGCCTGGAGTTGGCGCCGTTCGGTGTGCAGGTGATGGAAGTACAGCCGGGTGCAATTGCCTCGCAGTTCGCCAGCAATGCCCAGCGCCAGGCTGAGCAGGTGCTGGCGGTCGACTCGGCGTGGTGGCCTTTGCGTGAGCATGTGCAGGCGCGGGCGCGGGCATCGCAGGACAAGCCAACGTCGGCGGCGGTATTTGCCCAAGGCGTGCTGGCAGCAGTCGGCAAGTCGCCGGCGCCCGCAGTGGTACGTTTGGGGAATGGCAGTACAGCCTTGCCGCTGATGGCACGGTTGCTGCCGCGGCGGTTGCTGGACTGGGCGCTGCGCAAGCGCTTTGGCCTGCTGCGCCCGCTCTGAGTGATCGCCTGCCTGTACCCGCGAAAGGGCCGGGCCTGCAGGCCAATTTTCACCCGCCGTTCACCGTTGACGCTGCTACCGTATTCGCGGGTAAACCCGCTCCTACACAGATTGGTGGTGGACACACATCGGTGGTTGGACACAGGCCGCCGTGTAGGAGCGGGTTCACCCGCGAAGAGGCCGGCCCTGCTGGCCAATCTCCACCCGCCGTTCACCGTTGACGCTGCTACCGTATTCGCGGGTAAACCCGCTCCTACACAGATCGGTGGTGGACACACATCGGTGGTTGGACACAGACCGCCGTGTAGGAGCGGGTTCACCCGCGAAGAGGCCGGTGCAGCCTGCAAAGAATAAAGCCATGGACCGCAATCCACCCCTTCAAACTCTGTGCTTCCTCCCTAGCTGTGAGCATTCGGCAGCTGCTCGTCAAACGCCTGCCAGCCACCGCCCAGTGCCTTGTAAAGCCCCACCAGCGCCTGCGACACCGCCGCCGAGCTGTCGATCCATTGCTCCTCGCTGGCCAGCAGCGCGCCTTGCACCGTCAGCACATTGAGAAAGTCCACCGCCCCTTCCACATACTGGCGCTGGGCGGTTTCCAGGGCGATACGGTTTTGCCGCACGGCCTCGGCAAGGTGATCACGGCGCAACTGACTGGCGTTGTACAGGCGTAGCACATCGTCGATTTCATGCCAGGCCCCCAGCACCACCTTGCGATAGTTCAGCGCGGCTTCCTGCTGTTGCGCCTCGCGCAGTTCCAAGGTGCCCTTGAGCCGGCCGCCCTCGAAAATTGGCAGCGACATCTGTGGACCGAAGGCGAACCGGCGCGAATCCCAGCCACCAAAATCCGACAGCTGCATCGCCTGGAAGCCGACACTGCCCGACAGGCGGATACTCGGGTAGAAATCCGCCTTGGCCACGCCAATGCTGGCAGTAGCGGCATGCAGGCGGGCCTCGGCCTGGCGGATGTCCGGGCGGCGCTCGGCCAGTTCGGACGGCAAGCCGATGGCAAACTTCTGCTGCGGCGCAGGCAGCTCGCCGCCTGGCAGCAATTCGGCCTGGAGGCTGCGCGACGGCTCGGCAGCGAGCAGGCTGAGGGCATTGATCAGGTCATCACGCCGCGCTTCCAGGCTTGGCAGGCGCGCTTCGATAGAAGCGACCTGGGCGCTGGCCTGGGCCACATCCAGGCGTGTGGCAACGCCTTCGGCCTGGCGGTCCTGGGACAGCTTCAGGCTGTGCCGGGCGACCCTGAGGTTATCCTGCGTCACATCGAGGGTGTGCTGCACGGCACGCAGCTGGATGTAATTGCCGGCGGTTTCCGAAAGCAGTGCCAACAGCACACCGCGGCGGTCATTCTCGGCCACTTCGACCGTGGCATCGGCAGCCTCGACCTGACGCCGCACACGGCCCCACAGGTCCAGTTCCCAACCGGCCACCAGGTCGCCCTGCCAGAGGTTGAAGGCTTCTTTCCCGGCTTTGCCGGACGGATCGCTCAAGCCATCGGCGCTGTTACGAGCGCGGCTGTAACCGGCGTTCACGTCCACCGACGGTACTTCGTCGGCAGCCAAGGTACTGCGCAGGGCACGGCTTTGCAGCAGCCGCGCGCTGGCCATCTGCAGGTCGAGGTTGCGTTCGGCAACGCGCTGGATCAAAGCGCTCAGGCGGGCATCGTGGAACGTTTCCCACCAGCGCAGTTCAAGCGGTTCGGCCTGCGGCTGGCTGGCCGCCGCCTCGCCTTGCAGCGGCGCCCACTGCTGCGGGGCCTGGCTATCTGGGCGCAGGAAATCCGGGCCCAGGGTGCAACCGGTCAGCAGCACAGCCAGCAGCAAAGGGCTCAAGCGTAATCCCGGTTTCATCGCGCGCTTACCTCTTTGCCGTCCAGCTTGTCGCCACGCGTGTCGATGGTGGCTTCGACCGACATGCCCACACGCAGGCGGGTGAGCAGTGGCTGGCCATCATCGAGAACGATCTTGACCGGAATGCGCTGCACCACCTTGGTGAAGTTGCCGGTGGCGTTGTCTGGCTTGACTGCGGCGAAGGTTACGCCGGTAGCCGGGGCAATGCTTTGCACATGGCCTTGCAGGGTTTCGCCGGAGAAGGTGTCGACGCTGATGCGCACCGGCTGGCCCGGCTGTACGTGGGTCAGCTGGGTTTCCTGGAAGTTGCCGACCACATAGGCCTGCTGCAACGGCACCACCGACAGCAGGCGAGCGCCCGGGTTGACGTAGGCCCCCACGCGCAGGGCGCGTTCGCCGACCATACCGTCCACCGGCGCTGTGATGCGGGTGTAGGACAGATCGAGCTGGGCCTTTTCCAGGCCTGCTTCGGCACGCTTGAGCTGGCCATCGGCGCTGGCCACTTGAGCCGTGAGGATGTCTACCTGCTTGCGCGCCGCCACCCGCGCAGCTTGAGCGTTGGCCAGGCGAGCACGGGCTTGATCGACCGCGCTGCGCGCCTGCTGGGCGTTCTGCACGGTGCCCGCGCCCTGCTCGGCAAGGCGGCTGTAGCGGTTGACTTCATGGTCGGCGAACGCCGCTTCAGCCTGGGCCGCCTTCACTGCCGCTTCGGCCTGGGCAATCAGCGCGTCCTGGCGTTCAAGCGTGGCGCGGGCATCGGCGCTTTGTGCCTGGGCTACCAGCAACTGCGCCTGCGCAGCATCCAGCGCGGCCTGGTAGTCACGCGCGTCGATGGTCGCCAGCAACTGGCCAGCCGTGACCTGCTGATTGTCTTCCACCAGCACTTGCTTGATGAAACCGGCGACTTTGGGCGCGACCACGGTGTAGTCGGCGGTCACATAGGCGTCATTGGTGCTCTGGCGGTGATCGCTGCCAAACATCCAGGGGCCGACGATGCCGGCCAGGACGGCCACGGCCAGCACCGAGCCGATGAAAAGGGTTTTGCGGTTGTTGGTCATTTCAATGGTTCTCGAAATCATCCAGGGCTCAAGCCACCGCACGCGGTGGATAGACCCGGGTAGGCACGAAAGGAATCAGGCAGATCAGGGCCACGGCGATACAGGCCAGCACCAGATAGAGGTCAGCCGAGGTCAATACCTGCGCCTGGTCGTGAATGCGCTTGGCCAGGCCAGCGGCGTTGCCGTCGACCAGCGGGGCGTTGCCCAGGCTGTCCACCAGGTGATTGGAATGGAAATGCCGGCGCAGGGTGCCAAGAACATCCAGCAGGCCACCGGCGATGACGGCGGCCAGGCCCTTGACGGTGTTGAACCAGCTGGAGGCGAACGGGCCCTCCTGCGGGGTCATGCCATTGGTGGACAGCATCAGCAATGGCAGCACTGCCATCGGCTGGCCGAACACCTGCAGCAGGTAGAACGGGTAGAAGTCGCCTCGGATCCACTCGCTGGTCAGCAGGCTGCTGCCAACACAGGACACCGCCAGCATCGCCAGGCCAATGCCCAGCACCCAGCGGCAGTCCACTGCGCGGATGTTGCACAGTGCCGCCGTCAGCGGCAGGGCGATCAGTTGCGGCATGGCCACCAGCATCATCAACGGGCTGGTCTGCGCTGGGCGGTAGCCCTGGATCTGCGCAAGGTAGGCCGACGGGATGCTGCCCACACCCGAGAGCACGATCAGCACACCGGCCAGGGTCACCAAGGCGAAACTCAAGTTGCGCCGCTGCAACAAGCGCAACTGGAAAAACGGCAACGGCTCGGACCACTCGTTGTACATGAACAACACCAGCAACAGCAGGCCACCGCCCAGCAGCCAGCAGATCAGCGGCGAGTCGAACCAACCCCAGCGGTCGCCCAGCGACAGGCCCAGCACAGTGCAACTGATGGCGGGCAGGCCCAGCAGTACGCCCCGCCAGTCGAACTGTTTGAAACGCTCCAGGCGCAGCGGGTCCTGCGGCAGCCCCCAGCCTACGCAGACCATGGCCAGCAGCGAGGGCAGGATGATCTGCCAGAATGCCCATTGCCAACCGACGTATTCGGTCCACAGCCCCGCCAGTGGCGTGCCGAGGTTGGGGCCGAAGGTGGCGGTCAGGGCGTAGCAGGCCAAGCCATAGACCTTGATACCTGGCGGCAAAAAGCGCAGGGCCACGCTCATCAACATCGGCGGCAACGCGCCAGCGGCAAAGCCCTGCAGTACACGCAGCAACATCAGGCTGTGCAGGTTGGGGGCGAACGGTTGCAGCAGGCCAAGCACGGCGAACAGACCAATAGCGCTCATGGTGAAGCGGCGCAGCGAGAAGGTCGTCGCCAGCCACGGCGCAAAGGCCATGGCCGAGACCGAAGCGGCGCTGTACACCGCCAGCAACCAGGCACCTTCGTCGGCACCGATGCCCAGGGCGCCGCGGATATCGGCCAGGGAAATCTTGGTTACCGACTCGTTGAGGCCGGCGCACAGCACAGCCAGCAATACACCGAACAACCCGACCACTACCTGCAGGCCGAACGCCGCCTGCACGGGCGCAGCCGGCGCGGGGGCGGCGGCAATGGCGGCAGACGGGGCGGACAGGGAACTCATGGGCAGACATCTCCGGCAACAAATTTGCGACTGGAGCAAGTCTAAAAAGGTCGAATGCTTACGAAAACTGACTTGTTGGCAGTTTTATATTGCGTCAAACGCAATCGGGCAACGGATGCGCACGTGCCATACGGCTCAAGGGTCCATCCTGCCGCACGCCTTCAACGTCTGCCGCAGCCAGCGATGGGCCGGGTCGTTATCGAACCGCGGGTGCCATGCCTGCATGACATTGACCTTTTCCAGTGGCACGGGGATCTCGAAGGACCTCAATGGCAGTTTCAGCCTGTTCACACTGTTCAGGATATTGGCGGGTATCGGCAAGATCAGGTCCGAGTCCGGCAGCGAAAACATCGCGGAGTGAAAACTCGTCGTGATCAGCGCTACCCGGCGCTCCACCTTGTAATTGGCCAGTGCCACGTCGATAGGCCCATTGGCACGGCCACGGCGTGACACGCTGATGTGCGGGTAGGCGGCGAAGCGCTCAGGGGTGATCTCGTCATCGAAAACCGGGTGCCCTTCACGCGCCAAGCCCACGAAGTAGGTGTTGAACAGGCTCTGAACCTTGATTTCGGGGCCCAGTTCAATGGCTGAACTGATGATCAGGTCGATTTGCCCATTGCGCAGCACCGCATCATCGTCGCCGCTGCCCTCCGGCACAAAACGCAGCACCGTATGCGGTGCCTGGGCCAGCATCATGCGCAACAACTGAGCGCCATACAGGGCGATGAACAGGTCATTGGTGCGGATGTTGAAGGCACGGTCCAGGTTCACCAGGTCGACATCGTCGCGACTGCGAAATACCTGCCCGGCCTGCTCCACCAGGCCATGCACCTGCTCGCGCAAGGCCAGCGCACGCGGCGTCGGCACCAGGCCACGGCCGGCCCGCACCAGGATCGGGTCACCCAGCGCTTCGCGGATACGCCCCAGGGTCCGGCTCATGGCGGCCGGGCTCAGGTTCATGCGTTGCGCCGCGCCAACCACGCTGCCCTCGTCGAGCAAGGCATCGAGGGCGACAAGCAGGTTCATGTCCGGAAGTTGCATTGCCGTTTTCCGTTACAGCTGTGGGAAATGTGATGGTATCAGGTTGATGGATTGCACCGGACGCAATGCGCTTGTGCGTGGTGGGCCATTTATTCAGGGAAAGGATTGGGTCAAGAATGATGCATGGCAGGTTCGGCCCTTTCGCGGGTAAACCCGCGCCTGCGTTGGTCTACGCGAAGAGGCCGCCCCAGCCCCCCCAAATACATCAAGGATCCCGCATGCCCAGCCCCGTCCTGATCGCCATCGACGCCTCCCCCGCATCTGCCGCCCTGCTTGCCCTCGCCCGCCGCTACTGCCGCCCGGGCGAGCACGAACTGCACGTGCTGCTGGCCATCGATTCGACCTTCGCGGTGCACGCGCAACCCGCGCCCTACACCGCCGAGGAACGGGAAGAATACCCCGCCGCCTGCGAGGAACAGCAGCATGCCGACCACGCCGTAGCCGAGGCCGTGCGCGAACTGCAGCAAGCCGGCTTCGCCAGCCGGGGCTGCATGGTGGCCGGGCTGCCAGTTGAAGCGATTGTCGCCAAGGCGCAGGCGCTGCGTTGCGAGCTGATCATCATGGGCCACCGTCACCTGTCGCGGCTGGGGCGGTTGCTCGACCCGTCGATCAGCGCGAAGGTGATTGATCGGGTCGAAGTGCCGGTGTTGGTGGGGGCAGCGAGTGCCTGAGTTGCGCGAGGTGTCGCCAAGCGGATCGGGCAGCGCGCGGGGTGCGCTCGATCGGCCTGGCGACGTATACCTCAAGGCGAACTCGGCTTCACCACCACCGTACAGGTCGTCCCCGCCGCCAGCAAAAACCCTTCCGGCACTTCATCGATGTGAATGCGCACCGGCACCCGCTGCGCCAGCCGCACCCAGTTGAAGGTCGGATTCACGTCGGCGATCAGCTCGCGGCTCTGTGGGTTGTCACGGTCGTAGATGCCGCGGGCGATGCTCTCCACATGCCCCTTGAGCCGCTCGCCGCTCATCATCTGCAGTTCGGCCTGGTCACCCACCTTCACATGCGGCAGCTTGGTCTCCTCGAAGAAGCCGTAAACCCAGAACGAGTGCTCGTCGACCACCGCCATCACCGCTTCACCGGTACGCGCATAATCGCCCTTGTGGATATTCAGGTTGGTCACGTAGCCGTCCACCGTGGCCACGATGTGGGTGCGCTTGAGGTTCAGTTCGGCAGCAGCCAGTTCGGCCAGGGCCTGCTGGTAGTCAGCCTGGGCGGAATTGGCGATGTTGCTGGCGTCGTCGCGGTTTTCCTTGGAGATCACCAGGTTGTCCATGTCGGCACGGCGCTTGGCATTGACCTTGCGCATTTCCCAGGTGGCCTTGCGCGAGGCGACCAGTGCCTTGGCCTGGTCGACGGCCAACTGGTAGTGCTCAGGGTCGATCTGGATCAGCAGGTCGCCCTTCTTCACCCGCTGGTTGTCCTTGACCGGTACATCCACCACGTAGCCGGGCACGTCGGCAGCGACGTTGATGATGTCGGCACGCACACGGCCATCACGGGTCCATGGCGTGGTCATGTAGTGCAGCCACAACTGGCGACCGATGGCCACGGCAGCGACCAGCACCAGCAGGGTGGCGATCAGGCTGAAGAACTTTTTCATCGAAGGATTCTCACCAGTAGACAGACAGCGCCATGGCGCCGAACAAGCAGACGAACAGGCTCAGGCGCAGCAGCGCCGGGTGCCAGAAGAAGCGGTAGCCATCATGGCTGGCAATGAACCGGTCCAGGCCCCAGGCCAGGCCCAGGGCAAACAGGAACATCAAAGTCATGGTGGGCATGTACACGCCATGGAAGGCGATCTCACGGGGCATGGTGCAGTCCTTTCGCCGGTGCCAGTGGCGACTGTGGGTCCAGCAGGGAAGTACGGATGAAGTGCAGGTAGCTTTGCACGCGGCGCAGCACCGAGGTGTCGAAGTGCCGGGCGAATGGCTCGTCGGTGGCCTGCACGCGGGCGATGGCGTGGTCCACTGCCACCAGTGCGCGCTCGTGGTTGCTGGCGCTGGGCTGCAGGAACAGCCGGGTCAGCGCACGGCCCATGACACGGATTGCCTGGCGCCAGGGCTGCGACTCGGCATAGGCCGGGTGCACCGGGGCGCGGGCTTGCTCCTTGCGCAGCTCGATGACGGCGTGGCCGATCTCCAGCACGGTGAACATCCAGCCCATCAGCTGGCTTTGCACCTGCGGCTTGCCGGCCGCCAGGCCATAGGCCTGGTGCAGCAGGTCGCGGGTGCGGCTTTCGAAGGCCGAGCCCAGGCCGCGCAGGCGGCCGCTGATGGCGAACAGCACCTGCTCGCGCAATGCCTGCTCCAGGCGGCTCCACAACCAGCGGCTGTTGGGCGGCAGGATGATCGCCCCGGCGGCGGCACAGACGAACATGCCGATCACCATGCCGATGTAGTCGTTGATGAAGGTGTACGGGTCATAAACGGTGAGGTTGTTCGGCACCGAACCAATCGCGAAGAACACCAGCAGGCCGATGCCATAACCGGCGTAGGCAGGGCGCGACGAAAGAAACGCGCCCAGCACGAACACAGGCGCCAGCACCATGCACAGCAGCGGGAAACCGTCGATCCAGGGGAACACGAAGAAGGTTTCGAAGAAGCCGACAAAAGCGCCGATGGCCGTGCCGCAAGCCATCTGGAACGACATGCGCTTGGGGTTGGGTGACGCCGCCGAAAGGCATACGGTGACCGTGGCGATCAGGGTCATCATGGCGCCACTGGGCCAATCGCTGAGCAGCCAGTAACTGCCCAGCAGCAACAGCACTGCCGAGGCGCGCACACCGGCCGCCAGCGATACCAACCAGCTGGTCTGCGCCACGTAGGGCTCGTCCCACTGCTCGCGCTCGTGCTTGTGCGCGGCCAGCGAGGCATGGGTTTCGGCGTAGCTCAACATCTCGTCGACGAAGCGGTACAGCAGCTCGAACGCGGTGTGGAAATCGAGCAGGTCGGATTCGCTGGGGTCCGTTGCCAGGTACTCAGCCCGCAGCCCCCGCACCTGGGCCTGCAGGCCTTCCTTGTAGGCGGCCAGCTCCAGGGTCAGGCGCAGCGCATCGGCGTCAGTCAACGCCCGGCCCACATAGGGCTGCAGCAACTCCACCAAGGTGTTCAGGCCCGGTTCGATGGCACTGACGATCTGCAGCGGGCCACGGGCACGCAGGCGCTCCAGCAAGCGGTGCAAGGCATTGAAGCGGGTGGTGATGGCCATGAACTCGCTGTTCATGCGCACCAGCCGGCCACTGCGACGGCGCATGTGCGGGTCTTCGAAAGCGGTGACGTTGCGCAGACTCTCAAGGCCCACGGCCTCTGCCACGAAGCGCACGTTGCTGCTCTCGAAGCGGTCCTTTTGACTGTCGCCACGCAGGGCCTCGACCACCACCCCGGCAAACACGCCAAAGCGCTGGTACAGGGCGTTGCGCATTGCGGCACTGGCCGACTGCGGCAGGATCGCGGCACTGACGAAGGTCGACACCAGAATACCCAGGGCGATTTCCAGCGCCCGCCATACCGCTGCCATGAACGCCTGGTCGGGGTGTTGCAGCACCGGCAGGCCGATCATCGCTGCGGTGTAGCCGGCCAGCACGAAACCATAGGCGCGGAAGGTGCGGTAGCGCATGGCACCGGCTGAGCACAGGCCCACCCACAGGGCCAGGCTGGGCAGAAACAGCTCGGTGTTCTGCGGGAAGATGGCGATCAGCGCCACCATCATCGCCGAGCCGGCCAGGGTGCCCAGCACCCGGTAGAAGCTCTTGGCGAACACATGCCCGCTTTGCGGCTGCATGACGATGAACACGGTGATCATGGCCGTGCGCGGTTGCGGCAGCTCCAGGCGCATGGCCAACCACAAGGTAATGAACGCGGCGGCCAGCACCTTGAAGATGTACACCCAGGTCACGCCGTCGGTGCGCGCCCAGGCAAAGAAGCCCCGGCGCCATTCCAGGCTTTGCAGCCAGCGCACGGGCAAACTGGAAGTGCTCATTCGGCGTTATCCGGCTTCTCGTCGAAAATGGCCAGGGTGGCCGGGGTCTTCGGCGCTGCCTGGCGTTCCTCTTTCGGCGCATCCTGACCGGCCTGCAGGCCACCACCCAGGGCGGTGACCAGCTCGGCATGGGCAATCAGGCGGGCGGCCTGCACCTGCTGCTGCACCTGCTGCTGGCGGAACAGCAAGGTCTGCGCGTTGAGTACGTTCAGGTAGTCGGTAAGGCCGCGCTGGAACGCGACCATGGCGATGTCGTAGGTTTTCTGCGCGGCAGCAACCGATTCGGCGGCGAAGTGCGACTGTTCTTTCATCGACTCGCGGCGGATCAACTGGTCGGAGATGTTTTTCAGCGCACCGACCACAGTCTGGTTGTAGCGCGCCACGGCCACGTCATAGCCGGCGGAAGCCACGCCCAACTGCGAGCGCAAACGGCCACCGTCAAAGATCGGCAAGCTGATGGCCGGGCCGACGTTGTAGTTGAACTTGCGCCCGGTCAGGAATTCCAGCGGGCCACCGCCGGTGGCCATGAAGCCCAGGCTGCCGACCAGGTCGACGTTGGGGAAGAAGCCGGCGTGAGCGACGTCGATGCCACGCGCCTGGGCAGCCACCTGCCAGCGGCTGGCAACCACATCAGGCCGCTGGCCAACCAGTTCGGCGGGCAGGTTCGAAGGCAGTTTCAGCGGCGCGGCCAAGGCCAGGGCCGGGCGCTGCAACTGCGCGCCTTCCCCCGGGCTCTTGCCGGCCAGTGCGGCCAGCTGGTTGCGGGTCAGGGCAATTTCTTCGTCGAGGCTGTCGAGCTGACGGTGGGTTTCCGGCAGCGGCGCTTCGGCCTGGCTGACTTCGAAATGGGTGCCGATACCGGCATCCAGGCGACGCTTGGCCAGGGCCAGGATCTGCTCCTGCTGTTCCAGTTCGGCCTTGACGATATCGCGCTGGGCAAAATGCAGGCTCAGCTGGATGTAGGCACGCACCACATTGTTCTGCAGTTCCAGCTGCGCCTGACGGGCTTCGGCCACGCTCATGTGCGCCTGGTCCACGGCCTGCTCGCTGGCATTGCGCTCGCGCCCCCAGAGGTCAAGGGCGTAGCTGAAACCGATGGCGGCGTTGTTGTCCCAGGTGTTGGCACCCGACAACGCGCCGGGGCCATAAAACTGGTCTTCAGGCCAGTTGTGGCGCTTGAGCGTTGCCTGGCCGTTGGCCTGGAGCTTTTCCGCCGACTCGACCACACCGGCCATGGCCTTGGCTTCGCGAACCCGCGCCGCAGCCATGGCCAGGCTCGGGCTACCGGCCACGGCCAGGGCAATCCAGCGGTCCAGCTGCGGGTCGCCATAGGCGTGCCACCACTGCTGGTCGGGCCAGTGAGCGTCGGTCGCGGCTTCGCGAATGGCCGCATCGGTGGTCAAGGTATTGGCTTGCAGCGTCTTGCTTTGCGGGGCAATGCCCCAGGTTCCGATACAGCCGCTCAAGGTGAGGGCAAGGGCACAGGCACTGAACGCCTTGAGCGTTCTGATGATGCGACGCGGCACAGCTGCGATTTCCCGAGGAAGAGGTGAAGGGGCCGGGCAATTCTAGGGGGCAGCAGCACTGGCGATAAGCACAGATTCCTGCGAATCTTTGTTACCAAAACAGCGATAATCCGCCTTTGGTCGAAGGCAACTTTTTCTCTTTTCTAAGTTACTTCGTGACACAATTTTGTCCTCTACCTCGAGAGTGACCCATGGACACCCTGCAAAACATGCGTGCTTTCAGTTGCGTAGCCCAACTCGGCAGCTTCACTGCCGCTGCGGCGCAACTGGATACGACCACCGCGAACGTGTCGCGGGCGGTCTCCAATCTGGAAGCCCATCTGCAAACAAGGCTGCTCAACCGTACCACCCGCCGCATTGCGCTGACCGAAGCCGGCAAGCGCTACCTGATGCGTTGCGAACAGATTCTTACCTACGTCGAAGAAGCCGAGGCCGAAGCCAGCGACGCCCATGCGCGCCCGGCCGGGCAGTTGAAGGTGCATTCGATGACTGGGGTCGGCCAGCACTTCGTGGTCGATGCCATCGCCCGCTACCGCGAAACGCACCCGGACGTGACCTTCGATTTGACCATGGCCAACCGCGTGCCCGACCTGCTCGACGAGGGTTATGACGTCTCCATCGTGCTGGCCACCGAACTGCCCGACTCGGGGTTCGTTTCGCAGCGCCTGGGCATCACCTACAGCATTGTCTGTGCCTCGCCCGCTTACATCGCCCAGCATGGCGTGGCGCACAAGCCTGCCGACCTGCTCAAGCACGCCTGCCTGCGCATGGTCAGCCCGGTCATACCGCTGGAGAAATGGCTGTTCGATGGCCCGGAAGGCCAAGAGATGGTCAACATCACCAGTTCGCCGTTCATGGTGAACACCGCCGATGCCATGAAGACTGCGATCCGCAGTGGCATGGGCGTAGGCGTGCTGCCGATCTATTCGGCTATCGAGGGCCTGCGGGACGGTAGCCTGGTTCGCGTGCTGCCCGAGTATCGCCTGCAGGAGCTGAACCTGTATGCCATCTATCCATCGCGGCAGTATCTGGATGCCAAGATCAAGACCTGGGTCGAGTACCTGCGCAACTCGCTGCCAGAGATTCTTGCCGCGCATGAGGCAGACCTGAAAACCCATCAGGTGCTGATCGCCAACTAAAAAGCTGCTGCATTGCGGGGGCGGACAATGGTAGGTTGCTAACCATTGATTTCGCCTGTTCCGGCCCCTTCGCGGGCAAGCCCGCTCCTGCAAGGCACCGCGCCCCCCGTAGAAGCGGGCTTGCCCGCGAAAAAGCCAGCACAGCCCCCACCCCGCCTAGCAGAGAAGTTGCCCGATGAAAAAGACCGTCCTGGCCTTCAGCCGTATCACCCCGGCCATGGCCGAGCGCCTGCAGCAAGACTTCAACGTGATTCTGCCCAACCCCAAGCTCGGCGACATCAACGCCCAGTTCAACGAAGCCCTGCCTGAAGCCCATGGTCTGATCGGCGTTGGCCGCAAGCTCGGCCGGGCGCAGCTTGAAGGCGCGGCCAGGCTGGAGGTGGTGTCCAGCGTGTCGGTCGGCTATGACAACTACGACCTCGACTACTTCAACGAGCGCGGCATCGCCCTGACCAACACCCCCGACGTGCTGACCGAAAGCACCGCCGACCTGGGCTTCTCGCTGATCATGGGCTGCGCCCGCCGCACCGCCGAGCTGGATGCCTGGACCAAGGCCGGCAACTGGCAGGCCACCGTGGGCCCGGCCCACTTCGGCAGCGATGTGCATGGCAAGACCCTGGGTATCGTCGGCATGGGCAACATTGGTGCAGCAGTGGCACGCCGCGGCCGCTTCGGCTTCAACATGCCGATCCTGTACAGCGGCAACAGCCGCAAGACTGCGCTGGAGCAGGAGCTGGGCGCACAGTTCCGCAGCCTGGATCAGTTGCTGGCCGAAGCCGACTTCGTGGTCATCGTGGTGCCGTTGTCCGATGCCACCCGCAAACTGATCAGCAGCCGCGAGCTGAAGCTGATGAAGCCGAGTGCGTTCCTGATCAACATTGCCCGTGGGCCGGTGGTGGATGAGGCGGCGCTGATCGAGGCGCTGCAGGCGGGCACCATTCGCGGCGCAGGCCTGGATGTGTACGAGAAAGAACCGCTGAGCGACTCGCCGCTGTTCAAGCTGCCCAATGCGCTGACCTTGCCGCACATTGGCTCGGCCACTGCCGAAACCCGTGAGGCCATGGCCAACCGGGCGATCGACAACCTGCGTGCGGCGCTGCTGGGCGAGCGGCCGCGGGACCTGGTGAACCCGCAGGTGTGGAAGGGTTGACCGTTTTGGAGTGCCTGGGCCGGCCTCTTCGCGGGTAAACCCGCTCCTACAATTTGGAATGCCTGTGCTGGCCCCTTCGTGGGTAAACCCGCGCCTACAATTTGGAATGCCTGTGCTGGCCTCTTCGCGGGTAAACCCGTGCCTACAAAGGGTGTGCACTGCCCTGTAGGAGCGGGTTTACCCGCGAAAGGGCCGGCCCAGGCAACCCATCACCTATTTGGCTACCACAACACCCCCAGCCACCCTGGGCCGGGGCTTGCGAAACACCAGCACATTCCCCGCCATCACCGCCACCAAGCCGAGCAAGGCCGGCGCCGTCCATTGGTAACCCTCAGCCACCGCCGACACATTCAACGCCACCAACGGGAACAGCACCGTGCAGTAAGCAGCCCGCTCCGGGCCCAGGCGCCCGACCAACGTCAGGTAGGCAGTGAAGGCAATCACCGACCCCGGCACCACCAGGTACAGCAGCGAACCGATATAGCGCGCATTCCACTCCATGCTGAACGGCACGCCGCTGACCACACAGAACACCGCCAGCATCACCGCCCCATAGACCATGCCCCAGGCATTGGTGGTCATCGGCTTGAGGCCGGCCTTCTGCTGCATGCTCGACAGCAGGTTGCCGGCCGAGAAGCACAGCGTGCCGAACAGGGCTAAACCAAGGCCGTACAGGGTTTCGCGGCTGGCTGCGTGATGCGACAGCTCCGGCCAGAACAGCAGGCCCAGGCCAAGCAAGCCCAAGGCACCACCGCCAAGCACATTGCTGGCGATTTTCTGGCCGAAGAAAATACGAGCGTTAAGCGCGTTCCACAGTGTCGCGGTGGAGAACACCACCGCGATCAGGCCGCTGGCGATCCACTGGCTGGCGCTGAGGAAGCAGATGAAGTTGACGCAGAACAGGCACAGGCCCTGGGCCAGGCAGATCTGGTGGCCACGGCGGTTCATGGGTTGCAGCCGGCGGGTAAGCAACAGGAAAGCAAACAGGATCAGCCCGGCCAGGGCGAAGCGGTAGACGATCGACACCGGGATCGCGACCACGCCTAACTGGAGTTTCAGGGCGATCCAGGTGGTGCCCCAGATCAGGACGGTGAGCAGGTAGAGTGACAGGTTCATGGTGGCGGTTCCTTGGGCCTTTGGAAATCGGTGCCCGGCGCTTCGCGGGTAAACCCGCTCCTACAGGGATCACCAGTGTTCTTTCGATCAGCCTCTGTCTGCTTGCACGAACTTGCGCTTTTCTTGCGCCGGTAGCTGTCACTCGATCCAGGGCGCAGTAGGATGGCAGGCAAGAGGAACCGCCAATGACGCCACTCACCCAGTTGCAAGTGTTCAACGCCATGCATGCCTCGCCCAACGCCAGGCTGGAGCTGAGCGCGCACCTGGGCGACGGACTGGCGGCAGCGTTGTGGAGCAACCGTGACGATGCGCGCGACTACCAGGCGCCTAGCCATCACACCCTGTCGTGCTACATCGCCGACGGCACCGGCACCTTCCGCCGCCAGCGCCCGGCCGACAAAGGTGCGCCCGACAAGCTGTGCGTGATGCCGGCCGGGCAGGAATCGAACTGGGTCGTCAATGGCGCGATCCGCCTGGCACACCTGTATATCAGCGAGGCGCAGTTCGCCCTGGGCTGTGTACGCCTGCTCGACCGGGAACCGCGCGAGCTGCAACTGCAGGAAGCGACCTTTCTGGACGACCCGCAGCAGGCTGCCCGCTTCCGTCAATTGATCCAGCTGGACTGGGACGAGCCCGGCGAGCGCCTGCTGGCCAGCAGCCTGGCGCACGAGATCGTTGACCATGCGCTGCTCAGCCAGGTCGGGTTGCGCCAAGGCCTGCGCCTGAAAGGCGGGCTGGCGCCAAACCTGCGCCGACAGCTGGTCGACTACCTCGAGGCACACCTGGATCAGCCCATCACCCTGGAAGAGCTGGCGCTGCGCTGCAATCTGTCCGCATACCACTTTGCGCGCATGTTCCGCGCCAGTTTCGGGCTCCCGCCGCACCAATATCTGCTGGCCCGGCGGCTGCACCGGGCGTGCCAGTTGTTGCGGCTGGGTGTAATGCCGCTGGGGGAGATTGCCTTGTTGTGCGGGTTTGCCAGTGCCAGCCATTTCAGCAACCGGTTTCGCCAAGCCCTGGGGGCCACACCTGGCGAATACCGCAAGGCCTTTTTCATCTGAAACCGGGCCGCTCTGCGGCCCCATTTGCCTAGAACTCGAAGGTGCTCGACAAACTGACCTGCCGCGCATCGCCAATCGCCACAAAGTACTGGTTCACCGCCGAGCTGTAATACACCTTGTCGAACAGGTTCTTCACGTTCAGTTGCAGGCGCACGTTGTGTTCGTCGAGTTTGGTTTCATAAGTGGCAAACGCATCGGCAACGGTATAGCTCGGCAGGTCGAAGGTATTGGTCGCGTTACCCGAACGCTCGCCCACATAACGGGCGCCGGCACCGAAGCGCAGCCGGTCACCCCCGAACAGGCTGCCAAAGTCATACACCGCCGACAGCGAGCCGCTGTGGCGGGCCACGTTCTGCAGGCGGTTGCCCTCAAGATCAGGGTCCTTGGTGACCTTGGCATCGGTCAGTGCATAGCTGCCGATCAGGCTCCAGCGCTCGCTGAGCTGGCCGGTCACGTCGAGTTCTACACCGCGTGAACTGACCTCACCCGCATTGCTGTAGACCGTCTCGCTTGTGACGGCGTCAAAGTTCGAGACCAGTACATTGCGCTTGGTGATATCGAACAACGCCAGGGTGCCCGTGATGCGGCCTGGCATGTCGAGCTTGGCGCCCAGCTCCCACGCCTTGCCCTCCTCAGGTGCTACCGAGGAATCGAGCACGACATTGCCGGTCAGCGGCGCGATGGTCGAGTTGGGCTTGAACGACTCGCTGTAGCTGCCATAGAACGAGAGCTGGTCGTCGACTTTGTAAACGATACCGGCGTGGGGCACCCAAGCCTGGCCACTGATGTCGGTATTGGCCTTGAACGGGCGACCGCGGCCAGCGTACTGGTCGTACTGCTGGAAACGCGCACCTGCTACAAGGATCCAGTGCTCATCGAGGTGCAGCGCGTCCTGCACGAACAGCGCATCGGTGCGCAACTTGTCGGTCTGGTCGCTGTCGCTGGCTCGCACGTTGGTGCCCTCCACTTCCTGTCCGTAGACCGGGTCCAGATAACTGAACGTGGACTGTGGCGTCTGGCGAATCAGGTCACCGCGAAAGATCTTGCGGTCTTCATGGTCGATGCCGAACAGCAGGTCATGCTGCATCCCCGCCAGCTCGACATTGCCATTGAGACTCAGGGTCACGAACTGGTCACGGCTCATGGCGTTGTGGGTGCCGTCGATGCTGCGTGTCAGCGTGCCTTGGGTTTCGTTGACGCCGGTCACACGAACCTGGCTGGCATCGTAGGTCTCACGATTGAAGCTGTAGCCGAAGTGCAGCTTCCAGTCATCGGCCAGCTGATGGTCGACTTCCAGGCGATACAGGTCGGAGCGCCCTTCCATGTCGTTGAACGGCTCGTCCAGGCGGCGCGTGGCAGGGATGTTCAGCGGGTGGCCGTTGTTGCCGAACGCGGTGCCACGGTCGAACGGATAGAGAAATTCACGGTGCTCGTAGGCCAGCACCACCTGGGTGTCTTCGCCCAGCCAGGCCAGCGACGGCGCCACCAGCGATTCGCGGTGCACGCCGTAGTTGCGCCAGTAGTCCTCGTCTTCGTGGTCGACGACCAGGCGGTAGGCGAAGTTGCTGTCACCCAGTGCGCCCGTGCTGTCGAGCCCGCCACCGCTGCCGTTCTTGCCGCTGCCATAGGTCGAGCCGCGCACGGTCAGGGCGTTGTACTGCTGCAACTGCGGACGCTTGCTGACCACGTTGATGACCCCACCCGGGTCCTGGATACCGTACAGCAGCGAGGCAGGCCCCTTGAGCACTTCAACCCGCTCGGTGCTGGCGTTGAGGTTGCGACCCTGCACCACGGGCATGCCATCGCGCATGATCGAGCCGTCGCGGTTGTCGCCAAAGCCACGTTTCATCACCGTGTCGGATGTGCCGCCGAAGTTGTTGCCCTGGGTAATGCCGCTGACGTTGGCCAGGGCGTCATCGAGGTTGCGCGGGGCCTGGTCGCGGATAACCTGGGCCGGTACCACGTTGATTGCCTGAGGGATGTCTTGGTTCGGGCCCTGCCCGCGCATGATCGAAGCGCTGGCCGGGGGCTGGTAGCTGTAGTCGTCCAGTTGCGAGGTCACGGTGGTGGCCTGCAGGTTGAGGGCACCGGAGGTGTCTGCAGGTTCGAGGGTCAGGGTACGTGCGTCGACGCGGCGCCAGGCCAGCCCAGCGTTGCCCAGCAGTTGTTGCAGCGCCTGCTCGGCGCTGAACCGACCCTTCAGCGCTGGCGCTTGCACGCCCGGCAGCTCGAGGGTGTAGACCACGCTCTGGCCAGTGGTGCGGCTGAAGGCGTTCAGGGCCTGGGCCAAGGGTTGGGCCGGCTGGGCGAAGGCATAGGCCTGCAGCTGCTCGGCCGCGGTTGCCAGGGGGGCGACAGCGAAGGCCGGGAGCGCAGCAAGGCCGAACCAGAGAGGGACGCAACGCGGGGAGAACTTCATGGACGCTGACCTGTGAGGGGGTGATTATTGCGAATCAATCGCACTTTCACTCATTACACGGATGCCACGTGCTGTTACCTCACCTGTGCCTGGAAATATTTTTGTTGTGGCGACCTCTTCGCGGGTAAACCCGCTCCTACGGGGGGGTTACCCGTGAAGAGGCTGGCACAGGCAACTACCGAATCAGGGTCAAACGCCCCAACACGGTCTGCCGTGAAAAACCCATCACCTTGCCCAGCGAATCCAGCGCCAGCAGCGGCTCGGCCACCGGGAAGCTGCCGCTGACCTTGCGCTGCCCCAGGTCACCATCGAGCAACAGGATACGCCCCGGGTAATATCGCCCAAGGTCTTCGATCACCTGCGCCAGCGGCACCTGGTAATAGTTCAGCCACCCCTGGCGCCAGGCCAGGCGGTTGTCACTGTCCACCGCCAGGGTGTCGCCTACCCTGCCTGCGCGGTAGGTTAGCTGCTGGTTGGCAGTCAGTTCTCGCGCCACAGTGCCCTGCGCGGGGCTGACGCCCACACGCCCACTGCGCACCGTCACCTGGGCACCCTCGCCTTGCTCACGCACCTCGAACTGGGTGCCGAGCACCCGCACTTCGCCGCCGGCAGCTTCCACCAGGAACGGCTCACCGGTATGGGTAACCTCGAAGAACGCCGCGCCATGCAGCAACCGCACACGGCGCTCACCCTGGGCGAAATCGACCGCAATGGCGCTACCGGCATCAAGCGTCACCTGTGACTGGTCGGCCAAGGTCACCTGGCGAATCTGCCCGGCACTGCGGTAGTCCGCCTGCAGGTCCTGCAACCAGTACCCCGGGTGCCAACCACCCGCGACGCCCACGGCCAGCACCAGGCAGGCTGCCAACGCCAGCCCTGCCACCCGCCGCCACCCGCCACCCGCCGGCGGTCTGGCCATGGCATCGAGGTAGCGCTGCAGTGCGTCCTGTTCTTCGTCCGCCAGCCGCGCCGCCGGGGCGGCGCTTTTCTGCCAAAGCACCTGGGCCTGTTCGTAGGCTGCGCGGTGTGCGGGGTCGGCCAGCAACCAGCGCTTGAATGCCGCCCCTTCGGCTTGCCCGGGTTGCTCGTTGATCCGGTTGAACCATTGCAGGGCAGCCTGAAACTGCGCTTCGGTGATCGGCGGTAAACGGCTCATCGACGGGCGCTCCCTGGCCGGCGTGGGGTGGACGCGGGCTCGGCAACACTCGCCTTGCACGCTTCGAGGGCGCGCATCATATGCTTTTCCACGGCGCTCTGTGACAGCTGCATGGCTTTGGCGATCTCGCTGTACTTGCAGCCGTGAATGCGGTTGAGCAGGAAGATCTGCCGGGTGCGCTCGGGCAAGGCACGCAAGGTGGCCTCGATACGCTGCAAGTCGTGGTCGACCTCCACGGCCTGCTCAGGGGCCTGGGCCAGGCTCGCCTCGCTCACCGGCACAGCGGCTTCGGCCACGCGTTCGCGGCTACTTTCGCTGCGCAGGTGGTCTATGGCCAGGTTGCCCGCGCAACGCAGCAGGTAAGTGTCCAGCGCCTCGACCTTGACCTCGGGGCGACGCCAGAAACGCAGGAACAACTCCTGGACCAGGTCCGAAGCGGTGGCGCGGCAGCCGACCCGACGGCTTACCAACGCCTCCATACGCGCACGCTGGGCCTGGAACACCTGGACGAAACGTGCACGTGCGCCTGCGCTGTCAGCGTCAGGTTCGATGATATCCCTCGGCTCGCTCACAGGGATCACGCAGCAGATACGGCCAGCATGGGGCCCAGCACCACGCTGACGGCAGCCAGGCCCAGCAGCAGACGAGGCTGGTACGGCAGGCCGAACACCCACAGTGTTACCCCGGCCATCATCACTGCGGTCCACTCCACCAGGCCGAGGGCCCAGCCACGCAGGTACACGCTGAGCACCAGCGACAGCATCAGCAGCAGCCAACCTGCAACACGTAACAGGAGCAAGTGCCTGGGGCTTGGCTTGCGCCCGAGCAAGTCGCTGAAGTGCTTTTCCATCGCCAGGCACAGGGCAACGAAGCCCGCAAAGGCAATCAGTGCGTTACCCAGCATCAGCTCACCTCCACCGTTTCAATGCTCGACTTTTTTGTCGCACGCGCCGCGCGCTTGGCTACGGGGGTTGGGCTGGCCAGCATCTTGTGGGCCAGCCAGGCCAGAAACAGGCCAGTCCCCAAGGCTGTCAGATCGAAGCCGGCCATGGCCCAGTCACCCTCCAGTACCGAATGGTTCAAGCCCCGGTCAGTCGTCAGGCCATTGAGCAACGGCAGCAGGGCGAAGGCCAGCGCGCCCAGCGCCAGTTGCTCGCCCCAGGCCTTGCGCCCGCTACGCAGCACGGCGTGCACCAGCGACAGGCCCCAGGCGATGAAGAAAGCATTGACCTCCCAGTCGGCCCGGCCTTCGACAGCCATGGGCACCAGGCGGTTGGCCCAGAAGAAGCTCGCCACCGCCAGCAACAAGCCACTCATGCTGGCCATATTGAGCACTTCGACCAGGCGCAGCTCCCCTGGCACAGCTCCGCTCTTGGCGTGCTTGAGCTGGCGCTTGCCCAACCACATCACCAACCCGGTACCAATCACCGCCGTACCGGCCACACCAAAGAAGAAATACAGCCAGCGCAGCCAAGGCCCGGCAAAGTTACCCATGTGCAGGCCGGCGAAACTGAAGGCGGTCATCATTAAACCGCTCTCCGGCTTGCCCTGGCTCAACAGCGCACCACTGGCCCCATCGAATGTCCAGTTGGCGCTACGCCGATAAGCCACGTGGTCGGCTGCCGATTGGGTGAAGGTGACGCGGGCATTGCTGTCGCCCGGGTTTTGCACCTGGATGCTGCCAACACGCGCCCCCGGCTGCAGCGCCTGCACCTTGGCGTACAGGCTCGGCAACGCTACCGGCGGCGTGGCCACTTGGGCCGCCTTGGGCGCATCGTTGCGGCCAAACAGGTCATTGAAGTACTTGTCGGTGTCATTGCCGTAGCTGGCCATGATGCCCGCCGGCATCACCATGTACATGAACAGCACCAGGCTGCTGTAGCTGATCATCAGGTGGAACGGCAGCACCAGCACGCCGATGGCATTGTGCCCGTCCAGCCAGGAACGCTGCCCCTTGCCAGGGCGGAAGGTGAAAAACTCCTTGAAGATCTTCTTGTGGGTAATGATGCCGGTGACCAACCCCAGCAGCATGATGAAAGCGCAGAACGTCGAGAGCCAACGGCCAACCGGGTAAGGCATCTGAAGCTGGAAGTGGAAGCGGTAGAAGAACTCACCACCGCGGCTGTCACGTGCGTCCACCGGCTGGCCGGTCTGGGTATCGAGGGTTTTCCTGACAAAGCCACGCGGGCCGCCACTGGGGTCGCGGTAGCCCACACTCAAGGCGGCCTCCCGTTCGTTCGGCATGCGAATGAACCAGGTACTCGAATGCCCTGCATTGTCCTGCAGGTAACGTTGAGCGACTGCCAGGCTATTGATCGGGTCCAGGGCATGGCTGCGCACTTCAGGCTGCGACCAATGAGTGATTTCTTCCTTGAAGTACGACAGCGTGCCGGTAAGGAAGATGGCGAACAACAGCCAGCCGAAGATCAGGCCGGTCCAGGTGTGCAGCCAGGCCATGGCCTGGCGGAAGCCTTCTTTCATGCGTTTTTCATCCAGTAGGCAACGCCGCTGATCACGCCCAGCAGCAGGCTTGGCGCCAATACGCCCAACCAGGCACGCCAGGCGCTGCGGCAGGCGAAACACCAGATGAACGCCAGCAGGTAGAAGACGAACGACAGCAGCAGGCCGGTGAGCGTGGCATCGACCTTGGGCAGTGGCGCCAGCAAGGCAATACAGACGCTCGCGAGGGACGCCAGCAGATAGCCGCCCAGCAGCGCGGCCAGGCTACGGGATGTCACGGCCAGGCGATAGCTGAGCGGGAGGCCGGCGGTTTTGCGCGTCATGGCGAGGTCCGGGCGTTCTTGGGGCTGCAATAATAATGATTTCAATTCTCATAAGCAAAGCCCAGCCCCCGCTACCCATTTGGCCGTACGAGCCACGCGTCACGGTAAGCCCATTTGCAACAAGAAATTTATTTTCAAAAAGGGCTTGAATTCATTCCGCAGTTGCCTGACCTTAGAGTCAAGAGGCGCAGAAATTCCAAGGGTCTCAAGGGCCTAGGCGCGTCTCCATGCGAGCAAGCTGAATAAGGATTGAATCATGCAAATCCAGGTCAACAGCAGCAACGATTTCGACGGTAACGCCCGGCTCGACCAGTGGGTCCGCAGCACACTGCAGAACTCGCTGGAACGTTACGAAGAAGACCTCACCCGCATCGAGGTTCACCTGCGCGACGAGAACGGCGTCAAGCCCGGACCGCATGACAAACGCTGCCAGATGGAGGCTCGCCCGAAAGGCCACCAACCGATTTCCGTGACCCACACCGCCAGTTCGCTGGACCAGGCAGTCGACGGTGCCGCCACCAAGCTCAATCACGCGCTGGAGCACTTCTACGGCAAGCTGCGCAGCAAGCGCGGCGTCTTGGAACTGAGTGACCCGGACGCCTGATCGGCAATGCAAAACGCCCGGCCTTGAGCCGGGCGTTTTCGTTTGTGCCGATCAATGGCGCTGAACCAACGTGCGAACGTCCCGGTCAACCTCTGCATTCACTCAACGCAGAAGCAAGACCATGAACAACCCATTCGAACGAATCAGTGCTGCATTCGCCCCCGAATACCGGGTGAACCTGAGCATTGCAAACCTCGACGGCAGTATCATGCTGACCCTGTCCGACGACGCCGGCGTGGTCGCCAAGCGCCTCATCACCCCGGCCCAACGCAACGACCCGGTGCGCCTGCAACGGGTGATCGACAGCATCCGCCTGGGCCTTGCGATCGAACTCAGCCAGAACCCCCTGCAAGTGCTGGCCGCGCTGACCCGTGACGCCCGCCACGAGCCGCGCCATTTCATTGCCAACTGAGGGCTACTTGCCCTCCTCCACTGCCTTGCCGTTGGCGTCCAGCACCTTGGTCGAGGGGTAGCGGTACGAAGCGTAGCGCACCACCAGGATCGAGAACGCCAGCAGCAGGATGCCGCCGCACAGGTACAACAGCCCTTCATCGGGTGCCTTGTGGTGCGAAACATCGCCGATCAGCAGGCGAGTGAGCGCAGTAATTGCCACGTACAGCAGGAAGCGGATCGGCATGTGGTTGGTCTTGAAGTAGATCCCCACCATCGCCCCCAGCTCCAGGTAGATGAACAACAGCAGGATGTCATCGACACTGATCCCGCCCTTGCCCAGCATGTCCAGGAACGTCACCACCGCCGCGTAGGCGGTGATCGCGCCAATGCCGAACAGCGCCAGGTAATGGAACGCCTCGACGCACAGGTTGCCCAGCGAGTCGGCCGAGCCGTGCAGGCCCTTGCGCAGTTTTTCTGCCCATTTGATGTTCACGATGTTCCATTCCCCGATACGTCTTTAAGGATGATGCGTCGCTGATGTGACGCTTGTGCCATGCAGTTAAAGGGCCAAGCCCCTGTCTTGGAAGGCGACCGATTGCCGCAAGACACCTTGAGGCGTGGCGCATTGCAAAAAAGCACGCCGTGCTTGGGGAAAAATCAGATTTAACCCCTTCCTTGTAGGGCATTTCCCAAAGATACTCCCTGCCATTGTGGCGTTCGGGCATGCGCACTAGTCTGGGGTCGTCGCTGCCAATCAGCGACCGGCTTTGACAGGCCGCCCTGAACTAACCACATGGCTTTGCCTTTATGGCAGCTGTCATGGGGCACCTCGTGTGCGCCGGCTTTTGGTTCTGTTCACCGGTCTGTCAACCCATGTACAGCTGCCGCCTCATTGTTTGACAGCAGGAGGTGGTGGCCCCAACTTTGAACAGGCCTTCACCATGCTGAAAGTAGTTCCCGATCCACCCCATAACCCCCATTCCCTCGAAGACACCCTGATCCAGGCCACCGACTACGCGTTGTGCGCAGCCACCGTGGTGCATCAGGCGTTGCTGCTTCAGCCCAAGTCACCGGTTTCGATCCTGATGATGACCTCGATGCATGAGCTGGAGGCGCTGCGGGCTCTGCTTGAGTCGGCACTGGTTCAGGTGCAGATGCACGCTGAGCCCAGGACTTCGCACTAAGGCTGGTTAATGTGCCGGGAGGGCCGGCCTCTTCGCGGGCTCGCCCGTGAAACGGGCGGCCAGGCACTCGAGAAACTTCAGGGGATTGAACAATGACAACAGAAGACACCCAATTCACCGTCGGCAAGACCACTTTCTATCAAGGCGAAAACAGCACCCATCCACTGTTCCGCATCGAGCCCGGCATCCCCTGCAGGGACGCCCGCGAGCAGTCGTCGGAATTGATGGGCTATGTGCGTGAATTGACCATCACTGGCCTGATGGAGGAGAAGCCCATGATGATATGGGCCGCCCATTATCTGAGTGCCATGGCCAAGGCGCTGATGGATGATGCCGAGTTGGGCATGAAGCAATGAGGATTTCGCTTCAGGTTGGATGAAGGCCTCTATGTGTTTGCCGCAGCAGTTTCAGCGCCTGTGAGATCGAGCCCCGCCCGCGCGGCGCACCATTGTAGGAGCGGGTTTACCCGCGAATAGGCCGGACCTGCCGGCCAATATCTCCCGGTCATTCACCGTCGCAGCCGCCACCGCATTCGCGGGCAAGCCCGCTCCTACATCTGTTTGGCCAATTGTTCCTGGCAAAGGTGCGCGCGCAGCGCTCGGTCTGTGCCACGCTACAATTTCTGCTTGCGAACCAACCAGCATTGCCATTACTGTATATAGATACAGTAAACCGCAACACAACCAGCAAAAAGGCATAGAGGTGATGAATGGCCGTCGAAGTGGTGTACCGCAGCAGCCGCGACCCGGAGCGCTTGTTCATGGATAAGGCCGAAGCAGACCGTCACGACAAAATGCTCGAACTGGCCGAGCGCCTGGCCGAAGTGCTGCACAAGGCGGTGCCGTCGCTGACCGAGCAGCAGGTCGAGGAAGCCGGTATCTACATGGCGAAGAACCGCGATGTGTTCGCCCGGGCGTTCAAAAGCCAGCCGGATGCGTTGGCCGAATTGCTTGAGGGTACTGCTGCCGAGTGATATCGCCCGAGGTGTGCGGGTTTACCGGCGAAGTGGCCAACAACGCCATCAGCAACCTTCAGCCATACAACAACCGCTCCGCCAACATCTGCGCCACCCTTGCCGGCGAACGCTTCTCCGCCTGCGCATGGCCAAACACTTCGGTCAGCCGTGAAGGAATCCGCGCCAGGTGCGCAGTAATGGTGCCTTGGTCTTCGCCACGGTGGGTGAGTGCCACATAGATCAGCCCACCGGCATTGATCACGTAGTCAGGTGCATACAATATGCCGCGCGACTCCAGCTGGTCTGCCACCTGCAAGGTCGTCAGCTGGTTGTTGGCCGCCCCCGCCACTGCCGCACAACGCAGTTGCATCACGCTCTGCCCGTTCAGTACCGGGCCCACGCCGCAGGGTGCAAAGATATCGCAAGGGGTACTGATCAACGCATCGTTGGTCACCGGTTTGGCATCGAACTGCTCCATCGCCAGCCGCACCCGCCCCGGGTCCAGGTCGCTGACCAGCAGCTCCGCGCCCACCGCATGCAGTTGCTCCGCCAGTGCATAACCGACATTGCCCAACCCCTGCACCGCTACCCGCAAGCCTCTCAGGTCATCGCTGCCCAGCCGGAACGAGGTTGTGGCACGTATGCCCGCGAACACCCCCATCGCCGCATGTGGCGATGGGTCGCCCGATGCAGTGGTGCTGGTCACGTAGGGCGTGCTGTGGGCAATGCAGTCCATGTCCAAGGTCGAGGTGCCACTGTCCACGGCGATGATGAAGCGCCCATGCAAGGTATCGATGAAGCGGCCAAAGGCCTCGAACAGCGCGGCGCGGTTTTCCACATGCGGGTTGCGCATGATCACCGCTTTGCCACCCCCCATCGGTAAGCCGGCCAGTGCTGCCTTGTAGCTCATGCCCTGGGCCAGGCGAATCGCGTCGGTCATGGCGCTTTCGTCATCGGCGTAAGGCAGGTAGCGGCACCCCCCCATGGCCGGGCCCAAATGCTCACTGTGGATTGCCACAACGGCTTTCAGGCCTGTAGGCGGGTCATTGAACAGGTGCAGTGACTGGGTACGGGTGCTTTGCATCAGCGCGAACATCGACTGGCTCCCCTACGAGGTGCTCCTTCCAGTATAGGCACGGCCTCAACCTTGACGCCGCCGCCGGACCACTGGACGAAACCACGCGCCACGGCTAATACTCAAACGTGTGTGGAGATGCCCCATGAAGCCACGTCAAGCCTGCCTGGCCTGCCTGGAACGCGAGCCTGTCGACCTGCTGGAAGCCGCATTGTGGATTGCTGCCGAGCACGACCCGGGTGTCGAGCCCGCGGCCAGCCTTGCTGCGCTGCACGACCTGCAGCGCGAGATAAGCGCCAACCTGCCGATGCTTCCACTATGCGAACTGGCCCAGCCACTGCTGCGCCAGCTCAATGCGCTGGGCTTTCAGCAGGATGAATATCACCCCTTGCGCCCCCATGCGGCGATGATGGACAAGGTACTGCAGCGCCGCCGCGGCCAACCACTGACCCTGGCCATCCTCGCGCTGGAACTGGCCAGGCGCCTGTCCATACCGCTGGAGGGTGTGGGCTTCCCTGGCCATTTCCTGCTGCGCGTGCCGGGTGCCGACCACCTGCTCGATCCCTGCGGCGGCCGGCGCCTGTACCCCAGCGACTGCCGCGAATTGCTGGCGCGCCAGTTCGGCCCGCACCTGGCGCTGACCGCCGAGCACCTGCGCAGCGCCAGCCCGCTGCAGATGCTGCAACGCCTGTCACGCAACCTGCGCCAACTGCACATCAGTAACGACAACCACCTGGCGGCGTTGATCGACGCAGAGCGCATCATGCAGTTGGGCCCGGTGCAGGTGAGCGACTACATGACCCGCGCCTCGCTCTACCATCATCTGGATTGCCCACAGGCCGAGCGCTTCGACCTGGAGCATGCGTTGCTGCTGACGGAAGACCCGGTCCAGCGCCTGAAGCTGTCCGAGCGAATCGGCAAGCTTCCGGCGACGAACCGTTCACTTCACTGAGCCGGGCTGTCCGGCTGCTGGGCGGGGTGGGCCTTGGCGAACGCCGGGTGCGCGGCCGCCAGTGCGGCAACCCGCAGGATGCGCGGGAAGCTGTCGAGGTCGATGTTGAAGCGTTCGGCCGCGTACAACTGCGGGATCAGGTACACATCCGCCAGCCCTGGCGTGTCGCCAAAGCAGAAACCGTGATCGCCAATGAGTTGCTCCACTGCCGCGAGCCCTTGGCTGATCCAGTGGCCGATCCACTGGTTGACCTGCCCCTCATCCTGACCGGCCTGGCGCAGCCGGTTGAGCACACTGACGTTGTGCAGCGGATGAATGTCGCAACCAATGATGGCCGCCACCCCACGTACCTTGGCCCGTGCCTCGGCGGTGGCCGGCAGCAACGCAGGCTGTGGATAAACCTCTTCCAGGTACTCGATGATCGCCGGCGACTGCACCAGCACCTCACCACCGTCGGTGCGCAAGGCCGGTACGCGGCCCTGCGGGTTGACGGCTACATAGCCCTCGCCGCGCTGCTCACCCTGCAGCAGGTTGACCGGCAGGGACTGGTAAGCCAGCCCCTTCAGTGCCAGGGCAATGCGCACCCGGTAGGACGAGGTGGAACGGTAATAGGTGTACAGCTCCATACCCCTGCCTCCTCAGTTGGCTGCGATGACCGTGCCGCGGCATTCACCGAAACCGATGCCGGCTACGCCGTCACGTGTGCAGCGGGCACGCAGGATGATTTCGTCGCCGTCTTCGAGGAATTTGCGCACCTCGCCGCTGGCCAGCTCGACCGGCAGTTTGCCGCCTTCGGTGATCTCCAGCAGGCTACCGAACGATCCCGGCGTGGCGCCCGACAGCGTGCCCGAACCGAACAGGTCACCCGGCTGCAGCTGGCAGCCGTTGACGCTGTGATGCGCCACCAGCTGCGCCACGGTCCAGTACATGCTGCGGGTGTTGCTCAGGGTCAGGCGGTGCGGGGCAATGCCCTGCTCACGCATGCGCTCGGTCAGCAGCAGCACTTCGAGTTCGATATCAAATGCACCACTGGCCTGGTCGCGCTTGTCCAGCAGGTACGACAGCGGCTGCGGGTCACCTTCGGGGCGTGCCGGCTGAGCACAGCGGAACGGCTCCAACGCTTCGGCGGTGACCACCCAAGGCGAAATGGTGGTGATGAAGCTCTTGGACAGGAACGGCCCCAGTGGCTGGTATTCCCAAGCCTGGATATCGCGCGCCGACCAATCGTTGAGCAGGCACAGGCCGGCTACGTGCTCGGCGGCATCGCCTACTGGAATTGCCTGGCCCATGTCATTGCCCTGGCCAATCCAGATACCCAGTTCCAGTTCGTAGTCCAGACGAGCGCAAGGGCCGAAGCTCGGCTCGGTATGCCCGGCCGGCAGGGTTTGGCCCTTGGGCCGGCGCACGTCGGTGCCGGACGGCCGGATGGTGGAGGCGCGGCCGTGATAACCGATCGGCACGTACTTGTAGTTGGGCAGCAGTGGGTTGTCGGGGCGGAACAGTTTGCCCACATTCTTCGCATGCTCGATGCCTACGTAGAAATCGGTGTAGTCACCGATCTGCGCCGGCACGTGCAGCTGGCAGTCACTGGCCGGGAACAACGCCGGCTTCAAGGCCGCCTGGTGTTCGCTGTGCTCATCGAGCAGCACCTGCAAACGCTCGCGCAGGGCTACGCGGGCATTGCGGCCCAAAGCGAAGAAGGCGTTCAAAGCCCCGCCGCGGGTGGCTTCAACGGCGGCCTTGGCCGCCCCGTCGAACAGGCCGGCGGCCAGCACCGCCTCCAGGTCGAGGATCGCGTCGCCGATCGCCACGCCACAGCGCCTGGCTTCACCCGGCCGGCTGAAGATGCCCAAGGGCAGGTTCTGCAGCGGGAAGTCGCTGTGCCCGTTGGCGTGCTCGACCCAACTACGGGCATTGGCAGTGTGGTTCATGGGTTATCTCCGGTTCGGGTTGAAGGTGCTCGGCAAGGTCGCCCAGCAACTATCGTAGTCGGCCTGCAATTGCGGGCATTCAAGGGCTTGCAGGCTCGGGCGCAACACCTGGCTGGTCTCGAACATGAAGGCCATGGTGTTGTCGATCTTGTGCGGTGCCAGGTCAGCGGCAATGGCCTTTTCACAGGTTTCAGCGTCGGGGCCATGGGCACTCATCACCCCGTGCAACGAGGCACCACCCGGCAGGAAGCCCTCGGCCTTGGCGTCGTAGGCGCCATTGATCAGGCCCATGAACTCGTTCATCAGGTTGCGGTGGAACCATGGCGGACGGAAGGTGTTCTCGGCCACCATCCAGCGTGGCGGGAAAATCACGAAGTCCATGTTGGCCATGCCATGCACGCTGGTTGGCGAGGTGAGCACGGTGAAAATCGAGGGGTCCGGGTGGTCGAAGCTGACGGTGCCGATGGTGTTGAAGCGGCGCAGGTCATACTTGTACGGCACGTTGCTGCCATGCCAGGCCACAACGTCCAGTGGCGAGTGCTGCAGCTCGCAAGCCCAGTGTTCACCCAGGAACTTCTGTACCAGTTGCACCGGGCCTTCGGCTTCTTCGTAGTGGGCCACGGGCGTGAGGAAGTCACGGGGGTTGGCCAGGCCGTTGCTGCCGATCGGGCCCAGGTCCGGCAGGCGCAGCGGCGCACCGTGGTTTTCCGCGATATAGCCACGGGCCTGGCCGTCGAGCAGTTCGACGCGGAACTTCATGCCACGTGGGATCACCGCAATTTCCAGCGGTTCGACCTCCATCACGCCCAGTTCGGTGGCGATGCGCAGGCGGCCCTGTTCCGGCACCAGCAGTAGCTCACCGTCCGCGTTGAAGAACACCCGTTCCATGGACCGGTTGGCGCAGTAGATGTAGATGCTCACGCCAGCCGGTTTTTCCGCTGCGGCGTTGGCAGCCATGGGCAGCCAACCTTCGATGAAATCGGTCGGTTCAGCAGGAATCGGCTGCGGGCTCCAGCGCAGGCGGTTGGGGTTGATGCCACCCAGTGGCCCGCCGAGCGGCTGGCGCGCCAGGCGCTCGAAGCGTGGGTGCAAGGCAGAGGGACGAATGCGGTACAGCCAGGTACGGCGCAACTCGCTACGGGCCATGGTGAACGCCGTGCCCGACAGCAGCTCGGCATACAGGCCATACGGGGCCTTCTGCGGGGAGTTCTGCCCGACAGGCAGCGCCCCGGGCAATGCTTCGCTGGCGAATTCGTTGCCGAAGCCGCTCAGGTAGTGAAGGTCGGGCGACGTGTCGCGGTTCATCGATGCCTCCGGATTTTGTTTTTATCGTAATCAGATTACGAATAACGTAATTTGCTCCGCTCAAGGCGTCAAGCTATAAAGGCGACACGATAAACCCGGAACCTCCCCTCCCATGGCCAAAGCCAGCTCCCCCACCGACACCGGCAAGCAGAAGGTCCGCTCGGCGGAAGTCGGCACCGACATCCTCAAGGCCCTCGCCGAACTCTCACCCTCGACTTCACTATCACGCCTGGCCGAGCACGTGCAGATGCCTGCAAGCAAAGTGCATCGCTACCTGCAGGCACTGATTGCGAGTGGTTTTGCCGAACAGGATGCGGCCACCAACCATTACGGGCTGGGGCGCGAGGCATTGCGGGTGGGGCTGGCGGCGCTGGGCAGCATCGATGTGCTGAAGGTGGCGGCAATGCCGTTGTCGCAGTTGCGAGATGAGCTCAACGAAAGCTGCTTCATCGCTGTGTGGGGCAACCAGGGGGCCACGGTGGTAAGCATCGAACCTGCCGTGCGCGCAGTCACCGTGGTGACCCAGATCGGTTCGGTGCTGCCGTTGCTCAGCTCGTCCACCGGGCTGGTATTCGCCGCCTACCTGCCCGAGCGAGAAACCCAGGAGCTGCGCGACAGGGAACTGGCCGCTTTGCAACAAACCGCCAGTGACTACGACACACTGCTGGCCGGCATCCGCGAACAGGGCCTGCACCATGTGCATGGCCTGCTGATGCCGGGGGTGGATGCGCTGTCGGCGCCAGTATTCAACGCCCTGGGGCAGATTGCGGCGGTGATGACCGTGGTCGGGCCGACGTCGATCTTCCATGCCGATGAACATGGGCCGGCGGCGCAGCGCCTGCTCACGGCCGCACGAACCGTGAGCTGGCGCATGGGTTACGCGGGCAACCCACACTGCGCTTCGACGTCTTGTGTTTCCTCCTCGACGAGCCAGAGCAGTTCCTGAGAGAAGCCGTCATAAAGGGCGGGTGCCACCTCGCTCACCAAATCGCCGTAGTCATCGCATAGCCGCCCGATCACACGCGAGAAGGCCGTGGGCTGCGACACCTCTGCCCGGGAAAGTACGGTGATGTATTTCTGCGCGGCACCGAACAGCCGCGCCAAAACCCCCGTGGAGGCCACCGTTCCTGCAACCCCCGCCGCGAACGACAGCAAGGCGGCGGAACGGTCGCCATCGCTCCACGCGATGGCCCCGGTAACGAAGGACCTGGCCGCACAGAACAGCCCGACGGCCATAGCCGCCGGCGGAAACGGCACGGTGAGGATGCCGGCCAGTACGATCCCCCACTCCACCACCACGGCCGAAATACGCTCGGCAGCGTCGGCGCTGTCTTCAGCGGCTTCGTTGATCATCCGCCTGATACGTTTCTCCAGGTCCTGGACAGGATCCCCGATACGCCCGGTCTCCCCTATCGGCGGCCGCACGCCCCTGCCTCGGGCAACGGCGTCCAGCACCAGCTCAATGCCATCCCCGGCGCGCAGTTGCTCTTCGATCCATGCGTTCAAGCGCGACTGGTTCGATAACGGCACGCGGTCTTGGCAATAACCTGCCAAGTCGTGCTCACGCCAAGTCCTTGCCAGCTCGCTGAGGGTCCGCAGCGTGGGGCCTTGCTCGATTTCTGGCAGATAGACCAAGGGCTCAAGCTCGCGGTCACGAGCATGCTTCAGCAGGTAGGCACCTTGAACAGGGCAATCGTCTATCCACAACGGATAAAGGTTGCACGTCGCGTCGATCGAGGTCCCCGAAAAAGTGTCGATCACCGATTCCAGCCACTGCGCATGGCGGCCCGACAAGCTTCCCTGAAGTTTCTCGCTGAGCACGGCACGCCTGATCTTCAAAGCAAAGAGCGTGCGATAACACTGCCTGAGCCTTTCATATTCCGGCCTGGAGCGGTCGAGTAACTGCGCTTTCACTTCTTCGATGTACTTGGTGCCCAGGTCGGCAGCACGAATGTAGCTCCCCAGCAGCGCCGGGCTCAGGTGCGAGATATCCTGACCGGTAGCCGAGGTGATGCGGGCAAAGTCGGAGAAATTGTAATACGTGGGATAACCTTTGATGACAGTCTGTGTCAGTGTGCGAATGGCATCCTCTTCCAGCGTTATCAATACCTGATCCGGGTTGATTGGGCCGCCGCGATTGCCCGGGTATGAGTTGATCTTTTCCGTCACCTGTCGATGGGCGAAGGTGCGAAAGCTCGGCATCTTCATCAGCGACTGATACCTGGCCTGCGCCAGCTTGAGCAGTTGATCGATATCAACCAGTGCCTGCTGCTCGGCACGACTGGCGTTGATGAACCAGCTTGGCGTGGTGGCCTGTTGATCCTCGATCAGGGCAATGATCTTGCGCCTGGCCAGAGCTTTGAGCACAGCCGGCCACTGCTGCGACTTGATCGGCGCGAGCGTCACGCTGTGCATGGTCCAGTCGGTGGGTAGCATCTCGACCTTGCGCAAATGGCGCTTGAGCGAATCATGCTGGGCCCGCGAGCATTGCCCCAGCAGGTACTCACTGCCTACCGGCCACAAGGTCCAGCTACCGATTTCGAGCGCCATTTCCTGGAGTGAATCGAAAAGATGAAAATCGCCTCCGGGTGCTCCAGGGGCGTAGAGCAAGTACTGATCGCCCTGCACCAGACACAGCAGATCCTTCAAGGGCGTTTGCGCACCATTGAGGCAAACCAGGCCGGCGCTGATGGCATTGGCCTGCATGTTCCCCTGGCGTGCGTGGTGCAGCAGATCGAACCCAGCCGGGTGAAACCCTTGATGACGAGCGGCCTGATTGGCCAGCGCCAGCCGCGCATCAAGCACCTCGCACAGTGCGGCCATGGTCAAAGCGTCGTCATAGAGCGTACGGATCTGTTTGACGTAGTTCACGCGCAAATCCAGTTTTTCGATCACGCTCTGGATAGAGGTATTCCCCAACAATGAACGGTGCCGCTCCCCCAGGACTTCGACCTTGAGCTGGCCCCCGCTGTAGCCACCACTCAACGCCCAATCGAGCAGGGTGTGTTTCATCACCTGCTCAGGGTCATCGACGTGACTGACACACACGCGTACCTGCTCGGGGTCGATATCCAGGCCAAGGGCTTGCTTGACCTGTTTCTTGGCGAAGCTGCGCAGGTCGCGCCATTGCGCCAGACGCTCGGTGCAACGCTGCTCCTTCACCTGCAGGTCATCTTCCAGTTGTCGATAGGCTTGCAGTTCCTCGCCCTGCATGAATCGCCGCCATTCGGGCAGCAGGCTGGTGCGGTACGCTCGCACATGCCGCGTCGCACGTTTCTGCAGCGCAGCCACCAGAGGCTCAAGCCGAGCCGCACTGTCGAGCTGGGCCAGACGCCGCGCGTCATCGACCTTGATCCGCAGGCTGCGCTGGGTGGCCTTAAGCTGGATAGCCCGCAGATCACGGATGAAATACCTGTGAAGTGGTACTTGCAGCGGCACGAAATCGAGTGTCAAACCCTCCGTAGACAACGCCGCCCGCTCTTGCGAAGACAACAGCCAACGCAACGGGCTGCCTTCAGCAAAGGCAGGGGCGAGTGCGCTGGCTGCGCGCGCGCGTTCAGTGTCGAACCAGCAACCGCTGGCCAAGCTGTAAATCAGAAAATCCGCAGGTGCGTCCGGGTTCTGTTCGAGGTCATGACGGCTGGCAACGACACCCGGCAAGCGAAAGCGCAAATCTCCGGCAACCAGATACACCTCATGCTTGTTTATGTCCCCGTCCTGCTCAAGGGCCTCGATACCGGCTTCCCAGGCCTTGAACGTAAGAGCCTTGAGGCGCGTTTCAGCAAACATCAGCTGGATCAAATGGGACGCCAGGGTAAGTGGTTTCAAACTTAATCTGGACTGTTGCTCCCACCACTGGTCAAGAACCGCCTGCCTTTGCGGCACAAGCGACTCGACAACCGCCAACGGCAAACGCTTCTGCTCGGTGAACTGTTGTCGATGCGCCTCCGGTATCAGGCTGCCCAATTGCGCAACCGCAGCCATCAGCTGTTGCAGCTCCTGGGCGTGGGCCATCATGGCCTTCACCTGTTCTTTCACAGAGCGTGCACCTGGGCACCCTTCACCGAAATCGGGGCTGCCGAGATTGAAATCGAAAGACATGAACTGCGCTCCAAAATACAAGGAGGCAGCAGAGTGAACGGATGATAAAGGCAGTAGCGCAGGGAAGCTTACCCCGCACTTGGCACTGTTGCCTGAAACGTAAAGGTGAATGTCGACAGACGCTATTTTTCCTAACGGATCAAGCGCTTATTCTTGACTCACTGGCCGGCTTGAAGGGCTCTCCCCCCCGCCTTTCAAGCCTGCGAGGTTCACCGACGTAGATTTTGAAGCTCCTTGATCTGACGTCTCGATTGGCCGCTGCGGCTTGCAGCGGCCTTTTTTTTGAAATCTGAAAATGCATCCTGGCGGTCAGGTGACCGTCAAGACTTTCAGCGCCGTTGAGATCGGGCGCCGCCCGGATGGCGCCCGACCTCATCGGCGCTGAAACCTCGTCATGACCATGCCACTTTCGGCGGGTAGAAGCTCAGCGGCTGCTCACGAAAGGCCAGGTAGTGGCGCAGCACCTGCACTGGCGCTTCGGTATGCGGGTAATGGCCAATGCCCAGTAACTGCACAGTGTCCGGCTCCGGCACCAGTTGCCGGTAGCGCTCAAGCATGTGCGCGCCGGAAAGCGGGTCGACCACGCCATTGATCAAGCGCAGCGGCACGCCTTTACGTTGCATCGCCCCGACCCAGCGTTCGCGGTGCAACCTGCGCTCCGGCATGTAGCCCACCAGCTTGTGCAGGATGCGCGTGCCCCGGTTGGCAGCGATCAGGCTCCAGAAATCATCCAGCGCGCTTTCACTGGGATGGGTGCAGGGGCCGTAGACCTGAATCACGTTACGCACCAGATCGTCACGCCCGAACGAGCGCCCGACCAGCCAGCCAAACCGGCTGAGCAGCAGCTTCTGGATCAGTAGCATGCGGCAGCTTTCGGGGAACAGCCCGCTGTTGAGGAACACGCAACTGGCAATGTCGGCACGCTGCTCATGGTGTCGCGCCAGCAGTTCCTGAGCCACGCTGCCGCCGTAGTCGTGGGCCAACAGGTGCACGGGCTGCGCGACCTGCAGATGGGCAAGCAATGCCTGCTGCAGGTCTGCTTGCTCCATCAGGCTGTAAGTGTGATCGACGGGCTTGTCCGAATCACCAAAGCCAAGCATGTCGCAAGCGATCACCCGGAAACGTTGGCTCAGAGGGCCCCACAGGTAGTGCCAGTCCCAACTGGCGGTGGGGAAACCGTGTAACAGAAGCAGAGGCTCTCCTTGCCCTGCGGTCCAGTAGCGGATGCTCTGGCCCCGGAACATGAAACGCTGTGACCGGGTACGCCAGACGCACAATGGAATCTCGGCCATAGGCATCAGATGGGTCCCGGTGTAGTGGTGTTGGCGGAATAGGGCAAGGCTGCGTTCATTGCATGTCACCTCGGCACTTACATGTGCTCTCTATGTCGAGGCAAAGTCTAGCCAGCAGCCCATTGGCTGGAACTTGCGTTGCCAGCCAGCTTGATGACTGAGCGAGTCAGTGGCACGAACGGTCAGAGCAGCAAGGCCAACAACGGCGCCGCGAACAGGTTGAGCAGCCCGGTCAGGACCATCACCAGGCCGGCCACCGAGCCTTCCTCACGGCCCACTTCCTGCGCCCGGCTGACCCCGGCACCATGCGCGCCAACACCGAACAGGGCCCCCCGTGCCAACGGCGTGCGCAGCGGCAACCAACGCAACAGCACACCGCCGAACATGGCACCGAGCACGCCGGTGAACATCACGAACACCGCTGTCAGTTCTGGCACCCCACCCAAGTCATGGGCCAGCGGCATGGCAAAGGGCGTGGTGATCGAGCGCGGCACCAGCGACAGGCTGGTTGCGCTGTCCAGCGCCAACAGGTGCGCCAGCCCCCAGGAGCTGGCGATCGAGGCACTGCTGCCGGCTACCATGCCCACCATCAGGGCCGGCCAATGGCGCGCCAGCATGGCCCGCTGCTGCCAGATCGGCACTGCGAAGGCTACGGTCACCGGGCCGAGCACGCCCATCAACCAGTGGGTGTTGCGCGCATACTCGGCATAGGCCGTATGCAGCGGCACGGCCACAGCCAGCAGCAACACCGGTACCAGGATCAACGGCGACAGCAGGTAGCGCTTGCTACGCCGGTACAACCAACGGCTACCCAGGTAAGCCAGCAAGGTCAAGGCCAACCAGAACAGCGGCATGGGTTCAAGGCTCACGGCGCAGCCTCCAGCGGCACACCAGCTCCACGGTCATGGCGGTCACTACCATCACCATCAGCGTGCTCACGGCAATCACCAGCAAGATGCGCCAGCCCTCTTCACGGATCAATGCGCCATAGTCGAGCAGGCTCATCAGCGCCGGGATGAAGAACAACAGCATCTCAGCCATCAACCAGCCGGCCCCCAATTGCAGCGTGGCCGGTTTGAGCACACCCGAAGCGAACAGTATCAACAGCAGTGCCAGGCCCATCACACCGCCGGGGATCGGCCAGCCCAGCCAACTGGCAATCTGGCCACCGAGCAGGAACAGGGTACAGAGAACCGCCAGCTCGACGAGCAGGCGCAGGGCTTTTTTCAATGATGCAGGTTTCATGGCGGGGTTCCTCGACAGGCCCTCATTTTAAGATTTGGCTGCCTAGGCCAGAAGCGAATTGTTAGACTGCCTGCCATTCCAGAATGGAATCGAAGCAATGGAATTCAAACAACTGCGCAGCTTTATCGAAGTGGTCCACCGCGGCGGTTTTACCCAGGCGGCACAGACCCTGCACATCAGCCAGTCGGCCGTGAGCAAGCAGGTGGCCCAGCTTGAGCAAGATGTGGGCCAGCCGCTGCTGGAGCGCCAGGCGTCGCACCTGCACCTGACCGCTGCCGGGCGCATCGTGCTGGAGCGTGGCGAAGCCCTGCTGCGCCAGCGCCAGGCGCTGCTCAACGAGCTGGACGATCTCAGCCAGATGGAGCGTGGCGAACTACGCCTGGGCTTGCCGATGCTTGGCAGCGACACGTTGTTCGCCGGCTTGTTCGCCGAGTACCGGCGGCGCCATCCGAACATCGCCATCCAGCTGCTTGAAGGCGGCAGCCGCAGCGTCGAACAGGCCGTCAGAAGTGGCGAACTGGAACTGGGCGGCTGTTTGACGCCCACCGACGAGGCATTCGACTACCAGCCCTTCTGCAACGAACCGCTGGATGCCTTGCTGCCGGCGGGCCATGCCCTGGCGGGCCTGGACGCCGTGGGCCTGGGGCAACTGGCCGATACACCGTTCCTGCTGTACCAGCGCAGTTTCGTGCTCAACGACCGGCTGCTGAAGGCGTGCCAGCAGCAGGGCTTCACCCCCAAGGAAGGCGGGCGCAGCGGCCAGGCGGATTTTTTGGCGGCGCTGGTGGCGGCGGGCCAGGGCGTGGTGATGCTGCCCCGGGTGGTGGCAAAAGCGCTGGAGCGCCCCGGTGTGGTGCGTGTGCCGTTGCATGCGCAGGAGGATTTGCGTTGGGATATCGCGTTTATCTGGCGACGCGGTGCCTACCTGTCACGGGCGGCGCAGGCGTGGTTGGCCTTGTTGCGCGCCCCCCATGGCTAACACGCCTGCGCAGGTGCCGGGTCAGGCGTTCAGTGCGCTCGCCAACTCAGCCAGCCAAGGCTCGGCATCCGCCTCCGGGGTCACCGTCTCGCTCGCATCCAGGCGCAGCATTGGCTGCACTTCGCGCACGCCCAGTTCGGCGAACAGCTCACGCATCTGCTCGCCACCCCCGCAATAGGTATCGCCATAACTGGAGTCGCCCAGCGCGATCACCGCACCAGGCAGGCCGCGCCAGGCCGCGGGCAGTGTGTCACGAAGTGTGCTGTACAGCGGCATGAGGTTGTCCGGCAACTCACCCATACCGGTGGTCGAGGTCACGGCCAACAAGGCGTCGGGGGCAAAACCCTGAAGATCCTGAAGGGTGGCACGCGCAGCATGCCAGGCCTCGAAACCCGCCGCCTTGAGTAGCGATTCAGCGTGACGGGCGACTTCTTCGGCGGTGCCATAGACCGAGCCGGAAATAATGGCGACTTTCATCGGGTAGAGGATTCCGAAACTGAGTGAAAACGTAGGATACTAGCATTCAACGCTGGCAAAAGGCCGCCGTTACCAAAGTCGCCATCTTCCGTTTTCCTTCACCTATGGCCCGGACATGATCAACGCGCAATTGCTGCAATCGATGGTCGATGCGTCCAATGACGGCATCGTGGTTGCCGAAAAGGAAGGCGACGACACTATCCTGATCTACGTGAACGCCGCTTTCGAATGCCTCACTGGCTACAGCCGTGACGAGATTCTCTATCAGGATTGCCGGTTCCTGCAGGCTGACGACCGTGACCAGCTCGGCCGCGCACGCATCCGCAAGGCCATGGCCGAAGGCCGCCCCTGCCGCGAAGTGCTGCGCAACTATCGCAAGGATGGCAGCGCCTTCTGGAACGAGCTGTCGATCACGCCGGTGAAGAGCGACTTCGACCAGCGCACCTACTTCATCGGCATCCAGAAGGACGTCAGCCGCCAGGTCGAACTGGAACGGGAGCTGGCGGAACTGCGCGCTCGTCCGAAACCCGACGAACGCGCCTGAACCAAGTCCGCCACGCACGGTCAATTCCGTTGAAGAAATCGCCACCACCGAGTTCGATCATGCAAGCAGACGCGCTCCTGACCCAGGACGAGCTGGATTTCATACAGAACATGCAGCATTCGCCACAACTGAACCTGGCTGACACCATGTCGAGCCTGCTGGTCAATGGCGACCGCCGCATTCAAAGCTTGCTTACGCGGTTGGTGGCTAACGAGCAGGTGACCTTGCAGGCCCAGTTCAACAACCAGCAGATCAGTTTCCCGCTGCAGCTGGTAGAAGACGAGTTCCACGCCCTGCACCTGCAGCTGGGTTCACCGGAAATCTACGAAGACGGCCCCATGCTGCGCCCATGGCGCTTGTCGCTGGACCAGCCGAGCGTTCTGCTCGACGCCCATGACAAGGCAAGCGGCCTGTGGGTACGCGAGATTTCCTTCAAAGGCGTGCTGCTGGAAGTCCGTGATTTGCCAACAGCACCCGCCCGCTTCGAGCTGCGCTTCGCCCCGGGCGGCATCACCCCGATCGAACTGCATGGTGTGTTGGGCCGGCGCATCGGCACGGACCTGGCTGCCTACGACCTCGGCCAAAGCCCAGCCGAAGAAATCGAACGCCTGCGCGACTACATCCTCCAGGCCCACCGCCACGCCCACCCCGAGCTGCACACTCAAGTATCGAGCTGACGGGCCAGAAACTGCCGCAAGCGCTGGCGCATCACACTGCCCTGCGCGCCCAGGCAGGCTACAGGGCTGCCAGCCAGGCTGTCCTGTACCGCTTCCGCCGCCTCACCGGCCAGTAACAACGGGCATTCCAGCATCGACGCCAGGCGCTTGAGGTGCCGGGTGAGTTCTACTGTGGGCGACGGATGGGAAAACAGCACCAAGGCGTCCGGCTTCAGCCGTTCGCAGACCAGCGCAAGCTCTTGCAGCGGCTGCCCGTTCGCCAGCGGGATCACGCGTATTTCATCGCTACCCAGGATCAGACTGGTTACCAGTAACTCAAGCTCATGGCACTGCCCCGGCAATGGCGCCACCAGCACGGTGCGGCTACTCGGCACACGGGCCAGCTGCAAGCGGGCGAAAACCCGACCGCGCAGGAACTGATCATAGAACAGCCATTCGCTGGCCTGCCCATAACCGCCTTGCCGGACTACCATGTCATGCCACACCGGCATGAACACATTGGCGAAAACCTGGTCCAGGGTGCTGGCCGCGAACACCTCGTCATAAAGGCGATCCAGGCCCGCCACGTCGAAGTGCTGTACCGCCAGGCGAATCTGGTTTTGCCAGCGCAAGCAGGGGTCCACCGCGCCGCCGGCCTGCCCGGAGAGAGCATGGCCGCGAGCAAGAATGCTGCCCACCTTGCTGACCGCCACGCCACGCTCCAGCCAGCCGAGGATACGGCGGATTTCATCGATATCAGCCTGGGAATACAGGCGGTGACCACTGTCGGTACGGATGGGCTGGATCAGCCCATAACGGCGTTCCCAGGCACGAAGGGTCACGGCGTTGACACCGGTCAAGCGTGACACTTCACGAATCGGAAACAGCTCCTGCTGCTCGAAACTCGCATCGATCACCGGTTTACGTCCCTGTTCGTTCATGTGCACGAAGTACCCTGAGTGCGAAGAAACTGAGCACATAGCTTACTACGACTGTGTCGGTCTGTTGGTGCCACCGTTTGCCAGCTGAGCGTTGCCGAAGATCGCAACTGCGCGATAATGCGTGCCCGATTCTTGCATGCACGACTGCGTCGCCCACCACCCCGGGCCACACAGCCAAAGGGGCCAGCTACCCGCCAGCCCCGTTGCCAGGAGATACACAATGTCTACCCCACCCGTCACCCTCATGGTGTCGCGCCGCGCCGCCCATGGCCGCTACCAGGACCTGCTGGCCTGGCTGCACGAAGGCGAACAACTGGCCACCGACTTCCCTGGCTACCTCGGCTCGGGCATCCTCGCCCCGCCCCGGGATGGCGACGAATTTCAGATCATCTTCCGCTTCAGCGACGAGCCGACCCTGCATGCCTGGGAGCACTCCGCCTCGCGTCGCGCATGGTTACAACGCGGCAACGGTCTGTTCGAGCGCCCCAAAGAGGCGCGCGTTAGCGGTATCGACGACTGGTTCGGCACCAACAGGGTGCAAAAACCGCCACGCTGGAAGCAGGCCGTGGCCATCTGGCTGGCGTTTTTCCCTGTCTCGCTGGCCTTCAACCTGGTGTTCGGCCACTGGTTGACGGCACTCGACCTTGTGCCCCGGGTACTGCTCAGCACCCTGGCCCTGACGCCGGTGATGGTGTACCTGTTCATCCCGCTGTCCACCCGCCTGCTGGCCAGTTGGCTACAGGCCTCCCCGCCCGCTGCTGGCGCCTTGCGCAGCCGCTGAGGCCAGGCCATACAACAGGTAAACAGTTCGGGTATGCTGGGTGGCAATCAAAGGACAGACAAGTTGACCACCCCGAACATGAACAGCCCCATTCTCGTTACCGGAGCCAGCCAGCGTGTCGGGCTGGCCCTGGCCCTCGAACTGGCACAGGCCGGCCATACGGTGGTCAGTGCCAGCCGCAGCATTCAGCCGCAGGCAGCCCACCCCAACATCGTGCAGTTTCAGGCCGACCTGTGCCAGGCGGGCGACCGCCAGGCGCTGATCGATCACCTGCACGATCGTTACGACGGACTGCGCGCCATCATCCACAATGCTTCGCTATGGCTCGACGACGGCCTCGACAACCTCGAGACCATGTTCCGCCTGCACGTCGAAGCGCCCTACCACCTCAACCTGGCCCTGGGCGACCTGCTGGCCAAGGTGGAAAAGGCCGACATCATTCACATCTGCGACGAAACCTCCTCGCGCGGCAGTAAAAGCCACATCGGCTACGCCGCCACCAAGGCCGCACTGCAGAACATGGTGCTGTCATTCGCCGAAAAATATGCGCCCAAGGTGCGTGTGAACGGTATCCTGCCCGGGCTGCTGATCCTCAAGGAAGGGGGTGACGAAGCCTACCGCCAGCAAACCCTGAAAAAGGCCCTGCTGGAATTCGAACCCGGCGCCGGCCCGCTGATCGAGACCGTCAAGTACCTGCTCGCCAGCCAGTACAGCACCGGCAGCCAGGTGGTCATCAACGGTGGCCGCCACCTGAAGAACCGCATGACTTGAGAGAAGACCATGACCCCACAACAACAGCTCGAGCTCGAGGCCGCCGCGTTCCGGCGCCTGGTCGAACACCTGCAAAAGCGCACCGACGTACAGAACATCGACCTGATGAACCTGTCCGGTTTCTGCCGCAACTGCCTGTCCAAGTGGTACAAGGCCGCCGCTGACGAGCGTCAGCTGGACCTGAGCCTGGATGATGCCCGCGAAGCGGTGTACGGCATGCCCTACGCCGAGTGGAAAGCCCAATACCAGAAAGAAGCCAGCGCCGAACAACAAGCGGCGTTCGAAAAAGGAAAAACCTCGTGACTGACCTGAATACCCTGCGCGCAAGCCTGGCCAGCGGCCAACATGTATTTGCCGATACCTTGGCGTTCATTGCCGACAACTACAGCTACCAGCCGCAGGCCTTCAACAACGGCGGCGTGGAGAATGCGGCAGGGCAGAACGAAGGTTCGTGCAAAACCCTGGGCCTGGCCTTGCTTGAAGGGCTGAGCGACCAGGAAGCGCTGCTGGCCTTCGGCGAGCACTACCGTGATGTGGTGGCCACGCCTGAGGGTAGCGACCATGGCAACATCCGTGCGCTGATCAAACACGGTCTGGCGGGTGTGAAGTTTGCTGCGCAGCCGCTTGCGCGCAAGGCTTGATATTGCCGGGGCCGCTTTGCGGCCCCACGATCCTGCGCCCACCATCAATCGATAATGGTGCCAGGCCCCCCACCTTCCAGCCTCCCCTGCCGCAACCACTGCAAGGCCACCGGCCACAGGTTTTCGCGAAACCGGTCATGGAAGAACGCGAAATGGCCAATTTCCTCGACCGAGATATCCACAGGTGCAATGCGCAGGTGCTGGCGCTCGGCACTTTGCAGATAACCCAACAAACGCTCGGTTGCCGCTACGGTCCCGAAGGGGTCGTCCGTCAGACTGATGGCCAGCGTCTTCGCACGCACCTGGGCGAACGGTAGCGCCGCCAACGCCCGCCCACTGGGGCGGTGCTCATAACGTGGGGTGCGCGTGGTCCAGTCGTGCACCACGCCGGATGGCGTGTCTTCCAGCCAACCCAGGCGCTTGCCGGGAAAGTAGCCGAATACCCGGGTCAACAGCGGCATGACCACATGCCACTTGCCGAACAGCTGCCAGCGCTGGTTGGCCGCGTAGTCGCGCCAGTAGGCGAACTGCGCGCCAACCATCACGACCCGACGGATCTGGCCAGCCGACGGTGCCAGGCCTACAGCACAACCGCCGAAACTGTGCCCCACCACGTCCACCGGCTGATCTGGGAAATGCGCTGCCGCATGCGCCAGCATGGCTTCGAAATCCAGCCGGCCCCAGTCGCTCCAGGAGGCCTGGAAACCACGCAGCGACGCCGGCCGGGATTCGCCGATGCCACGGTAGTCGTAGGTCAGCACATCGCAGCCGTGGGCGAACAGGTAGTCGGCAAAGCGGGCGTAATAGCGGCAGCGTACCGACGTGGCAGCGTTGATGATCACCAGCGGGCGCTGGGGGTCAGGTTGGGCGTGGCGCCAGCAGAAGCCGCCGAGGCTGTATCCGTCGGCCGCGGGGTGGCGAAATGGGGTCGCGGGTTGGATGAGGCTACTCATGGCGCATTTCCTGTTGTTGTGCGCCAAAACTAGCAAAGATTTTGTAGCCTGTACTGGCCTCTTCGCGGGTGAACCCGCTCCTACAGGGTGAGAACCTGTGGGAGCGGGCTTGCCCGCGAAGAGGCCGGTACAGGCTTACCCGTTACAGCTCGACGCAGTCGAACTTCACATCGGTGGCCACGTCTTCGTCGTAGTTGACGTCAGCGCGCTCGAAGCCGAACAGGTTGAGGAACTGCTTCTTGTAACCGGCGTAGTCAGTCAGCTCGAACAGGTTCTCGGTGGTCACCTGTGGCCACAGGGCCTTGCAGGCGTTTTGCACGTCGTCACGCAGTTCCCAGTCGTCCAGGCGCAGGCGCCCCTTCTCGTCGACCTCTGCCGGCGCACCGTCGGTACGGTACATACGGTCGCGGTACATGCGGTCGAGCTGGTCCTGGGTGCCTTCGTGAACACCTTTCTCCTGCATGATCTTGAAGACCATCGACAGGTACAGTGGCATCACCGGGATGGCCGAGCTGGCCTGGGTAACCACCGACTTGAGCACCGCCACATTGGCGCCGCCTTTCACTTCACCGGCCAGCTTCTGGTTCAGACGCAGGGCAGTTTCGTCCAGGTCCTGCTTGGCCTGGCCCAGTGCACCGTGCCAGTAGATCGGCCAGGTGATATCGCTGCCGATATAGCTGAAGGCCACGGTGCGAGCGCCTTCGGCAAGTACATTGGCGCCAGCCAGCGCATCGATCCACAGCTGCCAGTCCTGGCCACCCATGACGGTGACGGTATCGGCAATTTCCTGCTCGGTGGCCGGCTCGATGCTGGCCTCGATGATGGTGTCCTTGTTGGTGTCGATGGCGGTCGACTTGTATGGCTGGCCGATCGGCTTGAGTGCCGAGCGAATGACTTCACCGGTCTGCGGCAGCTTGCGCACGGGCGAAGCCAGCGAGTAGATGACCAGGTCGACCTTGCCACCCATTTCGTTCTTGATCAGCTCGATGACCTTGGCGCGGGCTTCGTCAGAGAAGGCGTCACCGTTGATCGACTTGCTGTACAGGCCCTCGGCCTTGGCGAACTTGTCGAAGGCGGCAGCGTTGTACCAGCCAGCAGTGCCGGCCTTGGTCTCGGTGCCTGGTTTTTCGAAGAACACGCCCAGGGTGTCGGCCTTGAAGCCGAAGGCCGCCGTGATGCGGGCAGCCAGGCCGTAGCCGCTGGAAGCACCGATGACCAGGACCTTCTTCGGGCCATCCTCGCGTACGCCCAGCTTGCGGGTGGCTTCGATCTGGTCACGGACGTTGAGCTCGCAGCCCTTCGGGTGAGTCGTGGTGCAGATGAAACCGCGAACCTTAGGATGAATGATGGCCAATGTCTGTACCTCGTCAGGTTTATGCCAGGAAAGCGCCGCTTGGGGCGATTCCGATTGATCAGAGGGTGAGACTACCCCCGCAGGTTATCCGACACATATTACGGGGTGATCAGAGGGATGCAAAACCAGAGTTCTTCTGTGCAGGAGGGTCATGGCTGCTTGAAATCCAGATTGGCGGGTTAGAACGCCTGGCACCCATTGATTTGCTTTTCACATCAATCCGAAAGAAAAACAAACTTAACAAATAAGCCAAACCCACCGATGCTGGCGGCACTACGCCCATTGCACGGAGAACAACAACATGAACGACGTGGTGATCGTCGCCGCAACCCGCACCGCCATCGGCAGCTTCCAGGGCGCCTTGGCCACTGTGCCTGCGGTCGACCTCGGCGCCGCCGTGATCAAGCAACTGCTGAAACAAACCGAGCTGGACCCGGCGCAGGTCGACGAAGTCATCCTCGGCCAAGTGCTCACTGCCGGTGCCGGTCAGAACCCGGCACGCCAGGCAGCGATCAAGGCTGGCCTGCCCTTCAGCGTACCGGCCCTGACCCTGAACAAGGTCTGCGGCTCGGGCCTCAAGGCCCTGCACCTGGCCGCCCAGGCGATCCGCTGTGGCGATGCCGAGGTGGTGATTGCCGGTGGCCAGGAGAACATGAGCCTTGCCCCCTACGTGATGCCCTCGGCCCGCACCGGCCAACGCATGGGCCATGGCCAACTGATCGACAGCATGATCACGGACGGCCTGTGGGATGCCTTCAATGACTACCACATGGGCATCACTGCCGAAAACCTGGTGGACAAGTACGGCCTCAGCCGTGAGCAGCAGGATGCCTTTGCTGCCGAATCGCAGCGCAAGGCAGTGGCAGCGATCGAGGCCGGCCGTTTCGACGCTGAAATCACCCCCATCGTGCTGCCGCAGAAAAAGGGCGAGCCCAAGGTTTTTGCCCGTGACGAGCAACCACGCCCGGACACCACCGCCGAGTCCCTGGCCAAACTGCGCCCGGCCTTCAAGAAGGACGGCAGCGTCACCGCAGGCAATGCCTCCAGCCTGAACGACGGCGCCGCCGCCGTGCTTTTGATGAGCGCAGCGAAGGCCAAGGCGTTGGGCCTGCCGGTGCTGGCGAAGATCGCCGCCTACGCCAGTGCCGGGGTAGACCCCGCGATCATGGGTATTGGTCCGGTTTCGGCGACCCAGCGTTGCCTGGACAAGGCCGGTTGGCAACTGGCCGAACTGGACCTGATCGAAGCCAACGAAGCCTTTGCCGCCCAGGCGCTGGCCGTGGGCAATGCGCTGGCATGGGATGCCGCGCGGGTTAACGTCAATGGAGGGGCGATTGCCCTGGGCCACCCGATTGGTGCTTCCGGGTGCAGGGTGCTGGTGACCCTGCTGCACGAGATGATCAAACGGGATGCCAAAAAAGGCCTGGCGACCTTGTGCATTGGTGGTGGGCAAGGGGTGGCGCTGGCCATCGAACGCTGATTGATTCAAGCAGGCCCGGCCTCTTCGCGGGTAAACCCGCGCCTACACTGATCGGTGACGGACACACATCGGTGATCGGGCGCAGGCCGTTGTAGGAGCGGGTTTACCCGCGAAAGGGCCGGGCCTGCTGGCCAATTTCCACCAGCCGTTCACCGTTGCAGCTGCCACCGTGTTCGCGGGTAAACCCGCTCCTACCACTGATCGGTGGTGGACACTCATCGGTGATCGGGCGCAGGCCGTCGTAGGAGCGGGTTTACCCGCGAAGAGGCCGGCACAGGCAGCAACTGTTCAAGCCGCGACTCGGTCCTGCTCCAGCGAAGCGGCCAGCACCGCCACTTCCTGGCACTTCTGCACGGCCAGGTCCACTGGACTCTCCAGCAACGAACAGGCAGGCGCCAACCACAGCCGCTCACCCAGGCGTTCATGGGCCTCGTGCAGCAACCCCAGGGTCTTGCCCAGATCGCAAGGCGAGGCGTTGCGACCGTCGACCAGGCCCAGCGACAGTACCTTGTAGGCCGGCAGGCGGTCGAGAATGGTCTGGTACTGCTCGGGCGCCTGAACCAGATCGACGTGCAGGCCATCAACCGGCAGGTTGGCGGCCAGGCCGAGGTTGCCTTCCAGGCCGCCGAAATACGTGGCGATCAGCTTCTTCAACGGTGCGCGTTGAAGGATGTTGTAGACACGTTCATAGGCATTTTTCCAATCCTGGGGCAGGTCCTGGGCGAGGATGGGTTCATCGATCTGCACCCATTCAACGCCGTGGTCGGCCAGGCGGTTGAGGAGTTGGTCATACACGGGCAGCAGGCGGTCAAGCAGCTCCAGCTTGTCGAAGTCACCGCCCAGGGTCTGGCCCTGCCACAGATAGGTCAAGGGGCCGATCACCACCGGCTTGACTGCAAGGCCCAGGGCCTTGGCGTGCTCCACTTCTTCGAACAGTGGTTCCCAGTTCAGAACCAACGGCTGATCGCCTGCGCTAAGCACGTGGCTGTCCCAGGCGAAGTCGCCGACCGGCACCAGCTCGATGCCGGCGTCTTTCTGCACCTGCCAGTGGCGGGCACGCAGCTCGCGGTCACGGCCGATGTGTGGAAAGCCCAGGTTATGTGCCAGTGCCATGTCTTGTCCCTTCAGCATGCTTGAATGAATAAGGGGGATTCTCCGGCTGACGGGGTATTGAGACAAACTCATTAAATTTGAGATGAACCCAAGAAATCTTCATGATCATGCTGTCATGATCTTCGCGCCCCCATGTCTCATTCAGATCACCATCCTGCGCATCCGGACATGACCCGGCTTGCCTTCTGCCTCACAATGCCACCCTGACCACACCAGGTGCCCGGCCAACATGAGCCTGCTGAAAACCGCCCTGCGCGAACAGAACTTCGTCTGTGTCATGGAGTTCGTCCCCAAGCCTTCCGCAGAACGCTTTGCCGCCATGGAAGCGATCATGGCCCGTGCGCACCTGTGCGGTTGGCCGATGACCGTGGCCATCGGTGATCGTGTCGGCAGCCCGCTGGACATGTCACCGCTGGACGCCCTCGCCTCGTTCAGCAACCCGGTGCCTGCCCTGCCGCATTTTTCAGGCAAGGATCGCGAACGCCACCACCTGCTCGCCCAACTGCAGCGCATGGACGCCGCCGGCCTCGACCAGCTGTTACTGCTGACTGGCGACCGCCTGCCCGGCCATGAACCTGGCCAGCGCCCGGTGCGTTATCTGGAATCGGTCGCCGCCCTGCAGGTTGCTCGCCAGGTCTGCCCGCACTGGCTGCTGGGCGCGGCGCTGAACCCGTTCAAGTACCACGAGGAAGAAGGCGGCGCCCAGTATTTCAAGGCCGAGAAAAAGCTGGCAGCGGGGGCTGACTTTCTCACCTTGCAACTGGGCTTCGATGCCGCCAAGCATCAGGAAGCCATACACTGGATGCGCCGCCAGGCCTCACCCAAGCCCATGCTGGCCTGCCTCATGAGCCTCACCCACGGGCGCGCGGCGATGCTCGACCACGTGGCCGGCGTGACTGTCACGCCCTCCATGCGCGACATGCTGGAAGCGGAAACGGCGCAGTCCAAGGCCTTTGCCCAGGCGCGCAGTGTTGACCGCCTGGCCTTGCAGATCATCGGTACAAAGCTGATCGGGTACGCCGGTGTGCACCTGTCAGGGGTTCACACACTCGAACAGTTGCTGGCCCTTGAGACCCGTATCGAGCACTGGCAATCCCAGGTTCAGTCCCTGGAGCAATGGGCACCGGCCTGGCACGCCAGCTGGCAGATGCCTGGCCTGCCGGCGGTGACCTTCCATCCGCCACAGGCTGGCTGGCGCCTGGGCGAGTCACGGGTCGATGCCTCATTCAAGGAAAAAGCCCGCTATCACCTGATGCATGGCATGCACTCACTGCTGTTCAGCCGGCGCAACAGCCTGAGCAAGGCCTTCGGCTGGGCAGTGCGCCAGCCTATGTGGGCAACACGCGCTGGCGCACACGTGCTGCACACGCTGGAGCGCAATGTGAAGCGCCCCCTGGTGGGTTGCGACACCTGCGGCCGTTGCCGCCTGGAAGACACCTTGTATATCTGCCCGGAAACTTGCCCTAAAGGCCTGGCCAATGGCCCTTGCGGCGGAACCGCCCTGAACCGCTGCGAGTTCGGCGACCGCGAGTGCATCCACAGCGTCAAGTACCGCACCGCCAAAGCCGTGCGGCAAACTGCTGTGCTGACCGAACGCCTGATCCCGTGCATCGAGGTCGAAACCCGCCACCGCAGCTCATGGCCGCAGTGGTTCGCGGGGCAGGCGCCGCAGCGGCTCAGCCCTCAGCCATTGCCTCGAAGCCAGACCGAATCGTAGCCTCGGGCAGTTCGTCGGCAATGAACACCATCACACTCTCGCGCGCTTCGCCTGCAGCCCACTCGGCGTCCCAGTCGAAGCCATACAGCTTGAGCACGCCCTGAAACACCAGCTTGCGTTCCTCGCCGGCAATGTTCAGCACGCCCTTGTAGCGCAGCAGCTGTTTGCCGTGGGTTTCCAGCAGCTCGTTCATGAAGCTGCTGAGGCGGTCGATATCCAGCGGGGTTTCGGTACGCAGCACCATCGTGGAGATACGGTCCGGGGTGGCAGGCTTGAGCACGGGTTGCAACATCGGTTTCAGGTTCACCCCAAGGTCGGGGTTGAGGTTGAAACCGCGCACATCCAGTAGTTCAGCCAGGTCGATGCAGCCGTGTTCGACCACACGGATCGCAGCCCTGCTATTGATGCGGGCCAGGCGTTCGCGCAGGGCTTCAACCGCAGTTGGCTCGACCAGGTCGGTCTTGCTCAGCAGCAGACGATCGGCAAAGCCGACCTGGGCCTGAGCGATGGTCTGGGTCAGGTGCAGTTCGGCATGCGCGGCATCGACAAGGGTGATGATGCCGTCGAGGATGTAGCGCTCACGCAGCTCCTCGTCGATGAAGAACGTTTGCGCTACCGGCGCCGGGTCGGCCAGGCCGGTGCATTCGATCACCAGGCGATCGAAGGCGATTTCCCCTGCATCCAGGCGTTCAAGCAGCAGGTAAAGCGCGCGAGTCAGGTCGCCATGGATGCTGCAGCATACACAACCGTTGGCCAAGGTCATGACTTGCACCGGCTGGTCACCCAGCAGTTGGCTGTCGATGCCAGCCTCGCTGAATTCATTTTCGATCACGGCGAGCTTCAGGCCATGCTCGGCCTTGAGCATGTGCCTGAGCAAGGTGGTCTTGCCGGCACCGAGGAAGCCCGTGAGGACGGTTACGGGAATGGGCGTCTGCACGCAAAATACTCCTGAATCTGAAAATGACTGTGGGAGCCGGTTACCCAGGCTCCCACAGGTTTACACGTACCGCAGGCTCAACAGCACTTGGGCCCGGACTTGCCACCGTAGCGTGCTTCCTGGCGTTCGCGGAAGAACGCCTCGTAGCTCATCACCGGCTTGTCCGGATGCGTTTTCTGCATGTGTTCGACATAGTTGTCGTAGTCGGGCATGCCGACCATCAGGCGGGCTGCCTGCCCCAGGTATTTGCCCAGTCGACCCAAGTCGTTGAACATGATTGCAGTCCTCTCGATTACGCGTCAGGCAACGCCTGGAACGGGGTTTCCTTGTCGCTGCGTTCTTTGCGGCCCAAGGCGGCGTAGCCGACCTTGATGGCGAAGAACAGAATGCTGAAGACCACCAGCAGGAACAAGATCGTCAGGCCCGCGTTGGTGTAGGCGTTGAAGATCACGTGCTGCATCTGCCCAATGTCCTTGGCCGGGGCCAGTACCTGGCCGGCGTCCAGCGCAGTGCTGTACTTCTTGGCCAGGGCCAGGAAGCCGACAGCCGGGTTGGGGTCGAACAGCTTGATCAGGCCTGCAGCCGTGGTGCAGATCAGCAGCCATACGGCCGGCAGCAGGGTGACCCAGATGTAGCGCTGACGCTTCATCTTGATCAGCACCACAGTACCGAGCATCAAGGCGATACCGGCCAGCATCTGGTTGGAGATACCAAACAGCGGCCACAGGGTGTTGATGCCACCCAGTGGGTCGATTACGCCCTGGTACAGCAGATAGCCCCAGAGCGCCACGCAGCCAGCGGTGGCGAGCAGGTTGGCCCCCCACGATTCGGTGCGTTTGAGTGCAGGCACGAAGCTGCCCAGCAGGTCCTGCAGCATGAAGCGCCCGGCACGGGTACCAGCGTCTACCGCCGTGAGGATGAACAGCGCCTCGAACAGGATCGCGAAGTGGTACCAGAAGGCCATGGTGTTTTCACCTGGCAACACCTGGTGCAGGATCTGCGCGATACCGACCGCCAGGGTTGGCGCACCGCCGGCACGGGCCAGAATAGTGTGCTCGCCGATGTCACGGGCAACGGCTTCGAGCTGCTCGGGTGTAATCAGGAAGCCCCAACTGCTGACGGTCTGCGCCACCGACGCGACATCGGTACCGACTACTGCCGCCGGGCTGTTCATGGCGAAGTACACGCCCGGTTCGATCACCGAGGCCGCAACCATGGCCATGATGGCGACGAACGATTCCATCAGCATGCCGCCGTAGCCGATATAGCGGGCGTTGGTTTCGTTATCCAGCAGCTTGGGGGTGGTCCCCGAGGAAATCAGCGCGTGGAAGCCGGACACCGCACCACAGGCAATGGTGATGAACAGGAACGGGAACAGGGTACCCTTCCACACCGGGCCTGTACCGTCGGTGAACTGGGTCAGCGCCGGCATTTTCAGCTCAGGTGCGATGATCAGGATACCGATGGCCAGGCCAAGGATCGTGCCGATCTTGAGGAAGGTCGATAGGTAGTCACGCGGCGCCAGCACCAGCCACACTGGCAGCACGGCGGCGACAAAACCGTAGCCCACCAGCATCCAGGTGATCTGCACGCCGGTGAACGTGAACGCCGGGCCCCACACCGGGTCCGCAGCGATCACGCCCCCCAGCCAGATCGAGGCCAGCAGCAGTACCACGCCAACCACCGAGATTTCGCCAATACGGCCCGGACGGATGTAGCGCATGTAGATGCCCATGAACATCGCGATCGGGATGGTCGCCATCACCGTGAACATGCCCCAAGGGCTTTCGGCCAGGGCCTTGACCACGATCAGTGCCAGCACCGCGAGGATGATGATCATGATCAGGAAGCAGCCAAACAGGGCGATGGTGCCCGGGATTCTGCCCATTTCCTCGCGCACCATGTCGCCCAGCGAGCGCCCATTGCGGCGGGTAGACAGGAACAGGACCATGAAGTCCTGCACCGCACCGGCCAGCACCACGCCGGCAATCAGCCACAGCGTGCCGGGCAGGTAGCCCATTTGCGCGGCGAGCACCGGACCCACCAGTGGGCCAGCGCCGGCGATGGCGGCGAAGTGGTGACCGAAAAGAATGTGTTTGTTGGTCGGGACGTAGTCCAGGCCATCATTGTTGAGCACCGCCGGGGTGGCACGGCGCGGGTCGAGTTGCATCACCTTGGTGGCGATGAACAGGCTGTAGTAACGATAGGCGACCAGGTAGATGGCCACTGCCGCGACCACGATCCACAAGGCGTTGATCGCCTCGCCGCGACGCAGGGCAACCACACCCAGTGCGCAGGCACCTATGACTGCCAGCGCCAGCCACGGAATATGGCGTAGCAGGCTATTATTGTTGTTCATGGTTAGCTTCCAGCTGGTGGATTGGAAAGACCGCCCACCGAGTCTAGGGCCAGTCAAGCGGCATTGCCACACTTGCTTTGTTCTAGAGCCTCTGCGGCCTGATTGCAGTACCTGATGCACATGCAACTCTAACTATAGTCAGGATGACACCTGATGACCTATTCGAGGATCCAAGCCATGAGCGATCATGACGAACGCCGCCGCTTTCAACGCATCGACTTCGATGCCCCCATCGAGCTGCGCCAGGGGCTGAAACGCTGGCCTGCAAAACTGCTGGACCTTTCACTCAAAGGCTTGCTGATCGAACGCCCCGCAGGCTGGGATGCCGACCTGACCCAGGACTTCGACGCCATCATCGAGCTGAACGAGGATGCCCGTGTGCAGATGCAGGTCGAACTGCGCCACGAAGAACCGGACCGCCTGGGCTTCATCTGCCTGTACATCGACCTCGACTCGATGAGCCATTTGCACCGTCTTGTGGAATTGAACGTGGCTGACAGCACCGAAATGATGCGTGAGCTGCGTGAACTCATCGAATAATAAAATCTCTTAGCTAGCTAATAGCCTTCCCGCCTGGTGTTTCTTGTCTACCCAGACAGCTTTAAGCCTGGGTAGCGTTGCTTTGTACACACCCTTCTAATACAGCTTCTGCCAAGTTGGTACGCCTTCTGCATTGGGTTTTAACACACCCTGCGGCCGGATCTGTTCGCGCTCCGATCAAAATATTGTATACAATTCTTGTGGCAATCATTTGTAGGAAGTGTCTACAGTAGCGGCACAACAATAAACAGAGAGCCTGCTCCATGACTACGTCCCCTAGCACGTCTCCCGCCAAGCGACCCGAGGATGAAAACCTCGGCCTTGGTGCCAACCTGGCCTATGGTCTGCAGCATGTGCTGACCATGTATGGTGGGATCGTCGCAGTACCCCTGATCCTGGGGCAGGCCGCGGGCCTGAATGGTGCCGAAATCGGCATGCTGATCGCCGCCTCGCTGTTCGCCGGTGGCCTTGCCACCCTGCTGCAGACCCTTGGCCTGCCGTTCTTCGGTTGCCAGTTGCCACTCGTGCAAGGCGTGTCGTTCGCCGGTGTGGCGACCATGGGTGCGATCCTGAGCAGCGAGGGGGGCGGTGGCCTGCCTGGGGTGCTCGGCGCGGTCATGGCTGCGTCGCTGATCGGCTTTCTGATCACACCGGTGTTCTCGCGCATCACCAAGTTCTTCCCGCCGCTGGTGACCGGTATCGTCATCACCACCATCGGCCTGACCCTGATGCCGGTTGCTGCACGCTGGGTAATGGGTGGCAACAGCGCCTCGCCGGAGTTCGGCAGCGTGGCCAACATCGGCCTGGCCGGGCTGACCTTCGCCATCGTGCTGCTGCTGAGCAAGCTTGGCAGCGCCACCATCTCACGCCTGTCGATCCTGCTGGCCATGGTGGTCGGCACGCTGATCGCCTGGGCATTGGGCATGACCGATTTCAGCAAGGTCAGCGAAGGCCCGATGTTCGCCTTCCCCACGCCTTTCCACTTTGGCATGCCGGAGTTCCACATCGCCGCGATCCTGTCGATGTGTATCGTGATCATGGTCACCCTGGTGGAAACGTCGGCCGATATCCTCGCCGTGGGTGAGATCATCGACACCAAGGTGGACTCCAAGCGCCTGGGCAACGGCCTGCGCGCCGACATGGCATCAAGCATCCTGGCGCCGATTTTCGGTTCATTCACCCAGAGCGCGTTCGCCCAGAACGTCGGCCTGGTGGCCGTGACCGGCGTCAAGAGCCGCTACGTGGTGGCTACCGGCGGCGTGATTCTGGTGGTACTCGGCCTGCTGCCAGTCATGGGCCGGGTGATTGCCGCCGTGCCTACCCCGGTACTGGGCGGCGCCGGTATCGTGCTGTTCGGCACCGTGGCGGCCAGCGGTATCCGCACCCTGTCCAAGGTCAGCTACAAGAACAACGTCAACCTGATCATCGTCGCGGCCTCGCTGGGCTTCGGCATGATCCCGATTGCCGCGCCGACCTTCTACCACCACTTCCCGAACTGGTTCGAGACCATCTTCCACTCCGGCATCAGCTCGGCGGCGATCATGGCCATCCTGCTGAACCTGATCTTCAACCACTTCACCACCGGCAACTCGGAAAACCAGTCAGTGTTCGCTGCAGCCTACGAGCGGACCATCCAGTATTCGGACATTTCCGCGCTGCGTGATGGGGACTACTTCAAAGATGGCAAGCTGTTCGATGCCGAAGGTAACGAAGTGCCGATGCTGGAACTGGACGAGCATGGCAATGAAACGGTCAGGCGCACGGCCGTTGCCGAGCACTGACTGATTGCAGGAGCGAGCTTGCTCGCTCCTGCACACTATTCGAACAATGCATCCAGCGCCTGTTCCAGGCGGGTAACGGCAATCACCTGCAAACCCGCAGGCGCTTCTTTCGGCGCATTGCCCTTGGGTACGATGGCACGCTTGAAGCCGTGCTTGGCCGCTTCCTTCAAGCGCTCCTGACCACTGGGCACCGGCCGTACCTCGCCCGACAAGCCAATCTCGCCAAACACCAGCAAACCGTGGGCCAGTGGCCGGTTACGCAAGCTGGACATCACCGCCGCCAGCAGCGCCAGGTCCGAAGCCGTTTCCAGCACCTTCACCCCGCCGACCACGTTGAGAAACACATCCTGGTCATGGGTCGGGATACCGCCATGGCGGTGGAGCACCGCCAACAACATGGCCAGGCGGTTCTGGTCCAGGCCCAAGGTTACCCGCCGCGGGTTGGCCAGATGGCTATCGTCGACCAGCGCCTGCACCTCGACCAGCATTGGCCGGGTACCCTCCCAGGTTGCCATCACCACGCTACCCGGCACCTCTTCCTGAGTACGGTTGAGGAAGATCGCCGACGGGTTGGATACCTCCTTGAGGCCACGATCGGTCATGCCGAACACGCCCAGCTCGTTGACCGCGCCAAAGCGGTTCTTGACCGCCCGCAGCAAGCGCAGCCGGCCATCGGACTCACCTTCGAAATACAGCACCGTGTCGACCATGTGCTCCAGCACCCTTGGGCCAGCCAGCGAGCCTTCCTTGGTCACGTGGCCGACCAGAAAAATTGCCGTACCGCTTTGCTTGGCATAGCGCACCAGCAACGCTGTGCTTTCGCGCACCTGGGCCACGCCGCCCGGGGCCGATTGCAACTGCTCAGTGAAAATGGTCTGGATCGAGTCGATCACCATTACCCGCGGCTTCTCGACCCGCGCTGTGGCAATGATCGTCTCGATGCAGGTTTCGGTCATCACCTTGAGCTGGTCCTGGGGTAGGCCCAGCCGCCGCGAGCGCATGGCCACCTGCTGCTGCGACTCCTCCCCCGTGACATACAGTGCCGGCATGCCCACGGCGATGTTGCACAAGGTCTGTAGCAAAATGGTCGACTTGCCGATGCCGGGGTCACCGCCAATCAGCACCACCGAGCCATCCACCAAGCCGCCACCCAGCACGCGGTCCAGTTCGGTGCTGCTGGTCGTGAAACGCGGGATTTCCTCGACACTGACTTCGGCCAGGGTCTTGATTTGCGCCTGCTGTCCTGTCCAGCCTGCGCGGCCGCTACTGGGTGCAGCAGCGCCGCCGCTTTCGATCATGGTTTCGACCAGGGTGTTCCAGGCCCCGCATTCGCCGCACTGGCCGGCCCATTTGGGGAAGGTCGCGCCGCATTCGGTGCAGCCATACAAGCGCTTGGCCTTGGCCATGGGTGGGGTCTCCTGGAAAAATTCGCCATGATAACTGAGCAGGACGTGTCTCGAACGCCTCGAGATGCGACAAAACTATTCGTTCTAACTGCAGTCAGTAGCCCTGAACACAACGCATGAAGCGTTTAAGTGGCTTACACTGCGTTAACCTCACCTTTTGTTACAAGGAACCAAACATGGGCGTGCTCAACGAGTTCAAGGCTTTCGCAGTCAAAGGCAACGTCGTCGACATGGCGGTCGGTATCATCATCGGCGCGGCCTTCGGCAAGATCGTCTCGTCCTTCGTCGGCGACGTGATCATGCCGCCACTGGGCCTGCTGATCGGCGGCGTCGACTTCAGCGACCTGGCCATTACCCTGAAGGCTGCCGAAGGTGACGTGCCAGCGGTGGTGCTGGCGTATGGCAAGTTCATCCAGACCGTGATCGACTTCGTGATCGTGGCCTTTGCCATTTTCATGGGCGTGAAGGCGATCAACAAGCTCAAACGTGAAGAAGCCGTGGCGCCGACTACGCCGCCTGTGCCTTCGGCTGAAGAGACGCTGCTGACCGAAATCCGCGATTTGCTCAAGACGCAGAACCAGAACCGCTTGCCCTGAAATTGCCGGGGGCGCTGTAGGAGCGGGCATGCTGGCGAAGAATCCAGTGCGGTGGATGGCACCGGCTTCGCCGGTGTTCGCGGGTAAACCCGCGCCTACACGGCGGCCTGTGTTAAACCTCCGATGTGTGTCCACCACCAATCTGCGTAGGAGCGGGTTTACCCGCGAATACGGTGGCGGCGGCAACGGTGAACGGCGGGTGGAGATTGGCCAGCAGGGCCGGCCTCTTCGCGGGTAAACCCGCTCCTACACGGCGGCCTGTGTCCAACCTCCGATGTGTGTCCACCACCAATCTGCGTAGGAGCGGGTTTACCCGCGAATACGGTGGCGGCGGCAACGGTGAACGGCGGGTGGAAATTGGCCAGCAGGGCCGGCCTCTTCGCGGGTAAACCCGCGCCTACAGGCCCGCAACGGCCGCAATGGACTTACCAGTAGTTCTCGACTGCCACCTGCCCCGGCCGCTTGCTCAGGCTCAATTGCAGGTCGCGCGCCTTGAGGACCTTGCGGGTTTCGTCGATCATTTCCGGGTTGCCGCACAGCATCACACGAGAATGCTCCGGCGACAGTTCAAGCCCTGCCGCCCTCTCCAGCTCGCCATTCTCGATCAACGTCGTAATCCGCTGATTCAACGCCCCAGGGTGTTGTTCACGGGTCACCACGGGAATGAACTGCAACTTGCCCGCGTACTCGGCCAGATAATCGCGCTGTTCCAGCCCGGCAATTTCATCCACATAGGCCAGCTCCTTCGCTTCGCGCACTGAATACACCAGCTTGATGCTGTCGAAGCGCTCCCAGGCCTCGAAGTCCTGGAGGATCGACATGAATGGCGCAATGCCGGTACCGGTAGCCAGCAGCCACAGGTCACGACCACCGACGAAGCGGTCGAGGGTGAGGAAACCGAACGCCTGTCGGTCGATCAGCAACGTATCGCCTGCACCCAAACGGCTCAGCTCACTGGTGAACTCACCACCTGGCACCACGATGGAAAAGAAATCCAGGTGCTCGTCATGGGGGGCGCTGACCATGGAATAGGCGCGCCACACCACACTACCATCGGCCTTGGTCACACCTAGCCGGGCGAATTGGCCGGAACGGAAGCGGAACCCCGCATCGCGCGTAACCCGCAGGCTGAAGAGGTTCGGCGTCAGTGGCTGAACATCAAGCAGTGTCTGGCGAGTGAACTTTTCGGCGCTAGCGGTCATATCGGGCTCCAAGGTTGGCGTGTGCACAGTGTCGCCTAAAGTGGCCAGGATAAAAACCACCGCTTTGTAGGGCCTCATCAAGGGTGATCGTGCCGAACTCGCAGAAAATCCTGTTCGCTATAACAAAAAAATCCCAACAAGATGGTAGGTCTTTTCCTACAATCATCCGGGTACTCAAACGGATTGGATCCTGCGCGCCCCAAGGAGTGTTTCAAATGCTTCACTGGAAACCCGAGTATCTTCATGCGTTCGTCAGCGAACGCAGCCCGCAGAAGCTATTCGACATCGCAGTCCATCTGGCTCAGGACCTGGACATGGATTACCTTGGGCTGAACATCCGCATTCAGATCGCTACGCAAACGCCAAGGCTGTACCTCTACAGCAACTACCCAATTGAGTGGATCGAGCGTTACCAGCGCGACGACTTCTACAAGCTGGACCCGGCAGCGAACCTGAGCCACAGCTCGACGACGCCGGTACTGTGGACCGATGACCTGTACAAGGAAGCACCGCAATTTCGCGAAACGGCCTGCCAGCATGGCTTGCGCCACGGCTGGACACAGTCGCTTCACGATCAGCAGCACAACGAGAGCCAGATCAGTGTCGCTCGGCCAAACGGCCACATCGATATGCTCGAACTGTACGACAAAGCCGGCAGTGTGCAGTGGCTGTGCCACACCCTTCACGCGGTACTGGGCGAGCACCACCTGAACGCGCTATGCCCACCCCAGCCGAAAATGAGCGAGCGTGAACTGGAAGTGCTGAAATGGTCTGCCGCCGGCAAGACCGCTGCCGATGTTGCCTCCATCCTCTCGCTGTCGCAAAGCACGGTCAATTTCCATATCCGCAGCGTGATCACCAAGACCAACGCAGCCAACAAGGCCGGAGCCATTGCCATTGCCGCCTTGCGTGGCTGGATCTGATCTTCGAACCTGCGACCTCGGGCAAAGCCCTGTAGAATCGCCCGGCAAAGCCCGGAGCGAACCGCAACGGGCAGTTTCGTACCCGAGCCAGACGCCATGCCCCTGTTGACCACCCCCTACGCCGAACTCGACCTGATCCGCCAGCCGGAGCAGGCCAACGACCCGTTGCAGGCCTTCGATGCCGCCGACGAGTACCTGCTTGCGCAGCTACACGATCAGGCACCCGACGCCAATTGCCGGGTCCTGGTGCTCAATGACAGCTTCGGTGCCTTGGCCGCAAGCCTTGCGGGCCAGCTGCAGGTGGTCAGCAGCGGTGACTCGCACCTGGGGCACCTGGCCCTGGAAAAGAACCTGGCGCGCAATGGCCTGCCGTTCGACAGTGTGCCGTTCGTACCGGCCAGCGAACACTGGCAAGGCCCGTTCGACCGGGTGCTGGTGCGTGTACCCAAGACCTTGGCCCTGCTCGAAGAACAACTGATCCGCCTGCAAGGCCAGCTGGCACCCGGTGCGCAGGTGATTGCTGGGGCAATGATCAAGCACCTGCCACGGGCGGCCGGCGACCTGATGGAGAAGTACATCGGCCCCGTACAGGCTTCGCTGGCACTGAAAAAGGCCCGTTTGCTGACAGCAACGGTTGCCGAGCGGCCGCTCGCCAAGTCCCCCTATCCCAGCTGCTACCGCCTCGACGCGCCGGCACTTGACTTGGTCAACCACGCCAACGTGTTCTGCCGTGAAGGCCTGGATATCGGGACGCGGGCGTTCCTCCCGCATCTACCACGCGACCTTGGCCGTGCGCGGGTGGCAGACCTGGGCTGCGGCAACGGCGTACTCGCGATCGCCAGCGCCCTGGCCAACCCGGATGCCGAGTACACCCTGGTCGACGAGTCGTACATGGCAGTGCAATCGGCGCAGGAGAACTGGCTGGCAGCGTTGGGCGAGCGCCCGGCGACCTTCTTCGCGGCCGATGGCCTGGCCGGGCTGGAGAAGCAGTCGCTGGACGTGGTGCTGTGCAACCCGCCGTTCCATCAACAGCAGGTAGTGGGCGATTTCCTCGCCTGGCGCATGTTCCAGCAGGCGCGTGAAGCGCTGGTGGTAGGTGGGGCGCTGTACATCGTGGGTAACCGGCACCTGGGCTATCACAGCAAGCTGGCGCGGTTGTTCCGGGGGGTGGAGCAGGTGGCGGCAACGCCCAAGTTCGTCATTCTGAAAGCCCGCAAGTAAGCGCGCCACCGCCCCCGTAGGAGCGGGCTTGCCCGCGAACACTGGCAACGCCGGTGCCATCTAGCGCGTTGCCTGCTTCGCGGGCAAGCCCGCTGCCGCTCTTTATCAATGTGTGGTCAGGCCCGCCGCCCCCATGAACAGCCGCATCACCCAGGCCGCCACACCCAGCGCTGCGACGCTCATTGCCCAGATCAGCAACAGCCAGCCCAGTCGCTGCCACAGCGGTTTCTTGTCTTCCAAACCATGTTTGCCAGCCATCATGCGGCCCTCCTAGTGGTAGCCGTCTTCGTGGGTGACCTTGCCGCGGAACACATAGTAGCTCCAGAAGGTATACATCAGGATAAACGGCAGGATGAAAAGGGTACCCACCAGCATGAAGCCCTGGCTTTGCGGTGGCGCTGCGGCATCCCAGATCGAAATCGACGGCGGGATGATGTTAGGCCACAGGCTGATTCCCAAGCCGCTGTAGCCAAGGAAGATCAGTACCAGCGTGAGCAGGAACGGCGTGTAGTGCGCGTTGCGTGCCACCGCTTTGAGCAACCCGTAGAAGGTCACCAGCACCAGCAGCGGTACCGGCATGAACCAGATCAGGTTGGGCATGCTGAACCAGCGGTCGGCAATCTGCGGGTAGGCGATGGGCGTCCACAGGCTGACGATACCGATCACCACCAGCAGCACCAGCGCCAGCGGCCGGGCCATATCGTGCATCTTCTGCTGCAGCGGCCCTTCGGTCTTCATGATCAGCCAGGTGCAACCCAGCAAGGTGTAGGCCACGATCAACCCCAGCCCGCAGAACAGGCTGAATGGGGTCAGCCAGTCCAGGGTGCCACCGGCAAAATGCCGGTCGACCACCTTGAACCCCTCCAGGAACGCGCCCAGCGCCACACCCTGGAAGAAGGTGGCGATCAGCGAACCCCAGATAAAAGCCTTGTCCCAGATGTGCCGTTTGTCGGCCTTGGCCTTGAAGCGGAACTCGAAGGCCACGCCTCGGAAAATCAGGCCGATCAGCATCAGGATCAGGGGCAGGTACAGGGCCTCGAGAACCACGGCATACGCCATCGGGAAGGCACCGAACAGTCCGGCACCGCCCAGGATCAACCAGGTTTCGTTGCCGTCCCATACCGGCGCGACAGTGTTCATCATGACATCACGGTCCTGCTCGCCCTTGACGAAGGGGAAGAGCATGCCGATCCCCAGGTCGAATCCGTCCATCACCACGTACATCATGACGCCGAAGATGATGATCACGGCCCAGATCAGTGGAAGGTCGATACCCATGGTTCAGTTCCCCTCGTTCAGGCTGGCAGAGGTGGCCTCGCGGCCATCATCGGCGGCGGACAAAGGCCGTGCCGGCGTGCGTTTCTGGCCTGGGCCTCCCGGTGTGTGCTCGTCACCCTCGCCGGTCTGCGGCCCTTTGCGTACCAGGCGCATCATGTAGCCAAGGCCGGTGCCAAACAGGGCGAAGTACACCACCACGAACGCCACAAGGGTGAAGCCGAGCTGGGCGTAGCTGTGGTTGGAAACACCGTCCGCCGTGCGCATCAGGCCGTACACCACCCAGGGCTGGCGGCCAATTTCGGTGGTGAACCAGCCGGCCAGCAGCGCGACCAGCCCCGATGGGCCCATCCACAGGGCCACATGCAGGAACGGGCGTGAACTGTACAGCGTGCCGCGTTTGCGCAACCACAGGCTCCACAGGCCAACGAAGATCATCAGGAAACCAAGCCCGACCATGATCCGGAACGACCAGAACACAATGGTCGAATTAGGCCGGTCCTCAGGCGGGAACTCCTTCATCGCCGGCACCTGCTGGTCCAGGCTGTGAGTCAGGATCAGGCTGCCGAGCGCCGGGATCTCGATCTTGAACCGGGTAGTCTCGGCCTCCATGTCGGGAATGCCGAACAGGATCAGCGGCGTCGGCTCACCGGGCACGTTCTCCCAGTGGCCTTCGATCGCGGCAATTTTCACCGGCTGGTGCTTGAGGGTATTGAGGCCGTGGAAATCGCCGATCACTGCCTGAATCGGGGCGACGATCAGTGCCATCCACATGGCCATCGACAGCATCTTGCGCACGGCCGGGTTGTCACGCCCGCGCAGCAGGTGCCAGGCCGCCGAGGCACCGACGAAGAACGCGGTGGACACGAACGCGGCAGTGGCCATGTGCATCAGGCGGTAGGGGAAGGAGGGGTTGAACACCACCGCAAACCAGTCCACCGGCACCACCCGACCATCGATGATCTCGTGACCTTGCGGGGTTTGCATCCAGCTGTTCGAGGCGAGAATCCAGAAGGTCGAGACCAGCGTACCGAGCGCTACCATCACCGTGGAGAAGAAGTGCAGACCACGGCCGACGCGGTTCCAGCCAAACAGCATGACGCCCAGGAAGCCGGCTTCGAGGAAGAACGCAGTCAGTACTTCGTAGGTGAGCAGCGGGCCGGTGACGGCGCCGGCAAAGTCGGAGAAGCGGCTCCAGTTGGTGCCGAACTGGTAGGCCATGACCAGGCCGGAGACGACGCCCATGCCGAAGTTGACGGCGAAGATCTTTGACCAGAAGTGATAGAGGTCACGGTAGACCTGGTTGTGGGTCCGCAGCCATAGGCCTTCGAGGACTGCCAGGTAGCTGGCCAGGCCAATGGTGATGGCCGGGAACAGGATGTGGAACGACACGGTAAAGGCAAACTGCATTCGGGCGAGCTCTAAGGCTTCTATTCCGAACATGGTGCTTCCTCTTCAGATAATCCGGCGGCCGGGCTTGTGGCCCCGTCGCCCACTGCCCCCACTGGGTCGAGTACGGCGTGTTTGAATTGTTCTGTTCGATCGCAGGGATTCCGGCCAGACGGCCATTTCATTGATCTGGAACGATTGACCCAGATCAATTAATGCTAGGAAGCATAGTCCCGAATGGCCCGGTGGGCCGTGTGGTGGATTGCCGCGTGACCTGTTGCCTCACCCTCTTTAATTAACAGTGGAAAAGTGCCGACCCGAGCAAACAGTAACCGTTTGTTACAAACAGGTGATACGCTGCGCACCCCCTCTACTGCGCCGAGGCCCCTGGTTTCCGATGTCCGATTCCGCACCGCAGTTGTTGCGTCACCATCGTCCTTTTTTGGCCTTCTGGCTGGCCCGCGTGTTCACCGCCAGCGGCTTCCAGATGCTCACCGTGGCCATCGGCTGGCACCTCTACCAATTGACCGGCAACGTCCTGGACCTGGGCCTGGTCGGCCTGGTCGAGTTCGCCCCACGGGTGCTGTTCATGCTGCACACCGGCCATGTCGCCGACCGCTATGACAGGCGCAAGGTCGCCGCCCTGTGCCAAAGCCTTCAGGGGCTGATTGCCCTGGCGCTGGCAGTGGGCAGTGCCACCGACAACGTCACCCGCGAACTGATCTTTGCCCTGGCCTTCCTGCTCGGCGCCACCCGCTCATTCGAAATGCCGGCAACCCAGGCGCTGCTGCCCAACGTGGTACCGGCCGGGCTGTTCCCGCGGGCAGTGGCGGCGTCGGCCTCGGCCACCCAGTCGGCGACCATCGTGGCGCCGGCGGTGGGCGGCTTTCTGTATGCCTTTGGCAGCATGTGGGTGTATGGCCCGACGGTGGCCCTGTACGCCATTGCCTGCGTGCTGACCCTGAGCCTGCAGGCGCACGGCCAGGTCGCCCAGCGCGGACGCGCCAGCATCGAATCGCTGCTGGCTGGCATCCGTTTCATTCGCAGCCGGCCCGATATCCTCGGCGCCATCTCGCTGGACCTGTTCGCCGTATTGTTGGGCGGGGCCACCGCGTTGCTGCCGGTATTTGCCAAAGACATCCTGCTGACCGGTCCGATGGGGCTTGGCCTGTTGCGCTCGGCGCCAGCGGTGGGGGCGTTGCTGATGTCGCTCTGGCTGGCGCGCTTCCCGTTCCAGCGCAACGTCGGGCGGACGATGTTCACTGCGGTCGGCGTGTTCGGCGTGGCAACCATCGCCTTCGGCCTGTCGACCTCGTTCTGGTTCTCGCTGGCGGTACTGGTGGTACTGGGTGCGGCAGACATGATCAGCATGGTCATTCGCAGTTCGTTCGTGCAGCTGGAGACACCGGATGAAATGCGTGGGCGGGTGAGCGCAGTGAACGGCTTGTTCATCGGTGCCTCGAACCAGCTCGGTGAGTTCGAATCGGGGGTGACCGCGCACTGGTTTGGTACAGTGCCGGCGGTAGTGCTGGGCGGGGTGGGCACCTTGGTGGTGACCGGGGTGTGGATAAAACTGTTCCCTACCCTGGCCAAGCGGGATCGGTTGCATAACGGGTAATGCGTCACCCGTGCCGGCCTGTTCGCGGGCAAGCCCGCGCCTGCAGGGGACGTTACCCGCGCAGGGCCAGAAAAACCCATTCCCCAACGGCCATAGGCCCCCGCCATGCATGCTGGTATCATGCGCGGCTTTTTTCCTCCCCACACAAAACCACAGCATCCGGTACGGTCTGTGCTTTGCTGATGGGGTCGATACATTCATGGCGCCGGGGGCGCCTTGGGGAGCGGGCATGCTGGAAAGGCTGTTTCAACTAAGAGCACACAACACCAACGTGCGCACCGAGATTCTCGCGGGCGTCACCACCTTCCTGGCCATGGCCTACATCCTGTTCGTCAACCCGAGCATCCTCGGCGAGACCGGCATGGACAAAGGCGCGATCTTCGTTGCCACCTGCCTGGCAGCGGCCATCGGCTCCGCCACCATGGGCCTGATTGCCAACTACCCGATCGCCCTGGCACCGGGCATGGGCCTGAACGCGTTCTTCACCTACACCGTGGTGCTGCACATGGGCCACACCTGGCAGGTGGCACTGGGTGCCGTGTTCCTGTCGGCGGTGATGTTCTTCCTGCTGTCGATCTTCCGCATCCGCGAGTGGATCGTGAACAGCATCCCGCTGCCGCTGCGTTCGGCGATTGCCGCCGGTATCGGCCTGTTCCTGGCACTGATCGCCCTGCATAACGCCGGTATCGTCGTCGATAACCCAGCCACTTTGGTGGGCATGGGCGACCTCAAGCAGCCGTCGGTGATTCTCGCCACACTGGGCTTCTTCCTGATCGTCGGCCTTGAGTCGCTGAAAGTGCGCGGCGCGGTGCTGATCGGCATCCTGGCCGTCACCGTCGCGTCGATCGCCATGGGCGTCACGCCGTTCGGCGGGATCGTGTCGATGCCACCTTCGCTGGCACCCACCTTCCTGCAGCTGGACATCGCCGGTGCCCTCGATGTGGGCCTGATCAGCGTGATCTTCGCGTTCCTGTTCGTCGACCTGTTCGACAACTCCGGCACCCTGATCGCCGTGGCCAAGCGCGCAGGCCTGATGGGCAAGGACGGCCACATGCCGAAGATGGGCCGCGCCCTGATCGCCGACAGCACCGCCGCCATGGCCGGCTCCCTGCTGGGCACCTCGACCACCACCAGCTATATCGAGTCCGCTGCGGGTGTGAGCGCCGGTGGCCGCACCGGCCTGACGGCCATCGTGGTTGCCGTGCTGTTCCTGCTGGCGCTGTTCTTCGCCCCCCTGGCCGGCAGCGTGCCGGCGTTCGCCACCGCTCCGGCGCTGCTGTTCGTCGCGGTGCTGATGGCCTCGGGCCTGGCGGAAATAAACTGGGACGACGTCACCGAAGCCGCACCGGTGGTGGTAACTGCCTTGGCCATGCCGCTGACGTACTCGATCGCCAATGGTATCGCCTTCGGCTTCATCGCCTGGACCGCCGTCAAACTGATTTCCGGCCGCCGTCGCGACCTGAACCCGGCCCTGGTGATCCTTTCCATCCTGTTCGTCATCAAGCTAGGCTGGTTCAACGCATGAGTGCTGCTTTCGACCCCTCCTCCTACGCCACCCAACTGGACGCCAAGGTGGCCCGGCTGCGCGAGCTGCTGGCGCCGTTCGGTGCGCCGGAACCGGCTGTTTTCGACTCGCCACGCGAGCATTACCGCCTGCGCGCCGAGTTCCGCCTGTGGCGCGAGGATGGCCAGCGCCACTACGCCATGTTCGCCCCGGGCGAGAAGCACAAGGCAATCCTGATCGACGATTTCCCCATTGCCAGCGAACGCATCAACGCGTTGATGCCACGCCTGAAAGCAGCCTGGCAGGCCAGCGAAGAACTGGGCAACCGCCTGTTCCAGGTGGAGTTCCTCACCACCCTGGCTGGCGATGCGATGATCACGATGTGCTATCACCGCCCGCTGGACGAGGCCTGGGAAGTGGAAGCACGGCAACTGGCTGAAGCGCTGGGGGTGAGCGTCATCGGCCGTTCCAAGGGCAAGCGCCTGGTTATCGGCCGCGACTACGCGGTGGAAAAACTCGATGTGGCTGGCCGCGTGTTCAGTTACCGCCAGCCGGAGGGTGCGTTCACTCAGCCCAACGGCGCAGTGAACCAGAAGATGCTCAGCTGGGCCTTCGAGGCCATTGGCGAGCGTGAGGATGACTTGCTGGAGCTGTATTGCGGCAACGGCAACTTCACCCTGCCGCTGGCCACGCGTGTACGCCAGGTGCTGGCCACCGAAATCAGCAAGACGTCGGTCAATGCCGCACTGAGCAACCTTGACGAAAACGCTGTGGATAACGTGCGGCTGGTACGCTTGTCGGCAGAGGAGCTGACCCAGGCACTGAATGAGGTGCGGCCGTTCCGTCGCCTGGAAGGCATCGACCTGAAGCGCTATGAGTTCGGCACAGTGTTCGTCGACCCACCGCGGGCAGGGATGGACCCGGATACCTGCGAGCTGACCCGGCGTTTCGAACGCATCCTGTACATCTCGTGCAACCCGGAAACGCTGGCAGCGAACATCGCCCAGTTGCAGGACACCCACCGCATCGAGCGCTGTGCATTGTTTGACCAGTTCCCGTATACCCACCATATGGAGAGTGGGGTTCTGCTGGTTCGGCGCTGATCGTTGTATTGCCGGGGCTGCTTTGCAGCCCATTCGCGGGCAAGCCCGCTCCTACATTGATCGGCGTACAGCCCATTGCTCAGCGTACAGCCGATTGCTCGGTGCACAGCCATTGCTCGGCGTACGCAGATCGTTGTAGGAGCGGGCTTGCCCGCGAATGGGCCGCAGAGCGGCCCCAAGCGTCACCTCAGAAGTCGAAGAAAACGGTCTCCCCTTCCCCCTGAATACGGATATCAAAGCGGTACGCCGTCTTCCCATCCACTTCGCAACGCTTGGCAATCAAGGTTTCACGCCGCTGCGGCTGCTCGATCAGGTTGAGCACCGGGCACTTGGCATTGGCCTGGGCCTCATCATCGAAATACAGGCGCGTGTGCAGGTGGATGTTGATGCCACGGGCAAACAGGCTGATGTTGATGTGCGGCGCCATCGGCACGCCCGCAGCGTTGTTCACCACACCCGGCTTGACCGTGTGCAGCGTCCACTCACCGGCATCGAAGGTCGTGGCGGTGCGGCCGAAGCTGTTGAAGGCGTTTTCCAGGTTGTAGGCATCCTGGTACTCGCCGTTAGCGTCGGCCTGCCACACTTCCAGGAACGAGTCGCGCACCAGGTGGCCATTACCGTCATACACCTGGCCGAGCAGCAGAATGTGCTCGCCTGGCGCGTCTGGCTTGGCCAGGCGGTTCCAGATTTCCTGATCGCGGGTCGGGTTGCCGGCCGCTTCCAGGGCCAGGCCGATGTGCACGTAGGGGCCGGCAGTCTGCGAAGGGGTTTCCGGCAGCAGTTCGATTGGCATGGCGGGGTCCTCAGCAGTTTTCGAAGTGGGTCTTGCGCTGGCCGCGCAGCACGATGTCGAAGCGGTAGGCCAGGCAGTCCATCGGGTTGGCGTTGCTCATGTCGAGCTTGGCGATCAACTGCTGCACGGCTTGCGGGTTGGCGATCGACTTGACGATCGGGCACATCGGGATCAGCGGGTCACCTTCGAAGTACAGCTGGGTGATCAGCTTGGTGGCGATCGATGGGCCGCTGATGGCGAAGTGGATATGCGCCGGGCGCCAGTCGTTCGGGCCGTTGCGCCATGGGTACGGGCCCGGCTTGATGGTGCGGAAGCTGTAGTAGCCGTCACGGTCGGTCAGGCACCGGCCAACACCACCGAAGTTCGGGTCCAGCGGCGCCAGGTAGCGATCGTTCTTGTGGCGATAGCGGCCGCCGGCGTTGGCTTGCCACATCTCCACCAGAGTGTTCGGCACAGGCTTGCCGTACTGGTCGACGACACGGCCGGCGACGATGATGCGCTCGCCAATGGGCAGCCCACCATTATTGAAGTTCAGCAGCAGGTCATGGTCGTGGGCGCCGAAGCCCAGGTGGGAAAAGTCCGGACCAGTGGTTTCGCTGATCGACTGCGGAATGCTGACCAGTGCCTGGCGCGGCGAGCGGGCAATGGACGTCTTGTAGTCAGGCGTAAGGGCTTTGGGGTGCCAATTGCGATCACGGATCACGAAGCGGCTGTTGTCCTGGGCGGGCATGCCGGTTTCCTCTCTTGGAATTATGAGAACGCCTGAGTGTGGCAGGCGGACTTACAGTTTCCGGCAGGTCGCGGGCGATGAACATTGAAATCGACCCCTTGATACATAACCAAATGGTTATGGATAAACACCTCGGCCTGACAGGTTCCACCTTCGTGAACTAATCTTTGTCTTCTTGTTTCACGCTCGGAGAGCATTCATGGAATGGCGAAAAGGCCGACGCAGCGACAACGTGGTCGATGCCCGAGGCGAAGGTGGCGGCGGCGGCATGCGTTTCGGCGGCGGCAAGGGGCTGGGGCTTGGGGCAATCCTGCTGATCGTCGGCATCGGCTGGCTCACCGGGCAGGACCCGTTGCAGATTCTTGGCCAGCTTGCCGGGCAGATGGAGCAGCAACAACAGCAGACGGCGCCCGGTGGTGCGGGCGGCAAGGCGCCACCGGCCAACGACCAGCAAGCCGAGTTCGTCGCCTCGGTTCTGGGTGACACCGAAGACACCTGGAAAGCCCTGTTCGCCGAGGCCGGCAAACAATACCGTGACCCCAAACTGGTCCTGTTCAGCGGCCAGGTCAATTCGGCCTGCGGATTTGCCTCGGCAGCGGTTGGGCCGTTCTATTGCCCGGCGGACCAGCGGGTGTACCTGGACATGTCGTTCTTCCGTGAAATGGAAACCCGCTTCGCTGCAGCTGGCGACTTCGCCCAGGCCTACGTGATCGCCCATGAAATCGGTCACCATGTGCAGACACTGCTGGGCGTTTCGGCCAAGGTCGACGCCGCACGACGCGCCGGCCAGCGCATGGAGGGCGACAACGGCCTGTTGGTGCGCCAGGAGTTGCAGGCCGACTGTCTGGCCGGGGTATGGGCATACCAGGCGCAGAAACGCCTGAACTGGCTGGAGCCAGGCGATGTCGAGGAAGCGCTGAATGCGGCCAATGCCATTGGCGACGACCGCCTGCAGCAGCAAAGCCGCGGGCGCGTAGTGCCAGACTCGTTCACCCACGGTACCTCGGCGCAGCGGGTGCGCTGGTTCAAGGCCGGGTTTGCCGAAGGTGAAGTGAACCGCTGCGACACCTTCAGTGCACGCACCCTCTGATACCCGGTGCAACAGGGACCGAGTGAGACCGCTTGCTGACATTTTGCTGAAAAAGCGTTTCAGCTTCCCCAATCATGGCCGATAACCCCTGCACGAATCAGCGGGCATCCAGAACAAAAACGCCTGGCGATCGAAGATCAAGAGAGCGAAATCAACTTCTGGAGAGCGTGCATGAACAGCTGGTTCGCCAACATCAGCGTCAACCTTAAACTCGGCCTGGGCTTCGGCCTGGTGCTGGTCCTCACTGGCCTGCTGGCCCTCACCGGCTGGACCAGCCTGGGCAGCCTGATCGACCGTAGCAACTGGATGGGCGATATTGGCCAGTTGAACAAGGACCTCACCGATCTGCGCATTGCGCGCCTGCAGTACATGATCGCCAACGGCGACGATACCGCCGCCGCCAACACCCTGGCCAAGCTGGACGCATTCAGCAAGCAGCAGGCCTACCTGGCCACCACCTTCAAAAGCCCGGAGAACGTCAAGCTGCTGGGTGAGCTTGGCGATACCATCAGCGCCTACAAGCTGTCGCTGAACAAGATGCGCCAGGGCTACGACGCCACCCGCGCAGCGCGCGTTTCCATGAACAGCTCGGCCATCCGCGCCGACCAGGCCATGGATGCGCTCAGCCAGGAGGTGATGGCTCGCCCCGAGGCTGACAGTGCGCGCCTGGCTCAGTACCAGCTGATCAGCAAGGCCCGCCAGCAATTGCTGCAGGTACGCATCGATGTGCGTGGCTACATCGCCGAGAACAGCAGCGCCAACGAGCAGGCCGCCCTGCGCCAGCTGGATGCAGCACTGGCCGATATCGACAACCTCAAGCGCCAGCTGCCCAGCGAAGACGCGCGCCTGCAACAGTTCGAAAACGCAGTACTGGCCTATCGTGACGCCGTACGCCAGTTCCGCGACGCGGTTGCCAACATCACCACCTCGCGCGCCGAAATGACCGTGCAGGGTGCCGACATCGTCAAGCGCAGCGACGCGTTGTACCAGATCCAGCTAGAGCGCCGTGACATCGAGAGTACCCAGGCCCGCAGCCTGCAGGCCATCGCCACACTGCTGGCGCTGCTGGTCGGCGTGCTGGCGGCGGTGCTGATCACCCGCCAGATCACCCGCCCGTTGCAAGACACCCTGGTGGCCGTGGAAAAAATCGCCAGTGGCGACCTTACCCAGCACATGCGCGTCACCCGCCGTGACGAACTGGGCGTGCTGCAGCAAGGCATCGCGCGCATGGGCACCACCCTGCGCGAGCTGATCAGCGGCATCCGCGATGGCGTCACCCAGATTGCCAGCGCCGCCGAAGAGCTGTCGGCAGTCACCGAACAGACCAGCGCGGGCGCCAACAGCCAGAAAGTCGAGACCGACCAGGTGGCCACCGCCATGCACGAAATGGCCGCTACCGTTCAGGAAGTGGCGCGCAATGCCGAGCAGGCCTCACATGCAGCTACAGGTGCCGATGACGAAGCCCGTGCCGGCGACCGCGTGGTGGGCGAAGCGATTGGCCAGATCGAACGCCTGGCCGAAGACATGCACCGTTCCACCGAGGCCATGAACCTGCTGCAGCAGGAAAGCCAGAAAATTGGTAGCGTGATGGACGTGATCAAGTCGGTGGCCGAACAGACCAACCTGCTGGCGCTCAACGCAGCGATCGAGGCAGCGCGTGCCGGCGAGGCAGGCCGTGGCTTTGCCGTGGTTGCCGACGAAGTGCGCGGCCTGGCCCAGCGCACGCAGAAGTCTACCGAAGAGATCGAAGAACTGATTGCCAGCCTGCAGCACGGTACCCAGCAAGTGGCGAATGCCATGCAGGGCAGCCGTACCCTGACCGACAGCAGCGTCGAACTGGCGCGAAAGGCCGGGTCATCGCTGGAGAGCATTACCAGTACGGTATCGAGCATCCAGTCGATGAACCAGCAGATTGCTGCGGCGGCAGAGCAGCAGAGTGCGGTGGCTGAAGAGATCAGCCGAAGCATCCTGAATGTGCGTGATGTGTCAGAGCAAACCGCAGCAGCCAGTGACGAGACGGCAGCGTCGAGTGTGGAGCTGGCGCGGTTGGGTGGGCAGTTGCAGACACTGGTCAGCCAGTTCCGCGTCTGACCTTTGGAACCTGGGGCCGCTTTGCGGCCCTTTCACGACACAAGGCCCCAACGCAGGTCCTCGTGGGAGCGGCCTTGTGTCGCGATAGGAGGGCAAAGCCCTCCCGGCGTGCTCACAGGCACTACTTGACGATCATCCCCACCCCACGCCCACGTGGGTCGGAAGCGGTCTCAAGCTTCGCCCCATCGACGCGGATCGCCTGGATGTCGCCCATCTCCCAGCCCTGGTCCTCCAGCACATAGCCCATCTTCTTCAGCTCATCAGCTACCGGCCCGGTCAGTGGCGCATAGCTGTCGAAGTAAATGGTGTCCTTGGGCAGCAACTGATGGTGCACGCGCTGCGCCGCCACCGCCTTGTCCAGCGGCATGCCGTAGTCGTACAGGTTGTTCATCACCTGGAAGATCGAGGTAAAGATCCGTGAACCACCCGGGGTACCGATTACCAGCTCGACCTTGCCATCGCGGGTCATCAGGCTGGGGCTCATCGACGACAGCATGCGCTTGCCTGGTTCGATCGCGTTGGCATCACCGCCGACCACGCCAAAGGCGTTCGCCGCCCCCGGTTTGGCGCTGAAATCATCCATCTCGTCGTTGAGCAGGAAACCAGCGCCCTTCACCACCACACCACTGCCATAGTCGAGGTTGAGGGTGTAGGTATTGCTGACCGCGTTGCCCTGCTTGTCGACGATCGAGAAATGCGTGGTCTGGTGCGGTTCAAGGCCCGGCTTGACCTTGTCGGTGTCGGAGATGGCCTTCGGGTTGACCTGGGCTGCGCGCTTGGCCAGGTAATCCTTGGCCACCAACTGGTCCACCGGCACCTTGGTGAAGGCCGGGTCGCCCAGGTAATCGGCGCGGTCGGCGAACACCCGCTTCTCGATCTCGGCCAACAGGTGGATGTACTGCGCCGAGTTATGCGCCACCCCTTTAAAGTCGGCCGCGCGGTCTTCCTTGATGCCCAGCAACTGGGCAAGCGCCACACCGCCTGAGCTCGGCGGTGGCGCGGTATACACCACATTGCCACGCCAGCTCACGGCCATCGGTTCACGCCATACCGCTTTGTAATCCTTGAGGTCATCTTTGGTAATCAGGCCTTTGTCAGCCTGCATCTGCGCCACCAGCAAATCGGCCGTCTTGCCTTGATAGAACTCGCTCACGCCCTTGGCGGCTATACGCTCCAGGGTCTGGGCCATTTCCGGCTGCTTGAACAGCTCGCCGACCTTCATGTTGCCGAAGTAATCGTTGAAGTTGGTCGCCGTCTTGAACATGCCTTGGGCATCGTTGCGGTACTGGTACTGCTTTTCCGCCACCTTGAAGCCATTTTTCGCATAGCCGATGGCCGGGGTCAGCAACTCGCTCCAGGGCAGCTTGCCGAACTTCTGGTGCGCCTCCCACAGGCCCATTACCGTACCGGGTACGCCTGCGGCGCGTGCCCCGACCAGGCTGAGGTTCTCGATGACCTCGCCCTTGTCGTCCAGATACATGTTGCGCGTGGCGGCCTTGGGCGCGACTTCGCGGTAGTCGAGGAAGTAAGGCTTGCCATCGACAAACAGGGTCATGAAGCCGCCACCGCCGATATTACCGGCCTCTGGGTAAGTCACCGCCAGGGTGAAGGCGGTCGCTACTGCCGCGTCCACCGCGTTGCCGCCCTTTTTCAGAATATCGGCGGCCACCTGTGCACCATATTGATCGGGGGCGGCCACCGCGCCGCCCTCCAGGGTGGCGGCGTAAACTGAGGAACAGCTCAGGATCGCGGCTGCGAGAGCCAGATACTGGAAAGGGACAATACGCATGACACTTCCTTGGTGTTGTTTTTGTTGAGCAGTCAGTAAGGCCGAAGCGCTTCGACTGTGCAATCAACCGTCGGAAGTTTCGCCGCCTGTGGACAGGATTTGTCGCGATCAGGCAACTCAGCAGGCGTACATCGCCAGCTTGCGCTGGATGAAATCCAGGAAGCACTGGATGCGCAGTGCCAACTGGGTGTTGCGGTAATACACCGCGTGGATCGGCTGACGGTAGCCATTGTTGGCCTCGCTCAGCAGCACCTGCAGGCGCCCTGTGCGGATATCTTCGTGGGTCATGAAGTGCGACAGGCTGACGATGCCCTCCCCGGCCAACGCCAGCTGGCGCAGGGTTTCGCCGCTGGAAGCAACCAACGCCGGGCGGATGCTCCAGCGATCGCCCTGAGCGTGACGTAGCGGCCAATGATTGAGCGACTCCGGTTGGCTGAAGCCGAGCAGACAGTGGTTGGCCAGCTCCTCGACCTGCCGTGGCGTGCCGTGCTGCTCCAGGTAGGCCGGACTGGCCAGCACCTGCACCGGACTACAACCCAGGCTGCGCGCGTGCAGGCTGGAGTCGGCCAGCTCTCCGATGCGGATCGCCACATCAGTGCTCTGCTCCAGCAGGTCGATGATCAGGTCGTCGGTGTTGAGCTCCAGTTCGATGCCCGGGTACTGGCGGCGGAACTCGCCAATCCACGGCAGGATGGCATGCAGCATGAACGGCGCAGCGGCATTGATGCGCAATCGCCCGGTCGGGGTCTGGCGGTTCATCGACAGACGCTCTTCCATCTCGTCCATCTGCTGCAGGATCAGCCGCGAGCGCTCAAGAAAGTAGCGCCCCTCTTCGGTAAGGTCCATGCGCCGGGTGGTGCGGTTGACCAGCGTGGTGCCCAGCTTGCCCTCCAGGCGCGACAGGGTGCGGCTGACGGCAGACGGGGTCTGGCCCATCTGCTCGGCAGCAGCGGAAATCGAGCCGCAGTCGATGACGGCGACGAATACCTGGAGTTCTTCGGATCGGGTTTTCACATTCAGGCCTGCGGCTGATATCAATCCGGATTAGATCGCCTTGCCGAACACCTTGTCCAGATGCGCCTCGTAGGCCGCCAGTGCCGCCGGCACATCCGGGCGCTTCATCACATCCACAGCCAGGAAGGTCGGCAGGCCGGTCATACCCAGGAACTGGTTGGCCTTGTGGAACGGGAAGTACACGGCATCCACCCCTTTGCCTTCAAAGAAATCGCTGGGGTCATCGAACGCCTGCTGCGGCGCGTTCCAGGTCAGCGACAACATGTATTGCTTGCCGTGCACCAAACCACCGCTGCCGTATTTCTGCGAGTGGTCCGAACGGGTACGGCCATCATTGGCATACAGGCTGCCGTGGCCGGCAGTGAACACGTCGTCGATGTACTTCTTGACGGTCCACGGCGCGCCCATCCACCAGCCGGGCATCTGATAGATCACCACATCGGCCCAGAGGAATTTCTCCACCTCTTCCTGGGCATCGTAGCCGCCATCGATGAACGTCTGGCGCACATCGAAGCCGGCGCGGTCCAGGTGAGCGATGGCCGCTTCGTGCAAGGTCGCGTTGAGACGGCCTTCGGAGTGAGCGAACTGTTTACCACCATTGAGCAGAAGGATCTTTTTCATGCTGGCCTCCACGGCCGAGTCAAAAATTGATGCCGGCAGGTTAGAGGCTCGCGGGGGCGGGATACAGCGGTGACGGGGCAAAATACAATTGACCAGAAGTCACGAATGAGCAATACATTATTGCCGTAGAATAGCGTCACCCCCCATCACCGAGTAGCGCCCCATGAGTGAGCCGTTCGCCTTTATCCTCAAAGCCAAGACCCGCCCGGAAATGGCTGATGCGTTCGAAAACCTGTTCCGTCCCTACGTCGAGCCAAGCCGCCAGGAACCCGGCTGCATCGAATACCACATGCTGCGCGACCAGCAGGACCCGAGCCTGTTTGTGTTCTTCGAAGTGTGGGCCGACAAAGCTGCGCTGGACGTGCACTCGGCCCTCCCGCACATGGCTGCCTTCTTCGAAAAACGCATGGATTACCTGGAGCGCGATTTCGATATCCAGAGGGTCGACATGCTCAGCGCTTCGTCCGCTAGCCGTTGATCAGCAGATGGACGCCGAGTGCGGCCAGCCCGATGAAAAAGCAACGCTTGAACAGCAGCGCGCTGATCCGCTGACGCAGCCACTGGCCCGCCAGCATGCCGAGCAAAGCCGGCGCCAGCATCAGCAGCGACGCCCCCAACGCCTGGCCCCCCAAGGCGTCCTGCCCGGCCAGGCCTAGGGCCAAGGCCAGGGTCGACACCGTAAACGACAGGCCCAGGGCCTGGATCAACTGCTCGCGGCTCAAGCCCAGGCTCTGCAGGTAAGGTACCGCTGGCATCACGAACACTCCGGTCGACGCCGTGACCACACCCGTGACCAGCCCGCAAAGCGGTCCCAGCCAGCGCTCGTGTCCCGGGCCCACCTGCAGGCCCGGGCCGACCACCCCATACAACGCGTAGACCAGCAAGGCGGCCCCCAACGCGTGCCCCGCCCAGGGGCCACTGCTGATTCCCAGCCAGGCGCTACCCAGCAAGGTGCCGACAACGATCAATGCCAGCATTGGCCCCAGGCGGACCAACAACCCTCGCAGATGCCCGCCGCTGGCCAGCTGCCACAGGTTGGTGAGTGTCGAGGGCACGATCAACAACGCGGCAGCCTGCGCAGGTGGCATAGCCAGGCCCAACAGGCCCATGGCAATGGTGGGCAGGCCCAGGCCGATGACCCCCTTCACTGCGCCCGCCAGCAGAAAGGTCAGTACAACCAGCAACGACAGTGCCGGGCCAATGTTCTGGTAAAACGCGAGCAAGGTAGTCATGGGCCGATGATGCCGTGCCCCGGGCGACGTGAGAATCTGCCATATACTCAGCCAGCCTCTTGCCAGGACAGAGCCACATGCATTTCGACCTGATCGACCTCAAGCTGTTCCAGCACACCCTGGAGTGCGGCAACATCACCGCCGGCGCCAGCCGCAGCCATCTGTCACTGCCAGCAGCCAGTGCGCGCATCCGCGCCATGGAAGCATCGCTGGGCATTCCCTTGCTGGAACGTAACCGCCGTGGCGTCCAACCAACGCCGGCTGGCCAGGCACTCTTGCAGCATGCACGGCTGATAACACAGCAAGTCGAACGCCTGCAGTTCGACCTGGGCCTGTACGCGCAAGGGCAGCAAGGCCAAGTGCGCCTGCTGTGCAACACCGCAGCGCTGACCGAATACTTGCCCGAACTGCTGGCCAGCTATCTGGCTGAAAACCCTGGAGTCAGCGTGGATGTGCAAGAGCTGCCAAGTTTGCGCATCGTGCAGGCAATTACCCAAGGCATGGCCGACCTGGGCATCGTGTCCACAGCCGCCCCCAACGAGCACCTGCAGACCCGGCCGTTTCGAGACGACCCGCTGGTGCTAGTGGCGCCACAGGGCCACCCCCTGGCCAGTGCGCTGGCGCCAAGTTTCGTCGACAGCCTGGCCCATGGCTATGTCGGCCTGGGGGCCGGCAGTGCACTGGGGTTGTACCTGGAAGAGCAAGCGCTGCACGAGGGGCAGCGCATGCAGGTTCGGGTACGAGCAGAGGGGTTTGATGGGGTGATCCGCATGGTCGCGGGCGGGGCCGGAATCGGGGTGGTGCCGCTGGCAGCAGTGCAGCGCTGGCAAGGGATGCTGCCGTTGCACTGGGTGGCGCTGCAGGAGCCATGGGCCAACCGCCGGCTGCTGGTGTGCGCGCGGGATTTCGCGGCATTACCAGGCTATGCCGCCGGACTGGTATCCACCCTTACCCACTGACAGCCTTCGCTGGCACGCCTGCTTCCACAAACTCGTTCGCGTACCGCTCGGACCGTGAAGGTATTGATACCCCCCTGGGGTATTCGTGAAAGGGTACGGCGACCTCCTACTTCAGATAAGAACGTAGCAACGCCGCCACCTTGTCTGCCTCGTCCTGCCGTTCCTCGGCACTCAGGCCGTCCGCCACGAGGTGATCGCGGATGTGCCCTTCCATCACCTCGGCCATCAGCCCGTTCACCGCGCCGCGCACGGCAGCGATCTGCTGCAGGATCGCCAGGCAGTCCTTGTCCTGCTCCAGCGCCGTCTCCAGGGCGGCGGCTTGGCCTTTGATCTTGCGCACCCGGGTCAACAGCTGCTTCTTGCTCTTCAGGGTATGTGCCATTGGGTTTCACGCCATGCTAGGTATACTGGGGTATAGTATTTTTCTCGATCTTCCGGGAGCATGATAAACCATGGCGACACAAACCTCAGACCGCTGGCAGCACAGCCACCAGTTCCACACCAGCAACCTGGGCGCTGAGCGCAAAACCCGCCTGGCGGTTTGGCTGACCGCAGTGATGATGGTGGCGGAGGTTGCCGGAGGCTGGTACTTCAACTCCATGGCGCTGCTGGCCGACGGCTGGCACATGAGCTCCCACGCCCTGGCACTTGGCCTGTCCTTGCTGGCCTACGCTGCCGCTCGGCGCTATGCAGGTGACCGGCGCTTTGCCTTCGGCACCTGGAAGATCGAAATTCTCGGCGGCTACTCCAGCGCATTGCTATTGCTGGGCGTGGCCGGACTGATGGCGTTCCAGTCGGTGGAACGGCTGTTGGTGCCGGGACAGATCCACTATGACGAGGCCATCTTGATTGCCGTGGTGGGCCTCGCCGTCAACCTCATCTGCGCCTGGCTGCTACGCGATGACCATCATCACGACCATCACCCTCACAGCCACGACCATCACCACCACCACCACCACCACCACCACCACCACCACCACCACCACCACGACCTGAACCTGCGCTCGGCCTACCTGCATGTGATGGCTGATGCCGCCACTTCGGTGCTGGCCATTGCTGCCTTGCTGGCCGGCAAGTTCTGGGGCGCCAGTTGGCTCGACCCAGCGATGGGCCTCGTCGGTGCGCTGCTGGTCGCGCTGTGGGCCCGTGGCCTGCTGCGCGATACCGGGCGAGTGTTACTGGACGCCGAGATGGACGCCCCGGTTGTGGCGGAAATTCGCGAAGTGGTCGCGCAATTGCCGGTGCCGGCCAGTATCACCGACCTGCATGTCTGGCGGGTGGGCAGGGACCAGTACGCCTGCATTCTTGGCCTGGCCACCCAGGCCACACTGAATGCCGACGGCGTGCGCCAGGCCCTGGCCGTGCACGAAGAGTTGGCGCACATCACTGTCGAGGTAAACCGCCTGCCATAGCGCGACCAGACACCTGGATGTCGAGCCCAGGCAACTGCTGCGCGGCCGTTGGGCCTATGGTGACCCGTCATTCAGCCAGTCACCAGGAGTTGTGCCATGTCCGATTTCATCACCGTCCTGCGCGAAACCTGCCCGACGCCGGTCGTGGACGCCACCAAGTGGAAGCGCATCGGCGGCGATCCGCACACCGTCAACCTCAATGCCTACCTGTCGGCCGACGGCAGCAAGATCATGGGCACCTGGATCTGCACCCCGGGCAAGTTCGAGGTCAACTACGATAAATGGGAGTTCTGCCACTTCCTCGATGGCTACTGCATCATCACGCCGGAAGGCGAAGAGCCCAAGCACCTGAAGGCGGGTGATGTGTTCGTGATCGAACCGGGCATGAAAGGTACGTGGGAAGTGGTCGAGACTGTACGTAAGTATTTCGTCTTCGCCTGACCTGCAGGCGCGGGTTTAGCTGCGAATGCGGCGGTGAGGCTTCTGCAGCATTCGCGGGTGAACCCGCGCCTACAACGGCCGCGCAATACCTGTAAGCGTGGACAAAAAAATCGCGGAGCAGACGCCCTTCCCTCTGGTGCGCAGTTACAGAGGGAAGGCCACCTGGCCCGCGATGAAGTCCACCTCTTGCATCAATCCTTCTTGCGATAACCCTCGACGATGGCCGAGAAGTCCTTGCCACCCTCGCCTCGCAGGCTCATGGCCTGGTACAACTGCTGGGCCACGGCACCGAGAATCACCGGTTGGTGTGCCTGGCGTGCCGCTTCGGTAGCCAGACCGAGGTCCTTGAGCATGAGTTCGGCGCCAAAGCCACCGGTGTAGCCACGCGATGCCGGTGCGGTTTCGATGACGCCCGGCCACGGGTTGTAGGTGTCCGAACTCCAGCAACGCCCGGTCGAACTGTTGATGATGCCGGCCAGCACCTTGGTATCGATACCCAACGCGTTACCCAGGGCCATGGCCTCGGACACGCCGATCATCGAAATGCCGAGCAGCAGGTTATTGCAGATCTTGGCGATCTGGCCGGTACCGACTTCCCCGCAGTGCACGATGTTGCGGCCCATCTGCTCCAGTACCGGCTTGAGGCTGGCGAACAACTCGGTACTGGCGCCGACCATGAACGTCAGGGTGCCGGCCGCCGCACCGCCAGTACCACCGGAAACCGGTGCATCCCCCATGTCCACACCCTTTGCCGCTGCGGCCTTGGACACATCACGTGCGGTCTGCGGGTCGATGGTGCTGCAGTCAACGGTCGGCGTGCCAGGGCGAATGCCGGCCAGTACGCCGTCCTCGCTCAAGTACACGCTGCGCACATGGGCTGCGGCCGGCAGCATGGTGATCACCAGCTCGCTGTTGGCCGCCGCGTCCTTGGGCGAGGGGCTGATCTGCCCGCCCAGTTCTGCCAGCTCGGCCAGCACGGCCTTGTTCAGGTCGAACAGGTTCAGCTGATGTCCGGCCTTGATCAGGTTGCGGGCCATGGGCGCGCCCATGTTGCCCAGGCCGATGAATGCGATACGCATGACGTACTCCTTAGCGCAGGCTAATGGTGGTGTTCACACCGTCGTTGACGCTGTCGTCATCGAACCAGCGAGCCGTGACGGTCTTGGTCTGAGTGTAGAACTGCACCACTTGCTTGCCGTACGGCCCGAGGTCACCGAGTTTGGAACCCCGCGAGCCGGTGAAGCTGAAGAACGGTACGGGTACCGGGATCGGGATGTTGATGCCGACCTGGCCAATATCGATTTCGCTCTGGAACTTGCGGGCCGCAGCGCCGCTCTGGGTGAACAGGCCGGTGCCGTTGCCGAACGGGTTGGCGTTGACCAGGGCGATGGCCTCGTCGAGCGTATCGACTTCCAGGGTCACCAGCACCGGGCCGAAGATTTCCTGGGTATACACCTGCATGTCGGTCTTCACGCCCGAGAACAGGGTTGGGCCGACGAAGTTGCCTTGCTCGTAGCCCGGCACCTTGACGTCACGGCCGTCAAGTTCCAGCTTGGCGCCTTCCTTGATACCGCTTTCGATCAAGCCCAGCACACGTTCCTTGGCACGCTTGGATACCACCGGGCCAACGTCGGTGCCCGGCTCACAGCCAGCATTGACCTTGAGCTTGCTAGCAGCCTCCTCGATATCCGGCAACCATTCGCGGGCCTTGCCCACCAACACCGCCACCGAGGTCGCCATGCAGCGCTGGCCCGCCGCGCCGAAGGCAGCACCCACCAGCGCATTGATGGTTTGTGTGCGGTTGGCATCAGGCAACACCACCGCGTGGTTCTTGGCGCCCATCATTGACTGCACACGCTTGCCATGCTGGCTGCCAAGGTTGTAAACGTGCGTGCCGACTTCAGTCGAGCCCACGAAGGAAATCGCCTTGATGTCCTGGTGGGTGCAAATGGCATCCACCACCTGCTTACCGCCGTGCACCACGTTCAGCACACCGGCCGGTACGCCGGCTTCCAGCGCCAGCTCGACCAGTAGCATGGTCGACAGCGGGTCCTGCTCGGACGGTTTGAGCACGAACGTGTTGCCGCAGACAATGGCCATAGGGAACATCCACAGCGGGATCATTGCCGGGAAGTTGAACGGGGTGATGCCAGCGCATACGCCGATCGGCTGGCGCAGGGTGTAGGTATCGACACCGCCGGCGACGTTCTCGGCAAATTCGCCCATCTGCAGGGTGCCAATGGACGCCGCGTGCTCGACCACTTCCAGGCCGCGGAAGATATCGCCTTCAGCGTCGGCCAGGGTTTTGCCCTGCTCGGCACTGAGCACCTGGGCAATGCGTTTGGTGTGTTCGCGGATCAGCGCCTGCAGCTTGAGCATGATGCGCATGCGCGCGCCGATCGGGGTGTTACGCCACGTCTGGAAAGCGCGGTGAGCAGCGGCCACGGCTGCATCGACTTCCTCGACGGTGGCGAACGGTACGCGCGCCAGCACCTCTTGGGTGGCCGGGTTGACGATGTCACGCCATTCGGTGGTTTTGGACTCGACCCACTGGCCGTCGATCAGCAGCTTGACCTGCTCGACCTTGGTGCTGTTAGGGGATTGCGGTGCGTTCATCTGCGTTCTCCTTGGAATTGTTGTCGGGACGAGATCGCCAGCGCCGGGCAAACGTGGGGTGGCGTCCTGAGGCTTGTTTCGAGTATAGATGTGCAAACATCCAACAAGAACGCACAAAAAAACCGGATCATCATGCAAAAAGACCTCACATCCCTGAGCGCGCTCAACTGGGACGATTTGAAGTTCTTCCTCGAAGTGGCTCGCACCCGCAAGGCCAGCAGTGCCGCCAAACGGCTGAGCGTGGACTACACCACCGTGTCGCGACGCATCAGCTCGCTGGAGGGTGCGCTGGGCACCTTGCTGTTCGAAAAGTCGCGCACCAACGGCTTTGTGCTGACCGCCGAGGGCCAGCGCCTGCTGGGCTATGCCGAATCGATCGAGAGCACGCTGCACATGGCTTGCGAGCAGGTGTCCGGGTCGGGGGTGGCGTTGTCGGGCCATGTGCGCATGGGCTGCACGGAGGGCTTTGGCAGCTTTTTCATCACGCCGCAGCTAAGCCACTTCGTCGACGCCTACCCGGCGATTTCGGTGGACATCCTGCCGCTGCCGCACTTCATCAGCCTGTCCAAGCGTGAGGCGGACATCGTCATCGCGCTGGAGCGGCCCGAGCACGGGCCTTATGTGTGCTGCAAGCTGTGCGACTACCGCCTGCGGCTGTATGCCACCCAGGGCTACCTGGACAGCCACGCGCCGATCCGCCAGGTGACGGACCTGGCCAAACACCCCTTCATCAGTTACGTGGATGACCTGGCGTTCAGCTCCGAGCTGCTGTACCTGGCCAACCTGATCCCCAACGCCAGCGCACATTTGCGCAGTACCAGCGTGATCGCGCAGTACACGGCAGCGCTGCAGGGGCGTGGGCTGGCAATATTGCCGTGCTTCCTCGCCGCGCAGGACCCGCGATTGGTCACGGTGTTGCCGGAGGAGATCGAGGTGACGCGGCAGTTCTGGATGTATTGCCGGGAGGATTTGCGCAAGTTGAAGCGCATTACCCTGCTGTGGGATTACATCCGTGGGGTGACCGAGGCGAATGCACCGTTGTTGATGGGCGAAACCCGCGAGATGCGCTTTGCCCAGGACTGATGGGCCTGCGCATTTCCGAAGGCAACACAGCCCCTGTAGGAGCGGGCTTGCCCGCGAACACCGGCAAAGCCGGTGCCAGGCCGCGTTGCCCGCGCCTACAGGGGCTATGTGACAGCCCGAGCGGCGACGATCAGTAGGACGCTACCACGATGGACACTCGACGGTTCTCGGTACGCCCGGCGCTGGTGCGGTTGTCCGCCACCGGCTGGCTGCTGCCCAGGCCACGGCTCTGAATGTTCTGCGCCTGCATGCCAATCCCCACCAGCGCCTTGGTCACGCTTTGCGCGCGGCGCTCGGACAGCTGCTGGTTATACGCCGCCTTGCCCGACGAGTCGGCATGCCCGTCCACCCGCACGCCCTGGATACCAACGCCGAGCAGCGCCTTGCCGATGCGCTCGACAATCGCCTGGCTCTGGCCGTTGAGGCTGTCCAGATCGCTGCCGAACAGCACTTTGCCAGACAAGTCGTAGGCCCAACCTTCATCGGTCGGGGTGAAACCTTCGCGCTTGAGCACGGCAATCTGTTCTGGGGTAAGGCCTTTCGGGGGCGCGCTCTGGCAACCCGTCAGCGCCAGCATGGCGAGCAACAAGGCCCAAAGCGGAAAACGTAAAGCTTGCATCACGGGTTCAACTCCTGTTCCTGATTTCGTTGGCGGACCGTTCCGTCTGCGCCAGTTGCCAATGGCCACGGCGTTCGCGCTTGGCCTGGTACATTGCCGCATCGGCGGCATTGAGAAGACTGGCGGGGTCAGCGCCGTCATCCGGGTAATAGGCAATACCGACACTCAGCGAGGTGGAGATACTGCGGCCACTGTCCAGTTGCACCGGCAGCTTCATGCTGGCAACGATTTTCTCGGCAATGTGTTCGGCGTCCTTGCGCGTATGCAACGGCGTCAACAGCACGGCAAACTCGTCGCCCCCCAGGCGCGCCACCAGATCGTGCTCGCGCAGTTGGGCGCGCACACGTTCGGCCACGCTGATCAACACCTCGTCACCCACGGCGTGGCCGAGGGTGTCGTTGATCTGCTTGAAGTGGTCGCTGTCGAGGAACAGCAGTGCCAGGTGGTCCTGCTGACGCGCCGCATTCCGCACGCTGCGGCTCAGGCGTCCTTCAAAGAAGGCGCGGTTGGGCAAGCCGGTCAGGCTGTCGTGGCTGGCCTGATGGGCAAGGGTCTGGTTTTCGCTCTGCAGGTGGCTATGCCACACCTCCAGTTCATCCAGCAGGGCATTGAAGTCGTTACCCAGCTCGTTCAGCTCGGCAATCGGCGCTTCTGGTACGCGCCGGTCGAAGCTGCGCTCGCGGCGGGCGGCATGGGCGACACTGGCCAGGCCACGCAGCGGGCGGGTGATATCGCTGAGCAGGCGCCGCGACAGATACTGGGCAGCCAAGGCGCTGAGGACCGTGCAGAACAGGATACCGGCCAAGCCACTGAGCAGGAACAGCAACAGGCTCCTGCCCTGGCCTGCCAGCTCGATGTGCCCGACCTGCTGTTGCTGGTGCACGATCGGCAGAATGACCGGCTCATCCAGCAAGGCGCTGGCAACCTGCACCTCCAGCTGCGCGAGCATGCCGGTATTGTCGCGTTGCCAGTGCGCCAGTTGCTCGCCCTCGTTGTTGAAGACCTTGGCCTCGGCCACTTCTTCGGTACTGGCAATCAACGCCAGCGACTCATTGGCAGCGGCGCTGTCATCGAACACCACCGCCGCCTCTACCGTGTAATTGATCGAGCGGGCGATCAACTGCAGGTTATGGTTGGCATAGACACGCAGGGCGAGCACGCCCAGCAGGGTGAGGGAGATACCCGCCAGGCCAACGGCAAGCAGGGCGACACTGAGGTGGCCACGGCCCAGCACCGAGCGCAGGGTCGGGCGCACGGTACGCTTGCGGGTCGGCTTCATGGCTGCTCCGCCCGGCGCCGCGACAATTGCAGCACGCTAGGGTGAATACGCACGCCAGAGCGTGCCACCGAGTCGAGATTGACTTCAAAGGCCACCTGCTGGTCGCTGACCCGCAGGCAGAACAGGCTGCCGACCGTGCAGGGGTCATCCGCCTCGCTGATGCTCAGCACCGGGTGGCCGCCGATACGCTGGAACAGCCGATCCCGCTGGCCCTGGTCAAGCTTGCCAATGTAGAGGGCATCGCAGGCCTGGGCGACCTGGGTGTCTTCTGCCAGCAAGCGCCGCACCTGCAGCGGCCGGCCGGACTCCTGGACATGGCCCTTGATGAGATCGTCGGCGTACTCGGTCGGGCCGACCAGGCACAGGCGCAAAGGAGAGGGTTCGACGGGCCAGCGGGCGTAACTGAAGATACCCAGTACTACCTGGGTGACTGCCTTGGCGCGTTGCTGTGCCTGGGCGGCGGTTGTGCCGGGGTCTGCCCGGGCAGCGCCTGCAGAAAGGAGCAGGACGGCCAGCAATAGCGAAAGCGCACAGCTTGTCACTCGCCTTGCGGCCACGTTCATGTGGGAAATCCCTTTAAGCCCCTTCCGATATCGGCGCAACGATAGCACATGGCCGCTTTATTGTATGAGCCTGCAGCCACGTGTAATGGGTGTCATGGCCCTAGACCTGCTCGAGCATCAACCCGGAAATACGCCGTACTTTGCGCGCCACCGCTTCTTCGAAAATGCCTTGGCGTGGCTCGACCAGGCTGAAGCAGTGCTTGGCCCGAGTGATGCCGGTGTACACCAGTTCTTTGGTCAGCACCGGGTTGAGCGCATCCGGCAGCACCAGGGCAGTGTGGCTGAACTCCGAGCCCTGGGACTTGTGCACGGTCATGGCGAATACCGTTTCCACTTCGTTGAGCCGGCTCGGCAGAACGAACCGCACACCACCACTGCCGTCGTTGCGCGGGAAGGCCACACGCAGCAGCGGCTGGCCCTGCTCATCCGGCAGGCGCAGGGCTATACCGATGTCACCGTTCATCAGGCCCAGGCCGTAGTCGTTGCGGGTCACCAGCACCGGGCGTCCTTCGTACCAAGGCTGCTGGCTGTCGATCAGACCGGCATTGTGCAGCACCCGCGCCACCCGTTCATTCAGGCCTTCGACCCCCCAGGCGCCCCGGCGCACCGCGCACAGCAACTGGAAATCCTCGAAACTGCGCAACACCTTGCCCGCCCATTGCTCCCAGGCGGGGTCGTCAAAGGCGGTATCAAGTGCTGGCCGGTAACGCCCAAGGGTGCGCAGGTAGCTGCGGTAGCCTTGCGGTCCATCGGTACCGCGGTTCAGACCGTCCAGTAACAGGCGGTCGAAAGCACGATCCTGCTCGTGCTTGAGCGACAGGCTGTGCACGTCAGCAGGCGGCGCGGCCAGCAGGTTGCGCGCCGCGTGAGCATCCTGACGATTGACCAGTCTGGCCAACTGGCCAATACCGCTGCCTTCACCGAAACGCCGTGAAAACCGCAGCATCACCACTTGCTGAGCCAACGGGTGGCGCTGCTCATCGCCGGCCTTGAGGCCACTGCCGGCCAGCGACTCGCCACTGACCTGCTGAAGCCACGCTGCAGTCGCCGGCGAGTAAAAGCCCTCCTCAGCATCCCGGCACAGGTCGCCCAGTACCGCGCCGGCCTCGACCGAGGCCAACTGGTCCTTGTCGCCCAGCAGCACCAGACGCGCCCGCGGCGGCAAGGCATCGAGCAGGTTGGCCATCATTTCCAGGTCGATCATCGACGCTTCGTCGACCACCAGCACATCCAACGGCAACGGGTTGCCAGCATGATGGCGGAAGTGCCGCGAGCCCGGGCGACTGCCGAGCAGGCGATGCACGGTGCTGACTTCAGTGGGGATTTGCCCGCGTACTTCGGCGCTGACTTGCAGGCGCTCGACTTGCTGGCCAATGGATTCGGTCAGGCGCGCAGCGGCCTTGCCGGTCGGTGCAGCCAGGCGGATGCGCAGTGGCCTGCCCTGCTCCACTGCCGGCGCCTGCAGCAACGCCAGCAGGCGCACCACGGTGGTCGTCTTGCCAGTACCGGGGCCGCCAGTGATGATGCTGAAACCAGCACGGGTGGCCAAGGCACAGGCGAGCTTCTGCCAGTCCAACTGGCCAGCTGGCGCGCCGCCCTCGAACAGTTGCGCCAGGCGCTCTGGCAGATCCGCAGGCGGTGCTTCGGCCTGACTCAGGCGCTGGCGCAGGGCATGGTCGATGCGCCGTTCGTAACGCCAGTAACGGCGCAGGTAAAGGCGCTCGCCACTGCGTACCAGCGGCCGCGCTTGCTGGCCAGGCGTATCACCTGCGGCCACCAGCGGGCTGGCGACGATGCGCTGAAGCCAGGCATTCAAGTCAAGGTTGGCCAGCAGTTGCGATGGCAGTAGCAAAGGGCCGATAAGGGCGTCACCTTCCGGCGGCAACGACAGGGCGAAATCCGGCTCGGCCAAGGTTTGTTGCAGGTCGAGGCAGACATGTCCGTGCCCCAGTTGGTGGCTGGCCAGCGCTGCCGCCAGCAATAGCAAGGGATCACTGCCGGGGGCGCGCTCTTCCAGGAACGACACGAATGCGCGGTCCAGGGCACGTAGCCAGCCCCGCTCAACCCAACGGTCGAGTAATTGCAGCAGGTCAGCGCTGTTGTGCTGCGGTGCCAGCGCCAGCAGGTGCTCTGCGTGCAACGGGGTGGGCAACAGGTCGACAAGGCTTCGGCTCATGGCGCAACTCCGGCAAACAGGTCCTGCTGTACCGGCGCGTGCTCGCCACGGAACAGTGCATCGAGGCTTTCGATCAGCTCACGCGGTGGCTTGGCGTGGTACACGCCGTGGCCGCTGCTGCTGGCACCGCGCAGGAAGATGAACAGGGCGCCGCCAACATGGCGGTCATAATCGTAGTCCGCCAGCCGCGCGCGCAACTGGCGGTGCAGGGCCAGCAGGTACAGCACATACTGCAGGTCGTAGCGGTGCTCAAGAATCGCCTTTTCCATGGCCATGGCATCGTAGGCCTGGATGTCCGCACCCAGCCAGTTGGACTTGTAGTCGGTCACGTAGTAACGCCCGTCCAGCTCGAACGCCAGGTCGATGAACCCTTTGAACATGCCGTTTAGCACGGTCGGCTGCGCAGCTGGGCGCGCCAGACCGGGGTGGGTGTGGCGTGCCACCAGGCGATCGAGTTGTTCTGCGTCGACCCGGTGGCTGGCGAACCAGAATTCCATTTCGATCTGGTAATGACGCAGTTGGCCCAGCGTTACGCTCTGGTCGCTGCCCGGCAGCGGCAACGCCTCGCTCAGCAAACGTTGCATCCAGTGGCTCAGGGTGGGGATCCAGCCGGCCCAGTCACGGCGGTTGCAGCGCTGGCCAACGGTACGCTCTATCAGTTGAGGGTTACCGCTGACCTCGCTGAAGCCCTCACGGCCTGCCCACTCCAGCAAACCATGGAGGAAGGTGCCGGGGTTAGGCCCCCGTGGGAAGCGATGGATATCGCCGCTGTCGGCCGGGACCTCGCGCAACACCTGGGCATCGGGCACCTCGTCATCCAGCAGTTGCTGGGCCTGCGAGCTGTCGGCGCCGAGGGTCTGATCGCCGACACGAAGGGCACTGTACGAAGCGATCCACCAGTGCTCGGCAGCCGCATGGCGTGGCCTGCGTGCTGGCAGCAGCTCACGTTCGGCGTGTGGCATGCGATACATCTGCTCATCCGCCTGCGGCAGGCCCGGGCAAGTGATGTGCGGGCAACTTGCCGCCAAAGCCTGCAACCAGTCCGTCAGCTGCGCCGAGCCAGCCAGGGCCAGGCCGCCCCCCAGCAGGTAGCCAAACGCCGAGCGGTGCAGCTGCGAGCTCTTCTGATTACCGCGCTTGAGGTCGGCGACACCCAGCCAGCAAGCATGCTGGGCGCGGGTCAGGGCCACGTAGAGCAGGCGCAGGTCTTCGGCCAGGCGCTCGTCGTCAGCGCGCTCGATCTGCTCCTGGTCAGGTGTGAGGGTGAGGTGGGCGTTACCTTCGCTGTCATGCCAGGCCAGCGGCAGACGGCTACCATCCACCGGTTTGCTGGTGCAGATGAATGGCAGGTAGACCAAGGGATATTCCAGGCCCTTGGACTTGTGGATGGTCACCACCTTGACCAACTGTTCGTCGCTCTCCAGGCGCAGGATCTGCTCTTCACCGGCCTGACCGGAACTGGCCAGGTGCTCGGCCAGGTGGCGGATAAGCGCCTGTTCGCCGTCCAGCTCGCCAGCGGCCTGCTGCAGCAGCTCGGCCAGGTGCAGCAGGTTGGTCAGCACCCGCTCGCCATCACTGCGGCGGATCAGCGTACGCGGTAGCTGGAAGTCATGCAGCAGGTGGCGCAACATCGGCAACACCCCTTGGCGCTGCCAGGTGTCGCGGTAAAGGCGAAAGCGCATCACCCAGCTCTCCCAGACCCGCTCGTCCTGGTTAAGCCGGTCCAGCGCAGCCAGCGACAGGCCCAGTGTAAGGCTGGCCAAAGCAGCCTTGAGCAGGCGCTCTGAGTCAGGCTCGGCGCAGGCCTTCAGCCAGGCCAGCAGGTCGTGGGCTTCCTGGGCGGCAAACACCGAGTCCTTGTCGGACAGGTAGACACTGCGCACCTCGCGTGCTGCCAGTTCGGCGCGGACCATCTGCGCCTCATGGCCATCGCGCACCAGGATGGCAATGTCCGAGGGCAAGCAGGCGCGCAATTCGCCTTCGGCATTCTGGAAACCTGCCGTGCCCTGCTGGCCACCATTGAGCAAGGCCACAATATGGCTGGCGCAACTGGCGGCCAGTTGCTGGCGGTAAACGCTGCTGGAGACTGGCTCTTCACTTTCCAGCTGCCAGCATTGCAGGGCTGCACTGACTTCACCGTCAATCAGCAGCTGTTCGCCACGCCCCTTGGCGCGCACCTCGATGAATGGCAGCGGGTTGTCATCGGCCTCGCGGAACAGGAATGCACCCCGCCCCGCTTCACGCCCCTCGGCCTGCAGGAACACCTGGTTGACCGCCGCCACCATGGCTTTGCTGGAGCGGTAGTTGGTGTCCAGGCTGTGCAGACGGCCGCTGGTGGCGCGCCGCGCCGCAAGGTAGGTGTAGATGTCGGCACCGCGGAAGGCGTAGATCGCCTGTTTGGGGTCCCCGATCATGAACAGACCGGTTTCGGCGCGGTTTTCACTGATCTGGTAGATGCGCTCGAAAATGCCGTACTGAACCGGGTCGGTGTCCTGGAATTCGTCGATCAGCGCAACCGGGAACTGTTCACGGATCAGGCTGGCCAGGCGCTCGCCGGCCTCGCTGGCGAGTGCGTGCTGCAAGCGCACGAGCATGTCGTCGAAGCCCATTTCTGCACGCCGGCGCTTCTCCACTTCGAAACGTGCCGATACCCAACTGGCCGCGTGCTCGAGCAGAGGGGCATCCGGGCTGTCCAGGGCCTGCAGTTGTTGCTGCAAGTGCTGCATGGCGTTGAGGGCTGGGTGCTCGGGAGGCTCTCCCTTCCAGGCCTCGGCCATGCCCGCCGGGGTCAGCCGGGTAAAACCGGTGCCCAAGTCGAGCTCTACCAGTTGCTCATCGCTGGCCCAAGCGCAGAGCTTGTCGAACCAGGGCTCGAAGTAACGGGCTTGCATCTTGCGGCCGTCGACCTGCTTGGCGGCCAGCGCCTCGCGGCAGATTTGCCGCAGTTCCTCGGCCCACTGTGCCCATGGTGCCTTGATCCGGGCCAACTGTGCGCCACGTTGCTGTAGCGATGCCTGGATCAATGCAGCGGGCTCTGGCCCATTCTGCTGGGCGCGCACACGGCCGAACAGTGGGCGAATGCGTGGCAGCAAAGCGTCGGGGCTCCCCCAGTTGCCGCGCACCCAGGCCAGTGCGTCACCTTGCATCCCATAGCAGAAGCGCCGCCAGTAATCGCGCATGACCTGGCCCAACAACTCGCTGTGGTCGGTTTCCAGGGTCTGGGTGAACAGGCTGCCGCTGTCGAAGGCATGCTCGCGCAGCATGCGCTGGCACCAGCCATGGATGGTCGATACCGCAGCCTCGTCCATCCACTGCACGGCGATTTCCAACCGGCCGGCGCAACGCGGCCAGTTCTCTTGTGGGTAATCGTCACGCAGTTGGTGCAACAGCGGATCGGCCCCTTCCAGTTCGCCACGGAAGAACCGTGCGGCTTCAGCCAGGCGGGCGCGGATACGCTCGCGCAGCTCTTTGGTGGCGGCGTCGGTGAAGGTCACCACGAGGATCTGCGGTGGCAGCAGCTCGCGCTCGAAGCCCTGTTCGCCACCGTGACCGAGGATCAGGCGCAGGTACAGCGCCGAAATGGTAAAGGTCTTGCCCGTGCCGGCGCTGGCTTCGATCAGCTGGCTACCGTGCAGGGGGAAACTCAGTGCCAGAGGACGGTCCTGGGTCATGCGCCTTTCTCCGGGTTGCCCAAGGTCTGCCAAGGGGCGGTGAACAACGGGCGGTACAAGGTCTCGCACCAGCCTTCAAACGTTTCGTCAGCGGTGAGTGCTGCAAAATCTCGGAACTGGCGAGCCAGCGCAATGCTTTCACTTCGCTCGCCAAAACTGGTGCGTTCGTCGCCTTCGTAGGCGCGAGCTGCTGCGGCCATGGCTTTATCGGCATCGTCCTGGGCCAACCAGGCGAACGCGGTCTTGGCCGCGACTGGCAACGGCGCATTCATTGCCGCCTGACGGGCCACCAACAGGTCGCCCAGCAGTTGCGCGGCCAGCGCTTGCGGCAGCGGTGCAAGCAACAGGGTCAGGTCACTGGCTACCAATGCACTGTTATAGGGGTAGCCCGCTGCACAGGCCGCCAGGTGCGTAACCCAGGGCGCGATAAGGCGGTGCCACTTCAGGTTGTTGCGCCCGGCACTGATGGTGTTGGGTACTGTGGTGATGCTGAGAAGGCTCTGATCTTCCGCCTGGAACACCCGGCCCAGCCAGCCCTCCAGACGGTGCTGACCGTGCTCGAAATGCACCGGTAAAGCGCCCTCGACCAGCTGTGGCCAGCGTTGCAGCAATTGTTGGTGACGTTGCAGCAGGTCCGGCAGCGGTTCGATCAATTCGTTTTGCAGCAGTTCGCCGAAACCGGCTAGCGGCAGCAAACCGCAGGCCTGCAGGCGTCTGGCCTGGGCGCGCAAGGCCTGTTCAGCGTTGTCCGGTTCGGCCAAGGCGGCGCCAAGCAGGCTTTCACTGGCGCCGTAACGTTGCAGGGTATCGAGGACGAAGGGCTCTTCGTCCGGGGTCGGCGCTTCCAGCGCCTCAAAGTACACCTTCAAGCGCTGGCTGAAGAAGTGCCGTACCGGGTGGCGCAAGAAGTCATTCAACTGGTGCAGACTCAGGGCTTCAGCGTCCTGATAAGGCGGCAGGCCCGGCTCGCTCTGCTCGTCTGCCTCACCTTGCTGGTGCAGCACCTGCCATTCATGGGCATAGCTGAACAATGGGCTGCCCTTCTGGAAGTACCGAGGGCTGAACGGCTGCAGCGGGTGCTCCTGGGTCAGTGCGTGCAACAGTTGCTCGCCCGGTTTCGCGAGCTGGCCCTGCTGCGCGTCGGCCAAATGCCAGCCCGCAGCGATGTGATCGCGCAACTGGCCGATCAGCACCGAGGCCGGGCGTTCGCTATTGTCGCGGATACTGCGCCCGACCCAGCTGACATACAGTTGGTCACGTGCTGACAGTAGCGCTTCAAGCAACAGGTAACGGTCGTCTTCGCGGCGTGAGCGGTCGCCCGGGCGATAGTCGCTGGCCATCAGGTCGAAGTCCAGCGGTGGCTGCGCACGCGGGTAATCGCCATCATTCATGCCCAGCAGGCAAACCACCCTGAACGGGATCGCGCGCATGGGCATGAGTGTGCAGAAGTTGACCGAGCCGGCGAGGAAACGTTGTGACAGCTTGCCCTGATCGAGGCCCGACAGCCAGGCTTCACGCACCACGGTAAGCGGTAGCGGGTCGTGCAGGCCGACGGTCTCGCACACCTCAAGCCAGCTATCACGCAGATCCTGCAACTGCATCAACAGGAATTCATCACCCTCGTCCTCGGCGAGGAAGAACACGTGCAGCAAGGCATGCAGTCGCTCGCCCCACTGGCTGACGGTGGCAGGCTCGGAAAAGGCCTGGCAGGCGACTTCGAGCGCATCGAGCAACGCGACCAGCGGGCCGATCAGTGCCGCGTCCAGGCCACCGATTTCATCGTAGGGCTCAATACCATCACAGGCCTCACCCACCCCCACGGCATAACCCAACAGCATGCGGCGCAAGCCGAAACGCCAACTGTTCTGTTCGAGCCCGGCGGGCAAGCCCAGGCTCGCCCGCTGCGCGGCGTCAAGGCCCCAACGAATGCCAGCGCCCTCGATCCAGCGGTGCAGCGTGGGCAGATCGTTTTCGCGGATGCCGAAGCGGGCGCGGACTGCCGGCACGTCCAGCAGGTCGAGCACTTCGCTGACCGCGAAGCGGCTGTCAGGCAGTTTGAGCAGGTGCTCAAGCGCGATCAGCAAAGGCTCGCGACCACGCTGGCCCTGGTCTGTCAGGGTGAACGGGATGTAGCGCGGGTCGTTGCGCTGCAACTGGCCGAAGACGGCGCGGATATGCGGCGCATACGTGTCGATGTCCGGCAGCATGACGATTACGTCGCGCGGGCGCAAAGTCGGGTCGGCGCTGAAGCGGGCCAACAGCTGGTCGTGGAGGATTTCCACTTCACGTTGCGGGCTGTGCGCAACATGGAAGCGGATCGAGCGGTCTTTTGTGGTGTCGACTGGTGGCCACCGTTCGCGGCTCTCGGCGAGCGGGCGCAATTCCAGGATGTCGTCCTGCAGTTCGTTGAGCAGCGTGGTGGGCGAACCGTCGCTGAACAGGTCGATGCGGCCGTCGCTGAACACGCCCTGGTAGCTGCCCGGGTCATCATAGCTGTCGAGCAGGTTGATGTAGTCGCGGCCTTGTTTACCCCAGGCAGCCAGCAACGGGTGGGCATGCTGGTGCAGCGTCTGGTCGTCCAGTTGCAGGGGCATGCCTTGCTTGCGTTGCTGGCGTTTGTACTGGTGGCGCAACAGGTCCTTGTCGGCGACGATATCGGCCCAGTGGTGGCGGCATGGGTTGTGTACGCACAGCAATACCTGACTGAAACGCGACAGGCCTGCCAGCGCTTCCAGGGCCTGGGCCGGCAGCGAAGAGATACCGAACACGATCACCCTCGGTGGCAGCCCTGCAGGCGCCTGCTCCAGGCTGTTGATGCGCTCGATGAAACGTTGGTGTACTCCGGCGCGGCTCTGCGCCATGCCTTGCTCGCCAACATCCTCGAGCAATGCTCGCCACAACTCGGCTTGCCAGCGGTTGCCTGGCGGCAGTACTTTGCGCTCGCCGCGGGCCGTGTTGATGACGTGCTCGCCACTGGCCCAGTCCTTGAGCCAATCGGCACGGTAGACCTGGTACTGGTCGAACAGGTCGGCCAGGCGCTCGGCTAGCTGGTAGCGCTTGCGCAAGTCACTGTCGTCGGTGAGGAAGCGCCGCAGTGGCTCGAAATGCGGACGCTCGATGAGCGCTGGCAACAGACGCATCAGCCGCCAGGTCAGTGGTGCCTTGTCGAGCAGAGACACTTCGGGAATTTCGCTACGGCCAAGCACGCTGCGGTAGAGCTGCCACATAAAGCTACCGGGCAGTTGCACATCGATGGCAGCGGCGATGCCGCAGCCGCCTTGGTCATCTTCCAGCGGATCTTCAGCCAGGGCCAGCTTGAGCCATTGGGCGATGCCATTGCTTTGCACCAGGGCAATTTCGTTTTCCAGAGGCGCCAGCGGGTAGCGACGCATCCAGCTCACTACCAGGCTACGCAGGTCGTCGAGGCGGTTGCCGTGGACGATCATGAAGCCTGGGTGGAGATGGGCGGTGTTGGGCATCGGAAGGTCTCTGGAGGCGCTGATGGCTGAGAGGGGAACGATATCACGCGCACATGAAACGGCCGAATGCCATCAGGCTGTGGGAGCGGGCACTTCAACGCGGTGCCATCCGCAGCGTGGCACTCCCGATCCATAGGGGAGGCGACATTGGCCTGGAGGGTGTGCGCCCCTGCCTGGCGTTGCCCCCTTCCCCGTAGGAGCGGGTTTACCCGCGAACCCTGTAGGAGCGGGTTTACCCGCGAACACCGGCGAAGCCGGTGCCATCTCCTTTTTTGCCCACAAAGACAAAACCCCTACCTGCATGCGCAGATAGGGGTTTTGCGAAATGAATCTTGACGATGACCTACTCTCACATGGGGAAACCCCACACTACCATCGGCGATGCATCGTTTCACTACTGAGTTCGGGATGGGATCAGGTGGTTCCAATGCT